>Ga0181612_130098_pt1 | contig 28532 bp, 19 predicted proteins | sample HoacroProtozoa21_FD_119630 | JGI IMG/M metagenome (GOLD analysis project Ga0181612, IMG submission 119630) | Hoatzin crop microbial communities from Cojedes, Venezuel. Combined Assembly of Gp0051906, Gp0051904, Gp0051908 | reverse complement strand
TGCAGGACCCTGCACTTGCCCTTGTTGAACTGCATCAGGTTCCTCTCCGCCCATCTCTCTAGCCTGTCCAGGACTCACTGAATGGAAGCACAGCCTTGTGCTGATTCTTAACCTTTCTCCCCTTCCTCCGAATTTTCTGAAGAGAGCGTTTTGGGAAAGTCCAGCTGAGCTCTGGTCAGGCTCACTGAGGTAGGGACTGCCTGCGTGTCCCCTGCCTACACGTCACCTTCACAGCCCAAGACTAAGGCTTATCAGCTCTGCCATAATCCAGCCAACATCACTGAATACTCACTAGGCTCTTCCTGACTTTGTGTCACAGTCAGGTTTTGAAGTGCCTACTAATACCAGAGATGTTTCAGTAGGTTGCTGTGGGAATCAGATCCAATTAAAGACAGTACCTTCATGTTTCAGCTACTAGCCCCCACTTTGATTCAAGCAAGCAGCTGAAATGCTGAGCAAGGGGAATTGGGTCTTCTCATTTACCTATGGCACAGAGCAGCTAAAACCATAGCTGTCCAAGAAGATGAGGAAGAATGCTTTGAAGCACCAGTGCAGCCCTGGGACCAAATGTCTTCATTACAGTGTTGCTCATTAATCAAGTATTTCCATTTCTGGTGGTTCTTATTGCTTGGTTTTTAGCGCACAGATGTTCTTCTGAATTGTTAATTTCTTCCCTTCCCCTATACAATTGCTCAACATGGTCACAATTTTGAGACAAACTGTGTTAGTCAAGGGCAGAATTTGGACTACCATGAGAGAATTTTGCATTCGCAACTTTTCTGCAAACCTGTTTCTTTGGTTTAACCCTCAGGTCACACATCTAGCCGATATATATAGAAATTACTTTCCATAGACCCAACTAAAATGAATCTGAGTGTCCAGTGAGAGAATTATTGTTTGCAACTGATTGCACTCAGAGTTGCAACACAGGGGAGAGTGGTTTTTTGTGTTTTTTTCCCCCATGTCGCCTTTGGAAATTTCACAACCTTCAGTTAGCCAGACTCAGTCTGAGCTGAGGATCTTGCAACACTGGTTTATCAATGCCACTGAAAAACAAATCTGTACAGCGTCATAACTTTCATTGATCCACCAGGTTGGATCCAAACTGATATCAGCACAGATGAGGGAAGTAGGAAAATAAAGTCAGACTTATTGATTCAAACTGACATGGAATTGCAGCTTGGTAGCACATATGCCTTCTGGTTAGCGAACAGACCACATGGCCCAAGACTTCACTCAGTAAAAACTCTGACACGGTACATTAAGGCATGCACCTTCTGGGGTAGGGCTTTTCCGGTCCAGGACTTTCTCTTCAAAGTCACATCTCTACTCCGACTAACCAAGAGTCCAGTGGCCAAACGGCTGCATGTTGACAGGAACAAGAGCATACGCACTGCCTGATCGATACAACGGACTTGAACCTGGGGAACAATTGCCTGAAGTTGTCACGTGGGCAAGCGACAACATGCAGAAATGCTATACACTACAGTACACTAGTACGCATATTTAAAATAGGTGCACACATATCTATCTCCCACTGAGCCTCATGGACCCATGAATCTGGTTGCTGCAGGATGTTATGGAGTCTGCGTTCAAGAAGAGGATCAGCACCCATGGCTGATCTCTGATATTAACCTAAAGACCCACAATGAACTTCCAGCTTAGAAGATCCCCAAGTTGCTGCTGGCTGTATCTGGAAGGACAGACTTTAGCTATACCCATCTCTTTTTCTCTTTCTGCAGGTAACCACCACTGGCCACTATCAGTGAGAGGAGCTAAGGCCCTGTTCTCGGGCAGTATAGCTAATTTTGTTACAGTCTAGACTTTAGCCAGTGAATCAGAATTTCCTGAAATTACTGAGCTTCCACACCAGGTGCTGTAAGTATTTACCATGCTGCAGCCATGAGTTTTCATAACACAGCAACATGCAACAAATCTTACAGGCACCCATGTTTTATAGTCAATGTGCCTCAGGAATGAAGACTGTGCAGATGTTACTGATTTTCCTTTTTGCTTCTCCAAATTTTGGATTTTCTCCATAGTCCAACACTGATTTACATTGGAATAGTCAATGGAGCATAGAGAACCTACTGCTCTCACTTCACAGCAACAGAGCTGCAGGGTGTTCACAGCATATTTGTTGATATTTTCTCCTCCTGCAACTCCGCCAATGACCCTTACAACACTAACACAGCACAATGGAGCTTTGTGCGGGTGGCCTGTATAGATGTGAGTGGGTTGCACAAGTAGAGGATGCCTGGGGAATGCTCAAAACCCTCAGCCTGCTGCAGGTCTCCAGACAAATGTATTGTCCAGCAGATTTGCACAGAAATGAAGAATCATTGGTCCTGTCTGGGGCTGAGTCTGAGTCTAAGAAAGGGCTTATGCACGTGAGTCTTTTTGCAGAATTCTTGCTAAAACTTCAGCGTGCTGGTACATGCTCTTGTTGGAGCCAGACCAGAGAACTGGGCACCACAAAGGCACACAGCTACAGGGCAAAAATCCAGACAATGGGAATTTTTGCTGTTGACTACGATGTTATCAGAACAAGATTCAGTATATACCATCATCTAAGGGGTCTCACGCTGCTGACAGCAAGATCAGAGGGATAGAAGCAGTGTCTGCAGCCTCTAGGAGAGATTCAGCATCAGCTGCCCAGAAGTAACCAGCATCCCTCACACCTTGTCCCTCCCTCACAGCAGCAATAGCCAACATGGCCTTGCAGGGCAGGGAAGCCATCAGACAGCCACTGTAGGAAACTGTCTACTTTGCTTGTACCAGAAGCCAACTCTGTGAGCACCATCTGCCAGTCTTCCATTGGATAGGTAACCAGGGATTTCCGTTACATTTTCTAGCACTTCGTTCCATCACACCCATCACTACCTTTGCTGAACAAGGCAAGTCGGCATCAGGTTTCAACCTTGCTCATCCTTCATATTCCATCTCTTCCAAGACCAGCAACACCTTGAGAGTGCCAGGAACCACGACTCCAGCATCTAAAGAGGCAAAGTCCTTGATGAGGCCAAAATGGTCCCATCTCAAGGAGAGAGGTCCTAGGCTCCTGGGACTTGTGAGGTACAGCCAGAAGAGGCACTGCAGACTTGCTATAGAGTAGGGACTTTGAATGCCATAGCACAGGGTCAAGGACCTATATGCCACCCACCCAGATAACCCCATATAATCAAGGTTCACTACTTCTGCTCTTGCCCAGTGAGAAGAGCTTTGGAAATGCTCTCCTTGATGCTTTTGGCGTATGGGTCCTGAGGGCTGTTTATTTTGTTTGTGTTTTCCTCTTTATTTGCTTTCTGTTACTATGTTAATGTACTTCTCCCTACATGTACTGTTGCCTGGATCTGTCCTGTGGTCTTGCTAGTGATGTCACAGGCAGGGTTATGACCACTTGTGACAGTGCATGCTAAAATAACCCTTTTGAAGACAAGGCAGCCACTGGAAGGACCGACATATCAGCAGGCAGGAAACCCGCTTCGCTGTGAAATGTCCCATATCAATAAAGCATTAAAGAGGGAGAAAAAGATGAGGAGTGTAAGGAACTCTGCGTGAAGCAATAGATTTTCCTTTAGATCTCATCCCAGGCTCATCAGAGGGACTTCACATTAGCTTAATCTCCTTTATTCTGTATTCTTGACGGGAGCAAGTGAGAATGTGAGGACTGACCTTTCCTACAACCTCTTCCGCTTTTCCTGGAAATAAGTCTTCGGTCACATGATAGTATTTTGCTGCTCTTTAGGAATTCCAGATCCTGAATGAGGCAGACTGTAAACAAGGAAACCTGATACCTCAAGGACAGAAGGAGAGAGAGAACAAGATGTCCATAGACACACTGGAGTGTGTTCAAGCATTGCAATGTGTTCTGTGGTTTGTTTATAAATGTGCCTGTCTCTGGGTGAATGCGCACCCATATATATACACACTCCTACAGAGTACATACTATCATTTTTTATCCTGCATGACTAAAAGCAGCCCAGAGAGAATCAGTCATAAACAAAGTGAGGTTCTCCAGGGCAGGCACCACTCTTTCAGCCCAGTTCTGACCACAGCCCTGTCTTCATGTCTGCAGCTTTGTGGTTTCAAACCCAGTTATTTTCTGGCACAACACAGGGACTTCAGGGCCTTGTTTGTGGGTACAAGCAGGTACGTGAACACCTACAAGCTGCCACTCAATACCAGCTTCTCTTGGCTGGCTGGATATTAAAACCCTGTCTGGCTTTTAAGGACCATAGCTGACTTGTGGCTGCTGAGGATGAGACATGGGGTGAATGCTGGAAAGCAAAGGGAGGATTTTTTGAGCAAATAAGCAGCATGGTTAAAAAAAAAGAGATGGGACAGATTCCTCAAAATGCACGAGGAGAAGAAAGAAACTTGGAGGATCAGGGGTAGCAGCTGGATTGGTACACTCCACCAGTGAGACCCTTGCCCAAAGGAAAAAAGATAACCACAGGAGAAGCCTGAACCTTTACACTAAAGCATGCTCTTCCTCCTCAGTCAGACATAGTTTGCAGTCCTATGCCAAACATTCACATTAACTCCAAAGAGCTCCTTAATCCCAAGACATTTTGAGTCTGAACGTTAAATATTTACCTCTTACCAGAAAATTAGCCTTAAACCTAATACAGCTGGAACTCGGCCATAAACAGGGCCAAAAATAGTTCTTTCTCCCTCCACTTCTAAGAGAAAACTTTTAGACAGTTGGAGACAAACTTTCACTATCAAATCCTTGTCAAGTGAGTTAATTTGTTGCCGTTCGCAAAATGTTGATCAAGGAGCCCTCTTTGCTTAATTCTTATTTGGAGGCACAATCCTCAGTGGTACTGAGAGAGGAACATGCACAATCACAGCAACTAGGCCATTAATTAAAGCCTTATAAAACCCCAGCTGAAGGTACTGGAAGGATTCCCATTGATCCATTAAATTTTGGATAAGGCTTGAAATACAGCAATTGAACTGAAAAGCACATAAAGACCTTTTCCTTCTCTTGCTGTATTTTTGCTATTATTGGTATTATCCTTTGTGTGTCCAGTGCCATGGGGATCAATGATCAAAATCTCTGCCAGAAAGAAAATGGTTTTTTTGTTGTATGTGGTCCCTGCAGCATTGGTGCTAGGGGCTTGGTTCGAGCTACCGGGTGCTGTCTCCCTGTCTTCCTAGTGCTGTGGTATCTCCAAGGTCTTGCAATACCAACACGGCTGCAAGTAACAATACTGCACAGTGACATGGACGTAGCACAATCTTACAGAGTAAAGAAAGAGCCTTACTGCAAATTTTGCCATATCCCACTGAAATGGGCTGAGCTTTACTGGTTGATGTGGACAGCAACATCTGGGTATTTCACTGAACAACTTTCCATAACAAAATGATGTTTTAATGCTGCACGTGGAGCCGCTGTTCAGAGCCATTCACAGAATCTTTCCTCAGTCCTCTCTGTTGTTATACACTTGGTTAGCCCAGAAAGCACCAAGACCAAAACAGTGGAGTGGCGTAAATGCTGTAACTATTGGAAACAAAAAACCTCACTCATCTCAAGGACTGTTGGTTAGAGAGTCTCTGGGGACTCATTTTGTTCTAGCCCTGAGCTAAGCACCTGCCACATCATTCTTTTGCTGTAGTGTTGCTTTCTGTAAAGTAGAACTAATTATTGTCATTATATGTCACTAATATGACTTGTACCCAGCCTAAGAGGCCTAGTAAATACTGGAAAATTCATGAGGAAATACACATAAAATTGCAACACAATGTTAATACTCATGATAAAATTGAAAACTTCAGCTCCTTCACCAAATCAATGGGGCTATGATGTTCCTGCTGTTCCCTCCTGCCTGAATACAGCTACACAAACAACTCACCACCACTTCACTATCCTGCAAAGAGCTGCCTGTCTGCAGTTGGATATACCTTTGGATAAATGTCAGTGTACTTCCTTGGCTGTGAAAACACAGGAAGCTGCTTTCTACCCTCTGCAGTGTCATAGTGGGCAGCTGGGCTGTTACTGGGGAGGAACAGACAAGCCAGAAATCAGCCCCAATTTATCTCAGGCCAACTCGTTCATGCAGCCATAGCCTGGAGCTGCTGCAACACAATTCTGGGCCCAAGTTATCATCTCTGGATCCTCTGGAGATAGTTTGAATGGGCTGACACATCTCAGAGGAAGATTAAAAAAACCAGCCAACAGTGATATCTTTTGCCAATCAGCAAATTTTTTTCCTGACAATTCACCAGAGTGTGGATGCCTGATGGTTTATATCCCTTCTGATATTTCCTCTCCTATCACTTACAACTGTGAATTCTCTTGTTAGTCATACTGCACCACTTCCAGCACATTATTTAATCTTTCTTCATTAAAACACCATTTAAACAAAGATTAACTTATTTGAAATGTGGCTGTTGTCATCACTCCCCTCTGTGCTGTATAGATTTGCTGCTCTATTCTTTTTTGAGGCAGTTGTGCCAGGTAGCTTTTGATGAGTAACATATTGTTTGCATGTTGCTGTCATGTAGCCAGTAGAGCCCCAAAGAAGCCATCAGAAGTAAAAATAAAGCCCATTGCACGATACTGAAATAATCTGTTCTACGTGAAAGCGTGTGTCCTACCCCATCAGGCAGCTCTTTCCATACCATTCTCTCAGTCCCTCTTTGGAAAATATCCTACTCACTTGTGCAAAAAGAAAGCACAAATCCTTTAGATTTCACTTGAAGGAAACATAATGTCTCACTCAGAGTCACTTTATGAATGATTAAAAATCTAAATGCAGGTAAAAGTTCTTAGGGAGTGTGCAGAATATCCTGCTATAGCTACAGCCACCATAGAGAGACAAATTGTCCCTATTTGTGTTAGTGTGAGCGTATGCCCATTTCTTGGCTAAACAGCCATGCATGCACCACGGATGTTTGCAAGCATAAGCTAACCTCTGCTAATGTTGCAAATGTGTTTGCAAGTATAGGTATGCAGCTTCAGCAATCTGTTCTGTTGTCTTGCTGTGTAGAAGTGGCCAGCAGAATGCACTGTACGTGCAGCACAGAGATTGTTTGGATCATTGCTCAATGCCTGCAGGGCCAGGGTTAATAAAGCAAAAGGGAACAGAGCACCAAAGCACTGTTGATAACTGTGTGTGCACCAGAGACCATTTTATTGGCTTTGTGGATGAGCTCTCTATCATCCAATTGCTCAATATTCAAAGCAATACTTGATACTGCTTATCCAGGGATCTACGGTTCCAACCAGAAAAATATATAGACTGCCAAAAAGGGCAGTGTTGGGAAAGTCACAGCAGGAGTTGCAATGAACAAGCATCTAGCAAAAGAAAAAATTCAATGATCAAAACTCAAACTGCATAGCAAAAGTGTAATTCTGAAAGGAAGTAAGAGGTCCCCACTCTAATTTGAAGCAGGCTGCGCATTATTCCCATCGCAAAGGTAGGAATGAAGGTTAAGAGTCTGCCCAACGCCACACGGCAGAGGACTAAGCAAATGTGGAGCCCAGTCATTCCTCCATATGACACCATTTCCTACCAGATCTAATCCTAAACAGTGTTCAGTATCTCCTGTTTATACACTTCTGAGCATTGTCAAGTTCTTTGAGAAAACTCTTGGAGCTTGTCTGGGATGGACAGAAATCATTACCAAGCAGATGAGGACACTTTGTCCTTGCTTTGAACTGTAGTTCAGATGTAACTGGTGAGGACACCAGCAGAGGAAGAACATGGGCTAAGGTGAAGATTTTAAACAGGAGTACAACAAGGAAAAAAAAGAGTGAATACCTGCTGTGTTTTGTTCATGGGAGAAGCAGAGGGAGCAGCCTAAGAAAAGCGTGGAGCTGAGGGTGCAGAATAAGCCAAGACTGGAGTGAGCAGGGCTGTCAAAACAATATCAACCACCTCAGAAGTGGAGGCCTGGGAGATCCCCACCTCCCCTTGTTTACCACACAGGGTGGGATTTGGGGGTCTGAACTAGAGGGGACAGCGGAAGGAGGAGGAAAGAGAGACACTTGCAAGCCAGATGCAGGCAGGTGTCCCTCAGAGTCAGGTCCAGCTGCAGAAAGGAGGGAACCTGGCCAACCTGGGACCCAGCTGTAATTTTAACAACCAGATAGCAGGCTCAATGTCCAGCATGAGGGCAGGAGCCTGTATGTTCTCCTCTAACAGCTAGGTCACGTTTTTGTTCCTCACCGCACAACGACAAGCTCCATTTCAGCATGATTTGCTGTCATAGAGGCACAGAGAAACCAAGCCAGACACTGCCAGATCAGGGAGCTTTGGGATGGCTGCACTGTCACGCTCACGTTGGTGGGTAGCAGTTTGAGTCAGTCTTTTTCAAAGTGGCCTTAAAAGCCACAAGACAGTGGCTGCTTTCTGAAGTGTCCCACTCTCACTTTTCTGTAGTAAAGGCTCACGGAGGGTCTCAGCTGGTCGTCCTGGCTGGGAAGACTTCCCCGAGGGAGGGAGGGGGCTGGACCTGACACTGTTTGTTTTGCACACGTTTTAATCAGCCGAACAATGCTCCATGAGTTCTCTCATACATGCCAGAAACAATCCTCCTACACAGAGTTGTCAGTGATATTAAAGAGTGAGAAGGCAAGAAAGCCCAACCTCAGATGAGTTGGAGCTGCTATTTTCAGGATCAGATCCAGAGGCTGAGGGCTGGGCTCTGACTTAGAAGATGACTTTCCTCTCAATTCAGTTGGATGCAATAATCAGGATCTGCCCTCAGGCAGAGGAGGGGACGGGGTGACCAGAAGACCCTGCAGAAGCCATCGCTTTTTATGATAAGCAGTTAAAGACCGGGGCTTTGCACAGTTCCTTGAATGTACAAACATACATCTTTTCTCTGATGAGTTTGTATTTGTGCTTCTCAGCAGTGCTAGATCTTTGTTCCACCACTGCCGTATGACTGATAAGATAATGCTGAGTTTGGACAGCTAGAAGCTTATGATTACCTCTTTTTAAAGTCTGTATGTTGTGTGTAGGCACAACTACACATATGCATATATGTATGTGTATATACATATGAAGACAAAGCTGTGGCTCACATGTACATCCTCTTTAACAAACAACAGGAGGAAAATAATACTTAAAGACACAGAATAAAGACACGCAGATTGCAGGGGCTTAATCCTATGCATGTTGCCACCAACAACCAAAGTCCTGTTGCCTTCAGTGGGGTGGTAAGCTGGGTCATGCTTTAGTACTGTGGTGGTCTGCACCTAAAACAGTCACAGATCGATAGATCCATATGCAGATTTGGATTTTAAACTCTTTTGGGCAAGAAACACTCTTTTCAGTCTGCCTGTAGTAATATGAAATTCCTTTTGAGCATTATAATAAATCCATTACCACTGATAGCAATTACTGTAATGATGAGTAGTAAACTCATCTGGCAACACACAAGAAATAGCTGCTGTCTCCCTCAAAATGATGGCAGGGAGTTGCCCAGAGATAGACTTAGTCATATTCTCCTGTCGTTCACCCCACTGGAAGCAGGAAGAAACTCCAACAAAGCCAATGAACCACAGCTGAGCTGGTTGTTCCCCAAGACCTAAACCCACCACCAAATCAGACCGAGGTGTGCTGGTGCATGAATGGAGCCTGCCATGGGAAAAAGCCTTACTTCCAACAGCTTCCTAGGGCTGCTGTGGTGAGAGCAAGATTTCTCATCTGCGGGTCCAATCCCTCCCAGCACACGCAATTTAAGTACAGGCTGCTAAATATCCCTTTGCATGGGCTCATGATCAAGTTGTGGTTGCTCAGCTATTGCATCTGTTTGCGTAATTAAAACCAGCTGTCTCTGTGCTAGCTTCCATCCAAGAAATAACTGCGCAAATACATTTTTTTACTGTTAGTGTAAAGAATAATTTTGTGGCCTCTGCCCTAACGGGCCCTCCAAAAGCAGCACATGCATTTTAATTCCTTCCAAGTTCACACAAAAATGTCACCCCCCAAAACAGTCAATTCTTGTCTTTTCCTATTATCCAGCACAAGACCTGAGATGTTTCCCACTTCTACGGATTTATTGCCTAGTAATTATTGTTTCTGAAATCCATTCACAGTAAAGTGTGTCCTGGATACGCCGACTCTTCCTGGCAAACCAAATGTTTAACATCATGAGGGGTATAAAAATATAAGCAATTGTGTTTGAGTCACTTTTAAGACAACAGATTAGTTTGCAGGGTCTGGCAGTGTTTATAGCAGAAATCACACTTTAGAGATGGGAAAATACTCCTAGATTATCTAGTTCAACTGTTTTTTGCAAGTATGTATTCTCTGCTGCCTTCATCCAAACCTAATTTGAGAAAAATCTCTACGTATGAGATTTCTACCACTTCCCTTTGGGATTATCCAACAACTTGACAGAAATCACTGTTAGGAAATATATTCTGACATTTAAACCTACAGTTTCCATTGCTCAGTATAAGCTTTTTACTCCTAATGTTCAGACTTGAGCTAGCATCCCTTTCCCTCCCTTCCTTCAGTGTTCACAGCCTCCAGATATTTGCAGCTGGTTCAAATATCTTGTCGACATTCACTGTTTCTCCTAGCTAACCCATGTATTGGTACAGACAAGGACACTTCTCCAGCTCTGCTGCCCTCCAGATCAGGAATCTTCCTAGAGCTCTTTAACATGGTTTTCCCAGCAGCAGAGAAGAGAAAGGATTAGTAAGGACAGATCAGTGACCAAGGCAAACAGCTCTCACAAGGGAGCCCTTTCCAGTATTTTGAATTATTTCACTTTTAATAGGTGTTTTTCCCCCTCTGGTAATGGTTCAGTCACCTTTCACTTAGCTGAAGCACTCCTCCAACAAGAAAACAGAAGCAACCAACCGAGACATGTTTGGAGCTAAAGGCTGCCGCTATTTACTTGGCGTATTTTGCTTTCTCACAAAAGTGCTTGGTACATTGTGGCCTTGACGTTGAGTGAGGAGCGACCATGTGTATGGGGCATGTAAAGTACATATTCCCCTCCTTGGCAGGAGGCCCTTGGCAGCAGAAGCTTAATGCACAGTTCCACACCCTGAATCCCTCCTCCTGAAGCCCCTGCTTTCTTTTGCACTTGATACACACAAGTGCTCTTCCCTCCGCTCGTCCAGTGGCCCTGTGGGGCCGTGAGAGCTGGAGTGATGGCGCTGGCTGAAGTCAGTTCAAAATTCCTGCCCACTCCTCCAAGGTCAGGATTTTACTTTAAATGACCATGCTTCAAAAGTAGTGAAGGATTAAAACTGCGCCACATGAGTGCATTGGTTAAAATGGAAGACTTGCTAAGCAGTTACAGGGTCCAAAGAGTTACAGAGGGTCAAGTTTCCAGTTCAGTGAACCCGTCAGCTGTTGCAGGGCACTGCCTCACTCGGGAGGAAAAGGTTTGCCAGCCACACACACCAATGAGAATTAAAGGCTGAGATTTCCAAAGTTTGCGGCCTTGGAGGCATAAAATCTGTCTGTCTTTACGCTGACTGGGAGTTGGATTCCTACCAGATCTCAGCCTAGAAAGGCACGCACTTTCCTCCAAGTTCAGAGAAGTGAGGTAATCTGAATTTGCCAAAGTCTGGTATTGCCACTGCACCTGCACAAGGTCTGCTGAGAGCCCCATGCTGCTGCTGGTGGAGAGCCATGCTGGGAGGTGCAGTCACTGCTCTGGTGGCCCGTTTCTGTGCAGGGGGATCAGGCACATATGTGACACCAGGCTGCGTTGCTCCCTCTGCATCGCTGGGTTTTGGCACAGAGGAAGCTGGCAGCAAGGACATCAGGGAGGAACTGACATTATTGGAAAGGGAAGCAATGAAGGAAAGAATCCAAGGCAAAGAGACTATCTTTCCTCATTTTCAGTCTCTCTGACTTTTTAGCAGTTGGGTACCTATGTGCTTGTACCACTTAAATAGAAAAAAGGCAACTTAAGTTATGCATCAGGCAGTTACCCATGTTTTTTTACATATGCACAGGTATGTTGCAGCAAGCACTGAACTGTTTCATTGCCAACAATTTAGCCATATTTTAAATGAATGCAGAACAGAGTATCTCTTTAAAAGCATTTGAAACATGCACCTGGGCCACATTAGACAACATCTGTCCCTCTTACTGAGGGTAAAGCTCCTGCACGATCATCTTCCAACATGCAGTAACCTGCTGCTGGGAGGAGAGCAAACCCCTTCTACTGAAGATGAAATGTTTATTAAACAGTGACCCACAGCAATGGTAAGACCAACACAACAGAAAATATCAGGTTCAGCTGCTTCTGTGCCCGCTTTTCCTGTGTGAAAATGGCACCAACTGGATGAGGCTGGAGCATAGCCAGAGAAGGATCTCAGCCCTTCCCACAAACCACTGTCCCTGAAGCATTTACTTACTCCCTTCTTACTCCCCAAGACATATCTCTCCAAGGGAGTGAAATGCTCATTTCACCCACTTACAAAAGGGCCCAGGTGAGGCAGGGTGTAAGAAGCAGTACGATCACAGAATGCCACAGAGTCAATGTTCAGCTGAGTTCCTGCATACACCTCTCCTGAGGACAGCCTGCAGCTGAGCTGGTCCTACAAGTGCAGCACAAGCATGGACTTGTGCCAAACTCTCTGATTTTGAACAAAGGAGGCCTGGGTATTTGCAGGGGCAAGAGGTCTTCCATGGTCACAGCAAGCCAAATTACCTCACATTACCTCCGCCTCTAACATATACTTGGTACACTGATTGTTACTCTGAACATGTATTACAAAATACCTTTGCAGTGATGGGATCCCAAATTTATAGGACAGAAAGGTCTTAAAGAGAATTCTGGGGCTTGAACAACCAACCATTCTGGATGCAGACTTGAATTCAGTGCAAGGTCACAGGAGTTTTTCTTGTTCAGAATATCACATCATGACAGTTTGTAGCATGAGTATGTGGGTCAAAAAGCCTGAAGCTTTCTGACAGACCCTGGCCCATTGCAATGCATAGCTCAGAGCACAGTGTGAAGATCTACACTGTATCCTCTCATCTCTGCAAGGTATTTCATCAGTCACCAGGCTGTTCTGCAATGTGCTTAACAGCAAAATTGTGTAAGCTCACAGAAAATGAAGGCAAAGAGCAAATTTGGCAATCCCTGCCCAGGACAGCAAAGCTGATGAAGGCTGAGAAAGTCCTGCTGTTCAGGAGCATTACAGGTGGCAATTAGATATTTACAGAGAGTTTTTCAGGTGTTCACAATCCTGAAACAAGGAAGCAAAGGCTCTGAAGGAAGGTACATGTGAGCTCTTTTATTGCATTAAGATAAATGCAGCACACAGTGTAAAGATTCATGTCTTTGGTTTCTCTCTTTGCTGGAGCTGATACCACAAGGTAAAATTGTGGTTTATAATACCTTTATCAACAAAAATGGTAATCAGCACTAATCATAATAAATGCTTCTTTGCAAAACAACAGCCAAGGAAGGGAGCTGAGCCTGAGGGAATGGATTTAATCAGCTTCATTGACATCTACCCTGATCAGTATAACTGGAACTGGTTTCCTATCTTAACACATGAAAGCCTTCCCAACTCACCACCAGTAAACCCTCAGACTGATCATGACAACTAGTCTTCACACTAGATCAGGGAGGAGGGAAAAATAAACCAACACCAAACCACACTTTTCTTGCAGTTCCACAAAGCTTTCTCCTGTTCTGAAAGACATTACCAAAGGCTGACAGCAGCTTCCTCCTGTCCATAATAGTTCAGTTAAAAAATGCCTAGTGCTTCTCACTGAGCTCACTGGAAACGGATACATTAAGTTAGTTCACACTAGAATGTGAGAGGGGACCACTGCATCCTTGATCTTACTTTCATTTTTTTCATACTGCTCTTCTACTTTGAGGGATGTACACCAAAAGCCATAGTTTCCAGGAGCAGAGGCAATACATCCAGAGAGGAATCGCTACATGCAAACCACCTGGGCAAAACATGCATGCTGCCCTGAATGGGAACTTGGGATGCACTGAGATTTTTTTTTTTTTCCACATGTTAAATGCACGTGAGGATTGTTCCAATGAAAGGTGCTGAAGCAGCCGAGACTGAAGTCCTGTATTGATCTCGCTAACAGGCAACAGCAATGCAATGTGCCCTGGCCCTGACCCGCGTGGCCAGCTGCAGGGGTAGCCATTCTCTCTTGAGCACTGGGCCTCCCCATTGAGAAACCCAGCACAGAGGGCAAGTAATGTCACCGGTCTGATGGCCAGGAAGAAGACATTTGTCTGTTGGGTATGCGCACTTATTCCCCTCAAGAGATAGTAGTGCTTAATACCTCTAAACACCTCTGAAGTATGTTTATGGCTCCTAACCTGGCATTACAGCCTACAGAGGAAATCTGCAGGGTGGGTGCTTTTTACAGAAGGGTGGTATTGGGGTCTGCCTCTGGCCATTCATGCAGCAGCATCTTTCTTCCAGAGATGTCAGACAATGACACAACTAGTCCAAGGGAAACCTTACCTTCAATAAAGGTTAAAGCAAGTAAAAGCTCACTTAAAGGTTTGGGGATGAGATACAAAGTCTTTTTGCCTCTAGATAAACAGTGCTAGTTATATAGATTTTATTTCACAATGCTGCTGCAAAGTCACGATAGCTTAGTTCCCAGGTGAAATGAGCCCAGTTCTCCTCAGACTGAGCTTCAGGCAATGAAAACCCAGTTGCCTTCAGCCAGACCTCTGGCTTGTGATCATAGCTTCAGGGCCAAGGCTTGGCAATCCCAGGACAAGGCCTCGCTCTCAAAGATGGCTCTTCCCCGGTGCGAAGCAGACCACGCTTCTGCTACCCTCCCAACAACACGGTGCCAATAGGTGTTTTACAAGCAGTCTTGGAGACAAGATCCCAGTGAGGAGGGCTTCCAGTCAAAATAAAAAGACAGAGAAATAAGAGAACACAAGAGGAGAAAAGTGGAAAATTCTGAAGCAACTGGAGCACACTGATTTGGGCCCTTTGGGATGCTCTGCAGGAGTTGTCCTGGGGACCAACAGCTAATCCCAGGGCTTTGACTCCAACAACCTTTGCCAGCAGCATCCTTTGGTCCTAGGAACACAATAAACACCTCAAAAGTGGCTGCCAGAGACATTTGGATTCCCTTGTGGCTCACTACAGATTTTAAAACTGTGGAGGGAGCGAGTGTTTCCTCCATAAAAAAAAAAAAAAAGGTATAATTGTATAATTCCACCCCCCCTTGCTTTCGAACGCAACACATACAGGGAATCTCATACATCAACTACAAAGTGCGTATTGTTCTATGTCAGCAGATAAATAATTCACTATCTGAAGACTTGGAAGATTTTCTCTTAGTTCAGGATTATTGTTCCACTTGATGCATGAAATTGGCAGCTTTACTTTCTTCTTCCCAAGAGAACTGGATCACTTTAAGACTTGAATAACTTCCAGGCTAATAGCTCACCAAGATTTTTTTGTGTGTGTGTGCACACACATGCATTCCTATGGAAGAAGTTAGGTGGAGAGGTAATTCGTCTTTATTGTTGTTCATTGCTAAACATATACTTTAGAAAAAAAAAACAAAACTCAACCTATGGTGTTGCAACTGTTGCCTCTTGAATTTCTTCCAGCCATCTTTAAAACCTATGACACTATCAGCCAAAAGTTTAAAGGGAGAAGGAAAGGGCTTCATTGCTGGTTTAAGGTTTGTTTTGTGTTTAAAAAAATATATATATATCAGCAGAAGTTTGCGTTAACACACTTACGACCAGGATATTGCTAAGTGGTCATGGCTGTCCTTTATGGCAGCCTATCCCTTGGTAGACTATTCCAGCAATCACAGAAACATGTGCTTTCTGGCAGGCATGAAGAAGTCTCATACCCCTTTTTTCAAACCAAGGAGGAATCCAGATCTTTATTCAATAACCCCACCCCTGTTTTTCTCAGGGCAGAAAAAACAAAGTTCAATACAGATCTCCGCCAAGAAAGCAAATTCCTAGTGTGATTATGCTTTTATTCTGGTATTCTTAATAGTAACTAAAATTATCTTGAAGAGGAATGCATTTCATTGACTTCAGCAGGCTTTGGATGAGAGACAGCCTGGAGGTTTTTGATAAAATGTTATTTTGACAAAAAATGCAGACTCACTGAAATTGAAACAGTTCCTGGGAACAGATTTCACAGTGACAGCTCAGTAAAAATGCTGTTATCTCAGGGCCTTGATGTACTTTTCGGAACCAGAGCAGGAAGAGAAAACATGAAGTAGCAAAGTACTGTTGGCCAGGCCATCCACCCTGACACAGGAGACAGTCAGATTCAGACTGTGGATTTAAACACATCTCAGCTTCTCAAAGAGAACCCAAGTTACTGGGCCTTTAGCTAGTTTCAATGGGCTGCTTCTGCTTTCCAGTCCAGGAGCTGTCAGTCAATCTCAGCATGGAGCAGAACTATTTTTGAGGGTTTCAAGTGTTCTTCGGCATAGGAAAAAACATTTTCTGCCAGCTGTACTTTAAATTGGGCCATAAAGATTTATGTTTAAAAAGAATTGTGAAACAAGACTCAAACAAGATGCCCTCAGGGCTGCATTCTAAAGACAACAGTAGCTTTGCCATCAGCTTTGATGAGCACTCAGCTATACTTCTGTAGCCCTACATTTCATTAAAATATTTATACCTCTGTAAGAGAGAGAATTCTGCCTAGAAAGAAAAATGTGTATACTGCTCACACTCTCATTCTAGACCTCTACTTGTATCAGAGCCAGAGATACAACTGTCCAGACACAGAAAGAATTCTTGTGCTTGAGAGAGAGAACTCAAACAATAGTGTTAAGATTCAGAGAAGTAAGCAGAACTGAGGAGGTTTCTACTGCTGCAAAAACAACTAGCCAAAACCTCATCTGACATGAAATAGCGTACCTGCAGTGAATTCAACAAGGTAATATTGATTTACACCAGCTAAGAAGTAATCCCAGGAAGAGTTTGTAAAATAGGACCAGCATTCATGGGTAATTTTGAATGCTTTAAGTCTGGGAGAGGTCCAGGAAGAAAGGACCTTCTGGCCAGAAGTCATATTTGAAAGGGACAGAAAAGAAGCAGCTGAGATCTGCCACAGTGCTGAGTTCAAGCACGTGCTGGTTGAGGGCACAGATGAATGCTGTCCTTCCAAAAGTCATCTTGTTTCACACCTCAGATTTTCCACTGGTACACAGCACGTTGAGGGCGCACACGTTCATGGGCCAGAATTACATGATGTACAATGATAGTAAGAAGAACAAACGAGTCTGTTTGCTTTCTTAAAAGAACATCACTGAACGGCTTACTGCATGTCAGAGAAGAGCACAAAATAGTTTGTTGGGTTTTTTATTTTTTTAACAGCACATAAGAACCAATGGATTGGAATTGGGATGGAGTTGTGCAAGGATTGCATTAAACCCTATGGTACATTTCCAAGCCTTGTTTGTCTGAGCAATTGACTCTGCGCACAGACACTTATCAATAGAAGCCTAAGCAAATTTCAGGACAAGCTTTTTTTTTTTTCTTCTCTGACTTGAACATCAAGGTCTTCCAGGGCTGCAGTTGCTGTAGCAACGGGAAGGAGCTCATTAAATGATCAACCTGAAGGCCAAAGCTATCAGAGTTGAAATGACCAAAAGTTAATATTTAACCTAAATCCTCTTGTTTGTTTAAAAACATGCAGCTCAGTTTGTATTAGCAGTTGCCTTGTGGACCTACTTCAGAAATAGCTTTAGAACCATGAGACTACTGAAATTTTCATACGTGTCCCAAATAACTTCCAATTCCTCAGTGGTGCAGGCTCCGACAGGTGCCTCTTACCAGAAATCACACATCACACTTAGGTAGAGAGTTATTTCCTCTGATCTTATGTCTGACAATCACTTAACATGCATGTGTCTACACATGTCATTTTTAATGATTTCCACAATCTAACAGCATTACACATTATTTTGTTTTAAGAGCTAAGGAGAACAAGTGTGATCCATTTTTAGCCTCATTAGATTCTGTCCTTTGGACAACTGTTCCAGGGGCGAGTTATGCTTTGTCCAGGGCCCAGGAAGCAGAACCGAATGGAAATAGATTGCTACAGCAAAATTAAGTGACCTATCCCCTACTATTACTTAAACACCTCTAGCCTCCCTCACTGCTGTTTCAAATGTCTCGCAGGCCACTCTTTCCACAGCTTTTAATATTAACTGCTATTTTTCATCAATAAAATTGCCTCTGTGGGCAGCCAGAAGGGACGTATTCACTGGGGCTACTTTATGCTTGTCCACCAGTAGTACAAGGACACTCTAGGCAAGGACCTCACTTGGTCAGCTCCTGCTTTAGTAACATAAAGCAACACATCATCTTCAGTACATAGATGCCAAATGACCTTGGTAGACCATTGCTTTTAGTTATTTCCTGTGTCTAAGATACAGCCAGGCTAGGTCCCAAGTAAGTCTCACTACACCTCAGCTGAACATCACTTTTAATGAAAATACCTAGAGGAAAAATGTCTCCCTACTTCCTACTACCAATCCTGGCTCAAAGAATCATTTTGTCTGCCCTGGAAATATTCCTCTGACTACAGTTTCTTTTTGGGAGGGCCATTGCTGGTAGTAGCTGCTGACAAAACATTTGGATGCAACCAGAAACTACTAAGACAGTAACTTGTCAAGTCTGTCCTGTCCTAACAAAGGCAGAGAGTTTCTCTAGAAGGGATAGGGGATAGCAAGTCTCTTTCACAGGAATTCTCCAGGCTTTTAATACACAGAAGAAATGACAGTTCACTTCCATTTGTGACTTAATTAAACATAATTTTGTGATTCTGATTAAACATTAGCAGATCCCAGGCAGAAAATGCAGGTCATGTGGCCAAATGCAGTGACATTCACAGCATGGAGTCATAGCACTTTCTAATACTTCCAGTTCTCCTTCCCCTGGATATCAAACCCAGAGTTAAGACCACACCAGTAAACATACCGGTTTTGCATGTTAGTAGTCAGCAAAATCTGCATGTAAAATAAAGCTGTGAAGCATGATTACATTATCCAAAAGCTTTATAAAAACAATCTTTATTGCCACTGCTGATGGAGGGGGGGGACCCAAAGCTTTGTAAAGCTGTGAGAGGAGCCAGGCCTTGGCACAACTGCTTGTCATGGGCTCTGATCATTTTTAGTGTGAACCTGACACCTCCTTTGCACCACTGCAGCTGGAGGCAGTTCGATGGGAGGCTTTGTCTTAATCCCATCAAGACTATTTATTCAATCATAAAGAGATATCTTTCTCAATTGTACTGTTGGGTCTCTTGCAGCGCTGGAAAACAACATACAAAGACACAAGACACCCACCCACACAGCCCCAGATTTGGCCACACATGTCCCGGTTAGAAAGTACATTGCTTGGTGATGTTTTTGTTATCATTTTGCCCCTTGTTTGCATGTTTCAGCAAACCCTGTGAGGGACCAGAAATAGTAGTGTGGCTGGGAAAGCTGTAAACCACAGCTCACAAGCAGGAATGGGAAGGCAATGAGAGGAGCCATCAGGATAGACGCATCGACTTGGGTGTTTTTTAGCTACCCGCACCTCACAGCACATGAGCCACACTCGTCATCAGGACATCCCGATCTTCCCTTCCCAGAGACCCTATACCAAGCCCTAGCATGCTCTGGGCACACTTATCCCTCCAGCTTCCTCCAGTGCCTCCTTTGTCCTTTACCCCCACATTACAGCTCAGCCAGTAAATGACCATGAATCCAACCAGGAAAGTTTTGCTTTGAATCACCTCTACACTGATGGTGTGAAAGGACTGCTCTGCAAGTCAACAGAGATATTTTTGCAGGGGTAAAGGTTAGAGCATGTGCTGAGCCATCCCAAGCAGGAACCCTCTAAGCAGCAAACAAACAACAAGAACCCACAAAAACCTGCACACCAAGCGCAACAGCAAAGCTGAGCCTATCTCCTGGCTGCTTTCTGAAGCCAGACTCCAAGGAGGAAGTGCACTTGGACTTTACACACATACAGTCAGCGTGGAGAGAGGCTGGGAAGGATGCCTGCATGTCCATTCTCTCAAATACTCCCCCCCGGTATGATCTAACTGCAATCTGCGGATCCACAGCTGTCAGAGCCAGCGCTCTCTGTGCTTGGTAATCTGAGGCTCTGCGAGCGAGCAGTAGCGGCTCACCTCGCCTGCCTTCCTAAGGCAACACTTGCTCAGCAAACACAAATATGTTTACTGTGGAAACTTTGTACTTGCCTTACTGCCCTTGCTCTTTGCCAGGTGTTTTTCTTTTTATACACACAGGAGACGCAGAGCCATGTTCTAATATAGAAATATAGATTCATGTGCATGTGTTTATTAATAAACAGGTGGGCAAATCTATTTGCTTACTGCCTCATTTGAGTGATTTATTTAGTTATTTTTAAACCTGTTAGACATACAGACTCAAAGCAGCAACATTAGGGATTGGCTATTGTAATATAAGCAAGCTACATTCACAGACTCACTTTTCCCAGAGAGAAAAAAGAGGATAGGCAGCTATAAGGGCACCCAACACCAGTCAGCCCTTTTTTCCTCTCACCAGTTTTAAAATGGTGTGATTATTGTCTTCCAAGTTCTTGCCCTGGGGATAATTTAGCAAGAAATTCAGTGTCCAGGTAGACCAGGACCTCCTCTAAGGACTGCAGTACAGAATCATTCGGAAGCATCCTGGTAGCATTGCTTAAAGCACCATATTTTTGCACTATCAACAACAATATATATACACACATGTGTGTAACAAATCATGTTTTTATCTTGCTGTATGAAAAAAGCAGCTTGAGACACTCCTTTCATAGCCCCAGCTTCAGGGGTGATCAAAACCAGACTGTGTAGCCCCCTAAGTAAGGCACACTATGCAGACAGGAATGAGAGGTTGGTGCCAGTAGAAGACAAGGGACTGCAGCCCCTGGTATGTCCCCTTCTCCCCCCAGAGGAAACCTGACAGGTGCTGGGCATGCAACACAAACCACCCCTGATCCCACTACAATCACATTGCTTAGGGATTCTCCCAGCCAAAAACCACCTTGAAAAACCACTACTATCATTCACAAGTGAAAGGATAAAATGCAAAATCTCCTTCCCTTGGTGGACTGCAGTCCTACCTGGCTCCATGAGGACACGCCACAAGGAGGGGACCTAAAGCAGCAGTCAGACGTGAGATGGACCACAAAGGAAGAGCACCTAAACAGTTACAGGTCAGTCAGGGTCTCCCAAAAGGTTTTGCTGTGACAAGGCTGTTCTTATTGGTTCCTGGGCCCTGCCTCCCTCTGAAAATTGCAGGGGGTCTCCCCGAGGAGCCTACCATGAGTTTCATACCCCTCTCAGGATGCAGACGCAGCTGAATAGGCACTTCTGCTGTTCCTAGCATCTTCCCACTACCCTGTTGCAATAAACAGAGTTGATTGTCAACTTCAGCCAAATAAGCAAGCATAAATGCCAGTAAAAGAAAATATTGCATACATCCCTCATCTGGAAGTTATTTTTGTTTGTATTTATGTTCCCACATGTTGCCAGGGTGATGTCTGGACTCAAGCCCACATGTGGAAAAATCTGGACTGTGCCCTACGAAACTCTCTAGCTCAGGGGCTAAACTGTGTTTGCTCCTCCTTGTCTCCCAAAAACAGCCTGTGTGCTTGCCTTTATAGTTAAGAACACAGCCTTTTTTATCCAGAGAAGAAGATAATTACGAATTGACAAGAGGTCTATTTTTTACACTGGGACGTCAGAGCAGGAGCAAGCCCTCTCCTCTGTGCCAGGAAAAGAAAAAGAACAGATCCAGAAAGGAACGTGGTTCCCTGAGTCACCCTTTGTGGCACAGCCTAGACCCAGCCACCTGGACTGAACCAGGGACCAATTTTACATTCCCCTGAGCAAGACCAAACACAACCAAGACCCCAGGCTGAGATACTTCAGTTAGGCAGCACCTCAGCTTCCTCCCAGCCAAGCACAGTTCATCACCACCTAGCCTCAAATGCCAGCAAACAGTCTTTACCCCCAAGCCTCCTTCACCGCTATAGGGACTCTCCTTCCTAAAAAAAAAACCACCAAAAAATCCCAGAAGTTTCAACCATGTCAATCACAGCCTTACCAACAGAGTACCTGCTGAAGGTTCATTTCTCAAAGCATCTCACTGCACAGGTCAGCTGCTCCTTGCTGCAGCCTCCTTCCCCCATCACTCCCTGACAATCTCTGCATCTAAACCACCTTCCTGACCAGCCATAAATACCCTATCACCATCCCACCCACTCACCTGAGCTCCCCCCTTATGGGAGCCTGGAGATGCCCTCAGCTGAGACCTCTGATTAGCCCCAGACCCAAGTGATGAACCCAGAAAGCAAAGTCATTAACCCTGAGTGGGAAGGCTGCTTGAGTACACATTGAGGGTGAAGTCATGGCTTCGACAAATTCAGTAAGACTTTAGCCTTCGCTGACAGAACTGAGACTTCATCTCCGCGAAAGCCTTTTTTTTTGCCTCGGTCTCTGGGCCCAGAACCCGAACAGGAGAGGCTCCAAATCCATGTGCTGCTTATCAATCTGACAGCCACAGGCTCACAGATTAAAGTTGAGGCAGGATGTCAAAAGTTGCAGATCATATTTCCATCTCTGACAAGGAGGTCCACCTCTGTCCCTGTACCTATCCAAAAACTTACGGGAGCAAACACCTCTGCATTACCTCAGCAATACCACTGATAGGAGAAAGCAAAGCATGGTGAAGAGTACAGCTTAGGAATGGCTGAGAATATGACCTTGAAGATCTAAACATCTTCTCTCTTCTAGAGTCTTTTTGTTTTATACCTCATGACAGTTGCTATCACATTGCAATACTAATCAGAAATATAATTCTATTGTGGCTGCCTCCACTTGAAGTCCCTAAAGACTTATGTTGTGTCTTCGCTTCTCTTCAATGTTGCACTTCTATTGGAGTATGAAAATGGCCTTGATATGGTCGTCATGGGTGGAGTCTGTGTGCTGATGCCAAGGCAAGGGGAACAGCAAGTGGCTTTTATCATATGGTTGTATTCCAGAGGCTGCAGCCATGGGACTCTGAGGTGAAGAATTCCCAAAGGCAAGCAGGAAACCGTAAATGTTCTGCCATGAAAATGTCTATGAACATGAAAGAAGCCTGTTCCAGTGAGCTGTTCATGCTTTGGTCATAAAAATCACATTTCTGGGGTTGCTGAACAGTGAAGGAAAAGTCAACTTCAAAGAGAACTACTGAGGTTTGAACAAAAACAATTCTTGAAATTCTCATTTGGAAAAAAAAAAGGCATAAAAATCTTTGACAAAAACTGAAAAAATCTGAAATTCATTTGACAGAAAAATTTTGACTGATGGAAGACCTTGAACTAGAAGGAGAGAGGAGGTGCCGACAGCACAAACAAGTGGGTTACAGAGAGGCCTCCACTGCCTTTGCACCCTGTTGCTCCAGGGCCCCTCTGTTAACACAGGCACAGATGTGGCCTCATGAGGGGTCTTCCAGGACAAGATAAGAGAAGATTCCACTCCTCATTCTCTCTGCATAGCTGCACGACTGCTGCAAGTCCCTGAACAGCACCTCACTTAAATAAACCCCCATCCAGCCATAAGGTTTTCCACTAGAAACTTTACTTGTCTTGAACATTAGCTCATGAATAGAGTATTTCTGGTAAAATCACATCCTCAGTTCACAAGGGGAGCCTCAGTGGTAAGAAAACGAGGAAGAAGGAGCATCACTTCGAAACACCCGACACTGGCAGGTCCAGGCATGGCATATCCACACCAAGGGACCAATTCAGCAGCTCTGGGATCTGAACCAGGACAGCCAGCATCCCCGGTGACTGCCCGCCATTGCACTAGAAATTCTGCTGTCTCTCTTGCTCCTTGCTTTCTCACATCTGCTGAACACTTTAAATTTTCTTCTAATGAAAAGGAATTTTTTTTTTTTCTGGGCAGGCCCAAATGTACTTTATTTGTCCTGAACTTCTTGTTAGACTGCCAGCTGACTCAAGGTATCTCTTGCTCTGCAAATATACTGCATCTATGACACAGAGACTCTATTTGTGAAGTATCTTTCTGGGTTACATATGCCTACCTAGTCACTATGAATAAGACAGGTAGAAATCTCTCTCACAACAGCACATCACTCTAGCTAGTGACTAGTTATTTGTTGATCCAATAAACTGCCTTGAAAGTAATAATTAGAACTTATCACAACAAAGACTAGAGTTTATTAAATCCCACACAAATTATCTAGTTGCAGAAGTTGAATAAAAGATCAGAATAAACAGCAGAGATTACATTGGACTAGATCTTCTGTACTAACTTTCAAAATGGGCACTCTTACACAATCTAAAATGTTTGTAGTGATAGATAACAGCTAGACAGAGAGCTCACATACAGTGCATCAGCAGCTGGTCATTTTCTTCAAAATATATGTGGTTGAGAAGAGTCCTAACAAGCAGAAAGTATCAAAGTTAAGGAAGGCAAGATTGCAGACAGGTGTATAGAAAGGTACTGCAAGGTGCTGGTTGGATTTTAGTGCAAGGAAACTGCTGAGGGTGTTCATCAGCCTCCTTTTGATCACACCATAAGGGTGAAGTCTTAACCAGCGTGGAAACGCTTTATGGGGTGATAAAGTCAGAAAAAAAAAAGAAAAAAAACCAATCAAACTGATCTTCTTGCTACTTGCTGTGGGAGCCAACACAGTCCCCACAGAAGACGAAAAACATGAGCCCATCTGCAGAGGTCACTGAGGGCCACTGCAAGGACTCAAAAAGTCACAAGCAGATACAGTCAAGTTGTTTTCCTGCTGCTCCCCAGGTCCTGCAGCAGCTGCAAGGGCCACAGCACATCTGTGCCAACATCACTTACGCCACATCAGCAAAATGAACACATTCGTCATCCCTTGTGTTTAAATTGATGCAGATCTTCAGCCTATCCAGAGGGCTAAAAAGCATTCCCAATTCTCCCCCAGTGTGCTTCAGTTAATCGCATCTATACGCCAGTATGTACACATCTCAAAAACAAAAAATGAGTAAGCTGTGATTAAGGCCCAGGCCTGAGAATCAATTGGTACATTTGAGTTTGCTCTACAGCTCTGCCATAAGCTCCCCAAGAACTGATGGTCAAATCGTTTCTATCCTTTTTCTGACTTTGCACAATGAAGGTGACAACTACTCTTCAGAGAGCTTGAAAGAATGAATTCTCCACTGGGAAGCATGTTGTACTCCTCAGCTGGAAGATACTAGAGAAGTGCCAAATATTATTATTAATTTAGTACAGCTAATTTGTTTCACTGACATTAGCATGAAAATGCAAGAGCAAAGCGAGAAAGGTGGCTCCAGCTCTCCCTGGATCCACAGTCCTCCCCCACTTTGATACATCTGTCACAGGGTATGGAGTAACTCGCATGAAGTCATCAGGACTCGTTCTAATTTGATAATCATTCTTTTAGGCATGACATGGATTGATTCGCATTAAATTTTCATGGGTGTGACCAATCTCACGCACAAGCCTAGATTATCTACAAGGAAGTGCCAGGGATGCTGAGTGAGGGGTAAGCACTCAGGCAACCGGGCAGCGCTTGAGAAGGGCTGTTGCGAGCTTCAGTGCCAAAGAAAATCCATGCTCTCTTGAAGGCAAATGTGTGTTTATTTATCAGTTGTTGGAATACCCTGTGAGGAAACTAAAGGTCCCGGGTGACAGCTAAATTAACACTGTCCAGTTGTGCCATTAATTCCTTGGGAGCAAGAGGGAGAGTTTACCAGCAAACCTGTCAACTGTAACTAACTTAATTTTCTGAGAGAGGACAGAGAGCTCATTGCCCTGCGCCTCCCTTGAAGCCAAAGCTGACCTTCCCCAATAACATATGGCACTTCCAGAAGGGACGAGCCCATACCAGAGGCCATTTCCACACCAGCTAAGGCAGAGAGGCCTCATTTAGAGCAACAGGCTCCCCACATCAGCTCAGCCCCAGGACGCCTGCATCCACGTCTCAGCTCCACAGTGCCACCATGTCCCAGTCAGACCCCAGAACCAGCACAGCAGAGCCGAGCCTCAGCACCGGTGCCAGTCCATGGGACCACGGTGCTGTCGCCGTCACCACAGCCTGGGTGTTCTTCCAGCCGCGCTGGCTGCAGGATGGCCATTCTAACATAACGAAATTTCCAAGCCCGTTCCCCTCCCCGATGCATTATCTGCCACCAGGGACACCCAGTCTGAACAAATCTAGCTCCAGCCAACTCTCTCAGGTCCAGGACATGTTGTTCATGGAAAAACAACGCACACCAGAGAAACAAAAAGTGAGAGACTACCTGGCTGCCGTTTATAGACTTCTCAGAAAAAGTCGGCAGTCAACAGCCAAACTCGAACGTTCACATCACTCCTTCACTTATGGAAGGCGAGTTTACTAAATGCCTGGATGCTTTTCAGCCCAATAGCCCAATCCCTGTATTCGCAACCATAACATTGAACTAACTAGCAAGGCTTAAGCTGGTGCCCGCTGGACTCAAGAGGAGAGGCAGATGCCAGAGGCTTTTTTAGATACAGAACAGTAATTCTTTGTACCTTTCTTTTTGTGGGCTGCTGGACTCCACCCTCAGTCACATGCAAAATAAATCCTGGATAGATGTTTCCACTAAAGATCTCAGAGTGCCTTGTAATTACCGAGGTTCCCAGTATCTGGGTCATATGGATAAATAATACTTCTGCATTGGGAAGTGCTAAGACTCACTCGAGGCCACTCCAAGAATCAGCTACAGAGTTAGAAGGAGAAAAGCGGTATCACTGTACGAGGAAGGGGACCTGAGGGACCAACAGTGAGCAATCCCAGCCCCTTTTCTTTAAGACTGCCAATTGTCCAAGGCACAACCCTTTGACTATCATTCACTTAAATCCCCTGCCATAAAGCTGCTGTTGCCCCAGAGCACTGTACACCAGCTGCTCTGATGCTGGCTGCTAGCTCAGACCACCCTCTTCCTGCTCAACAAGCAGAGCCCTTTCTGCAAACAGAGCCTGTCACTCTGTGCTGGAAAAGACAGAACAGTGCCTGTTATGCCATAACTTGCTTTAGTTTCTGTTTTCCTTCCTCTGTTCCCTCTCAGAAAACTATAGGCTACGTTCACCTCAATTTTCTCTCCCCTTCAGGATGGTTATGAATCCAACATGAGCAGGGGAAGAGTTACCAGACATCCACCAGTGTGAGCAAGAGGAGAGCTGGCTTTCCTGACAGTTATTTGTCATGCACGTATTTTACTCCCATTCTACCTAACACCTCGGCTTGCTGCGTTCAGCAGAGATGCAAACACTGCCCTCTGCTCGTGATGGCCAGAGCCTTGTCAGACGTTGCTCTAAACTGCAGGATGCTTGAATAGCAAGCTGGGGCTCAGCGAGATGCTGGCCAAGGCATACACATTCCCTAGGGCAGGATAGGTGAGCTGGTGAAGGCTCTCTGCAACAGGCTTCTCCAAGGGCGAAGAGGTTCATCCAGCCTTAGCTCTGCAGGAGATCAAGTACTTACATGGGCTTTGAGTCAGCATAACCACAAAACCATCAGAAAAATGATACTCAGGTAAGGAATGTGGCAAGAGATGAACGATGTGCTCCAGCTCCAGCTGGAGGAAGACCTGCATTGGGCTGGCAGAGCAGATCGAAGATCAGACCTGTAGAACGCTGAGCACTGAGGAGCTGCAAACCTCACGATATAGGATCATTTGACCAGAACAGTCATTAAGTCCCATCCCTCTAGTTGCATGCCAACACACACTAGGTGGTAAGGGTAGAAGATTCTTCACAGTATCTGTTTTTCACATACCACACACCTTCAAAAACCACAACACACCACAACACCCCCCCCCCCAAAAAAAAAAAAAAAACAGAAAAAAAAAAAAAAACAATAAAAAAAATTTAAAAAAAACTAAATCCACATGCAATGTTTCCTTTGCTATCCGTGACGCTAGGTGACACGCCGGCTTGCAGACAGCGGTTTCGAGTTGATTACGTCCTGTTAGAAAGATATCCCCCCTCCCCCAGCACGAATAATGTATTTTAAAAAAAAAAAAAAAAAAGCAGACCTGGTTTATGCAGCCTTACGTCACTAATAAAACGCTGCTATCGCTCCATCTGTGACCTATTCAGCACAGTCAGTAATCCCGCGCTACGACCACTTTGCTGTTCCTGTACATTTCAGAGTTGGAGACCAACCAGCAAGCAGAAAATGGAGCCCGTACGCCAGCGCTATATAAAGCGGCCTCGCAAACTTGTCACGAATGTCTACCTGCCGCGGCAAGACAAATAGCAAAAAAGCAAAAAAACACGGGGGGAGGGGGGTGGAAGAAGCACACCTTTTATTTCACAATGGATAATGAAAAAGGGGGGGGGGAATCGATTTGCTTACTTATTCACAGGGAGGGGACGCTGCCAAAAGCGAGCAAGCTCGATATAAACCCCGCCGCAAGTGAACTTCTCTTCGGTGCCTCCCACCAAACTGCTCGTACCTGCTCCCTCAGCATGTGAAGCTGCTATTTTCCACGCCAGCCCCTCTGCGGGAGCCCAGCTCCCACAAACACCCACCGCCCGGAGGGAAGCATCGCAT
>Ga0181612_181590_pt1 | contig 28533 bp, 19 predicted proteins | sample HoacroProtozoa21_FD_119630 | JGI IMG/M metagenome (GOLD analysis project Ga0181612, IMG submission 119630) | Hoatzin crop microbial communities from Cojedes, Venezuel. Combined Assembly of Gp0051906, Gp0051904, Gp0051908 | reverse complement strand
GCTTCCCCACTCAGTCATCCGATGAAGCTCCTTTACCTTGTCAAGGAGGGTGGAGGGTAAGCAGTTGCTGCGAGAAGTGACTGCTGATCAGAGTTTGTGCGATTCAGAACTGCGAGAGTCCTGGGTTAAGGTTGTGTGTTTATATCCCTAAGAGGACCTGGTGCAATTCTCTCAACTGTCAACTCGTGCTGAAAAAGTTTTGGACAGCTATGTCCGTGCACATAACTCCTGCGTTGTGCCTATGGGGCAGGGATATGTTTGGAGAGCAAGAGCAGCTGTTTTGTTGGCTTGAGGTGAGAGCAGAGAACTTTGTGCTCTAGACTTTTTCCCTAGTTCTAATACGTGCTATCTCCTGGTGTGGATGTGCTGTATCTTGCTTGTAACTCCTGGTGTAAAATTTGGTGGCCGAAATCACGATATAGGGACCTCATTTGAATCGGCATCGTCACTGTTGTTGTATTAAAGTTGTTACTGGGCTTTGCGTTATCATGCCTGAACTGGGGAACAAACAAAAAACCCAGAACTGATTAAAGTACAATAATGAGTTCTGAATATTGCCCGCAGCTGAAGGGAGGCAGAGCCACGCTCGGTAACAACGAAACGCTCTTAAACCGAGCTGGGCTGTTTTCCTTCCCGCTGGAAGGTGCCCGGTAGAGTTTGTTTTTTGTCAGAGTGAGATCTGCTGAGCTGGTGGTTTACACTTGGTGTATCTGTGAGATTCCAAAATGTTTGAGAGGCGAACTATTAATGACTGAATCCTTTTCAGTTACGTTAGCTTCTTTTCCTCCCCTTCCCCCTCGCTTTTCTTCTAGGTTGATTTGTATCAGTTACAAGTAAACACACTTCGAAGGTACAAAAGACACTTCAAGCTACAGACCAGACCGGGACTGAACAAAGCACAGCTTGTTGAAGTACGTATGAGTGTTTGTTCCATAATAGAAAATGCAACTTGCTATGGCGTGTGGTTTTCTATACATTGTGATCCTTGCATAAAGAGCGTATGTAATCTGGATTTTAGGAGAACAAAAGGGAACTGCTTATCTGGCTTCCTTTGTTGGCCACAGCTCCTGAGCCAAGTAAATCAAAAGTAAAAGTTCTTTCCAGAGGAGGGACTCTTAACTTCTGAAGTGAGCGTGTGCTGCTTGAAAACACAAAGTGTTGAGCTGGCACAGTAAGATGATCTGTGCGTCCCTGAATATCATAGAACCGCGGATTTGTAGTCTGCACGTCAGTCCTGCCTTCACCTGAAGCGTCCTGCGGAAAGAACTAGAAACTGAGAGGTAGCAGGGGAGCTGTGGCAAGGTTCAGGCTTTGCTTTAAGAAGCTGATTACTGCAAACACACGTGTTTCTCTATATGTAAGGTATGGGAACATGAAAAATGAGCTTCTATTGATAATTAAGTCTGTTAATTAAAACCACTGGGATCTGCCACCAGAAAAATGGAACTTTATGAAATTAGGTTTTTTTCTTACCAATATTTCTAAAAGTGCTGAAGCTGTGTGTGAGTGCAGCTGTGTGCAAGCATTTTTGCTGCATGTGAGTAATTTTAAAGGAATTCTGCGCTGCAAAGATGCAGTTAGAGCAGGCTGATGTACATGCACGGGAGAACTGGCGATCTGCTGTTAACAGGGAGACACTCAGTTGTGCTTCAGTGCAGACATTTTGTTGGTCTCTCCCTTAATCTGTGTGGATTAAAGGCAAGGTTCTTAAGCATGTGGGAGATCTCAAGGCTGAGCTATAAAAGAATAGTGATACTGCCACTATGAGTAAGAATTTAAAATCAATCTTCTGTTTTCTCACATGCGAGCTGACGTGGAGCTGGCTCTTGAATTAGCAGGACTGTGATCTGAAAAAGCACAGGCAGTTTTTGTTCTGCAAAACTAGCATTTCTAAGGGTCTGCTTTAGGTACATCTTCCGAGATGTTTGCACTAGCCTCTGCTTCTTACGCTGCCTGATGCGAGTAGGCAGAGCTGCTGTCGTGCTTTCTTTGACCTGCAGGTATTTGTCAGCCATAGCTGCAGGACGTCCGTGGGGTTGCATGGGATTCCTTGTAACCTGTCCTAGCGTACAACGGACGCGCCTCTCGCTGTTACGCAGAAGGCCAATTTAAAGGACTCTGTCAAATCGTTTCTCTGTGAATTTGGGGGGAGTGGGGTTTGGGAAGCTTTCTAACTTGCTAGTTATGCTAAACATTTATACTCTGTAGTAGTTAAATGAGCAGTCTCATTTTTCTCACTTTCTCTTGCTGATTGTAGTCTACCAAAGTATTCTGCAGAAAGCCAGAGAAGGCTTGGTCAGGTGTAATATTTTGGGTGCTTTCTTTTGAAGTTGGTGTTCATTTTGTTGAAGGAAAAGACTTCTGGAATCACAGAAGTGACTCGAACCATTTAGAGATTGTCATATTTCAGTGGGTACAGCGTGCTGAATTTTCATCGATAGCTCTGTTTTGAAGAGTTGAATGTTCAATTATAATTTTCAAAGATTCTTGTATTGTCTTAGACATTTCCATATGTGACTTCATACAGATGCACATTCCCCCCAACCTGAGTAATGAGCAGTAGCCTCGCATTTCTGGACTGTCACTCTGTTGATATTTTATAGTCATTACTTGCTTTATAATCAAGCTTTGACCACATGGGTAGGATGATACTCCTGTACTTGTTTTGAGAACTCCCCTCCCCCCCCCCCTCAATTTTCTAGGCTTTTTACTCAGGAAACGAGGGTACAATCTGCTAGATTTGGTTCATAGTTTTCAAGAAAATGGTTCTTGTTCTACATTTTTTATGAGTATTGAAAACTTTTGAAGAGAGATAGGTTTTAGTTTCTTTTTTAAGCTTCTTGATCAAGCTTTTAAACTTTGTGTAGTGTAGTCAATTTAAATCTGAATCTTCAGTTTCTGCGTATGAGTGGTTGTTTAACTTCCTTTCATTCTTCCTTTGTAGATAATTGGCTGCCATTTTAGGACAATTCCAGTGAATGAAAAGGACACCTTAACATATTTCATCTACTCGGTGAAGAATGACAAGAACAAACCAGATCTAAAGATGGATAGCGGGGTTCATTAGACGGAAAAGGTTGGGACTGAGACTCAGGCCGCAAATCAAAAAGACTGAGGGTTTTTGTTGATATGCAAAAGCTTTCTTTGTAACTTTTTCCCTGCAGAGAGTTTGTCTCTGTTTTATTTTTCATAACCTTGCTGATTTGTTTGAAAACCATCTCTTATGAAACAAATTTCCTCAGCAAAAGTATTTTAAATAAATATCACTGATATCGTTGCTCAAGTGGATGTGTCTGTAACTTATTTAGTGAGTTACCTGTACCTAATAGTTAAGCTTCGACTAATTATGTAATAATATTAAAATATTTTTCAAATGAAGTGTGCCCATGAGATATTTATGAATGTACTTTAAGTTCTTATGATGCAATGCCTTAAAAAAAAAAAATAAAGCTGTAGCAGACTTGGCAATAGGTTCTTTTTCCTAAGGTAAAGGCTTTAAAAGATAGTTCCAGTTGTTAGCTGGGCAGAAATGGCTGAATAACATTTTTTCTCCCCTTTGGAAACAAGAAGTGAAGGGTGCTTTGATTTGTTTATTCATCTTGTCATTGCTGGGGTATGTGCTTCCAAGCACCGAGGCCTTCCTGCTCCTGTGTTAAAATGGAAAGAAATGCAGCTCTCGAGTTTCCAAGCTGCAAGTACGGATGAAAAGACTGCTGCAGCTTACTGTGCTGAGAAATCCTTCCACTCAGTAAGAAATCCTTTAGCTGCTGACTTTTCCATTCACCTGCATAGACTGTGGCTAAGAACTTAATTGGAGACTGGAAGACAGAGTCTGTGCTGGGTCAGTATGGTGTCTCCTAACAGACAAACTATTTCTTTTCCATGGCATGCGTTAGCTCAGGCCTGTTTAACAAAAAAACAAACAAACAAAAAAAAAACCCCACACCCAAAACCAAAGAACCAACCAAACCAAAACTTATAATAACATACGAAAAAAAAATCCAGCTATATTTTTGCTTTTAATTGAATATCTTTTGCTTTAATTGCATATCTTAGTAAAGTCTGATGTTGAAGATGAGACTGTGAATGACTTCTTGTATTGTCATTTGACTGTTGCGCCAGTCGAAATGTGTGGTGTATGGAGTAGGGTTTCTTTCTGCTTGAACCTGTGCACATAGGTTTAAGAAAAGGTGGAGGGAGAAGAGTTCTCGTCTTAAAGCAGAGGAGGACACAGCTTCAGCTTGTTTGCTTAGCATTTGGTGCAACTCTTAACCTTATCAGATGTTCAAAAGTTTTTTCTTAATATGAGAAAGCAGTATTTCTGTTGTCTGATCTGCTTGCTGCTAAGCTTGGGAGTTTTTTGAAAACTACTACTTTGCTGGCATCACTGCAAATGAGATGCTTCACTTTGTATTTTTTGACCTGTGACACTTGCATAGAACTGGATGATGATAAACCCTAACCTCAAACTGGCTGCCTTCCCGGTAGCTCTGTGGCCTGATTTCTTTCACTTGCAGTGTCTGATGCATTTCCACAATAAAGTTCTGCGGTGTTTGCCTAAGTTCAAGATGGTGATATCTAGGTAGTGGCAGCTAAAATTGGTGCTCCTTTGAAGAGATGTTGTAGTGCCCATTTCACTCCAGTGACTGTAAAGTTGTTTACTACATACCATTTGCACAGATTCAGCTTGTCATCTGCAAAGTACCAGCTGCATAAACAGCCAGGGAACCTGGCCGTGGGTGGGACATCTGAAGGATTAAGGTTTTTGCTCCCAGTGCGTGGCAGGGGTGGATGTTCTCACCTAGGCCTGTAGGACCTGTAGAAGGAGAGCAGGGAGGAGAAGCGAAAGCAAATTTCTGTGGGAAATGAGCCTTAAGCAGTAGCCTAAGCGTCCCTATTCTGCTGCATGTAGGAAGCGGAATGATTTTTTTCTCCAGTGGATACTGGATTTTCCAGGAGTGGTGGAAGGAAAGTAACTGAAAACCGCCCGCTAACTTTAGTACCCAGGTTTGCATCTGCCTTAAATCTTTAGTGACTGCTGCCTGGGAAAGCTGTGAATGCCAGGCATGATTCATGCAGAAACTAGATGGCCCAGCCGCCAGAAGTTACGTGCCCTTACTACTGCTAGAAGCTTACGGAGGACTCTGCACGAGAGCAGATGCCATATGTTTTCTTAGCAGAGCACTGACTTTGGGTGTTTTGACTGTGGGTTGCCAGATTTATGGGGGGTTTTTTTACCCTTAATTGATGATTTGGTAGGAAGCCCAAATGACTAAGGAATAATTACACAAACCAGGCTTAAAAAGCCTGGTGACACAAACTGTTTGTTTAACAGTCAGTAGGCTAAAAATTACTTGGCAAAAATAGTCCACGCGGATTTACTTGAAACGTTTATTATTAGCTGTGCATAGTCACCCCTCACCCCCACTATCCAACCCTCGTTTACTAACAGTAGGAAAAACAGTCGTGATATTTCATGCTGCATGTGGAATAAGTCTGATAAACGGGTGGTAGCAGCTGTCAGGGTGTAATGGTGTAAGATTATTAGATGAACAGTCCGTGTTTTGAGGGCAAAAGACTAAATAGTTGCTTCGGTACTACACACCTTCAGTGTGACTGACTTGATAGCTGAAGGGTTTTTATATGTAAGGCAGTAAGCCAGGCTCACAGGGAGTACTGTCTTACTGCCTGTAAGCCTGGCTTGCTCAGGTGGCTTTGTTTAAATTTACAAAGGCACGTAGATTTTTGGCTGTTTTTCTCTTGTACTGCGGTCGGTGTTGAGAGGTGGCTGTGTATCTGCAGCCCGCATCGCGATACCCCTCAAACTTGAAGATGGTTACCTCTAATACTTTGAGATACCTCTTTGTCTTTACTTCACTAGCTATTTCCTGACAGGGCTAGCCCAAAAATAAAAAGCCAACACTTTAACTTAATTCTGGGGTATTGTATTTCAAACAAAAGCTTTATTAAAAAAGCTCTTAAGTGTGGGTTTTTATGTTGCCGTAAAAGGTCTTGCATCAGTCCTATCCTCTTGAGATGTCTTTCTGAGTATATACACTGTTTTAACTGTTCTAGTATTTTAAGTGTTCGATGTTAAGATTAAGCAATTTAAGGTTTTACAGCTTGCATAGTTAATACAGATGACCAGTTAGACATATTTAAGATGTGAGTGTGCTGTAGTACTATTAATGTGAGTTTTGGCTTTCTTTTTTCCAGGGGAATTTTCAAATATGAATGGTGAAAATTTGCCTTTTGTACGTGGTGCGTATATTTTAAGGTGCCTAAATGCAGCGTGGGAGCCTGTCTGAAGAAGTGCCAGGGACTGACTAGCTTCAGCTTAAGACAACGTTAACTGTGCGATGGCAATAAAGCAATAGGAAGCGGCGCTTGCAGTAGACTGCTAGGAGGGTCATCTTCCGAATGACGTGAAGGCTTAGGCGTGAAGGTCCTTTCGCCAGACTGGTTGAGAGCGTTGTGCTCAGTAACAGGAGTCAGGCTTTTTGCTGGGGGATGTGTACTGGGATGCAGTAAGAGCTTGTGCAGGCTTTTACACCGTTATGGAAATGAAGTCAGCTACCAAATTTGACAGGAGAACTTCTTACAAGTTGGAGATTCCGAAAAGGTATAGAAAGGAAACTTTTCTACAGTATGAAAAGAGCCACTGTCTTGTGGTTAGAAAGGAAGCTTTTTTCTTGATGGTGGTTTTGATTTCCCCTTGAAAGCATTATTACGGGATTGTAGAATGATGCCTGTTGTCTTCACCAGCAGACTTGGTGTCCATCACTGACTGTTGCAGGGGATCACAAAAGATATCTTTGGTCCGAAGAAAATATCCCTGAAAGATACTACCAGATATTTAAATAATTATTGCTTTATCAGAGCTTTAAGATGACATTCATTACCAGTTATGAGGGGTTTTTTTAGCTTTTGGTTGGATGTATGTGCAATTAGTGGGTTTGTGGGACGCCCTTCCAGCAACGCAAACGCAGCTGCAGGTCTGTGTGAGGGTAACTGCATTTCTACCTCTGCTGGCCTGGGTTGGAAGTGATGGCAGAACAGTCACCAACTGACCAGAGTGCCAGGGCTCCACCCAGATTTTTTAGCTTTGAGAAAGTAAGCTTACTAAATACGTAATTTTAGAAAAATGAAGAGCTTCCATGCGTGCACTCACACTCTTCTGTGCAATTTGTCCTGAGAGCAGACCTGCTTTGCAGGTCTGCAGTACCTCAAGGGGGTTGAAGGAAGACCTCCTTGTGTATTTGTGTCAAGAGGCTTTCTCGGGCTGCTCAGAGCTCAGAAGCTGACTCTGGAAGCCCGAAGTGTGCTTCAGGGTGAGGATACCATATCTGGTTTTACAGGGAGTGAAATGTGAAAACCTTATTTAAACCCTGCTCTCGGTTTGAGTGTGAGGTTTGTAGCTTTAGGAGTCATTCCCACTTGGTTCAAATCTAGTGCCCTATGGGAGTGCTGAAAAGCTGCCTTTTATTGGATTTTTGAGGACTTGGGGAATTTGGGTGGTAACAGGAGCACATATAAAAGGTCATTTTTGCTTCCCTATACAATGCCATTGCGTTTCAGTGTCCCTGAAGTATTGATAAGTTTTGAGGTGTTGATATTTTTAATCTAAATTTCCTGAAGATGTTGCTGGAAAGCTGAATAATAGCTCTTAATACATTTTATTACTTCAAACCAGTATGGGCTGGCAGCATTTGTTAACTCGGTATTAATTTTGTTGGGATGTGCATTCCTGCCGTAAAACGACAAAAAAACCCACGTGCAGTGAGAGCTTCTTCGTTCTGCTTTCTCAGCAGCACCAGCGAGCTGGAGAAGCGTCTACGTTCTTGGGCTAAATCTTTTCCCTCCCTTGCAGGCATTTGTAAACCTCTGCTCCCCCCTGTTTGCTTTCCTGCTTGAAACAGCTGTCTTTCCAGAAGCATTTACTCAGCGGATGGGTGCACAGGCGCCTTCAGAATAGCAATACGGTTCTTTACCGTGGCGTAGACATCCAATGGTTTTGTTTCTGGTCCTGAAAATATCTTCATTGCAAAGTGCGGTGAAGAAGGATGTGATGTAGTTCTCGGACTTTGTTTAGATCAAACAGAAGAGTCCAAAGTTAAGCGATTTAAATGCTGAAGTCCCCTATGATAGAACATGCAGGTTTGCTAAGTGTGTCCTAGGTGAGGCCCTGAAAAACAACAACTGAGAACTGGCAGCGTATCGGGGAATTGGCGATATGCTGCTGCAACTTCAAACCATCTGAAGCGATGCATTTCTTCGAAATGAGAGCCGATTCCTCCGGCGGAGGCTGTGACCCACTGGAGGTGTAACAGGGGCGTGAGATCCGTGCAGTCTTGCTTTGCGCAGGGAACAGGTCGTTCCGGCAGCGGGTCGCCTCGCAGCATTTCCCCTCCCAGAAGCGATCCCGCAGGCTGTCGCTGATCTGTCAGAGGTCCGTTGTGGCAGCTGGGGACGCTGAGAACCCGCTGGTAGCAGGTGGGATGCCGGGAGGGTGCCACGGGGGCACCCAGGAGGGAGCTCGGCAGGACCAATGCCAAGGATGAGGAAGAACTTCTTTACTCCTAGTGGGACGGAGCACTGGAACAGGTTGCCCAGGAATTGGAACAGGTTGTGGAGTCTCCTTCTCTGGAGATATTCAAGACCTGCCTGGACAAGGTCCTGTGCAGCCTGCTGTAGGCGACCCTGCTTTGTCAGGGGAGTTGGACTAGACGACCCACAGAGGTCCCTTCCAACCCCTACCATTCTGTGACTCTGTGATTCTGTGATTCTGTCTGGAGACAACTTAGAACTCCTGAGTCATACAGCTCACATACATTAACAAATTTGTGAAACTCATCCCTGAGCTAAAAGGTGGCTCAAAAATCTGTGTTATTTACATCCCACTTAAGGAAAATTATGAGAAATTAATTTTTAAACCATTTGGTTGGCTTCAGTCACTGCAGTCATGAACTACAGTCATGGCTGTTTAAATGCAATATATATTATTTTACTTTACCTGTATCCAAGGAATAAGATAACATTTCCTTATTGTGATAAAATACACCACAAAGTTGTAATGCCACCATGCATATTACTTCTGACATAGCGAGACACAGTAGAGGAAAAAGTTCCCCTGTGAGGGAAAAGGGGTTAATGAACAAGCACGTATGAAGGTATAAGAAGAAGAAAATACTAAATTTATCCTATGGCAAAACCGTAAACAGCTGGAATTGCTATTCAGAAATTAACAAATATTTAAGGTGGTAGCAGGACACAGTTATCCAGTTATCTCTGAGTGGGAGTTTTCTTTAGAGTGAGACGATACTTCTGGTACTATTAATGCCTTTAATCTTGTGTCGTCAAGAAATAAAGAAGCTTGTCTACACAGTTTAAATTGATAAAAGACACAAAGCCTTTAAAAATTTTACTGTATTTACTATTTTATGAGGATGCCTTCTGTAATTTTCTTAGGTCTTTACTTCTGAAAGTCGTGCTAGCGTACTCTGCTTCACCTTTTTTTTTTTCATCCCCCCTCCCCCCCATTCCATTCCAAAGATTAAACACACTAGCTTAGGTTCCCATAGGGTTTTTAGGCATTACCCCATTCATGAGCGCAATGCCTGAGTCCAAGATGGTCTGCTACCAACGTGGGATTTCCAGTCTCTAAGTAGGTTCTTAAGGTTCCCTAAATGATACATGATAAGAACTTGGTCCTGATGTCACAGAATGATGCAGACTGACTTGAAAACAGTAAACTTGCTGGCATAACATGTTGAGGATCCATATGCCATATGAGGAGAAGATAAAGGAATGGGGCTTGTTCAGCATGCCAAAGAGAAATATTTGGGGGAACCTAACAGCAGTCTGCTGGTAGCTATGAGGAAGCTATCAAGGCCAAGATATTAGCAAGAGTGAGAGGATGAGAAACAACAGGCAAAGTTGAAACAAGAGTGGTTCAGACCAGATATAAGGAAAAGCTTTTTCACTGTGAGGACAGTTAGGCAGCGAATCTGATTGTCTGAAGAAGTTGTGTGCAGCCACCATCCTTGGATATTTTCAAGACCAGACTTGATAAAGCTCTCAATAACATGGTCTGACCTCATAGCTCACACTGTTTTGAGGTCAGCAGCGTCTGCCCCTGCAGGAGATGACCTCCTGAGGTCCTCTCCAACCCGAATTACCCTGTTATTCTATGATCCTTTTTATTTCATCTGGAACACAGAAACAGAATGAATATCTATTGAGCTATCTGTTTATTTACTGTCTGTAATTTAAAGTTTAATATGTTTTTAACAAAGGAATTATGGAAAAGAAAAAAAAGCAGCTCCATCCTAGACCGAGGTTAGAACATAGATCTTAGCCAGGTGATCAATGAACCAACCAGCGAAGATGCTCTGTATAACTTGTTACTCACAAACAAGAATTTGCCAGGAGGGGTGAAGGCTGAGGTCAGTTTTGTCTACATCGATCGTGAGATTTTGGCATTTAAATCCTGAGAAAATTGAGCAAAACAACAGAAATATTAGAACCATGGACTTCCAGGAGACATAATTCAGCTTGTGCAGGAATCTGTTTGGCAAAATCCCAAGTAAAACAGGTCTAATGGGCAAAAGAATTCAGAAAAGCTGCTAGATCTTCAAGGATATCCTCCCCAAATAACAACAGACCATTGTGATGCACAGGCAGAAGGCCAACATGAACAAGGACATCCTGACCGAGCTCAGTCTCCAAAAGGAACCCCATGGCAGGCGGAGATGAAGACAGGCTACCCAGGAGGAATACAGAGATGTTACCTAAGCATGCAGTGTTGTAGTTAGGAAAGCCAAAGCTCAGCAGTGGTTGAAACTAATAAGGGATGGAAAGAATGACAATGAGAACTTCTGTATGTACATCAACATACAAGGACATACAAAGAGCCAAAGTACCCGATGCCTTTTTACTGTCTCACTTTTCACTGGCAAGGTCTGCCATTTGCCTTCACAAGTCACTGAGTCTACTGGCAGAGTCTCTAGGAATATAGCATTACAAGTTGCACAGGAAGACAATTAGGAAGTAATCAAGTCAGTTTGGTATACACAAATCCATAGCATCAGATGGGCTTTACTTGAGGTTGCTGAGGGAGCTGGCCGTAGTCATTGTGCGGCTATACTCTATCATCTTTGGAAGGTCATGGCAGCTGAGGGAGGTTCCTAATGAGCAAAAAAAGACAAATATCACACCCATCTTCAGGAAGATCAAGAGGGCAAACCCAAGTAACAACAAATCTGTCAGCCTAACTTCTGTCCCCGGAAGATTACGCAGCAAACCCTCATGGAAGTTCTGTCGAGGTACATGCATGACAAGAAGGTGATAGGGAAAAGCCGGCACGCATTTACCGTGGGGAAATCCTACCTGCCTGCTACAATACAATGCCAGGCTCTGTGGGAAGGGGATAACAGTACATGACATTTATCCTGACCTAGGCAAAATGTTTGATACGGTCTTACACGGTATTCTTGTAGACAATTTGCTAAGACATGGACCAGAAAAGTGGACTGTAAGATGGGTGAAAAATTGGCTAGACCTTCAGACTCAAAGGATTGTGATCAGCAGGATAGAGTCCAAATGATAGTCATTGCTAATGGCATCCCTTAGAGGCTGATATGGACATGTTATTTTTAGGGTCTTTGCTAAGTTGGATGAGACAGAAAGCACCTTCATCAAATTAATGGATGACACCAAATTGGAGATAGGGGAAGAGGGCTGCTATTCAGAGGGTCCTCAATGAGCTGGACAAATAAGTTGACAGGAGGCTCCTGAAGTTCAAAAGATGCAGATTTATGGTCCTGCACTTTTATGCGGAATAACTCTGTACAGCAATACAGGCTTGGCACCAAGTAGATAGAAAGCAGCTGTGCAGGAAAGGGGTGGGGAACCCTGGTGTACAAGAAGGATGTAAGATAATCATGGGTCAGCACTGTGCCCCTAAAGGAAGGATGGCCCACAACATACCAGGTTGTGTTAGCAGCATGTAGCCAGTAAGCCAAGGGAGGTGATACTTCGCCTCCAGGCTATTCACAGATCAACTACTGTGCCTGTGTGTGGGCTTCTCACTACAACAAAGATATTGCCATCCTGGTGTGAGTCCAATAGCAGGTCATCAAAATGCTTACAGGTCTGCAGGACATGGTATCTGAGGAGAGGCTGAGAGAACAGGGTTTGTTCACCCTTAAGAGCAGAGAAGGCTGAGACATTATTGTTATGAACTGTCTAATAAGAGGGTGTACAGAAAGCAGAGCCAGATTCTTTTCATGGGTAGATGAGGACAGGATAAGCAGCAGCAGCACAAATTGCATCTGAATGATGTTGCCATACTGGAGTGAGTCCAGTGGAGCTGATTAGAGGCCAAAGCACATGAAGTATTAGGACAGAATGAGACAACTGAGTTTGTTCAGCCTTTAGATGAGAAGTCAAGAGGATTTCTTAAAGCTTTTACAAAGTCCTTAATAGTATGGCATAGAGAAAATAGAGCCAGGCTTCTCTCAGAGGTGCAGAGTGCTTTGCATGGAGGACAATGGACCTAAGTTGCAACACAAAAATTTCTGATTAGATTCAAGGAAAGCAACTGTATTTAAAGGCTGTTAAGCACTTGAACAAGATGCCTGCAGAGGTTGTGGAATGTCCATCCATTCAGCTGGACAAGACCCTGAGCAACCTGATCTGATTGAGCCTGCTGTGGAGCAGGAACCTGCTTGGATTAGATGACTGTCGGAAATTGCTAGATGTATAGATTCTGTGATTTATTTTTTTCACAGTTTTAATTAAAGTTTGTATGTACTCTATATTTGTAATCTAATATAATAAGACTGTTTTAATACATTTTTACTTTCTCATTCTACATAAGAGAATATTTAGAAGTCAATATAAACATCTTCTATATTTAGAATCCAGAATTATAGTGTCTCCCAAAGTTTGTTTGGTTTAATGTAAACATAAGTCTTATCTTTGCTACCCATGTACTACAGAAAGCTTGCTTTGGTATGCTGTACAACAAAAATAGTCCCTAAGCGAATTCATCTTAATCGTGCTTTTCATAATATATTTGCAGAGTATGTGTTTACACATTACAGCTGTATATGCACCAATCATGGACAGCAGAGTTCTGCTCTGCCATATCATATCCGGGACTTTGAAGGAAGGAGAAATCAGTAAAGCAGATGTATTTATAAAATATACATATGCACACACACACACACACACACACACACACAAAACTTAAACGTATACATACACTTATACTTACACGTATAGTTTATGCAATCTGGAATTAAGTCTGCCAAGCAGCCTTCCAGACAATTCCTCTTTCTACGATGCTTACAGTTGTACCAAAGACTGATTGTGAAAAGTAATTCTGCCTCTACAGACACCTTTACATAACCCACAGATGTTTTCCCAAGACTACCATGTGCTCAGGTGGTAGGGGAAGACTTGGAAGGTTATGTGTAACAGCACCACCTGGTGAAATATTTTTAGTCTACATAAGGCAGTAGTAGTAGACAGGCAGCAATCTGTGAAAATCAAGATGATGTTGAACCAAGCTTTTCCAAAAACAGTTTTTCTAATTCATTGCATATTTCAGAGTTGCTTTGAGGATCTCGAGTATTAAAACCAGTTATTTAGTGTGGAACTTACATTTATCTGAATTTCATGGTCACCCCACTACAGCAGTCATCATAGGACTGGAAGAGAAGCCTCAAGAGGTAATTATGCCCATCGTATGGTCCAGAACAGGATCATCCACCATTATGTACATCCAGCCAGCTGCTCTCTAACTTGTTTCAGTCATGTAAGAGCCTTTCTAGACAAAAGAATCCCACAGACTTGCTAAAATCCTCCCTGTTAAACCTGCAATCCATTACTTCTCTCCCAATTTATCATATGAACCAATTATTCTTGTCTTCTTTAGAGGTTTTTCCTTCTCTTTCCCCCAGCTGTCCTGAGTGCTTTCCAGTCTTTTACTCACAATCATTTTTCTTTTATAGATTGTCTTTATTTTGGTCTAGCTCCTCCTTGAACAACAGTGCCAGACTCTGCAGCTAGTGCTCTAGCTGCTGCCTTACCGGTGCCGAGTGGAGCAGTAGAATCACCCAGTGTGCATTGGAGGCTCTATTTCTGCTTATAAACTCCAGCTGGAACTGTAGCCTTTTGAGGGAACATATCATGATTCCTGTTCTTCAGCGACCTTCAGATCCCTTTCCGCAGGTGTACCAGACTAGCTGTTTTTAGTTTTCTTTGTGAAATGGATTTCTCCTGCCTGCACATAGCACCATGTGTTTCTCCCTGCACAGCAGAATCCTACTTTCTTATCTCATATCCTCAGTTTCTTAAGTTTCATTTTCACTTCAAATATGCTTGAGTCCTTTTCCATCTTGATTTCACTTGCAGATTTAATAAACCGTTCTCTTACCTCATCCCCAGGCTACATATGAAAATACAATACAGAACTGGACTTAGGACAGAATTGCACAGCATCTTCCTAGATTGCCCCATTCATTCAGACACGGAGTCAGAAACGGCTGCTCTCTTGGTGAGATTTTCTGATCTCTAACAACTCTGTACCCGCTCTATAACAATTTAATCTGTGGATTGTTTACCTGGTTTGCATATGAGAATACCATCTGAGATGGTTTTAAAAACCTAACTTAACTATCTTCTTTCTCCAAAGTCTGTTACCCGATCATGGACAGAAATCAGATATCATTTACCAGTGCCTAGGATGAAATTAAATCAGGTCTAGCTGATCTGAAAGCATCTGTTCTACCAAGATATTCCCTCTCTGTTAGAGGGTGGACTCTTTTTTTTTTTCTTAATTATATTTACTTTGATATCTATCTGATTGCAATGGAAACTGCAAAAAAATTATGCCTAACCGTCAGGCCCCTCCACAAGGCCTGTCACAGCATCTCCTGGGAAAAAATGCAGGACTTCTGGGGATTTTATTTTAGGGTTCTTACATGTGTGGTATAGAGACAGGTGTGGAAAGAGAGTGCAATGGATGTTCTGCAAGACAGACACAGTGTTAAAGCAAAATTGTGGAAAAACCAGAAATGTTCTAACCCAGGAATGAGAAAGCAGGACAACCTTTCCAAGGACAGGGGACTGGGACTGACACCAGGCAATCTCTTGCCACTCCCAAATGTCTGTTCTTCTGCTTACATCCTGCCCCACACAGGTGATCTTGCTTGCTTTCTATGTCTTCCAGACCATAAGGGTGTGCACAACTTTTCCCGGGACTGTTTAAACATTATAAAATTATTGCTTTCTACACCATTCGTAATAATAGTGTCATTGGTACATGACAGGTACTCTAATATTAAATTAGTCTCTACATTTTCGGGACAGTTTTGGGAAGATTCTTTGGAATCACTTCCCTGAAATGATACAGTTCCAGAAATCTATAGCAAATCCAGAATTGCATCACTTTGTCTTGGGCTCTAGCTAAAGCTGTTAACCATGAACATCATAATTCTGCTTCCAAAAAATGTCATGTGTCTTTCGTTGGGTTTTTTCCTCTGCTGAGAAGAGCTGTACAGATCCCAGGAATACTCAAAATTGCTGCCTTTTCCTACAAGTGGGAGCCATATTGAGACAATGGGAAGACAGAATATTTGCATTATCTATGACCCATGTAATATGCACCTCAACAATTGTGAATCTGCCCTTGCTGCAAAATTGATTTACTCTTTCTGCCATCATATTTACAACAAATCATGAAGTTGTGGGCTTTACTGTTTCGCAGTTCAATTGACTGTATGAGACTTCGTCTAGAATTCACACTGTTGTGTATTTTCATACCAATTTTATGTTTTTCCTGATACTTTGCATAATTTTGTTGCATGCTTTCTTATGTAACTATTTGGCACTAGTCTACAATTTCATTTTTCTCCATTCCAAGTTAGCAACCCATTCACATAATAAATCTTTCTCACTTTTTATTTTTTTGTACAGAATAAAATCTCCAAGCTTAAGAAGTTCCTCTTCTAAAATTTTCGTTTAATCATTCCTTCTCTATTATGCTAAATTCCAATTTTTCTTAAACATAACATGCTTTGTAAATCACAAATATATAAGGAAAAAAAAAATTGAGGAAGAATGTATGCTCCATATATAGGTTTGTTATGCTAGATAAAATATTCCACACTTTTTTGTATTATGTTACTGTTTCTTGGGTATACAAAGAAATACCTGAGGCGTGGTTAAAGCTTTCAGCCTTCGCTCTGGCATTTTCAGCACTTGATTTTTTCATCTTCATGATTGCATTAATGTTATTGTCTTGCTTATAATAACAGTAACAATGTTACGATAATCACATCCCCTGTTTAAGCAAAGTAAATCAATACTTTTAGTAATAAAACAAAGTAAAACAGTTATTTATAGATGAGGGAAGAAGAAAAGGCTACCTTTAGTAAATGTGGCAATGAATATTTTATATTAGGAAGACTGTCTTATCAGGAGAAGATGTTTACCCAAATGGGATTTCAGTCAGGATAAATATTTGTTCTGAGCTAAACTGTCTGGTTTTAAACCTCATGTATCTTGGAAAACTGAAAGAAGTTTTATTCTCAGACTCAAGACTTCACATACTTTATTTTTAATTAGTGTTCATGAAAAGCCAGGACTCAGTGTCAACACGCAAAGAGTCTGAAGACCTTCAAACTCAGTCACAGTTGTTCCATTTCCTTCCTTCCCATGCCTGATTTGCTCTGAAAATAAGGAGGCTCCCTGTGTTACAGGAAGTCCTTTATTCTTTATCCTTTGGCACTGTATCATATATTAATTATACTTTTACTCACTCTTACACCTTCTCTGCTACTGATCCTTCACCCTAGTTTTCAATATCAGAAAGCGTGCAGTGTTAATGAAAACAAGTTTTTTTGGCATTCTGCTAAGTTCCAGGCTCACTTACAAGCTCCTTAAGCTAAACAGTATTTAATGTGTTTGCTATTACAATACTAGCGGTGTGGTGAGTTAATGCAAATCCTCCATGATCTGTCATAGCTAACATTTTTTAAATCACAGATACTTTTCTAAAAACATGTCCTTATCAGAGAGGGAGGGAGAGTGAGGATTGTGAGAGTGTTTTCAAGGAATGATTATATTGCTTCCTCTGTGTTTCTGTTTTTCCATCTATAAAATCATGATGTTTTTTTCCTCAGAAATTGCATGCATTTTTAATTAATCTATTTAAAGAATTTTGACGTAAACAGAAGAATGGATTTACTTACCTCTTCCACTTTAATTTCTGTTTTTCTCTAACTTGTATGGCATTTGAGTCTCACAAATGTTTTTTTTTTGCAATTCGCTTTTGAACTAGCATCCCACCAGTTGAAAAATTCTCAAACTATGCCCTTGCCATTGGAAATTCCAGATTTTCACTCTGCAATGAATGGCTGTGATCACCAAGAACATATTCTCAGATATTCACCAGAATAGTCTTATGCATCATCTGCGCATTTAAAACGTTCCAATACTTTGCAATAATTCAAATGAGTGAAGCTGTTTGCCAAGGAATGTTGTAAGGGTTTATAAATTGAGTGATACTAAATATAGAAGCGACTGAAGTCCATTTGTAGTGTTCACACAGAAGGCTTTTTACTTTTTTGGAAATTGGTATGGCTGAAAGAAAACATAAAGCCAAAGTAGAGTCATTTCTCTTTTGATTGGAGGCGTTCTGAAAATCACACTCCTAGGAATGCTGAGCATCCCCGCAGAAACACTTTGTATGGAGGGGTTGATGTTCAGCCCCTTTGAGGACTGTAAGACTTATTTCAATGGGATTTATCAGTATTTAGACAGCCTCGAGAACTGGCGCAACAATAATGAAAGAATTACTTTATTTTTAAATTATGGTTTTTAGCAGTAATTTTGTAATTTAAATTGTTTTGCCTTTAACTAGTTTTTCACATTTAAAAATTGCTGGCATAATGCTAAGACTAATATTTTTTGCACTTTTTTATCAGTTACAGATGTCTGTCTTTTTTAGAGAAGAAAGACTTCCTGTTGTGTTGTAACTGTGCTTATGCAATTTCTATACAGAAATCAGAGGGGAGAAGGGTGAAAGGAATACCTGATCTGAAATCTTCTTGGACAACATAGTCCTCCTTGACTGGCCAAAAGTCATCTGCTCAGTTTTGAAGGAAGATCTTTTTCTACATCTGAATGGGTTCACCTTCTCTGAATAAGGGCTGGGGATTTTTGATTTGCCAGTTAATTTGCTGGTAATTCTCTAGAAAAAGTAAAAGAGGGAAAGGGAATGGCTTTGCAACTCAGTTTTAAATTATGTTTATTTACTACTGAATTTAACTGCAGTTTTTATACAGTTCGGGTTTTGGATACGAGTACAGCGTGGGTGAGAACTTAAATTGCATCACCTGATCTGTTTGTTGAAAAGACATCTGTTTTCTATTACCAGTCTTAATGACTATCCTCCAAGATTTCTGAAACACTCCAGAAACTCAAATTATAATAGCAGGAGCTTCTAATAGCAGGAGCATTATAATGTGTGCAGATTGCTGCTGTCCAAGATAAGAAAGCTTTGAAATGGTTCTAGGAGAATAGTTTGGGCACTCACTGAGACAATTCTCTCAAAGTGTCTTCTTAATAAAGGTCCTACTGAGTGGGATCAGAGGTCCACCCATCCTGGGAACCTATCTCAAACAGTGGCCAGTAGCAGATGCTTAGTGTTGTGTGCAGAAGTGCATGGCCGTTAACAAAGAGACCACACCTTATGTGGAGATCTGTGACTGGACTTTACTGCTAGTGTAATGCAGTAACAGACTAATCAAATATAACAACCACTTATTTTTAGTCCATTTACAACAACTCTACCACTTTTAATCCAAATTTCTTAATTCTATTAAAGGTTATTAGTAATATATTAAAATCAACATTATCTGCCCTTTAAGCTCTCACCTGTCCAGTGGGTTGTTTATAAGTTGTCAGTGTCCAGCAAAGAGGAATACAGTGTTGAAGCATCGTTCCTTGGATTTGCTCAGTTATTTTTTCATGTTTCCTAATTTCACCAGGATTAATTATATTATGGTTACTTAGCTTTGATACATCTTATTGCCATGATTCCTTTAGAAGCAGAACTACACAGTTGAACAAAGCTAAGCAAAAACTAAGCTAAAACAAGTTAGGCAACACCACATATAAAACAAGCTTAAAACTACAAGACAGGCAGCAGAGACCTGGAAGCTGAGCAGTTTTGCTGTTACAGCTGCAACAACCTGGACAGTAATCATACAATCAGAGAGCAAAAGCAACTTTTCATGTATTTATTTTTGTAGCTACGCTTAAAACCAGGTTAAAATACCAGATGGGCTACGCCATCAGGCTACATAAGGAAGGTGTATAAAAATTGGACAAAATGTGTAGTGACACCTCCCCTGACTCCCCTTTCAGCCTTCAGTAGTTTGTGGCTGTAAAAAGCAATTGTTCAGGAACTTTCTGAAATGAAAGTTGTTTCTGAGCCGAATAGTCACCAGCAGATTCCACCCATCATCCCACGACTTTCTAAAGTTGCTATTTGAAAGATTTAGCATTTAGAGCACCCTTCAGCAAAGAGTTCCACACATTGCTTATACACAATATAAGGAAATATCTCATTTAAATCAGGACAATTTCTCCAATCAATATTTAATATAAATTCTACAGCTTTTGATTCAGACCTGAAAACCGGTTTAAACGAAACACGCGTCTGAAAGGTTTTCCAGTTCTCCCTACTAAACCCTAATAAAATAAATGAGTCTAATAAAATAAATAAGGTTAACATCAAACAGGGTCTGTGGAAGAACAGCATGTTTAAGTCCTCTTTTCTGTTATACTGTATCCTCTGTCTTTTTCTATAGTACCAAAGACCATTAGTCTTACAAAAAAAAAATCTGGTGCAAGCCATTATTTCCTACCAGATCTGTGAATTTGGTAATGAAAGGCACACATGCATGGCTACTTCAAAGGGAGTGGAAGAAAAACAGTTCCCTATCTTAATTAGGTATTGATAGCAGACAAAACAAGTACTGATCTCACTACAACCTCATAATGTATAACTATGACCTTTCTTAATCAAAATACTTGTGCAGCTTTTACAGATTTTACTTCTTTTCCCAAGCAGTCAATGAATGGAACATGCTGAATTTTAAAAGGATCAGCTTTTCACAGATCCAGAGAACTACTGCATTTCTCTCCTGTTTAAAATGTAAAAGTACAGAGCAATAGCAAATTCAGGGTTTCATAGTTTCACAGCTACAAATCATTGCAATAGTTGTTTTTTTTTTTTTTAAATTAAGCAAGTTATTCTCCATTCCTTTGGATATTTTTAAATTTGCAGACCAACACAATCAGTTTATGAATTAGATAAGATTACACTAGATTTTTTTCTTCTTGCTTTTAGTATTTCAGCATCACAATTATGAACAATTCGTGCTTTGCTCCTGGGAACTCTGATTGCCTTTTGAAATTTGTACTTGTACTTAAACTTATACTTAGAAATTTTACTCTTTTCTAAATATCTGAGCTGCCTTGAAAATGGCCTATTTTTTATTTACTTTTTGTGGTTTTTTTTAATATCTGCTTCACTATGAAGGATCTATTTAAAGCACTCTCTTAATTGTTTTATAATTGGATATTTTTCATAGCCAGAAGATTTTATCATAATTTTACTCTTTATTAGATTACCTTATAATTCTTTTCATTTTCTCTGTATGTTGATAACTTTCCCAAATACTCCCACACCACTGTCACAGCTGTCTTTCAGTGTTCTCTGCAAAGTCATGTAAGCATTCTCTTGTATTTCTTCATCAGTCTATTGCCCTCTTTTGACTTCAGCCTCAGTAGGAGACTGATGCTGGACTTTGGACTAATGTTCCAAGTTTCATATTGATCCTTAACTGGTTTCCTATAGCTGTCATCAAGCTGTTGCTTGTTCTTTATTCTTGAGTCTACTTATTTCTTTTTTCTGTGACCCTTTCTACCCTATCTTTAAATGTAGTGACTTGCTCTACAAGTTCTATTTCCTTTCCAAAACCTCAAATTTGATTTTAACTCGTGTTTGATATAGTCTTGTCCATACTTTACATACTTAAAATATTTCTCTATCACATTTGTTATGTTTATTTTGCTGCCTTTAGCTGCATATGAATTTTAGATGCTACTTTGTTTTGAATAAATAAGTATATGGCCAGTATGACCATACACCACCCCACTACTGGATGATCACACACTTTTAAATGCATGTGTAAGAAAACACATTGCTAGTGAAAAATCATGTCAATAGCTAAATTACTGGCATCACAAAAAAATTTAGTCTTTTATGATCAAAAGTAAACTCTTGGGTTTTTTTTGCAGTCAGAGACCTACAAGGAAGTTTAGTTTAACTCCATATAGCAGATATGATGTCAAGAGCTTATAATGAAGCAGGATTTTATAATAAAATACAAGAACGAGATAATTTTTATGACAACTGCCATAATTAGTTATGACTAATTCTTACCTCTTTCCCACAAGGATAAAATCTTAAGACTGTCCATACTGTCTTGCACAAGTTCCTGCCTATCGGTAGTGAAGATTAGAGAAGGCATATACGAACGGGTCATGTATAGTATAATACTCCCCCTGGTTTAACTACTTAGTTTCCATGGATGTTCTAAAAAGAAATGCTTCTTTGCTTTAAGCCTGCCATATAACAGTTTTACCAGGTGTGTGTTATTTTTTGCATTACAGAAAATAATGAATAGCCATTCTCTATTCACTGCCCTTACATCTTTCATATTTCATAAGTTTCAATCCGAATGGGAGGATATATCCTCTTTTGAATAGAATCCTGTTCCATTAAGTCTCTCCTCCAGCTGGGATGATCATCCTTTTCCATACCTTTTCATGCTCAATACCTTTTTTTTTTTTTGAGATGGGAACTGTGCAGAGCAATCAAGTTGTGGGGTATTGATACATGAACATACACAATAACACAATTGCTAGGGTTTTTTTCCCCCTGTGTATTATTTAGAACTACCTTGTACACAAAAGTCTACAATTTCTTCGTTCAGGAATCACTGGCTGTGTCCTAAAAGTGAAAATGAGGTGGTGTAGAAATATTCTGTTATACTAGTGTAGTGACAGCTATTACACATAATTTACTGCAGTAAGCACAATCTAATCACAATAGTCAACTGTTCATGTAATTAGCATGGTTTCAAGAGCAGTTCATTAAGTGGTTGTTTCAAACTAGCATGGGTAGTTTCCCAGTGACAACGTAAATAACCAATACATCCAGTAAACATGCATCTGAGAAGCATGAGAGTGACAGTATAAAATGTATGATCAAGATATTCTGTTTTTAACCTAAAAACCTCATTTACTAGATGCTTTTTTGGGGCTGTGAGATTGACCACTGTAACTTTTAATGTATCATAGAAAATACTTAGTACAGTCATGTAAGTTCTAAATAGTTGCCTATTAAAACAAGAATCTTTGATCATTATAACTGAGACCTACTTTGAATAAAAATATGCACGACACCAAAATCAGTTACTAATTGATCAGCATGTGTATCTTTAAAAAAAAACATGTAGTGCTGGTCAGATAAACCTTGTGCCATTCATGTACTAGATATCGACAAGGAATAGAAAAGCACTGTGTTATGCCAAGTGTTTACTGAAAAACCTGTGGAAAACGGTTCAACCTCATATAAGTAGGAACGAATGTCTTCATTTTTGTGCTACTTTTCTTTCCTAGAAATCACAAAGTATTTTCAGAACTCGGAAATGCTTTCATAACTATATGAGGTAAAACATATGTGAAATTTAGTAATCATACCTAATGAAAGCTCAGGAATTAAAAGAAAAAAATAAAAATACATCGCAAATTCTTTTTAATCCTACCATAATACTACCAATCAATAAGGACACTTACGAGGGTGCACCAGGATTTAAGAACATGTAGGTCTTTACCTGATATGTGATACTATGAGCAGTCTGGAAAGCAGCTTGGTAGAAAAGGACTGAGGGGTCCTGGTGGACAAGTTGAACATAAAACATCAGTGTGCCCTTGTGGTAAAGAAGGTCAACAGCCTACTGGGCTGCATTAGAAAGAACGTTGCCAGCACGTTCAGGGACATGATTCTTCCCCTCTTCTCAGCACAGATTAGACACATCTGAGTGTGAGGTCCACTTCTGGGCTTCTCAGTACAAGAGAGACATGGACATACTGGAGTGAGTCCAGTGTAGGATCATGAAGTTGATAAAGCAATTGGCAGATCTGCCTTACAAGGAAAGGTCAAGGCTGCTTAGTTTGGAGGAGAGAAGCTTCAAGAGGGATCTTAACAGAGTGTATAGATACCAGATGGGGGCAGGGAGCAGAGAAGATGGACACAGGCTCTTAGTCCTGCTCAGTGAAAGGACAAGAGGCAATGAGCACAACATGTAAGAGAACAAATTTTGTTTAGAAAAAGCTTTTTTACAGTAAGGGTGATCAAACATTGGAACAGGTTGCCCTGGGCAGGTGGGGAGTCTCCATGCTCGGAGGTATTCAAAACTCAGCTGGACACGGTCCTGAGCAACCTGCTCCAGTTGACCCTAGTTTGAGTGACATGGTTGGACTAGACAAACTTCAGCGGTCCTTTCCAGCCTCAACTGTTCTGTGATTCTGTGAATTTTCTTTCAGCGCAAAGAAGTCAGAAAGCTGCTGTGAAATGGATAGATCTCTGCTACTTCAGTTTTTGAGATCTTGATCTCAAAAAATGGAAAAATTTACATAAAGACTTAGTGATAAGATGGTACTCAAATATCTGAGACATTGCTATAGCAGCCATTTATTAGTTTCTGTTCCAAACACAGATCAGCAGTACCCAGTTGTATATCAATCAACTGATGTGAAGGAGACTTCTGAAGTTGGAATATTTTGTTGATTAACATCAATACCTTTTCTCCAAAACAACACGTAATCCTCACATGCTTTAGAGGAACTTTCCCAATGTGAAGTAGGCTTCACTAGGGAGGCTAGGCTGCATTTGTCAGTGGCATTTGCTCTACTGTTCCCCGTTCCTTAGCAGTAGCTGCAGCAGGATTAAGCTGTGCTTTCAATCTACAATCTCTATGTTTAAGGTGTGACACCATGCCAGGACCTGACTCAGCACACATAGCCAAAGCCTCCCTTTAGAAAATCACTCCAGCCTCCCAAATCCCAGCATCCCAGTCTACAACTCATCCAATACCACTGAATTTCATGACCACACTGACCTCTTGTCCTCAGTAGCAGTTCAGTCCCTCCTGCCTTGCTCCAGAATAAAAATTTCTCCAAGATCTTGGGATCCATTCCTCTTGGCAGAACTCCCCAAACTTGCATCCTGGAACATTACTAATTCTTACAACTTTCTGCTGTCAACTGGGTGCTCTTATCAAATATGCAGCTGAAACCATTACCTCGTACTGCTTCACGCGATTCTGGAAGGCATCTGTGGTTAACACATTTTTACTAAGGTCACTAAGTACCTCAGCAGAGGTCTATTTGAAAGCAAGCAATGCCAGCTCCATCCCCAAAGGGAGCATGTGGTATTTGTCTGTCAGAACATGATGAAGCTGTGGAGAAGGAAAGGAAGAAATGCAGGACCTCTGCAGGAATAGGAGAGACAGTACAGCTCTGGCAAGGGGGAAAAATATGGTCAAAATTTACCTGATTTCAAGTATGGATGGATGTTCAACTCTTCTGTAGCTTTGTGCTTAAGTCCAACTCAATTGAAATATTTGATAACATTTCCTAGAGTATTCCTTTCTTGGTCTCAGCAAAATAGTGACTAATGGCCATTAAATAAAGAACAGCACAAAAATTATAAAAACATGAGCCCAGATTCACTTTCTTGGATACAATAAGACTACAAAATTAACAGCAGGAAATGTTTCATTTAGGACAAATGCTGGTGATTCTGTCTTGCAAAATCTTATTTCACTAATTCTGAGTTTTGAAAAAGTCTCATAGAAGTTCTGGAGGTAAAATGTATAAGCTTTTGTTTGCTGTTCAGCTTTTGCAGAACTGCGATTATATCTTGAATTTTGCAGGATCGTACCATTAATTTGCATTATCATTTGCAGCCCCTGTTAGGAGGGGGCTTCCTTTAAAATAATTATGAAAGCTACTGAGATAAAAACTGAATCAATGACAGAGATTTTGCAAAAAGGGCTTTTAACACACATATGAATTTGGTTTACTTTGGCATGAATGCATCTACATGTATTTATTTATTTTAACTGCTCATTTTACATTTAGGTTTGTAAGTTTCTGTTGTGTAGCGTGAGTCAACCTGATTAATCTGTATAGGTCAGTAAGCACCATGTATCAGATTTGATCATTGCAATAATTTTGAAGGGTTGCATAGTTACAGTTTTGCCTTAGGTGCATTTTTGTTTACTTTCAGTGGATTGTGTAGATGCAGTAAAGATATAATAAAATGTCTACAAACAAAATAATTTCAGCATATACATGCCTGCCTTTTTGCAGGCAGAATACGTAGATTATGTTGTGTGAGTCAGCGGTCTTCGAATCAATGGTCTTGCCCTGTATTCAGGAAATCGGTATCCTTTTTAATCAATTAAAATAACAGGAAGATCATTTGCCCCAACTGAATGGGAATAAAGAATAATGTTCTGAATTATTCATAATCCTATTCTTTATGCATTCTAATGCGGTAAAAGTGTTTTGACTGTATTTGTATATTGAACAGGTCTTTCCTAAGCTGCCTGCAGTACTGGTCTTACGTTTGTCCAGTTAATCTGGAATTTATAAAACTGCCTGAGCAGTTTTAAATTTCTGAAGAGTTTTATTCCTTTCCTCTCACCTTCCCTAGATCTCCTACCTAAAAACAAGTTGTCTGGAAGAATAGATGGTTTCCTAAGTAATACTGCTAAGTTTGCATAAGTGCGGACTGTCCCAATATGAAAGATTAGGAAGTGTATAATTGGAGGCTAATGCCTTGAAATTGGAGAAGTATGATACAGTGCAGAATTTGGAAACCAAGTCAAACTATAACAGTAAGTACAAAGAGCAACATGATCAAAATAAGAAAGGGCAAGGGACAAGCAGAGAGAAAACTAATGCACTTATGGATAATTTTCCATTCACACCATGCTTTTTGAAAGGACACTGTGGCAGTAGTTGACCACTATTCAGCTAATAATAGCTGGTACCAAAATGTCTAAAATACTGATCTATGTTTTGCTTCAATCTTTAATAAAAGAAATCTCTATGGTTAGAAGACCGATGTAGTTCTCATCTGTGACAAAAACAAGGAAGAAAGGAGACTACTGGGGTATTTTCAGATCATCTGGAGCTTGAGTAGTTTCCTCAGTAACCTCAGAACTTTTTATTAATTACTCTTAAAAGTTTATGGAGGCTGAGTAAGGCCCAAAGTTAGACACTAGCTTCAAAAAGGGGGAGAAAGAAAAGTAAAAGAACACAAAGAATTATAGATCAGTCAGACCATAATTTAGCACCTTAAATAATCATGTTAAACACCTCAAGTAAGCCTGTATTTAAATCAAAAGTGAATTTTACCAGGTTCTGGAAGTGTGAAATCAAATATATTTCTGTAGGAAATTCTGTCATTATTTTTTGAAGAGCAACAGTAGCACATAGCTGCAGTTATAAGGCTTGAGAGACCAAGTCCTGATTACGAAACTCAGTAAAATGATCCCAGACAAATTCAGTAATAAATGTTGTGTGTCCCTGATGGAGAAGTTAATGTTGTTAAATAATTGCCTATGCAGATTTACCGTTTCTCAGCCCATGGGTTTCAAGGTCACAGGGAGTGCCAGGCCCCCTGTACAAAATTTAATCCCCCCTTCTACAATTGTGGACAAGCCAGATGTACTGATGTATTGCTCTCACAACAGGGATGGCTCACGGGTTGGTGTCCCCCAAGAGCAACACTAAGCAGGGCTTGTTGACCTGTCTTCAGCCATGCCGCCACAGCCAAGCTCTGGAAGCACAGTTCAGCCGGCAGCTGGGTATAACCTTACTGGAAGGACAACTTGCCCTGCAGTCACAGCTCAGCATGAGGTAGCCTGATGGACATGCGCAGTGGCAGCACAGAGTCAAGACTACAGCGATGGGTTTGCTCTTCTCAGCAACTTTGGTGTCCAGCTGCTGAGGAGGGGAATCTGGCCATCAATGGACTTGTGAGTGGTGTATTTTGCTCAGGCCGATTGCTATGGCTCTTTTGAGTGATTGCTCTGTTGCAGTACTGTGGCATTCAGCATGTCTTCCTTACAATTTATTTCTCATGGCTAGGGATGTCCTAGAGCTGACTAGAGTAGCTGAGAGCAAAGGATCTCTCTCTCTTCTCCCTCTGCTGAGAGCTAGTCTGCATCCCTGACCAGAACACCCACATAGAGAAGACAACAGGGAAGGAAAGATGAAGGAAAGGGATGATGAAGGTTGATCGAGCCCAAGTGGCAAAGAGATCAACGTAGGGAACAGGAGGTTCTCCTCTATCTGCTATTCCTGTTTAGCTCTCCCTAGGACATATCACAGATCCCTTGACACTAGTAATAAGCTGTGATATTGCAGATTCACAGAATAGTTGAAGTTGGAAGGGTCCTCTGGAGATGATCCAGACAGAAGTTCTCTGGGTTAATCAACCTCCTACTGAAAAGCGTAGAGCCTCTGGCATGGTGCATGGTCGCTTTGACAAGCAGCTGTGGAGATCAACCTTTTGTTCTGTGTTGTTTCGCTTTTCCAGAGGGGTATGGCAGATGCTTAGACATCAGCTGCTCAAGGAACAAATTCTTCACGTTGTTGGAGTCCCAAGGGTACACACAGTGGAGAGTTTCTGACAATCATAAGTGCTAGCTTTGCTTTTTCCTCCTTTTTGAGAAATAAGGCGGAACACACAGAGAGTTTTTTTCTGAAAGTTCTTTGCTTTTCAACCATAGATTATAGAATTCATTGTACCTTCCTTTTCCCTGAGCACAGCAAACTTTCAGGTGGAGCCAAGTAAGGATGTATATTTTAGGCTACCTGGGGAAATTGGTCTCTAAAAACACATGGCATTTGAACATTAGCAATGACATAATTGTCATTTGACTGTAATAATGTTCATTTAATTAAATATATCCTGAAGTGTTAATATGTTAGTTAAAAACTAGAGCATTCAAAGTAGAAGGTGAAATTTGGATTTAGGTACTGTGCAGCTTTAACTACCTTGTCCATATATAGACTGGTGCAGTTGTTAATTATATGACAGTATGGTATTTTTTTTTCACTGGACCTTTGCCTCTCACCGTAGATCTGCTCTAAGGACTGATGGGGGTTCTAGACATTTAAGGTGTGGGATGTTCCTGGCTGGGAGTTTGAAGAACGAATTGAAAGATGCAGGTTTCTGGTTTGGAGAGATAGAAAGTAGAGGGGGTGAGTCCATCAGGTGGGCAAGAAAACACAGAGTCAAATGGTACTTCCACTTGCACAGCTGTTGAAGCACGTTATGTCTGGTCTTTCAGAAGAGAGTCACGC
>Ga0181612_155407_pt1 | contig 28539 bp, 24 predicted proteins | sample HoacroProtozoa21_FD_119630 | JGI IMG/M metagenome (GOLD analysis project Ga0181612, IMG submission 119630) | Hoatzin crop microbial communities from Cojedes, Venezuel. Combined Assembly of Gp0051906, Gp0051904, Gp0051908 | reverse complement strand
GTTGGATGGAGCTCTGAGCACCCTGGTCTAGTGGAAGATGTCCCTGCTTATGGCAGGGGAGTTGGAACCAGATGATCTTTAAGGTCCCTTCCAACCCAATCCATTTTATGATTCTATGAAACGCTGTGAACCATTGAGAAACCCAACAACAAAAATAAACCACAGAAAGCTTTCAAAGTATTTGTGATTAAAAAATAATTTCCCTCTACTTCTAGATAGAAAGCTGAAGCTAGAAAATGCAGTACCATGTCGTGCACAAGACTGGACTTTCAAAATTGCTCAGCTGAACCCAGCATAATTCATCTTATAACAGCTATACTTATTATGAGCAATGCAGCATAAGATGCTACTATGAACATTTTCCAGTTTACTAGACTATACTGTTTTGTCTTCAAAACCTCAGAAATCATGTTTTTGTTTTTAAAATGGCACGCATCAAACCTTTGCTTTATAGCATTGTTATTTCTGTGAGCACCTGTCCTGCTTCTCAGTTCCTTCAAGGAGACCTGGTCACCCCCAAGTGCCAATAGAACATATCTCGCTGAGTTCTCTTCCCATTAGTGATTCTTCTTCATTATGCCTAACTGGTAACGTGTTAAAGAGATTTCCCCTCACTGTTTTATCTTTCTTGGTGGGATATGTGTAAAGAAATATGAGTGGGAATTTCACCATTGATTTCATTAGAGCTTCGTTTTCACTCCTGTATGTTTTGCAATGTTGTTCTCCATAAAAGAAGCTGATGCATAACAAATTTCTAGCAGCAACTCTTTGGAAAGAGATTTTCTTTTCTAAGTATTTGGACTTGTGTTGACAAATGTCACAGTGATTGCCATAATACCAAGTTGGAGAAGTACCATTCCCACCCCCGATGCTTTTACCCACGGTGAAATTAGCATTAGCACATGCTTTCAGCACCAAATGTTACCAGTGAATTTTTCATGACTTCCTTTGGCAGCAGCAGTGCTGATTCTCCATAGCCCCATGAGCCGGTGGCATTGCCAGCTGGAGCAAATGAGCACTTAGATGAAACCTGTTCTCTTGAGCTTGTTTATGCTGCTCTGGAGGTGACGAAATTCACCTCTTGGCAGAGGGTCGTTATAAAGTCTGCTTCCCTCTTAAACCCCGTGGAGTTTAAAACCGGTACAGAAGTCTTTTGCTTGGCCCTCCCTGCACAGGTGTAAGTTGTGAGTAAAGTAAATATAAGCTGGGGGTCTTTCCAACCTGCCACGACTCAGCAGTGAGACAATGAATTGCAATTACGGGTGAAGAGCAATGGAGGAAGACTTACTAGTGCTATGGCTTTCGTTTGTTCTTAAGTAATAGGTAATAGTAATTTTGTTTACTTTGGGGGGGTTATTAGGGTTTTTTTCTCCCTTGAGCTATTATTTTGAAGGCCGTTGTTCAATCAGAGAAGAACTTCTTTATACAGGAGGGCAAAGAATTGTATTTAAATTTTGGGAAACGACATCCTTTCTACCTTCCTAAAAAAGCATGGCTGTGCAGTATTCTTCAGTGTTATTCTTTGAAGGCTTGTTGACTTAAGCTTAAATCCATTTATTTTTGTGCATCCTTACCTCGCATATACTTTGGCCTTATTCTATGCGTCTCTCTTCTTCAGTGTATTTTTTTTCTCTCTAAAAACCCTCCGGTCTTATCTCTATTGATTTTCTTTTCTTGAAAGATTTTGAGGTTTTTCTCATAGGACGCCTTTGTTGTTTGTTAAATGCTTTTTCTCCTCACCTTCCTAAAAATGCTTTCTGTTCATGGAAGCTCTGGTTGTCCTCTTTCTGTCTTTGCTCTCCCACCTGAAGGAGGCAACACCACTGCATCAGGCAGTACAGCGCTCCCCGAATGGTTTGTGGTTGGGAAGGTGGATAAAAGCAGCCTGATCTGAGCAAAAGGTAGAAATGTGGGGTAGTTTGCACAGTTCTTCATGTGAATGAAGATTTCTCCACAGATTTTCTTATGAAGGCGTAAAGCTGGGAGGTGCGAAAAGGTGTTAGAGTTGGATTTCCAGCTCCTATCAACTTTTGAGACCTCAGCTTAAGTCTACTTTTAGTTGCAAATGATCTTCCGCAAAAAACAGATGAAGCAGTTTTCTTCTCGGTAAGGGAGAGACAATTTAGATAGTTGAACCGAGCAGGCAGCAATAGCCTTAGTGAAGATGAGGGCTGTGTAGAGATCTAGCAAGGAGAGTTATTATGGCATATGAAAAGAGATTTTCTGGCACCTAGGTGAGTTACTTTGTTCAGCTGGTGAAGCTAATATTTTAATAGACAATAAATATTTTGGAAGTTTGGCCTAGATCAACATGTTGGAATAAATTCTCTCTCAGCTCACTTTCGGTTCTAACAGCTTTATTTTAATGCCAGATTAATTTTCGCTGCAAACCAACTTTCCGAGAAGGAAGCTCCAGATCTCCAAGAGAAGTAAGTAATGGACACACGATGATTGCTTTTCATCTGGTCTGTGTGCTCATCCGCCTGGTGTGGAGCTGCAGCAGTGCTTTTAGATTCAGAGGAGTCTTAGACAGAGTATTGGTTCCCAGTGGGACATGTTCTCCTCCCCAGAATAAATGTAAAATGAATTCTAGCTGAAGCACTCCATTACTTACACTGACAGGAACCATTTAATCTTTCTGTTGTCTCTTTTCCCATTCATTCAGCTATTCTTTTTTCTTTTTTTTTGGTAGCATTTATTTTTTTCTTCTTGACCTTTGATCTAGTGGGGGTTTTTAAATTTTGTCTCTATTTTCCTCTTCTTCCATTTGCCTTTCCCTTAATTTTTTTTTCTAGAAGTATTTCTGGTGTCCTAAAATTATTCTAGTAAAAAAAAATCAAACATTCAAAAATTTTATGGTTTGCCTCCAGCTACTGTACGAATTCGGCTCCTTTGAAGGTGCTGGTTATTTACTGTTATTATTGATATACCAGATATCTGTCTTGCATAGTTAGAAGCCAGTGTTTCAAAAACACCTCTTAACTTTTATAGCTGATTTGGAGGCCCGCTTGCTCTTAGCAGAGGTAGCTCAATTCCCTGGCACACTGGAGGTTCGATGTTGGCTGGCATAACAGCGTGGTGCGGGCAGTCCCCTGCTTAACCCCCTTGCCTGCACAGAAGCAGGGGCAGCAGTCCTGCTCCCCCTCCCATCTCTTGCTGCCACCCAAAGGTAAGTAGTCCAAACAAGGAGAAAAGACTGTTTCAGTGACTGCTGCTTCGCTTCTCCTGCGTTGACTTGCGATTTTTTGCATTATGAGGCAGTTTTTCCAAGCAGAATAGAGCGGGGCGCTGCGTTGTGGCTGGATGCAGCGGTGTTTGGGCACCTCTGCTCTGCGTTTGGGTGATGCATTTTGGGTCTCCGCAGTGTGTAATGAACTCTCTTCTTTTTGTAGAAGAGTACTGAGAGAGTAGTTCTGGGTGCGTTTCAACATGGATAAAGATGACCATCTCATCCTTATTCCTCTTGCAGATTTGGTTCAGTCTGAGGTTTCCCATGGCGACTGCTGAGTTTCGCTCCAGAAATGATTGCATTGGCTGAAGGGACCTTTCCTTTGATGTCTGTAAACCAATTTCACACAGATGGTACCTCTGAGTGCAAGCTGCCACGGCTTCCTGTAACATGTATTTTGTCCTTCTTTTGCAGAACTTTGTCCGACACCACTGGGTGCACAGGCGGAGGCAGGAGGGGAAGTGTAAGCAGTGTGGAAAGGTAAGATTTCCAGCGCAGCACAAGCACAACACTGGGCACTTACAAATTCAGAGTAGCCAACAGGTCCTTCTAGTCACTGAAATTGCTGTTCTAAACGCTTGGACTCTCTTAAGCAGAAGATGACAAGCCTGAGATGTTGGGTGGTAGCAGCCCTGATTCACACATGGGAAGAGAAAAGGCGGCTGCATCTGCAGGAATGAGCACATCGCGTGTCCCGGGACATTGCGCTGCACTGGCTGCTGAAGATGAGGAGGATGAAGGCTGTGGCTCCTTGAGCTGCTCTCTGCGTTAAGCCAGCCCTGTGCCAATACGGTGTTCCTACAGTGCTGTCCTCTGTGCCAAAATTTATGATGGCCTGTTTGTTTCAGGCTTCTGGAAGAAGAAAGGCTGTTTCTTTCTTTTTGCCCCAGCAGACTCTAACCTTTGTGAGACAGTTTCACATTTCCTCTGCTGCATAGGTCGTAGAAGTTTGTTTATAAAAAGGGGTAAGAAGTACCTTAGCTACTGAAGACCTTTATTCTGAAATACTATGAACCCCTGAAATCTGTTGAGAGATATTTAAATAAATTAACACAGGGGTTTAATTTCGTTTCTCTAATGCCACATTATACTTTTGCCTCCCTCTAAGCATCAGCTAGTAAGTAAGACTGTGTCTGGTCTCCATGGCACAGCACTTCAGTGAGAGGAAAATCAGATTTGTATCTGGATACTGGTGTAGATCACCAGCTGCAACAAGGAATGCAATAAAAATTGTGATGTCCTTTTTACAGCAAGTAGCGTGTGAACAGTGCAGCAAGGCACTTTGCATGCCGTGTTCTTAGGATACGACTCTGCAGTGGTATTGCCTTTTTCCTCTGCCATTTTGGCCTGGATCTCCCCTAGAGGCATTGGGAGCCCATTTTCCTGTGGGAGTACTTACTGCCCATCATATCAAAACCTGTGCTGGGCACACTCACGTGGGCAGCGTGACCAGTTTATCCTAAACTTCCTATCAGCCCTGACTGATATGGAGAAGTTCAGGGGAAATCACAGTTTTCGTCTCAGAAAAAAATACTCAGTTAAGACTAACATGAGCGTGTTGTAGTAGAGTTGCTTTTTCTAAAGAAAAAGAAAGGATTAGGGAAAACAATGACAAGAAAAAAAATCCCATTATATTTATTGGCCAAGCAGTCTCCTATTGCAGCAAAATACTTGTATTTCTTGTGCTCTGCTGTTACATTTCTTTTATCTCTGAGAGCGAGCTATCTTTTATATTCTCATGTCATGCAAGAAAAAGGGAACTGTCATCAAAATGGAATGGCAGTAAATTTAAAGCAATAAAAGAAAGTGTTATTCATGGAACACTTACTGATTCTGGTAGATACCATTGTTAGTCCTATCCCATGGCTGGAACGGGATGGGGAAATTTGTTAATGATCGTTAATAATAGTTTGAGTAAAGAAAGTAGAAGTGAACATTTAGGATATACCCACCTTACACGTCAAGGCATAAGCCAGTGGAAAGGAATTAATGCAACCCAATATCCTTCGCGTGGCTTTGTTGTTTTGTATTGTGTACCTTCTGTGCCATGGCTGACACTTCTGCGAGCTGGAGAGCAGAGGTGTCTATGTTGGTGCTTCAGAAGTGCAGCTTGGAAGGGTTTATCCTGATTGCCATCGCTTACCATGGTTCGCGCATGGGACAGTCTTGCAGCAACTGAGCTGAATTCCTTTTAGATTAAACTTCATTGAAAGTTAACTCTGCAGCTCCTTACAGGCATTCAGGCCACAGGACCAGACTACAGCTAGTCAAAAATAAAATTCTCAGAAAATCCTTGCTTAGTGTCCACAGTCCCAGCACAGCCTGTGCTCCCGCGGTTACACATCTCTTGCTGGCTCAGATACAGCTTACACAGCCCCATCTGGGCTTCAGTTCTCTTCTCCCTCCCAGGGGCCATTTCACTGCTGTACTGCAAAAGTACTATATGCAGAAACTGGTGTCAGGGAAGGGGGCATGGAAAGTCTGGTTCAAAATCTTACTGAGTACAGTGGAGCCAAATGATCCAGTTCTGTCTACTTGCTCTGATGATTCCCCTTCTTTTTTGGAACAGGAGACCGTAATAGAAGGATGGCCAGACAAAGTACCATCGACCCTAGTATTCAACAGTGCCTTATTATAGAAAAGTATAGGATGGAGAAGGTGTTTAGTGATGCACCCCCAGAACAGTCTCCTGGCCTATAAGAATTCGTGTCCCATGAATTTCCAGGAGGAATGTCTTTACATTTAACAGCCTAGGATAACTTTTTCTCCTGTGGTCTTGTCTAGTCTCTCCTTGAGTTCCTGCAAAGTTGTAGCATTAACAACACCCTTTAGCAAGGAATTCCCAAACTTAGCTATGTGCTGTGAGAAGAGCCATATTTTGATTGTTTTGAACCTGTTACTAGTTTTTTCTAATGCTTCATAGCTCTTGTGTTGGAAGCGATTGTAAAAAATGTTACCAAACCACATTCTCTACACCATTCATGATGTTTAAGAACTCATTTCTCTTTCTTGCAGGCAGGGTAAAGAGAGTTTTGTAGCTTTTAGATCTCATTGGGTGTTTTTTTACCTGGGATCATCAGAGAAATTAGGGTGATTTTTTTTTTCTTTAATACAACGTAAGAATGTTCAGACCATGTGACCTGGCATCCAGTCCATGACTGTGTGCAGTAATAGAAGCTGAAGGATGAATGCAAAGTGATTCAAGGCCAGGTTGGACAGGGCTCTGAGCAACCTGATCTAGTTAGCGGTGTCCCTGATCGCTGCGGGGGCGTTGGACTAGATGACCTCTAGGGGTCCCTTCCGACCCAAAACTTTCTATGATTCTTTCCTCATATACTTCCAGTTACTAGTGACTTAGGGATTTTCTGAGACTAAGAATGTCTCTGGACCATCATGCTAAACAGGCACTCTATTTCTTCTTATGTTCTGTGGTGTCCAAAGAAGTGTGTCAGCTGCACAGACGCAGTGTGCAGCTACAGTGTCAATCTCTTTCTTTTACTGGTCCCTTTAAAGGCTTGTGGATTGATGCAGAGCTGTATATAATGGTAGGACTGAATTTTCTAGTAGTTGAAAGGCAATTCTAGCTCTTCATTTTAGCAGAGATTGCCATCCAAGTGCTTCTGTTGCTGTCTGTATTAGAGTTGTAATCATACCTGGCTCTCCTACAGTAATGCTGCATTGGAATATCTCCAAGAACATTAAAAAGGGAAGAAATATTACAGGAAAATATATATAAAAATAAATTATTAGTAACCCTAATGCTGATGTGAAAATACTCTTTAATGTTAAATACATTTGAGAATATAACCAAAACTTGTTGGAGGTAGTAAACCCTGTGTGCTCCGTTTGTGCGCAAGGGTGTCTATATTAATGTGAACTTTGATCCCAGTTATTTAGACAGATTGTAATCACTAGCACAAGCTGAGGATTCAGGTGTTCTTTTCCTCCAAATATATTTCCTCTGGTATGCACAACTGTTTATTTCCGCAGGCGCAGCTCACAGCATGGAATTTCATGTGTTGTACAGGAATTGGGTGCCAGTGAATCAGGGCTAATCAGGTACTGTTGGGCCAATATTCTCACAAAGGTGAAATGAATTTCCTATCCCAATATTTCTAAATTTGTGCAGAAGACCTCCTTGCGTGACCCAGGAGCAAGATAGCTGAATTTCAGTTTTCCTTTTCATGGAGAGAAGGCAGAAGAGATCACTTCTGGTGAATATGGGTGGCTCCATTGTTTCAACCGGATAGTCCCCATTAAATCTCACTGTGACCTGCAGTGCCTCACTCCATTTCATCAGTTCCTTCATTTGTACAGCTAGCTTTCAATTAATTGCTGTCTTACCTCAAACGTATCCTTAGGAAGCATTAGCTCGCATTTCTAAAGCAATTTGAGGAAGAAAAGTGGTGTTTTATTGCTACTTATCATTAATATGTGTTTATTGCATATAATTTTCTCTAATGACTCCCGAGAAGCCAAATGGCTTACTGAATAAATGAAAAACGGCCCATCCAGAACCAGACAAGCTGCTCAGTCCATATGTTTAAAATACACCACTGATGGGCTATGGAATTAATGTACTGAATTCTAGGTTTTATTAGTGGAGGTTTTGGGAGAGCAGAATTTCTCCCCTGCTTGTTACAAAGCAGAACAAAGCAAAGTATTTCATGCCCATGAGGGGTTGCAATAATTTGGGGACAATAAAGATTAAAGTCTGTGAGACACATTAGGAAGCGCTAGTCTAAGTGAATGAGAACAGAGCGTTTTGTCCGGTGTTAGTTCTCCGTTCCAGCACTCTTATACGTGCTGTCACTCTGGTTGTTCTTGTGCCTGCAACGCATGACAGACTCGATCTGCCCAGCCAGAAGCAGCTGGCCAGCTTGTCTTTGTGAAGCCGTTTGACCATGCTCCATTACTGTACCTGAATCTGCCAAATTGCCATTGTTATGAAGAATCTACTTTTTGAATTTCTCTGAATGTAAAACCTGAGGCATTAGGGGCAAGACTGGGGAAAAAGAAAATCTAGGCAGAGGTGACACAAGCCTCTTTAGGAGTAAGGCTTAGTTGGTGGTGTGGTCCATCTGGCAAGCTGATTTGAGTACGTGCTGGGCACACCTGAAGAAGTAGCTGCAATGTACACTTTGCATGGTGGGCAGACAGGGAGACCCTCCTCCTCTTCGGAGCATGGACAGGGCTGTCCTCATCTACCACGTACGGACAGGTTGTAGCTCAGTCCTGCATTTAAACAAGACCAGTGCGTCTCTGGATGGGTTTTTGGTTGTTCATTTAATTCTGCTTCTTGGTGTGCTTGATATTGTCATTGCACTGAGCACTAAGAGGCTCATTTTTCTTGCAGGTGTCCATCTTCCTTTCCACAGCAGCTAGGATAAGAAGGACCTTAATTATAGAAGCAGTGAGGCAATGTCCTATTAGATGTTACTAAATCAGGTTATAACTCTTTTCATTGGGTCTTGGGCATTGTCCAGTATGTAGGACTTTTAGGTAGAACTCAGCCTGTCAAAAAGAAAACTAAATCACAACTTCATGACTTGATAGACTGAACTGGAAAATTTTGGATGGTGATGGGCTCTTTAATGTAGTAGAGAGGCTTGATAGAAGTGAAGTAAAGGAACCAGACAACTGCAAATTTGAAATCTAAGCAGTGAAGGTGACTGTGCAGTGAAGTTCTGGACCATCCATCTCTGCAACCATCAACCCGTATCAATTCTTTCTCTGGCTAAAACAAGCTATAAAAGAACACAAAGTTTTAGGCTGTAATTTACCATTTGTTGCCTGTTGCAAGAAGGGTGTAGATGACCCAATGGTATTTTCTAACATTAGAATTTAGACCAAAGTGACATGTCTGCTGAAATTCCATTGTACAAAATGAAACTCTTCTGTGGGAGAAGAAAACCTCATATTTGTGGGTAATGGTGGTTTGTTTTCTCTTTAAAACTGTAAAGAAATACTTTTTAAAATCTGTTTTATCTGAATAAGACTATCTTGGTTTTTTGGAACTTACTAAAAAAATTTTGATCCGAGTCAGCTCAATAACACAATAAACTTAATTTCCTAATCAGAACTATTCCACACAGACACTGTAGTTGGTTCCACTCTGTATTTAAGGAAAGAAAATAAAAGGAAAAGAAACATTCAGATTCTTGTTTATATTTGGAGCAAACAACTGCAAAGAGAGAATGTGTTGTTCAACTGAAAATGTGAATCTCAGGTCTGTAGAAATTAATTGAAATAGACATTCCTTCTCTATTTCTCCTTCCGTTGTTTTTAACTACAAAGCCTAAGAAATAGCATAAAATTTTGGAGAAGTGTTTTTAAAAGTGTGTGTGAAAATGCCCCAGTTGAAGAGCCTTCTCTATGAATCCTGTCGTTGTTTTATTCCCCCAAAATGTGTTAGGTGTCTAAGGGCTTTGAGGCTGAACCAGTGTATCTCACTGCCATGAACTGATTTAGCCTAGTTCAGGCACCCGGCAAGAGTTAAAAGTTGTAAATTTTCTTGTGGTCAGAAGGAACTTAATCCTTTTTTCCTACTTATTCTAGGGCTTTCAGCAGAAATTCTCCTTCCATAGTAAAGAGATTGTGGCCATCAGTTGTTCCTGGTGCAAGCTGGCGGTAAGTGAATAATACTCAGGGAGGCTGGTAGCAGCTTCACTGAGTGGCCGCACTGCAAGCAATTTTATTTTTGCTGGCTCTCAGGGTTCTCCCTCTATGAATCACCACCAGTGTTGTCATTTCTGTTCCTTTTGCTCGAAGACACCATAAGTTCACCTGGCTGGCACGAATCTTCTAGGAGCAGAGTCTTGGTGCACAATGTACTTGCTGGGTACCTCCCATCAATGCCTTGCTGCTGCTAGCTCAAACAGCCAAGGGGCGCTTAATACATACAGCTGCATCAAATTAGGTTGTGGTCTTCAGTCTGTGATCTAAGTTTAAGTAGGAGTTGCTGGCTTCTCATTTTTTTGGGGGTGGTGTTTTCTTTCCTTTTTTTTGTAAGAAGGCGTGGCTAGGGAAGACGATCTTCAGTTGTACGTTCCTAAAGCTCCATGGTTTGAAGGACCTGAAGATGGTGGAGTTGGGAACATTGCTCCAATTTTTGTACCATCACCCTCTTCTTCTCCATGCTTCCCCTTTGTCTTTCTTGGCTTTCTTGTTGACTCAGCTCTTTTCCTCTTTTCCAGTTTCACAACAAAGTCACCTGTTTCATGCTACATCACATTGAGGAGCCATGTTCCCTGGGGGCTCATGCTGCTGTCATTGTGCCTCCCACCTGGATCATTAAGGTGAAGAAACCTCAGGTAACTGCATGCTGATGTCTGTTTCTGAAGCTGTATGGCTGCGCAGGGCCAGCCTGGCTTCGCTGCTCGGAACTCCTTCACTAAGGCATGCTCATCCAACCCTGTCTCTATCTCTGAAACCCAGCATACATCCATGGTGATGATGAACCTGTATCCTCCTGCCCCTCCATCCAGCCCTTCAGTAGGTTTCCCTGTTTGGGATGATAGGCAACAAACATGACTTTTGTTCTGAGCAAATCCAGCTCAGATTTGTGCCTGTAACTGAGTTCAGTGAGCATACTGCAAGAAATCCCCTCTGTTGTAGGCAGCCAAGCATGTTTCATTAAATAGAGCTGAGCAAATACAGGGAAAACCTGTTCACAAACATTCACTTGAACTGTGGTAAGAGTCAGCTGTGGGCGAACTGACATCCCTCTGAGTTTGCTGCCAGTGGACATTTAAACAATCATGTCTTCTTTCCATCAGTGTTTGCTGAATGCCAGCAGCAAGCCCACGTCCTCCTTTAGTTGCAGGTAACAAGCATTAGACTTCAAAGCGTTCATAATGGATGTGATGTGCCTTGGAGAGGATAACTCACTGGGGAACACAATTGGGAGAAAAGGTATTCAAGAGAGAGCTGGCCAGAAATTAAAAGGGGGTTGCCATCAGGCAAGAAGTGCTTTTTTCTTCGAAAGTTTGTTTTCAGTCTAGGTTGAATGGATAGAAATAAACACACACTGAACGTATCATGGAGCCAGGAATGCTAGTAAAAGTTTTATTCCAGAAATACTGAAACCATTTTTTTTTTCTGAAATTAAAGAGAGAGAAATGTATCCATATCTGACCTTATAAAAAGAAGCCTTTCTTTGATGTTATTGAGTTGAATTTTTAGTTAAAAAAAATAATTGACATTAGTTTTCTTTTGATTTGGCATTTGGTCAGAGTACGATAGTTTTAGAGAATTTTCTGTCTTGTCCATTATTTCTTCAGAAAAGTTCAAGTAAAATCTGATCTTGTACATTATAACTCATAGCAAGAATGTTTTTAAATGTTTAAAATGTTACACGAAAAAAATGTTAGCTTTGTTTGTTGGAGTCATGAGTGGAGAGGAAATACTTTAATATTCACTCTCTGTCACATCTCAAGTCCTTGAAATTTGAGGTCAGTGGCATGCAAAAACCTTATCTTCAGTAACCGAAGCATTAGATAGATCAAAATTATATTTAGCAGAGGCAATGGGCATATTTCCATGAAACTTCTTAGCAGCACCCATTGCAGTGTTAGTTCTGTGGAATGCATCCTTATTGCTGTAGAAAATACTGATGCATCTTTCAGATGTGTTTTTGGATTTTTGGCACAAGTCTTGTTTTCTTATTTTTTTTCTAGGAAATATTTTCTCCCCTCCTGCTGTTTCTGGCCAGCTCTGCTTCTGTGTATTATGACCCTTTTCACCCTAGACGCACATTTGGTAAACACTGTGAAATATTCACGGCATTCAATCCACAGAATACAAACCAAGTATTTGTTTGTAAATTCAGATAGTAAATAAATGTGTAGCCGGCAATCTGTTTTTCACATATTCACAATCAATAAATTTGGCGAGAAGCCTTTTTGTTATAAACTATTTCCTCAGCTCTAATTAACTACTCCTGAACTCCTGAACTGAATTCCCTCCTCATATGAAATTTCAGTGGTACCTTCATCCTGTTTGTTGGTGGTTTCTTTTAAGTAAATATGATGGCTTTTTGTAGCAAAACCTTGCCCTGATTTTTAATTGTTATTTATTTTTTATTGCTACAAAAATAGTTTTCCATGCTTATTTTGTAGAACATGGGTCACCACCTTCCAAATATTGGGCTTCAATAAAAAGAAAACTCCCCCTCTGATTACCAGCAACATTGTGGTAGTGAAACGTCGTGGTGTGATTGGTTAAGAACAAATCTCTGCTGACAACCTATGCTCTAAAAGGGGAGCTTTCACTTCTTGCAAGCAACGGATTGCAAGCTGAAGAATACTCAGAATGGTTCAGATAGCTTTGGGATTGGTGGTAGCCCTGTGTTTAATGACCCATTTTCACGAATGGAAAACTCCCAGTACCTATTCCATGTCGTTCATAACAAGAGCCACTTCTGTACCTTCTTTACTGATCACCAGTGTTTCTGTACTCTGTTAGCAGCACTTTGATACCAGCTTTGATTTCCTGGGGTTCAAATCAATTCCATCCCCTAGTTTGTGAAAGCAGGTTACCCCTGTTGACTGGTGGTAATTGGTAAAGGTGAGGTTTGGTAGCCCAAGGGGTGTTAGCTCTGGGAATGGACTTGCTATGCTTACTCTGTGGGAGAAAAGCAGACAATAAGGAGGATCTGGCTGATGCACTTACTGATGTACTCTGTCTTTTGTTTCGGAAGGCAAAGGCAGAAACTGTAAAATTCCTTTTTTTTTTTTTTTCTTCTTTGTTCAAGATGAGTAAACAAGGTGTTTTCTTTTCTTCTTCCTCCTTGAAAGACCTTGAAAAAGTGCTAGTGAATATACTTCTGGGCTTATTTTTCTATTTCCTCAATTGCTGACTGCTCCTGGCTTGACTGATTGTTTTTTATGAACAACTGGAAGATGGTCAAGATTGACATTCCCAGAGGCTGTTTGTTATTTAAGTCATTTGAAGCCCCACAGGTTAAAAGCCTTCGAAAATGAAGGGTGAAATGCTGTAAAGGAAGAGGTTGAAAGGGTCCATTGGACTTGCTTGAGGTAGTCCGCGGCCCTCTCGCCACCCAGCGCCATACAAGGAGTCGTCAAATTCTACTGTTTGTCTAGCTAAGCTTGCTTAGAACTAGAGTGACCATGCAAGAATACCAAAAATTGCTCTTTAAGATGGCCAAACTGACATCCACAAGGGAGAGGTTTCCTCTCTAGAGGCAAGTTAGGATTTACATATGATGCCCATTTAAAGGTATGCTTTTCTATCAGGTACTGCACTGAATAACACTGTACGTTTATAAAATACTCATCACCTTGTTACGTGGACAAGGTAGTATGTATCCATTTCTTCAGTTTAATGTGCAAAGACTGATGATTACTCTTGGCTGTTCTTGTGCATGTTTGCAAAGAGAACCTGCATATGTTTAATCAGCTTTTTTGCCTTTCATCTGCTATGACATGCAGTTGCAATCATCATAGCAAAGCTTTAGGTTCTCTTAACACTATAGGTGCAGGCATGTTTAAAAAAAAGTAAAGTAACATAGTTGTGACGTAGCATGTTTTATTGCCTTTTTGAGTGTGGACATGAAAAGTGTTATAATAATGAATGGAGGCTTAGCATAAAACTGTTTCTGTCTAATAGTTGCGTGCCTCTTCCCACCCCACCCATAGGCAAGAAAAGAGGTATGTTATAGTGCAATTTAATGACAACTTTTAAACATTCTTGAAACTTTTATTTATTTTTTTTAAATTAGTCCGGATTTTACTGAACTGTCTTTGCCCTTTCCAGAAGAATTTTCACTGGACTTATATCCATCCATTGTGGAAGTAGAATAAAAAGTGCAGTTCTTCCAGAAGCAGAGTTAAATATTTGCCTGGTATAATATCTAACATGAGTTACAGACTACAATTTGCACTTCACCAATAGGAGAAGCGTGTTGAATTTGACATCTGGATGTACTGAAGCACAGGGAGAAGGCTCAATATACCCTTGAACTTTCAGCAGACCACTGGCAAGACCGTGGATAGGCTCGATCTCCTGTCATGTGTTTTGCCCCACTCCAGGGAGAATCCTTCAGCAGAGAAGAGCTGAGGAACTGGGCCAAGGCCCTCGTGGGAGGCAGCTTTGAGAGTAATGTCCTGTACCTCTATGCTGACATAAAGACTTTTGTCTGCAGTCAGCCTGACTACTGAGGTAGGGCAACGAAAGACCGTGCAGATGATATTGCCGACGCACTTCTGTAGTCAGTGCAGTCTTTGTGGCTTATCATGCTTTCAACATCACTTGGCATCAGAGCTGGGAAGAGTACGAACGCTTCTTTATATAGTTTCTCAAAATATAGTCTAAAAGGGCAAATGTCCTGTAATTGCTCCGCAGAGCCGTCTTGTCTTCAGTATTTTCGGTGAGCAACAAGGCATAACTATATCCTGATCCACAAGGAATGTTGAGAGGTGACAAAAAGCTTGGGACCTTGGGCTATATGGCAGGCTTCTCTTGGTCTGTGTGAAAAAGGACAGTGTCTTTAGGTATTTGAGTTAGCTGTTGGTTTTTCTTAACTTCTCAGAGATGGGAAGCCTTAACTTCTATATCCAATGTGTTGTACTGAAGTCTTGAAGTTCTGGAAGTGGTTGTTAGGTATTAAACAGAGTCTAGTAGCTCTTCTTGCTAATGCTGGTTAGCAAACAGGATTAAGGACAGGCACCACTGCTTACAGATGTTATGATCTCTGGTCATTGACGTTTTTTGTTAGTGGTATGCTTTTGAATAAGGTCAGGATGGAAATGAACTTTTGGACAAGCTGAGTGGATCTTGCTCCCTCTTGAAGCCAGAAGAAAATCAATAAACTTTCTTCTAGTTCCCTGTGTTACCTTATTTCCTGGTGATGGCTAGACTAAGAATTGAAATACTGAGAAAATATTTACAGTATTTTCTATAATACAAAATTTCAGTCATATGCAAAGGGTTAGGGTTTCCTGCAGGTATGACTTCAGCTACTGATTTAATATAATTAAAAATAAGATTCCCATTTTCAGACTGGTTTTATCACACCAGAACACCTTTGTGGTTCAGTATCACTGAGCAGGCTATCGCCAGCCTGGAGAATAGCTTTGCAAGTTGTATTTTAATAGGTTCTGTAAAAATACAAGCAGTTTCACAGTTATTTTTTTTCCCATGTAGTTAAGTGATATTATTATTTAAAAACAAACAAAGCCCCCACAAACACCCTCATCACCCAAATCCTTATATGTAAACAATTCAGTTTGTTCCGTAGCAGATGTTTACACAAGTTTCTTGATGGGCTGGAACTGACTCTACAGTGCCAGCATCGTACACCATGGTGGCCTGCGTTTTGTTGAGTCATAATGGTTGCCAGAGCTAAAACTTGTTGTTTTCTTTCCTACTGAAGAAAAAAAAAAACATGAAAAATATCTCATTTATCATGTTTTTTATTACATCTTTATGCAGGTGGTCTCCATACCAGGAGACGAGCCTGATTGGGCAGGAGACTGGAGCCCCGAAGGGGAAATGGGCGTCTCCTACCCCTATTGGGAGGGTTGGCAGGTACAACATGTGGTGTTATGTGAGTCTATGGGAGCATCTGATCTTTTTCCCCCCTCACAGCGTGGGAAAGTTTCCAGTTCCAAAGCACCAGTCTGGTCTCCGTGTGTGGCTTTCTCCATAAACGGTGGTGTGGAAGTGTAAAGCATGCCGCGCATGTAATTTAAAACTCGAGCATGTGCCAGATACTCTTATCATTCTCCAAGTGGACATGCATGGAAGAGCTTCGTAAAGGGGCTCTGTCTGGGCCTGTCTTCTAAATTTTATTTTGCTTTTCATGTATTCTTTTTTCTTTTGGTATAGAACTCGTTAAAGACGTCAACACGGCGAAAGAAGAGAACGTCTTTTAAAAGAAAAGCCAGCAAAAGAAGCAATGAAGTAGGTACTCAGGTGCTTTAGAAATCAGACTTCTTTTGTTTAAGTGTCTAAATGCAGACTTTACTGCAGTTTTTAATATTTTTTTTCCACTGAAAAATTGCACATTTCTGAATTTGTTGTGGGAAGAGATCAGTTTTGATAAAATTTGTACAAGAAGTTTCTTATTTGCGGAGTTGATTTTTCGAGAAACAACATACCAGACTCCAGAAGGACCAGCAGCCGAACGAAACAGCATTCCCTTGGGATGTAAAAGACTCCACTCAGATGGTTGGTTTCCACTAGGCAGAGCAGGGGTGTGAAATTGGGGTTGTGAAATCCATGGTAAGTGCACAGATGCAAGGGTCTGACCTGATTTGAGCGTATCTCCCTCAGGAGTTCTCATAGTAGAAATATCCTGCCTGTGTGAAAATTGACGTTGGGCCACAGAGAGAGCAAACAGATGAATCATCTGATGATTTGGTTTATCACACAGTTTATAGAACCCTGCCTCGTGGATAAATTATATACATAAAGAACAGCGTTATAGGGAGAGGTGGAGGAAGACTCACCTCTGCATAGACAGAGCTCTCTGGTGAATGTCCTCACTTGGGTGGTGGGAGAACTGCAGACCAGAAGCTTGAATCTGGCTGCCACAGCCCAGGAGAGTGCACTCACCACTGGGCACGCTGGTGTTCTGCAGGTCTAGAGAGAAGGGAGGCAAAAAGCTTCCTCACTGACCTGTCATGTTTGATCTGTGACATTTGTTCAAAGTGGGAGGGCCAGCAAGGGCAAGAAGTCGCGAGCAGGTCATCCATGGCTAAGTACTGATACAACTTGTCTGTTAGATGGAATTGTCAAAATAAGTAGTTTATCTCCTCCTATTTTCCATTGGAAAATTGTTCGTATTAGAAATAGCACTTTGTCTGACACATTTAGTGCTGTGTGAATAATGTTTTTTTAGGGGAAATAACATTGAGTAAAATTTTAAAAAAAGGTTTGTGCTGGCCTGAAGGGTTTTTTTCCTTCTTATTTTCTTACTCAACTGTTTCAGCTGGATAAATTAGTCCCAACTGAGCACTACATTAATGTGGCTGTACTATTTCCAGTACCTGACGTAGTTTTGTCAGAGCTAGGTTGGGTCACCGGCACACATTAAGGCAGGGAAACATACATAGCTCATACTAAAGCTGTTTCTTGCTTCTGTTTCTCAGGATAACAAAGGTCGGCCATTTGTGATAAAGCCTATCTCCTCTCCACTCATGAAGCCGCTGCTGGTTTTTGTCAATCCAAAAAGTGGAGGGAACCAGGTAAGAACATCATCTGGATCTAGGTCACAAAGCTTTAGTTTAACAACAGCGTTTCTGCAAGCACGAACGGTTCCTGGTGAGTCAGATAGGAAGAGCTCTGTGCAACTGAATTGTGGCCCTTTGAAGAGGTCTTTGTTGTTGAATGACCTTTCCACTGCAATGGAATTGGATGGGTGGAATGGACACTTTAGTGTTTGAGCAGTTACATTCCTATCTTCAGATTCTTGAAAAGAATCTAAAGTGGTGATTTGGAGGTTTTCAGAAGACTTCATCTTTCCGCAGGAAATCTAGATTGCCAGTGAAGTCTTAGACTTTTCTCTTATACAGAAGGAGATTTAATTTTACTAAAAAAGCTTAGTGAAATTAGCGAATGTGAAAAGACACATTCCTATGGCATTTTAAAAAAATCATTACTGGTCTTGTACTGTACCATGGACAAGCAAGTTTCAGTGACTGACATGATTAAGTAATAGACTTCTTTCTTAGGGTTCTTGGAATTAATACTTATCCAAGTGAATGTTTTCCTGATTTAGTTCTGTCAGTTTTTGAATATCAGCTAATCTGACAGGGCCTCCTTGTTGAAAAGATTGATGTAGGATACAACAGAGTCCCCTAGAGCATGGACAGTATCATAGCTGCTGCTTGCTTTCTCCTCTGTTAGAAGAATTAGGGAGAATATCAAATGAAACTGCTAAGGATTCAGAACAAAGGAAGAAGTTAGTCCTTCTCACAACGTGTACTTCGGCTGCAAAACTCCTTGCCGTAGGATGTTGTTGTTGCTGAAAGTTTACTTGGGCCAAAGAAGAGATTTGGAAGAGAAAACTCTGAAGTTTACTGAAGTCCTCAATCCCCCTGTGGCTTGAGTTCTGTGAACTGCAAATAGCTGAGGCTTGGAGAATACCTACAGCAAATATCACATTTGTTTTCTCTGTTCTTATACCTTTTCTGAGGCACTTTTACTGCTATGCTTGGTTCTCTGCTTAGGGAAGGTTGTCAGACAGAAGAGCAATTCCTCAGAAAGAGGAGCTAATGAAAAAGAAACAGGGGAGAAGCAAATCATTATAACATCAATGAACGAAAAAGGGAAGGTCAAAGATTATTGAAATTTAAAAAGCTTGAATAAATGGTGGCATGCAGAGCTGAGCACTTCCTATAATGTCTGCTGATAACTGAAAATGTCGAAGGAGTTAATGGGCACTGCGTAGAAATGTTCCACCATGAGACATCCCAGGCCAAAGGAGTGTAGATTCTCTTGGATTTTTCCCCAGCAAGCTGCTCCTTGGGAAGAGAGCAGTTAGCCTGGCCAAGGTCAGAAGGAAATCCTGTAACTTGGTGAGGCGTGGAATGGGGAGCCTGTGAATATATAGACAGGGGAAGAAATGCGCCCAACACCTCAGCAGGAAGTTTAGGGTGAATGAGAAGGACTGCAGCCTGTTTCATGTGACATAGACAGGTGTCTCTGTAGAAGGGGTATAACTCAACTTTCTGTTCTATGACCATAACCACACATGCTGCACTACTGAAAATTCCTGACTTGCATCCCCTAGGCTATGTCTGAAATATTCTTGAATTACTTTGGAGTACAAGCTCACCCCATGGGGTTTTTCACCCTCTTCTGCTAGTAGGATATCCTGCCACTTTGTGTCTGGGTAGAATATGAAGGAAGGGAATCAAGTGACTGGAATATGAATCCAAGAGTTTGAGAAGATGGAACGTTATATCTTTAGGTGATGGGCTGGCCACACAGCACTGAGAGGGAGCACTGGGGCAGCTGTAGCCCATAGAGTCCTTGGTTCCTGCTTCATTAGATGGTAGAGCGCTACACTTACGACTGTTTGTGGTGGTGATGGTGAAGGTCAAAGCAGTGACATTGCTTGGATGTTGGGCAAGACACTGTTCAGTGTGATGGTGACTTTGCCTGCAGACTTGTTCAGCTTCTTGCTGGCATGGATGGCTGAGGGTGGTGTGGGTTAACATAGGCTGCTTCTCGCAGGTGGTGAGCGGCAGGAGAACAGGTTGCTGAAGGAGCTGAACCTTTGGTCTGACCCTGAATACCTGTTCTTATGATCTGTGTTGTTAAATCTGTGTTGTTAAAGTGACCCTCCCCAGACTGGTGGGTTGCTATTCTATAGAATAGTTCTTTGCTATGCCACTTTCTAGTTTGTTTTTTTCTTGATTTCTGTTTGCTTTATAAAGCACAGAGAAAGGCAGTCCAAATATAGTGAATAATGAACACTATTATTTCTAATAATACTTAAGCAATTCATAATTTCCCTTCATTTGATTTTTCTCTGTTCCCAGGGCACCAAGGTTCTCCAAATGTTTATGTGGTATTTGAATCCACGCCAGGTCTTTGATCTCTCTCAGGAAGGGCCAAGAGATGCGTAAGTTTCTCGGACGATAATTCTTTTCGTATCAGGAAAGCAGACAAAGGTCTAGCCTGGATGGATTGGTAGACTGTGTATGGGGTTTATGTGTCCAGGTTTTGATAGCAGGAGGGAGTCTGCAGTGGTGCCGTCTGTGACGAGAGATCAGGAGCTGCCCTCATGTCGGACAGAGCCAGTTCCAGATGGCTCCGAGGTGGCCCTGCTGCTGCTCCTACTCCCTGACCTTTCTCTGATGGCTGAGTATTACAGCAGGGTGAGGCTGCCTCCAAATTTCTGTACGAGACAGCAGAATGCAACTATCTGGTGCTTGCTGAGTAACTAACTCAGCTTTTCTGAGCAATAGTTGAAGTGTGAGCCTTTTCCAAGGTAGGGAGGATCTATCCTTAAAGGGCTGGCTCTTGCTGTTAAGCGACCATCCTATGGTGTGGGAGATAATGACACTTGTTTTACTTAACCATCTGTTCCTGCTACTGTCACAAGTTACATGGCACAAAAAGATAGTAATCGTGTAAAATCAAATATTTAGCTATAGAAGAACTGTCTGAGTATTTACTATTCATACTTATAGGGGATCCAAGCTTATTTTTCCTGCTGAAATATCTCTACTGCTACTCCATTCGTGATGTATAGAACCATTAAAGTAGATGTACAGTTTTCAGAGCTGTGTAATGGAGTTAAAGGAGGGTTAAGTCCTCGGTTCACTAGGCTCTCTAGGTGTGAGTGTATCCCCTCCATTGGGTTTCATTATGCCTCTTTCATGTAACTGAAGGAACAGGTCTTTAATTGGTGTTTTTTTGGCTCTCCTGTTGATATCTTTGGTTGGATATCCGGAAGATGGTCTCTGTTAGTTGTTATTGCCTTCTCTGGTGTTAAAAAAAAAAAAAGAGTTACCAGTTGAAAGAGCTGTCATGTTCCACAAGCCTCAGAAATGATGACTTGGCAAATCCTGATGAGAAATGCTAAATTTGTTTAAAAACCTTAAATGTTTATATTTTTTGCTTTAGGGTAAGACAGAAGTGGAAGATTTTGTCATCTCCAGGGGGAGCGTGAGAATATGGCCTTTCAGATTTAGCATGGGAACACGCTAAACAGATAAAATAGTCCTCAGGGGATGCTGCCTAACCATGGAGGAAGGCGTCATTTCTCATCCGAGTGGATTTTTGCGTGTGTGAAGTGAGATGAGGCGCAGGGCTCAGCTTGGGTCAGGGCCTGTAATGCCTGTGGGTGCCAGGGCTGATGCCTCCTCACTGCTGAGGCTTGGCATCACTGAGGTTGTGTTGTTTTTTTTTGTTTTTCCACCTCTACCCACACCCTTAGTAATGGATGATTAAGCAGTGATTAAACTGTCATTCAGCAAAATGCATAAAAGTGCCTGCATCATTGCTCTGACTTCCCCCCCTGCCCCTTTTTCCTTTTCCCTGTCCTGGCCAGGCTGGAGCTGTACAGAAAAGTGCCAAACCTGCGGATCCTGGCCTGTGGCGGGGACGGGACGGTAAGTGGCCGCTGCCTGGCAGCCCTGTGGTCATCACCAAGAGAGTAAATTCCTCACAGTTGTGGGTTTCCCACCTTGTGATGCCTGAAGAGCCAGATGACAAACCTTACGCTTGTGAAACCTTGCTTTTTTGCTTTTAGCTTTCTGTGTGGCCAGGCCTGCATAGTGATGGGCCAGATCCTAATGTCCAAGGTCCTGTCTACTTTATGCGTAAAGATTTGGTACAGCTTAAAAAAAAATAGATTAACTTTGCCAGCCTGCTGTCAGTATTTACACAAATCAGGCAGGTTAAGTCCATGTCTGGGAGCCATTAAATCTTCGTTTCTGCTCCTTCCTGCTGTTGTCTCCATGATGCCTGAGTACAGTCAAATAAGAGTCTTCTCTGTGCCTGAAGAAAGTGAGTTTCCCCACTTCCTTTACAAAGCACTTGTGAGGAAGGCTATTGCATTGGTCGTACTACTAGCCTGGGATCTGGCAGAACCAGGGTCAGTATTTTTATTTGCTACGAAAGTTCTGTGTGTTCTTGGATAAGTGAACAGGTTCAGACCTTTCAGACCCTTAAAGGGTCGAGGCACCTTCAGTTGGAGACAGGCTCTGCAGTTCAGGGTCTTGGAGGCCATGCATGGTCATATAGGAATTATAACCACATTTCTCTTTCCAGTATTTTGGAATATTGTAAATCTCGGTTGGTGCCACAGAATGCTTAAATACAGTTGAAAAATTGACCTTTAATCTCTGTGAAGTTCAGTTCCCCAAACATGCATTTGATAATAGTTGTAACAGTAAGTATGGTAAGGAAAATGCTCTTCAGGCGCAATGGCTGTCCAGGATAGACATACGCAGACGTTTAGGGCAAGGGGAGGACTATTGTTTTTATAGTGAGCTGAACCCCCACCATTAAACCATCTCTGCTTGAATTTCTGGGGGAACTTTCTGTTCGGCTTCTGTGTGTTCTTTTAAAACACCAGATGTAGGGGTTGTTAATACCAGTGCTTCCCCTGCAAGAGTGAAGAAAAAACCCCTGTGGTTAGACTACTGTCTTACTGGTACCTGGGAAAAGATGACACTACTGAACTGTGAAGTTTCCTTGAAGAAGTGCAAGGCATTGCTTTAGCAGGAGGCTTAAACCGCAAAAAAAGTGTTTTAATCTGTTTCTGAAAGTCTTTCTCTTCCATCTGAGGAAGCCAATATTTGGGGGGGGGGGGCGGAATTTAATCCCGAAAATATGAAATTAGAACTGAACGCACCTAGGTAGAGTCTGCCCATCCCTGGTCTCCCCTTGGAGCAGTGCAAGCGGCAGGTGGCAGCACCTTCTCATTGGTACGAGCAGCGCTCCGCTACTCCCTTTGCTGCTGCTCGGTTGGAGGCAAAGAAATGGCTAGTTATTCCCAAAGCCATCGCATCTGGACCTGAATAATCTGGCTCAAATGGGCTTAGTGAATATTCAGCGAGACCAGATGTTACCCAGCATTACTGAGGTGAATTAGAACTTGTTGTAACTTTTCCATCATTGCTGCTTGCTGTTCCTTTCCAGGGCAGGAGTGGAAAGCTTTGCTTTCAAAGCAGTCAGGAGGTTTCTGTTTACAGGGAAATGAGAGTTTGTCATCCTTGGTTGTAAAACTAGTGCACAAGGTTTAGGAATGACACCAAGTTAAATAGCAACGTTGTACTTAGAAACATCAAATTACTAATTTATGTTACTTAAAAGCATTTACAGAAATGGTAAGTATTGTAATGTTAGCTGTACCTGCTGGAGGCTGAGGTACAGATGTACGGATTCAGTCAGTGGCAAGACAAAGAGCTAATGATAAGGGACTCTTTAGGAAGTCCTGGCCCCAGTGAACTTAACAGGAGACGGAATGGAGAGTCCCGATGTCAGTGCTGAAGGACAGATACTTTGAAAGGTAGAGGATTGCTTACCTCGGGAAAATTCCTGAAGGCCCCTACTTAGTCCTCCCATGGTGCCTATGATAGACCTAAGTACCTTTGGTGACATCCAAGTTCAGGGGAGCGGTAAGCAATTCAGATGATGATTGTGAGACAATGAGCTGTAATACGGGATCACATCCTAGACAAATGCTTTAATAATTGGACAATTGGTTATGAGAAATAACTGTCTGGTAAATGTTATTTATCCAAGATTAAGCTTATCTGTCAAGAGACTTGGAGAAAGACATACCCTAGGATAGCAAATAGCTATACTGACCAAACCACTCCCTCTGCAGTCTTTCAAATCCCCACTGTTGTTACCAGTGCCCATGTTATGCTGGGTGCCTTTCATGAAGCTCCAGTGACATCCCCGTTTGGTTTAAGAATCTATTTGAAATCATACTAATATTAGTTGGGGCAGGAAAAATCCTGTCTGTCTGCAGTCAGGAGTTCAGTTTTCTGTCTTGTCTAAAAGCTCACATTTCCAGTAGAGGCTGCATGTTTGAACACTGACATCAGGGAAAAAACAAATCAGATTTTATCTTGTGTTTCTTTTTTCTTAATTCTTTATTTAAAAATGCAGCACAGGTTCTTTCACAGATTATATTTTTTTTAAGATGAGAAATAATATAAGAAATAGTCCTATTTTCCTGTAGCAAGGATTTCGGTCAAAAAAATCTTGATGACATCTTCAACAACGATTCTTTCCCTGCTTGACAACTACCATTTAATGAAAACAAAATATTTTACAGCAATTTATTCCTTTTGGATAGATTTCTATTTGAAAGTTTTTATGTAGTCCAGAATAGGGACAGGAGAGAGAAACAGCTCTCTAAAATAACTAATAGCTTACAATACAAATGAACCAGATTCATCATTTCAACACAAAACCTTCAACCTTGAGCCTTAGAGTCAGTTTTTTTTTCTAGTCTTTTAGTCTTTTACTTTATGTATGAGAGTGTATATACATATGACTAGAATATATATGTTACGTATACATATATTATGCTTTTCACTGAGTGAAATAATTCAGCACTTAGGTCTCTTGTCTGGGGAATGGGAGACCTGTGTGCAAGTCCACGCTTGACTTCAAATGAACCAATGTGGTCCAAATGGTTCCAGGACATGTGCTGAGATACCATGCTGTTTTAACGTCTCTTTCACATCTTCTTTCGTAACAGTTGTCAAAGGTTTAATTTCCTTCAGCATAATGGCGTTTTAAAACAATTATCTTGAGTTGTCCATATTATTCTTCACTCATTTTTACATATAGTATTTTTTAGAGCAATATTTAGACAGCGTTATGATACCAGGTGTAATTCTACGTGTTTTCATTTCCTGCTGAAAGAACAGGAACTTAAGTGCTCCCTTTCCTCAGTGTTTCTGCTTGCTGTTAGTCAGTGGTTACATCCCATTGCTTGTGCTTGCACAGGAGCTTCATGAAAACTGGTGTACCTGTTCTCTGAAAGGTGTAACCTCAGATGGGGCATTTGTAGAGTTAAATTTCTGGTATCCTAATTTTTCCTTCTCCCTTTTCTTTTACTTGATCCTCTCTGTAAAGTACTTGTGATCAAAATATGTCTCTTTCCTTCTTTCCATCCCTTTTAATCTTCCTGACTAACAGTTCTCTGCATTTCCCTTGTTATAGGTGGGCTGGATCCTCTCCATCCTCGATGAGCTGCAACTCAGCCCCCCGCCTCCAGTGGCTGTCCTTCCGCTTGGCACTGGGAACGACCTTGCCCGCACCCTCAACTGGGGTGGGGTAAGCACTGACTGGGGTACCCTTACGTATGGGCTCTCAACTTGCTGCTCTGATTTATTTGTGTAGGGTGGAACTTCATTTTGGCTAAAATAGCAGGTAGGGCTGTGTCCGAGGTCTGATTCAGTTAGGCACAATGGTTTGGTTCAAAGTGCAGTCTCGTATCTTGAACTACTAATCATGTAGTAGTTGTAACAAAAGTGTACGTAAATGTGTCTGGTATTTCAGGCCAAGCAATGAGGAGAATATGCAGGCTTCTAATTGAAACATAGTTTAAACTTTATGTCTCTGTATTTATGCTTGACTACACCACTGAAGTCATTCCAGGCAAGGCAAATACACTTTGAGCTCCTCTCCTTATGGCCGTACTTTGCCTGCCCAACACTTGTGTACCTCAGCAACAGCTTGTTGAAATGCTTGATATATCAAAATTTAGCAATATTCTGAGGTTGTCTTAGGAACATTCAATCTGGTGTTTTAGGCCTGTGTGGAAAGAGGGAGGTCTGTCAGGTAATTGTAGAGTGACTTACTTTGCTTTCATTGTCCATGACTGATACTCTGGTGACGCTCTGCTGCCAGGGTTACACAGATGAGCCAGTGTCCAAGATCCTGTGCCATGTAGAAGATGGGACCATTGTCCAGCTGGACCGCTGGAATCTCCAGGTTGAGCGCAACCCTGATTTGCCCCAGGATGAGCTGGAGGATGGGGCACGTAAGGTTAGAGCATTCAAGTTTGTTTTGTTTTGTTTTGTTTTCTCCCCAGGGAGATGATAGGATGACCTAAGAGCATCTTTAGGTTACTCCACAAGGTGCGTGGGTGGAGAAGCTCCAAACTTTTTTCGTTCTTTAATTGCATCTCTTCCTTTTCCTCTTTTCATGTGTTAGTGGTTCCAGAGGTGCGTGAAATGTAATGCAAACCAGCCATTTATTCGTTGTTTCTGACTCCCAGGCGTTGAGCGTTTATCTCAAGATCTAAATGCTGGAAAAAAATCCCTAGCATTTTATCTGAAAGGTCATTGGTTTCTTTTCTCTAATTAACCTGGAGTGGCAGGAGAAGCAACTCTGTGACTACTATCCATTCCTAAACTAGACAATACTAAAAACAGGATGTAGAATTTTGTTCCTTAGGATTTTGCTAGTGGACACCGTTTCCTCCTTTACAGCAAGGTGTAGTGTATTTTTGTATCTAACTTGTGTGTTGATCTCCACATAATCTCCTTTAGTGTATCTTGATAGTTGAAGGATGGGAAAATTTTTCTGTGAGGGTATAACTTTTATAGTAATACATCATTTGGACTGGAGATGTTGGAAGTGTTACAGTCATTAAAAAATGGTTCTGTGAACCATTTTCCTCTCCTCGGTTGTAATTTCCAGCTTATCTATCAGATGCTGCTGTTCCCTCTCTGCAGCCCCGCTGGGCACGTGTAATGATGAAGAGGCCAGATGTGTGCTTCCCTGCCTCATGCATCCGCAATAGAATCAGGACTTCTTGTCTGGGACTTCATTGCTCCTGGTTATCTGCAAAGCAGGAATAACACAGCTGAAGTTTTGTTTTCCATGGGGAGCTTGAAGTGCCAGCAATTAGGAGAACCTTTGTGTTGACATGTTAAGTGGAGCAGCATTATGGGCAATCCCAACAACAACATAAGGAACGCTTTGTGTTTACAAAGACACACGTGTGTTCATAAAGTACTGTAGATGTGTGGTATTCTTTGGGCCTTTTTATCTGATCGTCTTCCACAAGCCGTTACTAACCTTCTAGAACAACCTTCTGCCTGCATTTCCCTGATCTGTTCCACTTTCTTCTTCACAGGTTTTCATGAGATGCAAGGTTTAAAGTAGTTAATTCCTGGTGTGTCATGGAATTTTTCATTCATGTTATTTTTACACGTCTTTTTATTATCCAATTGCAGCTTCCTCTCAGTGTCTTCAATAATTACTTCAGCCTTGGATTTGATGCACATGTTACATTGGAGTTCCACGAATCTAGAGGTAATAGGAACTTTTGACTTTCTTAACCTTAGGAATGGGCAGTTATTTTATGAATTACAAATGGAGTTGGATTTAATGTCATGTTCTTACAATTCAGAAGGAAAGGTGGAACATAAAACCCTGAGATATGTATGAGTAGGAACGAAGTGATTGTATTGTGAGTTTCCAGGGGGCTTCATGATATAAAAATGAAAAAAATACAAGGAAAAAAGGCGTTCACTGGGGGAAAAGGGCTAAAAGGGGAGCTTTTCAAAGGTTTTGATCTTCTAAAGGAGGTACCAAGTACAGATATAAAGGAGGTTTTAGGCTGATGCAGAAGTGTCAGAGCAGAAAGAAAAGCAAATGCAAGTCAGGTGCAAGCCTGGAGGTGGAGGGAGGAGAAAAGCTGCAAGACTGTGGAAGTAGCAGGGTAGCAGGAGGATAATTGTGTTCTCAAACTGAATAGCTGGTACCTCTGGATGAGTATAGCATAATATCATGGGACTTGGTACAGGTCCAGAGTGTCTCTATGCGAGTGATAGGTTTTAATGTTCACAAAACTGTCAGGAGTTTGAGCTGTTGTAGCATCTTGTTTGTCCCCTTGCTGATGGCAGTTGTTACTACCCCAAATAGATCCATACGTGGCTCGACAGGTGGGCTTTGGGCTGATGTGAATTGCTCTATTTTATGTGGTTTAGGCAAGCATGCTTGCATAAACAAACCTTGTTCAACTGTTTGTGTTCAGCTTTTGGTCATTTCAGCTTCATATGCAGGTATTTTTTCTGAATCGCAGCCTCCCTTATCTTTACTTTCATGCTGTGAGAGTGTCTGTTCAAGATGAAAAGATAGCACTCTAGTGCCATGCTAAATAAAGAGCAGAATACATGATGGAATGAGCTAATGCATATTTTATAACATTTAAGACTGCTTCAAGCTTTAGGAATAATAATGAGGGGCCACAAAAGGCACAGGAATGGAATTATGACATCTGTATGCATTTTTTTATGAATACATAGCACTATGCATTGCTAATGTGAGTGAATATACTGTATAGATGAAATGCATGGCTACTTTCTCACTTAATGGAAGCATTACTTAATAATGAAGTTATTGAGCACTATAAAGACTGGATGTAATTCCAGAGATGCTAGTGTTTTAAAAATTTACATGGGTGAAAGATTACTTGGCAGAGCAAGCTGTGTGTCTGTGAGTGGGTATGTGTGGCCAGGAGAGCTTTTCATAGTACAAGTGTGTGCTCTTACAAGTGGTTACTGCTGGTGTCTTCCTTACTCTCTCAAATTCTAAAATATACAAAGTGTGTTCTATGTCTTTTAGGAGAGATAAGCTTATAGCATTGGAGGTGTTGCTGCTATGTGGGTTTTATTGTTTTTCTTGTGGAACTGGGGTTGTTCAGCCTGGAGAAGAGCAGGCTCTGGGGAGACCTTATTGCAGCCTTTCAGTACTTCAAAAGGGGCTTATAAGAAAGGTGGGGACAGACTTTTTAGTAGGGCTTATTGTGATAGGACAAGGGGTAGTGGTTTTGAACTAAAAGAGGGTAGATT
>Ga0181612_161011_pt1 | contig 28548 bp, 17 predicted proteins | sample HoacroProtozoa21_FD_119630 | JGI IMG/M metagenome (GOLD analysis project Ga0181612, IMG submission 119630) | Hoatzin crop microbial communities from Cojedes, Venezuel. Combined Assembly of Gp0051906, Gp0051904, Gp0051908 | reverse complement strand
TGCTGTTTCTCATAGGGAACAGCAAGGGGCTGGAGGCCTCCCGGGTATCGGTGGTGGCCTCGGTGGAGACGGTGGCCTCGGCCTTCTTCGGGCTGGTGGCTCTGGGCCAGGCCCTGACGCCGGCGAAGGTGTTCGGAGTGCTGCTGGTCATGGTCTCCATAGCGGTCATGAATATGAATCCATCACATAAAAATCACATAAACTGAACAGCTGTACAGGTGTTAAGGGTTTTCAAAACCGGTCGGCTGTGTTATAATTTTAAGACTGTGAAGACGAGAACGTCTATCTTTGCGTGTTTTCTTACAGGATTATTCTTAGAGGATTACCGGAAGGAATGATATAGAGAATTATGATTACTTTTGAGAATGTTACTAAAATCTATGACGGGAATATAGGGCTGGAGGACGCCAGCATACATATAGACAAGGGGGACTTCGTGTTCCTGGTGGGGCCCAGCGGAGCCGCCCCGGGTACCGGCGGGCTGGGGCTCCCCCCTGCCGAGCGCCCGCGTCGCGGGGGGCGAGACCCGCCCGGCGGTGCCGCGGGTGCCAGGGCTCGGAAAGGTTTCACCTGGGCGCGTTTCGGGCGGGCATCGCGGGTGCCCGGCGGAGCAGGGACTGCGCTGCTCCTGCCCGGCAGGTAACAGGGAAAACCTTCCCTCCGGTCTGCCGGCGCCCCGTGCGTCCAGCCCTGCCGCTGGGAGAGCGCGAAGAGCATCGCAGTGCTCGCTGCCTGCCGCGCACCCTGCCCAGCACACACTTACTTACTCACTCACTCACACACCGAGGAAAGCAGAAACACCCTGGCTTCTTTGAAAAATTAATTCTGGTTTGGAGGAAAGATTAATTTTGGAGGGGGTCAGGTTCTCCTCCCCTCCGCAGCTGGCATAGTCATTTAGAAGCCTTGTAAAAGGGTACAAAATACTGCTACCAGTGACTGGAAAATTTTAAGTTATTTGCATTTATCACGCACTTTGCAGATGGGGAGCTCTAACCAGGTGCAGGGCGGTGGAGAACCGGGCTGTATTTCACTTGCACAGTCACTGAGTAGTAACGTAACACCAAACGCACCTTCTAAAAATGAATGGCAACCCGTACTTGTTTAGACACATTGACTTACACACGCTGTGTTCTGAGAAATACAAACAACAGGCTTCACATCCTTCCCCCCCAAGGAAGAAAATTTTGCTATATTAATTGCTTTCTGGTTCAGCGAGGGCCGGGGGGTGGTCAGCGCTGTGTCGCTGATGGGTGGCTGATCTTCTGGTAAAGGAAAGGCAGGATCTGGCAGACAGGTGAGGCAATGCTGGGAAGCAAAACGTTTAGCACGCGGCGCTGTCTTTGCCCGAGGTTTAACGTGGGTCTCAGCTCTTCACTGATCACCCACAGAAAAAGTGGCTTGGCGTGAATTTCCTTCTTGTTGCAGCAGTGGAGAAAATAAAGCCCCTGGAAGACCAAGCGAGAGCCACCTTCTGCTGCTCGTAATTATTTGAGGAAGTGAGAGATGGTGACTCATGGCGCTGAGGGCAGCAGGAGCACAGCTATGGCACCAATGCGCGACCCTGGATTAGGAGATGGATAGTCACAAGAACGTGTTACTTCACACAGACCGTTATATTACATCACTTGTAAAAATGGATCAAGTGTGTTTTACCAGGCCCTACTATTTCTGCATTTAATACATGCAGTGTACAACTCCGCATTCAGACTCAGCGTGGGGTCTTAAAGCTCTGCAAAAGTGTTCCTTCATTCACTCTCTTTAAAGCCCCAGTCCTCATCCGCACGTCTGCTTTTTGTCAAGGCTTTTTCCGTGTCCTGCCGCAGCGTTTGGCTCGGCACAGTCTGGTGTGGCAAGAGCACGACCCCCTCGCCTCCAGCTGGTCCCTGCCTTCCCAGAACGCAGTGGCACAAGGCTCCCTCGGATGCAGCGGTATTTCGCTGGTTGTCCTACGCGGAGATAAACGGGTGGGTGTACGTACAGCTTGTGAGCAGGCTGACTGAGGCTCATGGACTCTCTTATTCAAGGAATCAGCATAAAGCAGTTTTCTGTCCAAGCCCTGCGGTATTTCTGGAGCGCTGCCATAAGAGAGAGGAAGAACAGTAGCTGGGCCAAACAACATAGTTTTAGGGTCTAGGATTTTACAGTAGAACTGAACAAGTGCAAACTGCTGTACAAGGGATTCCTATTCTAATGTGGAACGTGGTTACTTACGCACATGAAGAAATTGCATCTGTAAGTTTATTCCCTCGGCTAGAGTCGCATTCTGTGTTAGTGCAACTGTCAGCAAATGGTGATTTTGGCAATGAACTTGGCAAAATGCTGACTTTCCTGTTGCTGATGTCCAATTTATTAAATGTTTATGATTTTAGATTAAAACTGTTGATTTTTTTTCAAAGTATGTATGCCATGGGTATCAATAAGCACTTAGGCAAAAAACCACTCCTAGCTAATAATTTCACCTGAGATTAATATGCTTACTGCATCTCCAAATACAGTTGAAAACAGCCCCCACCTTTTACTGTGCCTTTTTTGGTTTTCCAGTTGTAGGAGTCTGCATGCTAAAACTGAAATCCTGATCTAACTGCTGTTCTGACTTGCACGAGTATAAATCAGAAGCAGCTCCTGGTACACATGAACTCACAGCCAGAACATTTAATTTTTAGGAGGGTAGATTAACAAAGGTACAGGCAGAATCCAGCAAACAGAAAAGGACCAGAAAGTAAAAAAGTGATGGAGCCAGGCACACACAGGATGCTGTGTCCCCAAATAGTTCAGCGTCAAATAACAAAACTAGCTGTAACTTCATTGCTTTAAGAGCTCAATTAACCACAGAGTTACACAGTAGCAAGGAAACACATCTAAGAATAAAAGATTATATCAAGTCAATATGCCTATTAGTCCCACTAAGACCTTTCTGCAGTTCGTGCCTGAACCTGTCTGTCTCTCTGTGACCTGAAATTCAATCTGCTGCGAATTCAATACCCTAAAGGTAATCCTCTGTGAAATTAATGTATAATCAGCCCTCCATCATCAGGGGAAATGGGGGGGGGGGGCTGTGTAAAAAAACTGAAAGATGGAAAACCTAGATAATACAAGTACTGCTGGGCCAGGGCTGGCCTGTTCACAACCGTCGTGCGCCAGCGTAACCACCCCGCTCAGTTAAGCTGCGAGGTGCAGAACCAGTTTAGGTACCACTGCACAAGTAACATGGCCTATTCCCAAACTGGGTAAGGCACCCAGAAATAATGGAGAATAAACTCTGGTTTTTACTGTTACTACAATGCACAGGAATTTTAATTCATGTTTATAAAGTGTGATCTAGATAGTGTTGCGATGGTTCTGCGAGCAGCAACAAAAGAGTTATTAAAATACAAAAATGATTTCATGAAGAATAAGATGTGAGCTCTTAAATAGGACTGAAGTAACGTAAGTATCCAGTTGCAGGAATAAAAGACTTCATCTAGGAAGAATGGCAACATCGTACTCCTTAACACACTGTGGAGGGAGGCAGGAAAGCACTCTCTCTTACTCAGCTTCCAAAACTAATGAAGAAAAATACCTACAAATTCCAGAAAAAGGATGAAAATCACTTCAGGCCTGGCGGATTACGGTTGTTAACACATTAGCTTTTCCCAGGTTATGCTGAACCCTGCTGCCGGAGCTCGCTGCGCATGTTTCCTTGCTGTTCTCTCCAATCGCTGTTTGGATAGGGAAGCTGCAGCCTGAAGCAGAAATTTCCAGTGCCTGGGCATATGAAATCTGCCGTCTGGGTAAGTCTCTATTTGCTTCTACGAGCTTTTGCTAGCAGCTTCTCAAAGATGTTCCAGTCAGCACCACTTTTCACTTGTTCCTGCTTGGTGATTTTCTTTTCACTGGCTGTGAGTGGAAGCAGGTGGCCCCTCCAGGTGGGTTCTCTCGCAGTGACTCTTGCTTTGGCTTTTTCCCACACCTGCATGGGCTCCGCTGCCCGTGACTGCACGTTAGTGGAATGATGGTGGTCAGAAATACTCAGAGTACATTTACAAAGGACCAGGTAAAAATTACATCCGGGCTGCAAGTTGCTTTATAAGCAAGCAAAAATATATTGTCTGACATTTGAAAGTACCAGAAAGTTTGCTACTTGTTTCAAAGGAAAATACAGGGGAGATCTAGTGCTTTAAAATTATTTGGCTATAGAACTGATGTTTTTATAGGGGAACAGCATCACCTGAAGAATTTGACCAAACACGTTAGTTTGGAAGCAGAATAATCACCTCGTGAACAATCAGAAAATGAAGTGTATGAATGACGCGCCAAGAAAGAGAGCCTTCTTCCAGATTTGTGAAAGGAGACAGACAAAACTCGGGAGCTGGACTGGCCGCGGCAGTGAGGATCGTGTGCCTTCAAGATTCAAGCAGAGCAAGATGCAAAAGGATAACCTTTGGAGACAAGCTAGCAGACACTCCGCCATGGGTAGCTGAGACTTTCAAATACACCAGGGCAGCCAGACAATGAAAAGCAAATAGTGCAGGGTTTTAGTCCTGATACAGAACAATGTGGAATAAATTAATGTGGTCCTTTTGCATTTACTGTGGAAAGCTGTACGCCCCCTCAGCACCTCAAGCCGGTGACAGTGTAATCCTCAATTCACATACTGTAAATTTAGAAAAGATTGGAATGTGCAACTGATCATACCTAGGATGTTTACACATGCTGTTTGATCCCAAAATACTGGCTTATGTCATTAATGGCTTGTGTCATGCTCCTTTCTAGCTTCAGAAATGGCAAATGTTTACCATTTTGACTATATTAGCCAACTGCTTAAAGAAAAGCAAAAAGGAATTAAAGAAAGCGTAAGGAGCACAGTAAAAAAAAAAAAGAATGTTAAATTACTCTGAGGAACAACTGTGCTTTAAAAAAAAAAACCCACAACCTTGATGGTACTTTCAGCTCTTGAGATAACCAAAACATGCATGTTAATAACCCAACTTATCTTTCCATGCCTTCACTATTACATCCTTCAACTCATATCACAGCGTAATGGGTCTGTTTTCAGTCATCCTCACTTCTGGTTCTCATCCTTCATGACCCCAGCAGCACAGCAGACCTTACAATAATAGCTTATTTGTTTGTTTACCCCACCCCTTTCTAATGCATGTGTGCTTATATTTGGGACTTTTTCCTCTCACCCCCAAATCAGTGGATAATAACTAGTACCCCTTTACTACTAGAGAATATAACCATAATTAATATATTTAGTACAGATTTTACTTCTGTTTTTTTAATTTTTAAGCATATTAGTTTAGAAATAACGTCCAGCCCGTAAAAAATTTTTCAAGCCTTTAAATACTAATTCTTCTTCATGTGCATGCAAGTTCTATGGATATATGCATAGCTGGAGGCCATTAAATCTAAACCTTAATGGCTTCTTTCCCCACAGAAAAACACTGATTTTTGCAAAACTGCTGAGTACCATTTGATAGGGGTGAATACTACTGATGCTCAAGGATGAACAGCATAATTTAGAATGCAAAGTAGGGCCTTTTTGAATTTTATACGAAGACAACTGATTTTTAAAAATACGCCTAAGTAGTACTGTACCAAATACTGCACATCTTATGTGCCTACAACTGATGTTTGGCCGTGGTGATTTAATCTTGTAGGGCTGGGCCCTTACTAACCAAGCAAAATAGTACTTTCATCATAGAAGTCCTGCATGAATTTTGCTGCGAGTCATTTTAGTATCAAACCAAACCCCTCTTCACTTAGAGACACACTTGACTATTCAGGAGGATGGGGCCAAACTCTTTTCAGTAGTGCCCAGCGACAGGACAAGGGGCAATGGGCACAAACTGAAGCACAGGAAGTTCCGTCTGAACATGAGGAAGAACTTTTACTTCGAGGGCGACAGAGCACTGGAACAGGTTGCTCAGAGAGGTTGTGGAGTCTCCTTCTCTGGAGATATTCAGTACCCGCCTGGACGAGGTCCTGTGCAGCCTGCTCTGGGTGACCCTGCTTCGGAGGGGGGTTGGACTAGATGATCCCCAGAGGTCCCTTCCAATCCTTACCATTCTGTGATTCTGGGATTCTATGATTTAATGAACTAAAAACACTCTCCAGGTGTTCTTTTTCTTTTTTTTCAGGATGCTACTGGACAGCACAATATACCATGGAAATATTGCCAGGATTGCCACTGCAGCATTGAGGCCCAGCTCCATGGAAGGAAACCCTGCGATCCTGAGCTCACCCTGGACCCGCAGCCAAAGCACCCGGGCTGCCTGGGCTGGGTGTCAGTGGGCTGGCCCTGTAGCAAGTCCCCACCCAGATGCCAGCAGAGGTGCAGGCCAGGAGCTGTAACCCCCTGGAGTCCTCAGCACCTTGCTGGGCAGGTTGATGGAAAACCAGGCAGGTGTCCACTCGGGTCTGCCTGGGCTTTGCCAGAATTTTTTTGCAATAGCACATTTTCAGTATAACTTCCACTGAAATTTAAAGTAAATTGAATGGAAATTTTCCACCTATAGGCCAACTAGACCTCTCAGTGAGTAACTGCTGACTAGCACTAATTACTATCATGTCAGCCATTGAGAATTAGCCAAGCATGCCTGGGTTTACTGAAAATTAACACCAGAGCCAGCTGCTTTGTGGCTTATCTAGGCCTTCTGCCTTTCTTTCAGATAGATGTTGTTGAACATCATCTTTGATTATTTATGGACTAGAGAGGACTTTGCCCTCTAATGTGTGTCTCTTTTTCTGCCTCTTTCCAAATCCAGAGCTGAAATATTTATTCATTACCTCTGTTTTTTTTGCTGTATCACTTCTGGCATGCTTGTCATGTTCATTTAATGAGACATCTCTAAGACTGCTAAAATTTCTAATACATTTTCATTGCTTTCTTTTTTTTGTCCTTGAAGACATGCTTTTTCCTTTTCTTTAACTCTCCTCATTCGTTTGCCACAATTTTAATTGCTGAATTAAAACAACCTCCTGCCACAAGAAATTTACAGCTCAGGAACCATCAAGACAGAGCAGAGGAGATACTGCTGGGGATTAAAGATACCTAACCTCAAGGGAAGGAGAAAACCGGGCAGGATGTTGGTGTCGCAGGTGGTGAGCAGGCGTCTGGGTCTGCAGTGCCTCCGTCATTAGTGGGCAGGTTGCAAACGCTGGCTGAACGGGTCTGCGAGCGTGGTTCTCGCATGAGCTCATCGGTGCTGGAGCGGCGTGTAGACTGGTATATTTTGGGCTATGATTATACACCAGACAAATATGTAACAGCAGGAGAACCTACAGCTGCAATGATAGGAAGTATTTGTACAGAGCAGTACCATCTGGTGTGTGCTCCTAACAGTGACTATACTTAGCTGCTGTGCTGTGTATCCTGGCTAATCCCACGCTCCAAAGAACGAGGCATTCAGCATCTCACAGACAACCCCACTTTTAAAGCCAGCCGTCCTCTACCCGGTGATGTCTACACAGCTCCATGAATAGACACAAAACAGGGTATGCAAAAGGGTTATTATATGAAGAGGGTGTCATCTTGCTCGTCTGCAGATACATGGATACACAAATTTGGCTCTTAAAATGGAATAGACTTTTAGTGATGCTCGTGTTAAGATTACCAGTTTGACTGTTCTTGATTAAAAAAAAAAAGATCCTTCTCCTGCTACTTAAAACAGAAGAAAAAATATCTACAGCCTTTGAAAAAATCATTTATTGTACATCCATGGATGGTTTTGTAATAAAAGTCCTCACAAGGCCTATTGTCAACATTACAAAACAAACAAGAAACTCCAACATCCACCATTCCCAGCAGTGCTAATAAGTTAGTGTGCAATAATACCCTTACTCCCGGTGTGCCCAGCAGCTGCATAACGCTGTGACCAACGTACTTTAACTTGAAAAACTGACATTTTACAGACTCTCTACCTCTACTTTGGACACCAACAGCTTTGTGCCATGAAAAGGGACTGAGTTCTGCCATTGTTCCACAGCTTTTTCTGTTACTTTTCTCCAGGCCATCTATATTTTAGGTGGGCTACATGAATTCTTAAGTCTCTATGTGCAGCTGCAGTCGCTATATGTGCTTTTGCTCTGAAGCAAAGATGCAGTTACAGTTCACTTCTTCCATGCATGTAAATCTCAGCAATGGTAACGAGAAGAGAGGTGTGTGGGTGTGTTACTATTAACTCTAGTCCATGTTAAAGGTCTTTTCAGAAATAATGAAACATTATTTGTATTAGACTGCTTAAAATACAGGAAAATATTATTGGCACCTTTTTCTTTAAAAAATGCAAAACCAGACTTAGAATTCACAGGGAAGTGTGCCCCAGTATACTAAGGATACAGTACTCAAAAGAGCATAAAATACTCCTCAGAAAGACAGCAGTTGGCATGGAATATATATCCGATCTGCTTTTCCAGTTAACCTGTAAGTATACACGTATTTATACATTCACACACACAGAGTTTTGTGTGAAGGTGGGGAATAAGCAGAGACAACTTTCGTGTGCTTTATGGCTTTCTGAGTTCACAGGTATGTACTCAACAGATTTCTAAGTTGAAAAATGAGAACTCCAGTTACACGAGCCTGGATTTGCGTAAGCGTGCTAAAACGAACCGTCGCACCTTCCCACTCATTCCCTCTGCTGTGGAGTTAACCTGACTTCTCTCACTATTTTTCCCTGCTGTATACAGAAAGCATATGTAGTGGGTACTCCACAACACAACCAAAATCACAGTCTGGGGGGTACTAGGTCTTAATTAAGCATCCATATAATGTGGAGCTTAAACTGTTTTTTTCTGTCTTGCACAGCTGCATAGCACGGTACACTTGAGATTTTCAGTAACGTCTTTTCCTTTGCATACCTTAATTATGCATGCTGTTGAATGCTAGCATATGCATAGACAAGCTAAGGTACAGCAACCAAGCAAGTTACCCTAATTTGCAGTGTACAATGCTAATACATAACTTTGAGGCACATATTAAAAATTCTCAATAGGAAAACATCTTGCAATTTATTGTAACATAAGTAGTAAACATCTGTTACACAGGTAAAAGTTAGGGCTTGCTACAGGTATATTTCAAACACTGCTGAATAAAAACGTATCTTTTACAAACCCACCAATCCAATATGTTTTCTTCAAAACCATATAAAGTGTGTGGCTATGAAAACAGTGACACAAAAAAATAAAATTCAGAAATGATTTACCACAGGGTAACATCTTTATAACTAGAGGGAAACAAAAAATTATGGACATATGTACATACATTTTTATATATATAGCAAATTACAGTTTCCTGCACTGAACATTTATCAAATATACAAGTACTGAACAACACTGGAGCAGGTGCTTTGCCACACCTTGTGGTCTCCTTAAATTCCCGTGAGAATGGAAGACAAGTTTCTAAGGAGGATACAACTTGTTCAGTGATGCAAGCTCACACAAGAATTAAAAAAGAAAGGAAAATCAAAAAAACCCACAGTAGAAATGCCTCACATTTCCAGCACAGGCATATTTAACAATAAAACGCGAATGCTCAACTGCTCCTCAAGCACATACCCCAGCACAGAGTCTGGGCCAGAGAGCTTTATTCTGTATGACAGCCTTCATCTGCCAAGGGCAACGAATTTGGGCAACAGATCTGATGCTCAGCTTTGTCCACTGGCTTGTCAAAGCCGTCACCTTTCTGATAGACATATTGGTGGGGAGCAGTCGCCTTTCAGATCCCCTACAGAAACCGTACCCTTTCTCTTGGAGCTGGACAGCTGCTCCCATGAGCTTCAGACAGAAAACAAGGCACTAGCTGGTTTTCTGGCCGTTACCTTTCCAGGGCTCTAGGAACTGTGGTTATTAGTGTGACGGGAGAGGTTGAAAAGGGTGACACCAAGCTATTTCTGAGGACTATGTACACAGTTATTTTGTTTTTGAAAATAGAAAGCATCTGCACCACACATTTCATTTCACCTGGCCCGAAGTGCTAAGCTCAGGTTCCTAACGCATAAACAACGATCCTTAGTGAAAAGGATGACTTAGACTCCATTGGGTTCTAGTCACCTTACCAGAAACTGTCTTCAAAATATTGCAGTTACTAGCTAAGAATAACAGTCCCGTTTAGGTGTCCTTCAGAGTATACAATACAAATATTTGTAGTATAAAAAGCATTTGGTAGTCTCCACAGGTTAGTGATGTCTGGAACTTGGGGGATTGTAAATCCAGTCCATTACAATAAGAGTCATACTCACAAACATGAAGATTATGCCAAGTATGAGAAAAATTAGAGCCTGCAATTGGAAAATGAAGTTTTATTAATAAAGCAGGTGGCTGAGCAGACTGTAGTTCACAGACTGCCCCACTGGAACTGCATGTATGTAACACCTAGGGCCTGAGTTTGGGTCATTCTCTGTGACTAAAGCCCAAGTAATTTCATACAGGGCTATGTGAATCAAAGTTAGTCTTGTATGAATTTCAGTCCAAGAGAACCAGGCTTTACAAGACTAAATCTGAAAAAAACCCCTCACTTTGTTACTAATAACACACAAGACAACACAGGAACAGTTTTTTTCTTTAAAGACTCACTAATTTTCAATGAATGATAGTTGTCTCTGATATCAAGAACAGCTTCCGAGTTAGTCCTTTTCATCCTTATTAGACAAACAGGTAAGCCCATCTCTCTTCTCTGAAGGCATTTCTATATATATTCAAGTGATTCACATGCTTGCATTCCCCCTTTGCTTCAGCAGGGCTTTAGTTTATAATAATCTGTCCACACTCAGCAATGTTCTGTCTTGCAACACAAAGATGAATATTGTATGTGATCTCAGTGCAGGGTGTGAAATTCTAGGTGTGCCTAACACACAGTGACATGAAGAATGAACAAAGAGACATCAACAAATATTCACAGTCTTTCTATAATAACAGCTCCAAAAGTCATCCTCAGAAATAATTTTAAGATAACAAACCTTCCCTTTTCCATGTGCAGTATGTATCTGTTGAACTTCCATATTTTTTGTGAACAGGTATATGGAAGTATATTTGTACTTCTGTTTACATTATATGCCTACATATATATTTCATCAATAACTTTTCTGATTAAACTTTCGAAGGACATCTCCTTGGTGATATTGTTAAATGTGCAGACAGCTATTGATGTTCAGGATGAAAGATACTGCAGCGGCAGTCCAGCACAACGTATAAACGCATGCTGTGTATAAATGATACACCATCATCATATGTGACTTCTGTAGGTATAAGTATCTAGCTCTGTGGGGAACTCACTGTTAAGTAATTATCTCTGCAGTACAACTTACTTCTTAACCTTGACCTCAGATTTTCCTGTTAATCCACAGCTGGCCTTCTAGCATGAACCAGCAGCTCCTTATACACTGTCTAAGTGTTGTTTATACGAGTGCCAGTGTTGACTAGAGCTTAGACTGGATTAAATAAATGCCTTTTTCTAATGATTTAAGACACACTTTAACCTGGACACTTACTGTTGTGTATCAGTAGCAGTAGGACACTAAAGGCTTTGGTTTGTGAAGCCTGGCTCTCCACGCTAAGGTGAATCACACTGTGCGACCTGTATTTTGAGTGAGACACTCCCGTTTGTGATCAACTGCCAGGTGTTTCAAGTCAAAGTGCTGAGTGTTTGTGACCAGCGGGAAGCACACACCCTCCCATCCTTCCTTTTCTAATTGCTGCCAGCTCCCTTACCCCGATCTTCTGGGGAGACCTCAGGGGCTCCTTCTCAACGAGCCGCAGGTAGAAGGCAGCAGGGAGGATGAAAATGAGCATCGTAGCAGAAGAGGCACCTGGCGGAGAAAGAAGAGGTGAGTGCCATGCCGGCTGACACATAAGCAAATGTGGTGCACCTGCAAAAGAGAGCGTGTGGGAGGCAGCTCCTCTTCCAAGGCCAGCTGCAGAAAGGCCTCTCTCTGCAGACAGCAGCCATGCAGAGCTGTAGATAAAATGGCCTCAAGATGCATCAGGGGAGGTTTAGATTGGATATTAGGAAAAATTTCTTTACTGAAAGAGTGTTCAGACATTGGAACAGGCTGCCCAGGGAAGTGGTCGAGTCACCATCCCTGGAGGTGTTCAAAAAATGTGTAGCTATGGCACTTCAGGAAATGGTTTATCAGGCATGGTGGTGTTTGGTTGATGGTTGGACTTGATGATATTAGAGGTCCTTTCCGGCCTTAATGATTCCATGATTCTATGTCCAAAAACTTATTTGAGTGCTCAGGGCCCAAGGAGATGCTCATTACCAAGAGGATCTGTTCAAACCTGTGTGGCTGCCTGTGATACAGATGTCCGCACGTGAGCTGGTCGAGCAGGGACAAACAGGCACTCCCAGGGTATGACAACCCTGGAAAGCAGGTGCTGAAAACAGGGTAGATGAGCTGTGCCCTGGAAATGCCTGTTCCTCTCCTCTCGGCAGAACCCAGTGTGGTGGCCTAGGCGTAAAAACCAGGGAGGAGCAAACCAACTGCTTGTATGGAGTATGAAATTAGAAAGGGCAGAAACCCCATGGAGGTGTCTTTCTCAAGGGCACCTGTGTCCCTGAGTCCTCAAGCAGCTCAGAGCATGGAGGCTTTTCAGGGACCTCTTTGGTCATAGGCCAAAATGGACCGAATGAAAGAGGTAGGGAGAGAACTGTGAATGTCGAAAGGAATGTGTTTGCTTTTCTCCTTTTTCTAACATCACAGTTTGGAAGCGAATACACTTTTCCCAGGCTATAGATGCTTGAAAACCAAAGGTGATTTCCCTCTCCCCCACAAGCACTAAATGCTGTTTGTCAAAACGGGAATTCCTTACCAGTTGTTGCAGCAGGATTATTGGATTCCTTGTGCCTCACACAAGGTAGCATCAAATTTGGGTGGGCAGTGTTTAACTTTGTCTGTCAGCTGTTTGGGAATTTTTATTTGCCTTTTAACTTTAGTCTGTGCTTATATTCACTGTAAGACCCAAATGGAGACTCTCATTCAGTCCATGAATGTAAATGTGTTGTGGAAAGGATTAGCAGAGTAAACAGAAAGTATTTATGAAACCTACCAATAAATCCGAAGATGTCTTTAATAGTCGGGACAAAAATTACAAGCAGGTTATTAAAAGCAAGAATTACTGCTGCAATCAGGAAATGTCTTATCCAGCTGAATGGCCTTTTGGGAAACAGCAATGCACTGAGAGATGAACGGATCTGTAAGACAAAAACCGGCAGGGAAGTAAACCAGCAACTAATTTATCTTTGCTTTTCACTTTATTAAATGCTCCATGCTAGTTGCTTTTGCTGTGAGAAATTCTGACTGAAGAAATGTGTTTTTGGCCTTTGATTCCCTTAATGTAATCTCACTCTGATGTAAGTTTTTGAGAACTGGGTTCACAGTTTAATGCAGAAACTCACATATTTGCAGTGTAGAAGAAAGTCAGGTAAATAGAGTGTAAAATCCGGGACATGAAATCTGCATGACTGAAAGATGTTAATATCAGCAACACCCCCCACCTCCCCCACCCCCAAGAAACCCTCACTACAAATACTAATCAGCAGGCAAAAAATGCATGGGTGAAATATGAGTTGCTGTATTCTGAACCTGATCCCTCTGAAAATCCCACAGGAGTTCTGTCATTTACTTTTGTGAGAGAAAGAGCGAGCTGTTGTTTTGCTTTCATTAAATATATACATATATACCTCTCAAAATAAAAGCATATTTTTCAATGCCACTTGGAAATTATAATCCTAAAAGCTATTGCCGAGCATACTCTTTGCTCCGCTGACTTTCTCACACAGTGCAGAGAGAGGTTTTTGCTTTTTCATCAGCAAAGATGGTAAGTAGGAAAAAGGTCAACAGCAAATCCCTTTGGTGGCAGGAGATAGTGTTACTCTGAAGTACTGCAATTAACTTAGAAGATTTGAAATGTAGATGTTGAACAAGAATGTTTTTACACAGAAAAAAGCTCAAAACCCACCTCTGTTTGGTTTTTTAAATAACAGAATACTGTTTCTGGATAAGTTTGGCTATTTAATAAGTGTATGGAGCGCTGTCAGATTTGGAGCCTGTCATTTGAAAACACAGCGTGAATTTTGCATTTTATGTTTTTCCAGTTGATGTGAGCCAATGTTAGGAAGAAGGAGACAGACTGCAAAAATTTTGTCCAGTCCCTGAGCTGGTGTAAAACAGCTTTATTCCACCAAAGAACTGCTGCCTGCATTCCTGTTCAATTATTGCTTGTGCATTATTCTTACTGTGGCATTGTCCTTAAAATGAAGTTATCAGACTGAAGTTTTATAGTCACTAATGGCACACAGATCTATATTTAATTTGACTTTTTAGCAATGTGATGATTTCTTTTTTTTTTAAAAGAATAAATTGACTACTATAAGAAAATGCAAATGTGGTAGTTCATAAAAAAAGTAATTGATACAACTGTACTGCTTATGTGGAGCAATTAGATCTGCGGAGCTGGCTGTCATGATAGGCCGTATAAAATTGTTTGATATGCTGGCTTCTTTTAACAGAGCAATTAGTGCTGTGGTGTGTGACTGCTAAGCCTTTGCACGTTATTCAGATATAAAAATGATTATACAGAAAGCTAAAAATGCAAAATGCTACATCTGACAGAGGCTTTTGCAATGCCCTTAGCTTGTTTTCCCATGCAGAGTGATCAGTTTAGTTAAGACTAATTTGAGCATTTAGTCAGTGGTTTCAGCATGAATTTGAAGGCAGAGCGCCAGAGTGCTCTGTAAGCTAGATAGACTGATCACTCCGGGTGCTTTATACTAGAAATATCTTTTTTTTTGCTTTGTTGACAACCTTGAATGATGATCACTGCTCTTAGGTATTTGTCAACAAGCCTGGAAACGTACCTACGCAGAGCTGATGTTTGCATCCAGGACAATGGAGCAACTGGACTCCTGGGTATCTGCTCTCATCAGACATGAACACTATGGAGTGACGCAGATTGCCGGGAGCCTGCCGGCAGCATGATGCTGGGCTTGTACTTGCCATACAAATAGCACAACAACCTCCCAAAACTCACTGACCAGGATCAGCTATTTTGTCCCCAGCTGCACTGTAGCTCAGGGAAGACACGAGGGACAGTCCTGTATATCCAGGAGCCTGGAGGTCTGCTCTTCAAGCTGGGATTTGGTCCCCGAGGACGGTCAGTCCCTCTGCACAGTGGTCTGTTTAGCTGGGTCTTTCTGTCCCTGCTACTGTGGATATGAGTTTTTCCCAGTGAACAGCACCTAGAAGCTCCAAACTTTGCTCAGACATCTGACTACGTGGCTGAGTCTTGACTGCCTCTGTTTTCTGGTGCTTAGCTTCCTCCCCTGTCCATGGACGCAAGCACATAAGATGTGCAGAGGGCCCCTGCCCCACTACCTTGGCAGCCAGGTCTGGCAGTCCTGCGCAGCGCGTGGCCTGAGCTGCACCTGTCGGTTGTGAGTTCGGATGCTGCAGGAGGTGCCTATGGCTGTATTAGGAAATCTCATCAGTGGTTTCAGTACGTCCCCAAGTCTTGGGTACTGAACGCTGCTGCTCTGATAAATATAGCACAGAGAGAGCTAGAGGGAGCCAGGGCAGTTGTCCCTGATTTATTTCTGATTTATTTATAAAGACTAATTTATTTCAGTCTTTCAAAGACTGAAGCCCTAACTACCTCAGGTCCTTGCTCTATTCAAACTACATATGAGAAAACAGACACCCCCCCTCCAACTAAAAAAACAGGCTCACTTTTTTTCAGTGTTAAAGCTGGGTACATACAGTCAGCTTATACGGGCTAGCCCTGATTTCAGCCTCAGCAGCTGTGTTACTTACAGGGAAAAGGACGATGGGCACGGTCAGGGTTACAGCCACCAGCACTGCCAGGCGAACTGACAGCAAGAGGGTGTCGAAGGTGTACACTTTGGTGTACGTATGAAGTAGCTCATCTTCAACTTCTCCTGTGAAAAGGAAACACGAGTAAAATCACTTCAGCAATATCTGCACATTCAAAGTGATCCTTATACTACAGCCAGATAAGATTAGCTCTGGCCCAGCTGCTGTCACCAGATACATGCTATGGGCTAGGCATGAAAGAGGAATTTTCCCGTCATGACCAGTACAAATCCATCAGTCAGAGACGATGAGGGTAATACAGCTCTGAGGTGATGCTTTGTACTCCAGTACCTCATATGACTTGCTCAAAGTCACTAAGTGGATGTGGAACCTGGGGTAAAAATAATTTCTCTGATACAAAATAGGAAACAACTTGCTGAACTGGGAACAGATCCCTCGACCTCCACCCAGGTGTGCGAGCTCTTAGAGCCCTCTTGCCCCAGCAATAGACAACAGATTGTGCTGTGTTGTTCACTTCTCTGCTGTAATGGAGGAACTAACGAGGTAAAAAGAGGCGGCGTTGCATAAAACGGTGCGCTGATACAGGGGCTACTCTGTTTACCTACCGGTTAATCTAGCTCATCCATTTTCTTCTTACATTAGAATGGTTTGCACCTGTTTTTCAGCATAGATGAAGCTGAAATAGTGGTGTCAGAGGCAGGGTGGGTAGCACTTAATGGTGTCATGTAAAACTGTTGAGTACTAGAGTATTTTTAGCCTTCACCAAGAGACAAGTTCACAGCAGCTTGTTGTCTGAGTTCACAAAACCCAGAGATACGCAACTGGTCCCCCTCAGCAGGTGCCCCTGAGTCTGTCACGGGTAAGGAACTTGTGGCCTGACAGCTGGATAAGTCCTGCTACTTATTCAGGAGGTTACAGACTGTGTATTATGTTTGAATACTGCTTACACCTGGATTGAGGCCCACGGAAAGCACACGAGGACTTGAGGCTCATCGTGATAGCTCCATCTCGCCCGCTTTAAAATGAGAGGGAAAACTCTGCAGAGAACACAGCTTTGACCTACCGTAGAAGGTAAGATATCCAAAGAGGGCAGCCAGAAGATACATGATAAGCATACCAGTGATGGAGAAATTTGAGACATTCTGCATTCGCTTTCGGGAACGACTGAAGTAGGAGAGAAAGAGAGTAACAGTGCTATTCTTATAAAGCCTCTATTTGTACAAGAAGTACTCTGAAGACTCGTAGCTCTGCTAACATCACCTCACTGGCTAGTAAGTTTATAGCAATTGTACTAGTTAAACAGAGCTCTTTACTTGAAGCTTCGCAGCTTTGTGAAGCACAGTGTGTCAAAACTCCATTTCTACTGCTTACTTAGTGACAACATATGAATGTGTCACATTATTTTGTATATCTTTTTTTATACACTATCAGTCTCAAATGGGGAGTTTTAAATAGAAAATGGAGTGGCTAAAATTACAGGGCTTGTAATACAATAAAAAAAAGCTTTCATTCAGCTCTATATGAACATACCCCTGTAACTACATGGGGACGTTCTGCAGGTTCAAGAACATCCTGCAGGTCAAATCTTTTCTTTAGAAATCCTTTGGTTAAATATTTGGTGTAAGAAAATCTTCAACATATAGGACCTGGAAGCAGGTTCATAAGTCATCTGAGATTTTTTATTTCTTCTGAGGTTAAACGTGCTGAAATAGGAGGGAATGGGTCTTGGCCTCTGAGTGTTTTGCAGCACAACCTCCTGTAATGTCGTTCTTGCTGTTGAACAAATGTGTTTTCTTAGCCCTCCCCAATTGTCATCTCTGTGTTGATTTAAGCAAGTATATTTGATTTATGATATTTGATAAGCAACATAGGCTGGGTTAAGAGCCTATGTAAGACACCCAAACCAGTGGCATCCCAAGAAAAATTAAGAGTAAACAGCAGCTGACCCAGACACAGAACTCATTAAGATATTTTTAGAAACAAGAATTGTCTGTTTCAGTGCAACCGAGTTTCACATCATTCAAAGGACTGTCCGTATTCCTCTTTTCCTAAGTAAATGTTGATCAATGCGGCTATCTGAACAGTGGTTCTTTGTCACAAGCATCTGACTATTAGGTCAAAGCAAAGTCAATATCTGATTACTATGGAAATCAATAAATTATTAGCGAGTGGGTGTCTACAGACTGGTAATCAAGGCAGAACATGTAGAAACTGATCTCTAGCAATGGTTAACTGGAAGTATGGGACAAAATTTAAGAACCTTACTCTTTCAGTTCACTGTATATTGGTAGCACCTCAGGGTGGCATACGAATGCAAATGCCAGGATGGGTATTGCATAGGCAGTCTGTAAAATAAAGCTCCCATTAGTATGAATGGTCACTGCTTTACCTCTGACTCTTGGCAGACAGCAGTTTAGCTGTGGTACGAATGGCTAAAGACAGATTCTACAGAATCTTCCTTACCCGGGAGTTGAACACAAAGTATTTTGGCTGACACAGGTCACTACTGTCGCTGTGTGCTTCATATTCTACACCACTTTTTGGGGAGGTATCTTTTGGCTCCTCAAGGCCTGGCAAGTGCCCAGCTGTGTTGTCCATCATGAAATTCACGCCTGAAGCGAGAGACTCATTTGGTAACATGACCAAGTGCATTGGTACGGTGGTGTTGGTGGCGGTCCAATTTTCAACCCCGTGGTCCATGATGGGGAGAGGACAGGATATCTGAGATTTCTTGAATATTACCTACAAAAGAGTAGACAATGTCATCAGCAGGGTACCACCATAGGAGATTACACATACACTCATGATATGCCAACGGAAATATAAACAAGGACACAGACAAGAGAGGGGAAAGAGTGGAAGCAAGAAAACAAGTGCTATCACTTCTGCTTCTTCTGTAAGTATTTGTTGTTACTCAGCCTCTGCTGTTGTCCTACTTTATTTTTTTATTCTTAAGCATAGTTTTTTAGGCTGATCATTTTTATTCTGCCTGTGTTCAGCATGAGGCTTGTTGATTTGATTCACTTGCAGGTGCTATTCTAACATCCACATTTAATTGTCATGGTAAGAAATATAACAGTGCTACACAGTTTACAGACTCTATATTTGCTTAGAGACAAGAACCAAACAGTCACCTACCACACTGACAAAGAAAACCATACAAGTCAGCGAAAAACCACTCGTATAACCAAGATAACCTGTGAAGCAAGAAAAAAAATACAGTTCAGCTACATATAAATTCATAGTCATAATAGAAAGAAGAAATGAGGTTAAGTGGGGCATTAAGCTTACCTAAACTCTTTAGAAGGGAGAGAGGAAGAATAATCCCAACTGTTACAAGTATGACGAGGTAGTTCCCATTTAGGTACCATTCTCTAAAGAGGAGGAGTGAAAAATAACAATAATTATCGTCAATAGCAAAGTGAAAAATTTCCATCTGAGGTTCAGGCTGAGCAAAGGTACCTACCCAGAACTCTCCTCAAGCTTCATAAATGCTCTGATCACTTCAGGAAGTTCATATTTAATAATAAAGAGGTAGCTTGACATTGCTGAAAAAAAGAAACACAGACCTTCAGAGAAAACTGTAGTTCCAAGAAAAATAATTTGTTTTAAAAAACATTAATGTTACATGAAAAACATGTTGTTTTGATAAACCATTTTTGACTGAAATAGAGGAATGTGCTTTGTTCAAATAACAGTGTGTAATAACTACACATGGTGTAATAACCTTAGTTGTTACTGCCTCTAAATCTCTTAATCTACCTTATCCCTTCTATTTTTGGTTTCTTTCTTCTAATAGTCCACTCCATGTGTAAAAAAAATCCCAACTAGTTGTCATGATTGCTGATGGAAGGGTGGACTTCTACACATCTTATTTAAATGTGCTGCCAGAAGACATGCTTTTTTCAGCTATTTCAAACTGGCCACAGAGAGGTCTCTGGAGATCTATGGATCAATCTAGACAAGAGATTGAAAACCACTGACTAGAGGAACAGCTATACCTCTCTAACAGGGAAGCATACTTCCTTCCTGAATTCAATCACTTTTGATAACCAGGCTTCAGGAAGAAAGGGAACACCATGGAATAGGATTTTTATGAACAAAATCAAAAAGTCTCTTGCAGTAAGGATATATGAACTACCTCCATCTGGGTAGCAAAGAGGTCGACAGAGATTTGCAAAACACACCAAATTCCAAGAGAGAGGCCATAAAAAATCTACATATATTGAGTTAACTAATGAGGTATTTAATTTATATTTCAACTACCTTTCCTTAAGAAATCTGGAAAAAATTACAAACTCCCCTGAGCTTTCAGATATGGTGTTCTCCAGCCTCCTGAAAGGCTTCTCCCAGGGTAGAAAAGGGAAATAAGCTTTGTTGCACGAAGGCACAGTCCTACTCCCGCTACTTACATCAGTAAGTAAATGGTCTCATTTTCTGAGAGGATGGAAGTTACTTGATAGATATTTCACAGGGTGTATCTTTGTGGGTGAATACTTTCAATGATCACTCTTAAACACTCAACATCTTAGAGAGATCACAACTCAGCTGTCATTTGAAGGAGAGAATTCAGCTGGAAAATGAACTACTGAAAAGCCTTTCTTTCATGGAGAAGTCAGAACTATGTGCTGTTCCTATTAGGTAGAATTCATCTTTTCTAAGTCGAAGCAGGTCTTGCCTAGTCTGAGCTGTACTCAGTGAAGAGATATGGACAACTCATTGAGGACAATCAGACAAGCCATTTTAGCCATCACTGAAGGCTCTTCACTGGTCATGGGGAGGCCTCAGGCAACTAACTACCTTTCACCAGACACGGAAATATCAGATAGCTGAAATGAAGCAAGATTAATTCCTCCTGTCCTTCCTTAATACAATGTATATTGTACCTGGCTCACCTCTGATGCCATTTAGCCTCACAGAGGAGAGAAAGCACTTATGTTCTGTAGAAAAGCATTGGAATTTAGAACATGTTTTTCTAAAATCTTTTGCCCCTTACCTCCAATGTTCTGCATTGTAACTGAAATGAAAACACCACACTTCCCAGGCCAGCCAAATGCCTTTTCTCCCAGTTTTTCATATATCAGTGATCCTGAAAAAAAACAAAGCAAAAAAGAAACATGGGCCACTGCATTGGACACACGTGATGAATTGCATTCCAAGGTAAAATACATGCATGCAGTAAGGACTCAGTCAGTCACAGCCTGATCCTCCTACCTCCTTCTTTTGATATCTTCAGTAAGAGGTGGACCGAGTAAAGTGACAGTATTGCTACGCTGAGCAGCAGAACTCTGCAAGGCAAAGCAGAAATCAGAATCCCACTGGGACATCAGAGACACTCACTTCATTTGAATGTACGCTTGCTTGTTCTCATGAAGTTCAACACATAAATAATACTAAGCAAAGTTGTGTTTTGGACTCCTGGTGCCAAATGCAGAGAGAAGTGTTGACTGTAGCTTACTTGTAAGTACAGTTGCACCTTACACACTCCAGAAGCCCCTAAATCTTGTTTAAGACCAGGTAGGTGCCAATTTATGTTATTCCACAAGGACAGAATCTTACATCTTAACAAGAACCTACTAAAGGTGCAAGAGTCAGGTGTTTGGTTGCTTACCTGCTCACTGACCTCTCATTTTAATCTCTCTCCTTATTTAAGAGCTATAAAAAAAAAAACAACCCAAACTATGATTGTGACAACTGCACTGCCAGCTCCTGGCTAGTCACTACTTTTGACTTCTGCCATGTCATTGTGAAGTTGTGGAGTTTAGTTTGAGATGCCCACTTTGCCATGTACGTGAGAAATCTTCCATAATACTAAACAAGCAAGCAAGACACTGGAAAATCTGCTCTTGGAGCCCTTGCAGCATAGTCTTCTAGCCTAGTCTGCTTGAAGGTGTCTGAATTCACTAATTCTGATTACTGCCATGTTCCTTCCACATAACATTTACATCCTATGTAATTTCAGCTATCATCTACCTCTTGCAAGCTGTTGGTAAAAAATGTAGCTTTGTAAGACATTTTCAGGCTATCATATGCTGTGGGCAGCATATCTTATTACCATAATGTTTTGTCATCAGCCTGTACAAGTGTTGGTGCAGCAGGGGACACAACGATAACATGACAGAGCTAGGAAATACCAATGTGCCTTACTCCAAGGCTGAACAGAAGGTTGTGCATGCAATTTTGACTTCACTGAACACGCTGTTTGGTATAGATACGGGAGACACTGACAGCTGAGTTTGTATATGAGTTACAGTCTAAGAGGAGACATAGGCCCTGGGGCCAGGTGATGGCCACCAGACCATCAAAATTTTCTTTGAAGTTTCTTTCTCCAAGAGAGACAGACAGCGCTACAGACTTCATGTGAGCGGGGTCATCTCTTATGCTGTGAGTTCACGCGATATGATAAGAGGCGATCATGTCTGAGGTCATAGTGCCAAGATGGCATCCCTCTTGGTCAGGGCCACCCATGTAGCTGCTATGCAGAGACATGATCTCTGTGCTGTGACACATAAGGTGTGGTAAACTAAATCCATCCTGGTTGCACTTGCTAGATCATGCCAGGCAGCAGAAGAGATGCTCTAGGGTGTGCTTAGTGCCATTGCAAACCTCCCGCATGGAGAGCAGGATGTAATGGGAACTTCTGGAGAGCTTCTGAGTTTTAGGAGCCCTCCTTCTGCTGTCACTCTGTAGAACATCTTCCAGCACAAGAGCACTTGGGCAACATGAGAACAGTAAATTACAAAAATTTAGACAATGCTACTACCATCATCTAAATTAGAATTAATCTCCAGCAGTTTCTATTTAGGAGATGGGATTTTTGTGTCCTGCTAATGCTAACATCACGATCTGTGAAAACAGGGGAACCTTTGGCCAGTAGATGCATGCCACGGCAGTAAAAATATCCCCACACATTTTCTACTTTTAAATAAAACTCCTTCCTCTACCAGAAGGGAGAATGTTCTCATGCAGAAAGTATGGAAGTAGGACAGAAAAGAAAATGATCTGCAGGGTGGAGACGTCCTTTGTTTTTCCTGTTTAAGGCTCCATAGGATTGCTTTAGCATTATTCCTTACATTAGCACTGCCAACAAAGCTAATGTTATTAGGCTCATATCAGGTTTTTTTTAGCCACCTGTGTGAATGAACAGAGCCTTGAAAATAAAGATATTACAAAGGTAATGTGTTTTTTTCCCCTTGTGAGGCTTGAGGAATCACAGTTTTATTTCCAGTGATCATTTATGGCCATACTAGTTAGCACATGTGCTCAGAGAAACATGGAGAAAAAAAAATCCTGCATTTTTCAGGCTCTAATGCAGTCAATTTTAGAACTGGTTTCCATTTTTGTATCTGCAAATACTATATCTAAACCGTTTGAGCACAGGTGCTGGGAAGTACTTATCCAGGACAGCATTTGCATCTACAATTAATTTTCAGTTAAAAATTCTACTGGCAAAACAGGAAGTGTTTCTTAGCAACTGGAAGCTGCACATAGCATTTCAAATGCTGTTGCTGTTGTAGTTACACAATCTCCAGAAGAAAGAAGCCCTATAAAGATAGCCATGCAACCTGATTTAAAGGCTTGTTAGATTTCAGTAATGTAGAACAATGGCCTATTGTCATACTGCACTGTCTTCCTTTATTCAAGCTTCATGGGGGATTAAAATTAAGGCTTCAGTTAAAATTAAAACCAGTTATTAAAGAAAGAAAATCAACTTTTTTTGTTCAGTCTCTCTCATTTTACAAGGTTAGCCACAGATTAAAAATCTTCACATGGCTATCTGTTACTGTCTATCACAACTGATTTTCTATAGATACTGCATGTCAGCTACATACCATTGCTGTCGTCTGTGCACATTGAGAACAAATAGACTGCAGGGAACCACATTGAATAAATCTGTGAATGCGTTTGCATTCAAAACATGCTGCTATTTCAGACTTGTATCAAATATTCTTCCATTTCTACATAGTGATTAGATAGTTGGGATGACGTGAATATATACTTTACGGGTGATTTATTTCCCTTGTTGAATTCCCGTACTGAACCACTAAGATCGCTGTTGTTATTTTAGGACTAGTATACTGTTCTTCCCCTCTGTTTTTTGACTGCACAGTATCAATTCACCGTTGTGTTCTTGGTACAAAACAGGGCTAAAACAAAACAAAACAAATTGTCAGCAGTGGATGGTTCCTTGCGATGCAGCTAAAATGTTTTTTGTTACAGATGATCTTACATAACTTTTCAGCTAACAAGACAAGCTTAACGTACCTCTCTAACCCCCAGATCTTTAGCTCCAGCACACTGCTTATATTCTATTTGCTTTTCTTCCCAAGTACTTACACAAAAAGGATAATTCCTGTGTTGGCCATGGCATAGGAGAGTCCTAAGATGCCACTGCCCATAATGGCATTGCTGAGGTTGAATGAGGACATTCCGAAGGAAACTCTGCCCCGGTGCTGTTGGGAGCAAGAACAGAAAATGGCAATTCATTTGCATTTTACTGAGCAAAAGAGACTAATTATCCTCATTGCTGGTTTTCTGTGTATTGCTCCTTTAATCCTTAGAGGTGAAGCCTTGTCAAGGTTCCTGAGCCCACAGGTGCTTGCCTGTGGAGTCTCTCTTACCCCCAAAGTCAGCTGTGCTGGTAGGTGTTTGCCTCTTCCCGCTCTCCCCTTGTCTCAGCAGGGAAGAGGGCTACATCACAACCCAGGTGACATAGCCACCACCGCCTGTGTTGGTCAGCCTCTACAGGAATACATGCTGTCATCTAACAGATCTCCCAATTATTGATTTAAAAAATTCAGAAGATTTTTTAAAATTAATCCAACAGATTATTGAATTTTTCTCCAAGTAACATGTGCTTCTTTCTTTGAGAGACTGAAAGTGTGTCTGGGGGAGTAAAGAAGGAAGCGCTGTGCAGCTCGGGCTGGAGGCAGGGGAGTGGAAGAGGACAAAAAACTAAGAGGGGCGGATGGTGTGTGAGGGAGTCACATCTGCCACCAAGTAGAAAAGAAAGGGGGGGGAATATGGCTTTAAATTTTAGCTTGCAATAAAAGATTATATTTTTTGTTTTTATTTGATCAATCCCAATAACACAAGTAACTTGACTAATAAAATAATGCCTTTCTTTGCACCAAATTCACAAAAACTTTGAATAAAATTAGATCCTGAGCGGAGAGGTACCCACATGCACACCCCAGGAACCAGTGGTGTGCTTCCATTTGCACATGCAGTTGTCTCAAGAGCTGGAGGCATGCCAAGCATGTAAGTGCAGCATTGTAAAGCCAGACATGAATGACCCTTCTTTAAAGCAATGCGGCTGTATGTAGATTCATTTACACTGATACTGGAAACAAACAACACAAGCACGCGTGGACTAAGACCAAGCTCAGCTCTACCTTGGTATCGGAGCAACAAAGTTCCCCTGAAGCAAATCTCCTGTCAGAAAAATGGGTGCAGACCCACCCTGGCTGAACGTCTCGGGTGAGATGACATGGGTGTTACTGAAGTCCAAGCATGACCTGAGGAATTTCTCTGATTGCTTGTGAGGGAAAGACCCAGCTTTACTTGCAAGACAATAGAAAGGGTTTGCTGCACTAACTGTAAGAAAATGTGTTTATTCTTCCAAAGCCAAGATTATGCTGATCAAACTCCAGAGTAATCTTGTTTACTGAAACTTTTGGAAAAAGATTCAGGTCAATGAGATTTACTTTGTAATTACCCTTAAAAATGAATAAAACTTACATATTCTTCACTATATTCTTCCAATTTCTTTTTACCCAGATATCCATTTGTAAGGAACTTCTGACTTTCTGCATCATCACTAGCAAATGGACTGAACACAAAGAAAAATAAAAAACTATTAGATAATGCGTATGACACACATTATGTTCAAGCAGTGCCTTTTGTTGTTAGTAGAAACTTTCCTTTGACATTGCAATGAATATTTAAAAGTCCTTCAGAAAAAACCCCCTCTTTTCTCCTGTAAGATCCTCATGTCTAATGGCATGTTGAATAAATCTTTGCTTTGCCTTGGAATTTAGTTTAAAAGCCAGTAATCTTCAAATTATATCTGATTTCAGATGTTGGAAAGTAACAATTCCTTACTGCCAGCAATGTGCTGGAGCTGAGCACGTACTTCACATCTGAGGAACAAAGTGCCTTGCAACTGCCCGGTTGAAGATATATGCTGGGGGGTTCAGCAAGCTGAGAGCTGGAGGATGGTATTGAGATGCCTTTCCCAGGCCACCAAGGTGCTGGCGCTATGGTGGGTCCTGATGGAGATGCCCGAGAGTGGGCTGTCCCCGCAGGAGTGCTGAGCTGCTGCCCTCCATAACCTGCCCTGGGAAGTGCTCCTCCTCTCCCGCAGGGCTGACGCGCAGAGGGAGCCTGCTCAGGTTGCACTGCCCTGGGTGCCTATTAATTTACACCTGTTCTATCTGACTGGAGCAGCTGGAAATTACCAAGCGGGTGCTTGGGGCTGGGAGCCTGCGGAGGTCACTCCAGGTTGTGGCTGGCAAGGGAGACTGGGGTTGCCCTGGCTGTGCTGGGCATGTCACCCTCTGCGGTGCAGAGCAGGGAGGGTTGGAGTGGTGGGGAAGTGCTAGCTGAACAATCACACTAATTTCAGTGTATCGCTGAAGAAATATTTTAAGTCCCAGATGTCATCAGTGAAGCTTGTTCTTAGATCTAGTTGAAGATGTCCCTGCTCACTGCAGGGGGGTTGGGCTAGATGACATCTAAAGGTCCCTTCCAACCCAAAGCATGCTATGATTCTATGATTTTATGAAAATAAATTTTAGAATTTGGAGACAGAAATATTTTAGAGATATCTTTGTTTAAACTTCTTTATAATTTGCCAGTTATCTGAAAGCAGAAGAAAATAAGAACAAAGGAAGATGTGCCCAGAAATCTTTATCGTATCTTTGAAATAAGAGCAACTCGCACCATGCTCAAAGAAATGGAACAAACTGTCATTATGAAGTTTGTCAGAATGAGCTTGCCACATTTAATGAATACAGTGTTGAATCAGTTCAAAACTCTTCTCAAAGAGGAAATTACTTACTATGAAAGTTCAAGATCTAATTAAAACATAGCCTTGCTTTGAGTTCCCCTTCCTTCTCTTCCCCAGTCTTCATATTTTAGCTCACTAACAACAGCCTTCATATATAGACTCCAGCCAAACTTCATACAACTCTCAACCAAAAAGAAGTCAAACTGTTGATGCCCAGTATGGTATTTAATCTCCCTATTGAAGGGTGGATGCAGTTTTTAAACAGAGGCATACATTTATTTTTTTACCTTTAAAATACTTTCAATATATTCATTATTCATTATCTCATACATTCATTACATCGTTATTCATCATAATGGTTATAATAGTTTCAATAAATAGGTGCTTTTAAAGCTACAGAAGATCATTAACAGAGCCACTAAGCTAATTCTTCAATCTGCAGAAAAACAATCCAACGTTTTTAGTGCCTTTGTGAACAGGTTACAACAAATGCAATTTTCTAACAGAGCATATAATATATCCACTTATGGTTTCAAACATGCTAAGCACTGATATAAGGGACTGTCAAAATATGTATTGATCCTTGTTTGGTGGCACTTTACTAAAAGCAGAATTCTGCAGACTAAAAATCATAAATCATCCATGGGAACACTGATCAACTTTGATGGTTTCCTACAGAAAGGACTGAAATATATATGTCAGCTTGTTATATCACATACAGTGCTTTCTTTAGATTTGTACCTGAAGACTGGTAATGCTGGCAAAACCGTAAAAAGTTTCTAACATTGTATTGGGACATCTTCTAGATGTCTAAAGACATGACTGCCATTTCAACTTTTCACAAATTTCTGGTGCTGTTGCCATTATTATGCTTCTCATATCTGGTACAGTAACATAAATCTGATTTAATACCATATGGACCTCAGAGTAAATGAAGTTAAGACAATTGCAGAATTCCTTGATCCTCCAGTGCTTGGCAAAATTTCTGTTGTGTTTTTAGAAATGACATTCACTGACTGAGGTATTCAGAGTGAGTTTGATTTTATTTGTACACTCACTTTCTGACCTGTCGTGACTAAATGGAGATGTCAAACTTTAGGCTGACATTTCTCTCCTCTAGAACACAGCATAATATAGCAATCCCCAATTTAGCTTCAAATGAGGTACTATGCTGCAAGTGGCAGTTAACTTTCCAGGTGAGATAGCTCAAGTCTCTTGCATTCTGTTTGTTTCCAGTAGTGCATATAGGTCATTCAATGCTGTACTGCACTGCAGAAACATTGCACTGTGGTCTTCCCTTCAGCATGAAGAGATTTGTCTGTTCCAGAAGATTTATTCAGTTGTTTACATTCACTGTCAATAATGTTTGTCAAGGTATGTATACACTGAACAACTATGACACTAGAGCCAGTGTACAATTTATCAGTATAATACACTTCGGCTTGTTAATCCATCTCAGGAGCAAAAACATCCCTCAGGTAAACATTGGTCTATTCTGTGGCTATGCCTGCCTAGCATTGTACTAGAAAGTGTAAATGTATGGTTAACGTCACTGAAGCTGATTAAATGTTTCAGATACTGACACAAATATCATTATGTCCTGGGTTCGGCCAGGACAGGGTTAATTTTCACCAGAATCCAGGAAGGGACACAGCCAGCCGGGCAGGCTGACTCCACCTGGCCAAACAGAGCCGGGTGTTCCATACCATGTGCCGTCATGGCGGG
>Ga0181612_122002_pt1 | contig 28559 bp, 25 predicted proteins | sample HoacroProtozoa21_FD_119630 | JGI IMG/M metagenome (GOLD analysis project Ga0181612, IMG submission 119630) | Hoatzin crop microbial communities from Cojedes, Venezuel. Combined Assembly of Gp0051906, Gp0051904, Gp0051908 | reverse complement strand
TTTTGAGAAACATAGCTGGCAAAATCAAGTAGCAAAAACACAAACAGGAGTAAGTACATGCATACGCAAGGATACACGCTCTCTCGGTTTTATCTGCGTTTGACAACTTCAGTGTTTTGAAATAAGTGAAATTAATACCGGTATGTTACATGCCAGATTGTTGGGAGCTAGTTTTTGGTCCCCAACCACTAACGAGGAGTAAGATTTTGATTAATACAGTGTAGCTTATAGCAATATCTTAATCAGAGCACACAGCCTTCCAGTATTTTTCCTCTTTATCGGAAGAAGGAAGTTATAAAAAAAATACATTTTCATTTTCTTAATTGAAAAGAGCACAAAATAAACTTTCAAACATGAAAGGGCAGATGATTAACTCTGCCTCGGGTTAGAAAAGATAATAAAGATGGGGAATGAGGGGGCGGCTTGGCATTACTGAGTTACGAAGACTGATTTTTCTAAGTTTAGTTGTTCCGTGCCTTGGGTTTAGTTTCTGTTTCGACACGGGTTTGGAGCCTGCATGATAGGAAGTTAGTAATGGCAGCTGGGTGCCGGCTGTGCGGTGGCGCGGGGTTTCCACGTGCTCTGGGATTTGGGGTACAGATAGGAAACCACTCACTCTTTGTGTTTGAAAGGAAGAGTCAGTTTTGTAGCTTACAGTTCAGTAATACATAGGCTGATCACAGAATAGCGTGAAAAATAGCATGGAAAGGGAAGCGTTGATGTTTTGCCCAGAACACTGTTTAGCACCAGTGTTTTGGTTAAAAACCGAGCTTTTGTAGACAATTTCAGTCTCTTGGCAGGGCAAGTCTGTCGGGTGTGTTGCCAGAGCAGTGCTCGATGTCCAGGCTTAATGGATGGGATCTTGTCACTTGGATTTCAGCAGATATTTTGCTGTTTGGTTTCAAGGGGCCTTGGTTCCCTGCGTTCTGGCACAATTTTGTGTAGTGATTCCAGGAAGCTAATGCATGCAGTAAAAGTTGGCAGTTAGTTACGTCTGCCAGTGAGAAAACAGATTCAAAAAGCACCGGAGGGTTGATCCCCCTGTTCCCCTGACTTTAAGTAAGAGACAAGATCAGACATAAATTCTTAGGAGCTAATAAAGATTGCTATTTAAAGGCTTTCCACTCCAGTCCCCACCTTTAAATAGCTGCTTGTTCATTGCACGGGTAGCAGTCTGACCTGCCAAATCGTAGCAATTAGCAAAGCCCGCAGATACGGAGCACATTGTAAGACTCCCGAGGAAGTTCTGCGGAGTGTAGTAGCGGTCCAGGGAAGCGCTCACGCAGTGAAATCTGTGAATTGCGAAGTCTACTGACATAAAAATTTTGGATTGAAGGAGCCTGAGTCCAGCAGAAGATTTGTTTCCTGTCCTTGAAGTTTCCCTAGCTAGAGGAATGCTTAATTCAAAGCATGACCCTTGTGTGTTCTTGTGCATCTCCAGACGTATTTGAAGTACTTTGTGAGTAAGTTCAGTATCATTTATGTTTGGCATTAGAAGGTGCGTCAGGTCTGGCTGGTGTTCCCCACTGGAATGACCAGGAGGCCAAACATTTGGAGTTTTGGCTCTGTTCTGCCCTGGTACAGATACAGAACCTCCTGTGGGCTTGCAGAAAGCCTTTGGTTGGTTGGGTGGTTGGCTGTTGGTTTTTTTTTTCCCGAAAGTTGATTGATTCTGATTTGAAAGTATCAAGCTTCTTTGTTTTGCTCTTTTGCTCCTTCTCCCAGCTGAAATAACCATGTGGTTCCGGGCCTCAGCGATCTCACTGAGAAAGTATTACTGAAATTCATGAGACTCTAAAAGTACCTGGCTTTATTGAAAGAAGTGTCTTTAGCCTTAAAGTGTGTACAAGGAGGAATGTTCAGACCTGTTTCACCTAGTAATAGGTTTTGATCTCTTTTGAAAAGAAAGCTTTGGCAAAAGGATTCTTGTTCATGGTGGGTATGGCATTGGCCTAGAATCGTTTCACGAAAGCCGAGGACAAACTTTGAAGAGAGGATACTGGAAAGATGGGTGAGGTTTACTGCAGCGGAGCAGGTGGCTGTTTATGATCACCAAAACCACAGAAGCAACTTGCCATGCCTTCCTGTGAAGCATCTGAGCAAGGTTTTAAGAGAAATCTGCAAGGGACTACACCAGCCTTGGCCCAGTTTGGCAGAAAAATAAAATCTCATTGGACAGAAAGAAATTACATGCTTTAACTGGTTGGAAAGGTGGGATTCTTAGGGCTGCCAACGTGTTCTTTGCTCTCGGGAACGGCTATTATTAGACACCTCAGAGGAGTTTTGTCAACGCATGTCTTTCTTCCGCTGATAATTCTGGTGAGCTACAGCTGGCATGTGGTTCTGTATTTTCAGTTAGTGTTCTGCACAATTGTTATTCCAAATTAATGTGTTGGTAAGCTTCTGTGGTGACCTCCCTAGAGTTCTGGTGACTGCAGTGGCTTCAGGTTTGAACAGCGATCCTTGCGCTGTGTTTGGCAGTACCTGGGTGGCCGGGCTGATTTCCTTCGTGGTCGCCAAACCAGCAAAGGTGAAAGAGGATCCAAAGCTGTGTAGTACTGTAGAATACTTACTGCTGTGACACAAGCTGAAGTAGTTAAAGGCTAGGAAGAGAGGAAGGGGTAAAAGCTTTTAAAATTAGTTACCACTGCCTGGTAGAAGCATACATATTTCCAATAAACCTGAATCAGTCCCAGTGCCATTCTGTTTGTTCAAGGCTTTTCTTCTCCCCTCTTAAAAGCATAATGTCTGCTTCTTTCTGGGAGATTAATATCATTGTATCATTCACGTCATTTTATTTATGTAATTTGTATAGTTGAATATTTTTCTGTCATAGACCGTGAGGTAACCTGTGGTTTCACATAATTGTATTGATTATTACAACCCAAGCTTGAGTTCCGACTCACTTCAGTATCTGTTTTGCTCTGCAGTTGACACTCCAGATCCTTATGTGGAGTTGTTCATTCCATCTGCCCCTGACTGCAGGAAGAGAACGAAACATTTCAATAACGATGTGAATCCCATCTGGAACGAGACCTTTGAGTTCATTTTGGACCCCAACCAAGAGAATGTTCTCGAGGTAAATCACATGGCTGAGCTGCATCTGTGAAACGGACATTGTACAATGTCTGGAAGGTTAAAATAATAGTATCTTGTGGCATCTGTTGTCTCAAAATTACAACTTCTTTTTTAAACATTGTAGGCTGGTTTTGCCTTTAGGCATGATGCTAAGGAGGAGGTGTTATATAAATTGTATTATTCAAAGAGTAGCCTGGAGACTCATTGTAAGATCTGCCTCCGAGTTCTCTCTCGCACTGCTCTGAAGGGCTGGTAGCTTATTGTTCATCACATCAGCCATAAATTATTTTATCCCTGCTTCCTACACTGATTCAGCTATTATGGACAGTGAATAGGTGGAGGTAAAGTCAAGTCTCTGCCTGTTCCCTGCTTCTCCCAGAGGAGACAGAAAGCAGCAGTATGGTTCTGCTGTCTCTGTGCTTGGAGCCGAGGGCTGAGTAGCCCACCCAGTGATGTGCATCATACGTGACCTGCACAGGAGACAACCATACGAGGGAATTCACGACAACTTCATCACAGCCTTCAGAAAGCAGGTCACCCAAGGTAGCTGCCACCAGCTGGTCAGGTGCAGCCGTCACCTGAGTTGATTCTTACTACGCGTTTTGGTCAGAGACATGCAAACTGACCGCGGGAAACTTGAGAAAAGTTTGAAATCTCTAACTTAGTTCTTGCTCTGTAATAACGAGACAGGCAAATAAATACCAGGAATTAGAAAGAGGGATGGAGTTATTCTGCTTTCTTTGTGAGAAAGCATTTGTGGAAATAGGAAGAATAAAAGAAGAACTTGGGTTCATAAACCTGCCTTTGTTGCAGTATGGGAAAGAAAAATTGTTTCAGTTTCGCCTGATAAAGCCTTTGTGGATTCTAACAGAATTCCTGGGGCAGACAGTTTTACCTGTCTGTTTGCAGATCCTGTGCTTTTTTGGAAGATCTGCAGGAGCTACAGCTGGCTGAATAGTTGATGTGATCTATAGTAGTTCTCATGATCTCCGAAAGATGAGTGGAACGGCAAACTGAGGAGTAGCAAATAGTAGTTAAAATATAGTCCCTTGCTTTTACTGGGGTTGTATAAAGACTGGGTCAGATTCTGCTTGTAGTTACACTTAGGCCACTTCGCTAGTAATGTATGAATTGGAGTACAAAACTTGGTTCACGGATTTTTTAAAGGACGAATTACTGAAGTCACAAACAGCAGTGGCCAGTGGCTTACCTGCTGCCTGCTTGGGAACAGTACCACCTCTTCTGCTCTGTGTCTGTATGCATTCTGATGTGAAGAAGCTGAGGTGCTGGCAAGCCATTAATTTCTTACTGTTACGTGATCTTAGATATTTTAGACCACGTGGAAGCCTGGGTCATTCGCTTGCTTCTGTGACTAGCTCATTTCCCACCAGGGTGAGAACCCCCAGTTACTGCAACATCTTTTGTAATTTGCTACAACTGCTGTTTGTGTTCTGCCGTTGTTGTACGCGCACGCAGTGCCTGGCAGAGCCTTTGGATTCTGCATGGCGTGCAGCCTCCGAATTCAGATCCCTGAAACCACCTCCCCACCCAAAACCTCCTTCTGAATTCCCAAGCTCCTGCAGACTCCATATTCCTCTCAGCTCCTCCGATTATTTTATTCTAAATCTTTATCCCACGTGCAGTTTTCACTCTGAAATGTAACAAGCTCTCCAAGATCCCATTAAGTAGTTTTTGCTATTGCTGTTGGCTTTAAAAGACAGCCCTCAAAGACTGCAGCAATGGGCATAAAGTTCTCCAAGGAAGCAGAAGATCGTAGATGCCATTAAAATAGGGAATTCTGTCCTAAAACATGGTTCATCGTTTCAAAGGATTGCTTGCAGCACAAGATGAAGAAGATTCTTTGTAGCTGAGAAGAGGCTGAGCATAGATGTAGCAACCAGTTATTCAAGTGATTGTATCTTGATTCCGTTTGTTTTATGCATAAGATATGATCCAAGCCACAGACATATGATATTTTAGAAGATACAGTTCCACAAAGTGGGAAAAAATTGTAAGCCAAGTGAGTTTGGAGAACTCATTTAATAGAAACCATGTAAGTGGTAACTGGAAATTCTTTCTGAATATCTTATTTGAGAAGGCTGTCACTGAGAAAAAAGACTGCTAGGTGTAGACCCAGATGGATTAGAGCAAAAGCATTGAACAGTGTTCTGCGGTATCCACATCCGTCTTTGGATAGTATCACGTTTTGAAAAGGTATGTGCTCTGACATGGAGAATATGAGAAGAGACTTGAAGATCTGGCTGGCCACAGGGGAAAGCTTTGTGTAATTTGGAGCGCTGCACAGTTTGCCAAGTCATTGGTCTGTAGATACAAAGCTAGCATATAGGGATTCTAGCTTCACTGAAAAGCTACTGTAAGGTTTTTGGCATATCACATTTAAAACTATGTAAGTTTCTCCCCAGAGAAGTTTTACCACCTGGAAATGTGAAGTAACCGGGTATTTTATACATATAATTTGAAGTTATGTCTGCTTAGAAGGATGGCGAGATGTACTGACAGAAAGGTTCTCGGATAAAAACCCTTTTGTCAATGACACTGTTGTACTCCTGCAGTTGAGTGTCTTGAAGATGCCACCTGCAGTAGACGTGAGCTGGTCTTCTTTTAAAAGAACGTGTCTGTTGGCACTGGGCATTGCCTGGGTTGGGTTAGGCCTATTCCTTTATTTTTCTTTGTTTTTTACTTTAGGCATAGCAGGGTGGAATTAAAAAAGGGATTTATTGAAGTAGAATTGAGTACCCCCGTGTCTTTTCTAGGTTACTTTGATGGATGCCAACTACGTTATGGATGAGACTCTTGGCACGTCCGCATTTCCTATATCTTCTCTGAAACTGGGAGAGAAGAAGGAGGTCCAGTTAACGTTCAATGAGGTAAGTTGCAACGTTCAGAGCTTTGCCTTTGTGGGCGCAGCTGTGCACATGATGGGAAGTTCTGAAGAGAGCGACTTAACTGAGACACCTAAACTGTTGTGTAGACCAGGGCGTACCACGTTTCAGTCCTTGATCAGGTGCCTGGATTTTGTCTGTGCCACATTTCTGGTTAGATAAAGCTTCTTCATGAATCGGTAGAGGACGGTGCTTGTAAAGGCAAAGTGATGTGTCGTAGGGACTCTCACTGAGCCTGATGTTACTTGAGTATTCCCTCAGTCATTTTGTTGAAGCAGAAGAAAAACATTTGGCCTGCTCTTGATACTCATCAGAAGTACATGTTCCTAGCTGAAAGGAAATCCCAGACCATTTCAGATCCCATCAGTCTTCCTCAGTACTGTGTATACTGTGTATGTGTGTGTCTTTTAATATGGAGCTAAATTTTGAACTCAAGAAGGGGTTAGAACGCGTCGTGGAGGGGGTAAGAGTGGCAGCCTTTCAGTCAGGGGGCACGGGAGGGGATATCTCACATGAGGGCTGTTCTCTGCATACCCTGTTCTGAAGCTCGTTTTCTGAGCATTCGCTGCCATCCATGGTTAAACACAGAGTGCTGGCCTAAGGGCTCTGCGTTTATCTGCTCGCAGTCCTGCTGAGAGGATTAAAAAACGCAGTGCCCCTGCATTTCGTAGTGTCCCTTCTGAGAGACTCCTCTTTAAAGGTCTAGTTTCAATCTTTCGCCTGCTAAACCAGTTTCTGCACCCCTTGGTGCAATTTGGCGTAATGGTCTGCGTTAGCACGAGCGGTTATGCAGAGTTTGCTGGGCAGTAGATTGCCTCTGCTGCGGAGGCCTGTGGCTTCTGGGAAGCTGACAGGAATTCTTTTATTGCTGTGTGTTTCACTTTCAATAAGCGGCGTGTTGTAACACAGCCCTAGTTACCATACAATGATGCGTTAATGCAAACACTCTCAAAAAAGAGGCAAGTCCCAATGGGATTATTTGCTTTAAACATGAATATGAAACAGATGGAGTCAGTTTAACAGGGGCTGTCTGCCTGCACGGTCACTCCTGGAAATTGTTGTTAAATCTCTGGGTAATTAAGCTTGTTCTGCATGTATTAAAATACCCTCATTTATTAGAGTAACGTATCAGAGGCCATTCTGAACATAATTCTGCACTTGTAATTTTATCCATCGCATCTGTCTATCTTCATATGTATACATTGTATACATATGCTATATGTATAAATACTGTTTGCATTTCTGTTTTGGGCTATGGTTTATTACGTGATCAGAGGTCTTGATTTGTGACTTCTCTGCTGTTTTCTGTGTGATTTAACTTTAAAACTGTAGTTACAGCAAATAGCTGTTTAAGGCCTGTTTATTGGAAGTCAGAGTTTGATATGCAAGATTTAGCATTTAATTAGGCGTAGCCTTAGGGCAGTTGAAATTTTGGTAACCTCCTCTCCTTATTTTTCTTTTTTTTTTTAATGTACTGCATTTTTTTGAAGTTTCTGCATATTTATTTCACTAAGTGCTTCAGCAGCTCTTGGGCTGCTGGAATGTGTACTGAGTGCTGCTGCCTGGTTCTGCCAGGCACGAGGTGAGGTAGCGAGAAAGAGCTGATAGTCCTTTGGCAATAAATTTTGAAGACGCAGTTAACAAAGCTCATGCCAATAACATAAGGCCTTGCCACATCACAGGTGTGCTTTAACTTCTCATCAGCACGCAGCAAAGATTGGTAGAGAACATAGGGAAAAAAAAACAGTCAAAAAAAGCCAAGTACAGTCCGCGATGTCTGAGTGAATGGCAAAGGAGCATCAAGTCCGAGTGAGCCCCGCGTAGCTGATTTGCACACACACCATGTGTTCCGGACGTTTCGGTGGCGGTCTGTATAAAGTATAGCAAATGCCGTGCGGTTTCCCTGCTGGAGCATTTCACTTCAAGGGTTTATTTAATACCGTGTGCGTACATTTTTTTCCGACCGTTGGATCACTGCGTGGTTTCCGAAGTGCTTTCTAAATTAGTAAGATCAGTTGCTGGAGTAATGTAATTACTGCCCTTTGAAGTATTTCTGTAAATGACTCTTCACTCTGTTTCTTCATGTTCTGCCTGTGTTATTTCTCTGCCTTTTCTTTCTCCCACCACCCTGTCCGTCCGCTGCCTCGCTGGCAGCTCCCGTTTCAGCGGACAGGAGCGGAGTGCCAGGTTGTCCCTGGCCCGGCGGCAGGTACGCGGGATGCGGGAGGCCGGAGGCAGCTTTGCGCTTCCGTGTCCTTAGCTGCTCTGTGGAAGTGTCAAGCAGGCGTTCAGTGTGAGGTGTTCCAGCCCCGCTCCGAGCGATGGTGTGCCAGGAACGGGGAGGGCGACGCGTTCATAGCCGGAGGTGGAGTGAAACAAGGCGCTGTGTGTGAGCCTGCTGCACACCTGCAAAGCTGAGCCGCTGTGTCGGTGGCCATGACCATGGTGGGGAGGTTAAAATGCCCGTCAGCTCTGTCCTAGTTCCAGCAGCCTCGTACTCTTGGATTTTGCCTAACCAATGCAACTGGCACTTTAACCATCGTGTTTTACCCTGGTGCCTGGAGTTGCTCTCTGAAAGGCAGAGGAGACCGACCGCAGCCTGTGGGTCAGGTAGCTCTGTGGTTGGCAGGTGAGATCGTTGCGTAGTGACATTTCAAAAGTTACTTTCATCTTTCAGAAACTTGTAAGCAGTCGCTCTTCCTGGTTGTGTATTGAATTGTGGAAAGACACTTGGTGGCTTGTGTGGATCACAGAGCAGTCATTCCCTTACCAGTCTCGTTTAGATACCAGTTGAGTATGAAGTTTACCGGGGGAACGGGGAAGCGAGTGGCAGACAGACTGGCTGGCAGTAGAAACAAGGGATCATGTGTGTGAAGACAATCAGATCCCTTCAGGCCACAGATGAACAGCAGCGTCGAAAGTGATTGTCAGGGGAAGAAAGCCAAGGCAATGGGTTCCGGTGAATGGAAGTCAGGACCTAGCAGCGTTTTCTGCTGCATTCAGTGTTCGTGGTGTGCTTTGGAAGCACGTCGTGTGCTTTTAAAAAAAAAAAAATTCCGTAGAAAAGAAACTCATTCATGTATTTCAGAAGCGTCCTCCTTTTTTTAAACAGTGATTTAAAGAAAAAATCTGACAGTAAAAGTTTGTTCCAGGTGTGTTTGTGGTTTTTTCGCTCTGTGAGTGATGTAACCATATTTAAATATTTCTTGTTTAGGTCACAGAAATGACTCTGGAATTGTCTCTTGAAGTGTGGTAAGTATCTCATTAAAAAAGAAAGATGGAAAATGTATTAGTAACAAATATAATTTTTAAGAAAATTCTAACAGAGTAAAATAAAAATAATAATAATAATAATAAAAACTTTTATTTAAGTACAGCAGTGGGGTCTTTATGCAGCCCTGTGTACGTGTCTGATCAGACAATGTGGGGAAGAAGCTAGAGAAGAAAGCCTTCTCCTGGGGCCAGCCGGCACAACCTGTGCTGAGATCCATTCAGTTTTTGGTTGTAAGGCTGAATGGAACAGAGTCAAAATCACCCTCTCCTCGCTTAACGTTCACCTCTGACTTAAGAAGAGTGTATGTTAGTAGGAACGTATGAAAAATTTTCATTGCAGTTCTTTGTTCAGTGGATAAGCAGAGAATTCCAATTTCTAGACTAAATTTATAATTGGATGTGAGTGGTGAACTCGCTGTATTTAAATTTAGTAAGACCACCCAATACACCACCAGAAGCTGCATATTTTGTGTTTGGTTTCCACCAGTCTGTGAACAATGCGGTTTCTACATCAAATGCACATCCTAAAGGTGCGTCGTGCTGTTGTGCTTTGCGTCCATCACTCCGTGAAATCAGCTGGTGCAATTGTCGCCTGACTAATCATAACTTTATTTTATTTCATCTTATGTAAGTTGATGAGGAATTTACTCTTCCATTCATTTCCCTAGGTGATATTTTTAATTCTGTTTTGAATTATGCCTTGTGTTAAAGCCTGTTTGTTTTGCAAAACAGCTCTTCGACTGATCTCCGGTTCAGCATGGCTCTGTGCGATGAGGAGAAGAAGTTTCGGCAGCAGAGAAAAGACAATATCATGCACAGTATGAAATCATTCCTAGGAGAGGAAAACAGCAAGAGCTTGACCACTTCCCGTGATGTAAGTTTGGAGAGTTCACAGCAGGATTAATCTCACCTGTGGAGTCCTGCATTTGTCTCTCAGAGGGGTGAATGAGACATACGAGCTAAAGGGTTCAATGCAAAGGCAGGTGGCAGGACCAAAAAAAATTCCTTTACCTCTCTGCGCATACAATATTTAGAATGGAGAATAATTGTGCTCTGAGTTTATGCATCAAAGTTTAAGGAGACAAAATCCTCTGCCAAAATGAAGCCTCACATAAATAAGATATGTGCATTATGTGCAGAAGGACAAGACTGCTGAAATGCCATCGTAGGATACACATCACAGCTTTTCGCTTGCCCTGTCACCTTAAAGAAACTGCTGTAACTTTTATCTGCTTCCTTATCATTTAAATCCTCAGCAGGCTGTGCCTAGTGAACACCGGGTGAGGGAGATAAATCCATGCTTCTCATTTTGCTCCGGTTCCGAATGCGGTGCGTCGTTGAGGCATTGGTTCTGGGGAAGCCTGCAGGGCCTGTCCGGCGCCTGCTCGGGGCCGCGGGCCGCGGCGCTGGGTGCCCGTGCGTGCTTGGGATCCAGCCCGTGCTCTGGCAATGGCCGGGGCGCCGCGGCCTTCGTGTCTGAAGGGTTAGGCAGGGAATGAGCTGGTTTAGTTTCAGAATCAGCTTGGAAATGACTTTCTTTCCTTCCTTTCTTCTGTTCCTTTAGCCCCTTTGATAGGATTAGGGTGAGGAAGTTTATTCCTTAGCGACTGTGAGAAACCGCAGCGTTCAGTGACGGGCTGGTGCTCTCTGCCAGGCCAGCAGGTCTGGAGGGACGGGTGGTGCTTTGGGAGTGAGCAAAGGGTGCTGACCCCTGCTGATCTGTTCAGTGGTTTAGTGAAACACTCCATTATTTTGTGATAGTTAAGGATGCACTCGGTACAGGTCGACTGGTTTTGTTTTAGCTTTTCCATCCTCTTTCTTCCTTGCTGCTTCCCCGTCCTGTTCTGCTCCGAGAATTGTGACGGGAAGACCGTGTGTATGTGCGGGGTGTCAAGCAATGAACAGTCAATTAATTAATCTGGGTTGATTATTTCATTGATTTTTGTTCCTTTTGTGCATTTTTAGTACAAGCAGAACCTGACAGTCTTTTGCAGAAGCTGGAACCAGCACTGAAGAATTCCTTTTAAATTTCTCTGACGTTTTGAGCAGGTGGTAAATGTGTTATTGTGGTGTACTTTTAAAATGTCTTGCGTAGTAAAATGTGCCGTGAGAGCTTTCTGAGGAAGGTGAAAGAATTTGACGAGTATTGTACGTATTTTCTTTGTAGAGATACAAATTGTGCACATTGTAAAGGAACATTTTCAAGGTTTTTTTAATTTTCAGTTCAGTTATTTTAATCTTAACACGTGCAGGTCTTGTCAGAGTAGATGTGGATATGTCATTGGTCTGGTCTCGTGCAGCAGAACAATACCTTTCTCAGAAAGGATGCGGGTATTCTGCCAAGGTCCAGTTGGGACCGGACGGAGACTTAGTGCCTGCAGTGTCAGTTCTCTGGTGGCACGCGTGCAGGAATTACTGCAAACACGAGGTGAGATTTCATCTGCTTTTTGGCATCAGCTGCCATTGGTGTCCCTCACTTTCTAAAACACTGAAAGCTTATCAGTTAACTGGCACCTTCCAGGACCAGACAGCGATCTCCGATTGTAGGCTTATCGGCCCTAGGAAGGACTGAGGTAATGTCATCCGCCCGTTTTTCACATGCCAAGTGCGTGTTTTGAAGCTGACTTGTCAGAATTTTTAGCTGCTCCCAGCAATGAAAAACCCGTTTCGTTCAAATTAAAATATAGCTTTGTCCTTATAGCCTGTCATGTTTCCTTTTATTGCTACAGATGGGAGATAGCAGGAGGATTTATAGGACGTTTCGTAGTCTTAACATGGCATCAGAAGTCAGGAGACATGATGAGTATTCATAGTTGCCTGTGAGTCACTGTTTGATCTTAAACAAGTCACTTACTCAAAGTTCACTTAAGTTCCTTCATCTGTGGATAGCAACACGTGTGCCTCGCAGGGATGCTGTGAGACTTTAATACCTCTGAAATCATCACGCATCCCTAGACGGGGAAGTGAGTGCTTTCAGATTTCCGTACTTAATCCTGAGGTACATTCTGGAAACGCAGAGGATGACAGTGCTCATACTTGTGTTATCGCTCAGTTTATTTTTGTAATTTTTGTTGATTTAAACAATTTCTAAAAATACTTAAATCAATTAAAGAAAGCATATAAGACTGGGTTTGCACAATTTTTAATAGTCCTCTGTGGACCCTGTGGCAATTTTTTTTCCACCACAGGCATTCTCGTCCAGATTTTGTGCGCTGTGTTTCCAGCGCATCGGGATAAATATGTCTGCACTACTCATTCCCAAAACAAGATTTAATAAGTTTTAGCGTATGTTTTAGCTTTTTTTGCCAGGTTACTGGAAAATATGATTGAGATTGTCTTTTTTGGAGCCCGTTTTTCTTAAAACATATCTTGTTTCCTGAATCCTTTTCATTTTCGTGCCCAGTCTGACGATTAAGCAATCGGCGCTTGTTGAGGTGAGGCACCTGTTGGTTGAAGGGGAACTGGACTGTGCTGAGCGTCCTGGGAGCGGTGCAGATGCGCTGACCAAACACTTCACTAGCCTTGTTAAATCCTTCTCAGCGGAGTTTGTCTGGATGATAGCTAAGCTGGTTTGTTCAAAACCAGTTTGGGTCCCTCAGCATTGTGCCATGCGGACCGGCCATAGGAAGCAGAAAGCCGTGCTGGCACGGCCTTTTGGTAGTATGGGACTGAGCGTGGCAGTGTGGCCAGGGATCAGAGAATTGGGCTTTTGTTGCCAAGACTCTTGAATTTCATTCACATTTTTGCCATTGACTCACAGCGTCACTTTCTTGTGAGTCACCTTACTACCCGTTTACTAATCTGCTGGAATGGGTTCAGTACCTCTGCCCAGGTTTTACTGATCATGTGCAAAGGACTTTGGGTTCAGACTGCCTCAAGAGCGGAGCGCGTCAGCCCCAGCTGGTGTACGTGGAGAAGCGTGCATGCCTTGGTCTCCTGCCTTTTCTCCATTCTTTCTTGGTTGTGAGATGGCTTCTTGGTTCTTTTCCCTTTGTACTCTGTCCGCAGCTACTTCCCTCTGCCTATGCTGATGTATCCTGCAGAGGAACTTGTAAGATGGGTGTGTGTAATCTCACATTGTACCATTTCTTACCTTTAAACATGTTGGAAACTGAATTGCAGCTCAAAAGCTGCCTTAACAAACCTACCTGCTTGCAAATGTGCTCGACCTTCCTCTGCAAAGCAGGAGAGGACTCCTGACTTTCAACACCTGGCTTACGCCTACGAGTCAACTTGTATTCAGTTGGCTGAAGCAGATGAATGGAAATGCGTGGTAGATGCTTCTCTTCAGTTATTGTTTTCATTATTTAAAAGCTGGATTTACTGTGGGAAGCTGGCTTAAGCTGCTGCCCTCTACCCTAGAGCTCTTCCGCTGAATTTCATTTCTGGAAATACAGTAGTGATTGCAACTCTTCATACTTTGCTTTGATATCAAGGGGAAATGAAGAAATACTGCGCATCCACCTACCCCTGGGTATACCCACCCTCCCCCAGTACAGGGGTCTGTGGTTCCCAGAAGGGCTGTGGGTGAGGTAGACAGGAGGCATTTGTGGGCAGGGTGCTGGTGACTCTGCTCAGCTGTCCTGGTTGATCCTCCTTACAGATGTCTCTGCATCCTGAAGAAAACTCAGATTTTCCCTTGTGCTCATGCCACTTCAGTGACGAAGATTTGTTGAATAGTGGCACTTTGGAAGCGTTCCTCACATACTTTTTCCACCTGCACACCACCATCTTCATCCTGTTGGGATTTGCCTTTGTAGGTTAATTAGGTAGTGTTTGTAAAGAGCTTTCAAAGCCTAATGTACGTTACTAAATTTGTGATTAGTAATATGGCTCTTCTGTTCAAAGCAACTGCTCCGTTATTGGGGTGTTGGCTTAACAAAACAGGCATGTCCTAAATCTTCACCTTTCTTTTGTCATTTTTTGGTAGATAGCTATCTCTGGAGGGGCATGACGAATGCTGATGGCAGTAAATACCTGCGGTTTCTGTTACTAAAGCTGAACACTTATGAAGAAGACAGTTAGATAATCTCACTGCATCAAGAATGAGCAGTGTTTGCGGAATGGAAGCCTCGGGAAATGTCTCACCTGACTTGGTCACTGCGTGGTCATTTCGGCGCGACTGTGCGTTTCCAGTCCGCGGGCGAGTTTCACGCCTTGCAGTGGGTCTGCAGGAAGAAGCGGAACTCAGTAGTCACGTGGTTGCCTTTCGTATAACTGATCCCATCCATTGGCACCCTAAATTGCATTTCAGTGACATTTTGACTGATGACTAGTTTGATCAGATAGGGGCTTTCTGCACAACTGTGTAATTCTTTTTATGCTTAGTAACAACTGAGAGAGCGTTACCTTATTACCATTGATGGTGGAAAATTCTTCAGGGTTTCAGAAACTGGGAACCAGATGGGAGCTTTGCTTAGCCTAAAACCCTTGATGATGGTGGCAAGTGAATTTTCATTTTATTTTGTCGTCTTTCTAGACACTTGGGGAAACTGTGCAGTGGAAGGGAACAGCTCTGAATCAGGGCTGGGAAGGCTGGGGAGTAAGAGGGAAAGAAGCATAAAACAAAAACCCTGTAGATACATTTCCAGTCTGGTGTCGCTTGTAACTGGGTCTGCTTTTGGTCACTTTGCTGTCTCTTGGTAGCTGAGGAGGTGTACAGACACGCAGAAACTCTCCTTATCTCTCCTGTAGTTTTTGCAAGGTAGTTGTAAATTTGAGACTGTCTTCGTGCTATGTGGTAATATCAGATGTTTTTATTATAAAATGTTTTTAAACTCCTAGCCAAAATATTATTTGTCTCTCTTCTGTTTCTGATTAGTAACTTTTACAGCTTTTGGCTCTGTCACAAAGATATCGCTCGGATTAAAGCTGGTGTTTAGATTGCTTTAAAAATTTATGTGGTCTTGTAACTAAATAGTTTATTTAATAATTAAGTTTAATATCTTCTCTATTTCGCGTTATGGAGAAGAAGGACAGACATTAGAAAAAAATTCTGAGTATGTTTTTGTTTAGAAATATTGCTACAAGTGGTGACTTCTTCAAATAAATTCTGATTCTTCAGATACCAGGCAGTCAGAGTTGTCAGTAACAGGGTGTCGTGGGACAATGTGCTTTCTTCCTGTCCTGGTGTTGCCTTGTTCATACTTTCCTTCTTGCCTGCACAGGAGCCAGGCGCATTCAGCTTCCCCTTATATCCCTGTGTGCCAGGTGCTTCGCTACCTACTGGTTGCTCGTGGTCCCTAGGTACAGGATAAATAGGAAGGTGGGAGGAAGTCTGCTCTGCCCTTGGTGAGGTTTCTGCCGTGGCAGGCAGAACCTCTCGTGCTGCTGGCTGGTTCCTGGCTTCCCTTACTCGTGAGCAGCAGCGCTCTCCTCCCGTGCTGCAGCCCCGAAGTGCTTCTGCCGCCCGGCTCTCGGTGAAGCAGAAGGGGCTGAGAGATGACGTACAGATACTGCACATCGCTCTTGGGGCCAGAGAACCTGAGGGGGACAGGGAACTTCATGGGTGGGATTACAGTACTGCTCCATTCTACGTACAGTGGTTAAAGTCATATCTCAAAGTGCTCTCTTGAGGTATTTTGCTGTTCTTGCACACAGGTACCACTGAGAGACTGCAGAATACTTACTTTCTGGCTTGTTAGAGCTTTTGTGCATTGATTTGGAAAAGTGCAGGTTTCTTCTCTGCTGGGAGGGTCTCTGGAGGGTGAGCTGTTAACTGCACAAGGCTGGTACCTTTGGCCGACGATTGATGGATAACGTTTATTTAGTACTGTGAAGTCTTTATCAGAATTGATGTGGTGATGTGCCGTTCTTCTCATCTGTGCAGGTACCAGTGATAGCGATACTGGGGTCAGGAGGTGGATTTCGTGCCATGGTGGGGTTTGCTGGAGTCATGAAAGCACTTTATGAATCAGGAATTTTAGACTGCGCGACTTACATTGCTGGGCTCTCAGGATCCACATGGTAAGGGTTTTTTCTTTTGTTTTTCTTCAGTTTTCCTTCAGGAAGTTCAAGAACAAATTTTCATGAGAGTTGACATATTGCTAAGTTTGTAATTCACAGAAAATTTTATGGATGCACAACCAGTACAGAAAGGACATGCAGAGGTAGGTGTCTTGCAGCGTAGCAGGTCAGTGGAGCAGGTCTGCTGGTGGAGGTGTTCCAGAGTGCCTGGGGGGGTGAGGGCTGCTCGTCTCCAGGTGATCTTCCTAGCAGCTTCGACAGCACGAAGGGATGGAGAGAGGCGTTACGCGTATGCACCACATTTCTGTGTCGACAGCCAACACTGTACCTACTGATTCTTCCATCTTGATAACCAAAAAAATGAAGAACTTGATCTGTTGGTATAAATCCAAAATATTTTTTGTATTGTTCTAATTTCCTGATGAAATGGGGAAAAAAAAAAAATTCTTGCAATTTGAAGGTGATGGCTCATTCAACCCAAAATGGATTATATCCTTTAGGCCCCTTTTTAGAGATTCTCAAAATCACTGTAAGATCTTCTGCTCCACTCTAGGCTCAGTAAACCCCTGCTTAGTGGATTTGCTGGGGATGCCTAGGACCTGTTTACTGATTCTTTCTTAGCGTGAGGAGACTGGAGCAAAGGTATTTCAGCTTGTGGGAAAGAATACCGGCTGACTGCCGTGCTGCAGGGCACCCTGCTGTGGGTTGTCCAGGATGTCTCAGTGAGCGTGTCCTAATCGGGTAGTTATGGTGTCCTTCTGCCTGACTCGGTGAATGCTCCAGCCCACGAGCAGGAACAGCATCACCGGGAGAAAATCAGTGACGTCACTGCGTGAAATGCACTCGCCGGGCGTTACGAGCTCGGGGCTCTTTAGGCAGCAGAATGCTTGGAAGCCCAGTGTTGTGTCTGCCCTAGCCACTCTGCTGAATGAGAGGGTTTCTCTGCTCCCTGCCCAGTGCTGTGAACCTGCAGCCTGTTGTCTTCTTGACTTTTATAAAAGTTGGCCCAATTTACATTTATTACCAACGTTGAAACTATTTGTTTTGATATTGCTTGAACGAAATGATGCAACAAATTTAAAAGCTGTTTAATTTTCATCAGCCAAAGACATCTGAGAAATTCGATCCAAATTTCTTCACTGTTTGAACACCGTAACGCTACAGATTTTTCACCAAGTGAAAAATTGCAGACCTTTTTTTTGTCTAACTTTAAAACTTGGTTTTAATGTCATTGGATCAGGTTGCAGTAAGGATGTTACATCGTAAGAAAATCTTGAACTTTTCAAGGGAGCATCCCAAATGTCACATAATACGATTTTATTTTAGTATACATTATACATATATTTTACATACATTTTTTTTATATGTACCAGTTTGAATACTGGAGCTGCGTCTGAGTCCAGTTTAGGGCCACCTACTAGAAGGAAGGCATTGTCAAAATGGATTCATCCCATCAGTGTCACCTGGGCACTGCAGGGGGCTGGAGCACATGACAAAGGGAGGCAGCTGGGGTTGTGAAGAAACTAGACTCTTCTTGGAGACACACAGAGGAAGGACAGGGCTAATGGCCGTAATTTATGTCAAGAGAAATTTGCCTAGCTGTTAGGAAAATTATTCTGCAGTGAGAGTGGTCACGCGCTGGAATGCATTAGCTGGCTGGGCTGGGTGAGGTGTCATCCTCTCCCTCGCTCAGTGACTGCTCCATGTGAAAGTAGACCTTGGCTGAACAAAGCCCTGAGTAATCTGATCTGGCTTTGGAGTTGGTTCTGCATTGAGCGGGAAGCGGGAATAGAGACCTCAAGGTTCCTTCCAGAAGTACAAGATCATAGGAATATCACCTTTCTTTGAGAGTGAGGGAGAAAGGCTGTTGTTGGAGTAGCTAAATGTCAATGAGCAGGGGATCTGCCGGGGCTGACTTTTATCCGCTGGGTTAACTCTAAGGAAGCACGTGAATTTGAGTTCCACACTTCCTGAGGCAGTACACTAACCCCAAAGCTGCCAACTGCTTCGACACAGAATGATCTGTTCCATTCCTTCGCTGGCTTTTTTCAATGATTTTCACTGGTGTGACGCTGGCTTCCCCCCTCCCAGACTAGAGAGGGAGCTTGCGGACTGCCAGGAGGTGTTGAAATGCCAGGGTGCCTACGAACGAGAGGACGTTTCTCGCTCAGATTTTGGACTACATCAGTTGGTATCCCTGGACCCTGGGTTTTCTGTCCCTGGTGGGGGGTGCAGATTTGTCACTGCTTGTGGAGAGACCTGGATGTGCTGTTGTCACTTTGCAAAAGGTGGAAGATGCTGTTTGGCTGGCTGAGGGACGCGGATAGTGCGGTGCAGCGTGAAACACTTTGGCTGTGTTTCTAGGGAACGGCTTGTGGTCCACGCTCTGGAAAGGCGTCAGGCAGCTGGCCATCAGGTCCTGTTTTGGGAGAACCCAGGTGTGAATGCATGGTTGAGCTAATGCACACCTGTAAAATCTGTATTAACGTGGCAAGGTTATCTGACCTGATTCAGTCGGGAACATCTGTTGGAAACAGTTGTATTTAAACAATTTTACTTTTGCAGTCTTGGTGATGTCATCTCTTCAGACTTCCCTTGCTTGATGAGTAAATAATTTGACACTTTGGCACTCCCTTTCTTTTCTTTTTTTCTTTACTTGGGAATAATCTCTTTTTTTTTTTTCTTTTTCTTTTTTTCCGAAGGGTGGAGAAATCCTTTCCTGCAGGGAGAGGCAGGTTTTTGCTTGTTCCTCGGACGCACGCCTAATCTCGGAGCAATGCATTTACCTCCCTGATTGCTTCTGTCATCTTGCTTGAACCTCGCACTGAATTCTTCATCCTGCATTTTCCTTTCTCTGCTCGCGTGGAAACTTGCTGCCGTGTTCGGTCCACCCGTGAGCTGACGTGCACGCTGAGCCTTAGAGGCTGCACAAGGACGGGTGAATCAGGTTCTGACATCATACGTGGGGCAGGGCTCCTCGTGCTGTGGAGTGAGTTGCTGGGCAGTGAGCTCAGGGCCAGGCTTACACGCTGTGGATCCCACTGCTGTGCAGAATGATGCCTGCAGCATGGTATGTGTGCCTGCGCCGGCTAATTGAATAAATAGCAGCGAAACGAGCGTCTAGTAGATGAGGAAGCCTATCTTGAGACTTCACCCGCAGTGTTACTTAAGCTAACCAAGTGCAAACCACCGTTACCTGCGTGGGTGTCTAAACTTTCAGTAAACAGAACTTCAGTTTCCAGAGTTACTCAGTGACAAAAACCAAGATTTGCCTGACAGGCCTCTGCTGAATCCTCGGGGTCAGTTCTGCCTCTGCAGAGGTGGTTGTTATTGTGCTGCAGCTGATTATGAAAACATCTAGATCGGGGAAAGCATGCCAGATATTAGCATGTGCTAGGAATTTTTGAACAGTAATAATGAACTGGAGAGTGACAGAGAGGTAGATCTCCGAGTGAAAGAACTGCATGTGTGTACGCTAGGACCTCCGGTCTGCCGAACGGAGGTACGCTGTGACGACGCGAGAAGCTGTTTGTTCAGCTTACGATGATCCACTGTCCCTTAAACAGACAGATGAGGAACACGGGAATCTTCTACCCCGTGCACATGATGGAAATGTGTGTGGAGTGGGTGATTGTATGCTTACATTCAGAACAAATTGTTTAGCTTTCTATGCCCTGAGAAAAAAGAAATGACAATTTACTTTATAAATGGCGAGTAAATGAATCTGACTTACTCAGTAACTGTATGAAATTATTTATGAGCTTATTGTACGCTTCAGGCAGCTGACATTGAAGCAGGCTTGGATACTCACGGAGCCTACGTTCCGTTGCAGGTACATGTCAACTTTGTACTCACACCTGGATTTTCCAGAAAAAGGACCAAAGGAGATTAATCAAGAGTTGATGAACTCTGTGAGTCACAACCCACTTCTGCTGCTCACTCCTCAGAAAGTCAAACGCTACATTGAAGCACTGTGGAATAAGAAGAGCTCCGGCCAGCCTGTCACCTTCACCGACATCTTTGGCATGCTGATAGGTGAAACCCTTATCCATGATGTGAGTTCATTTTTCTGATTGTTAGAGTTGTGAAACTGTTGTGTAGTAACTGCTGTGACTTTTTTTTTTAAATGACCTTGGTAACATTGAACAAAGCATGTTTAGCAATACCGATACTTACAGCTGAAGAGATACTGGAGAAGAAACTTATAAAATGCTTGCCTTGCTCTGGGACATGTTTCTGAATGGCCCTCGTTTCGTTAAGAGCAAGGAAAACACCATGCATTCATGTGCAACAGAAAGAACTCGACTGATGGGTACTTGCAGCAAGCTCTTAACATTGTGTATCAACCACTAAAATGACTGCTCAAACAATTTCAACAAAAAATTGCAAAATGGTGTAACGTCTTTAAGCACATTTCGCTATTAGCAACATTTGCTTAACAAAGTACTAATTTCAAGGTGAAAGATTCCTATCTATTGATTAGTACTTGTTTTGCTGTAAAAAGAGACAACAGGAGGGTTTCATACTGTTGTATTTTTTATTGACAAATCTTAAATGACTGAATCAGGTACACAGACTTCAAGTTCAAATGAGTCAGGTGAGCAGAATTTGGGTTTGATCTTACTGTAAGATTGAAAGGTGTTAACAGGTTCACCGACTTGTTTTATGCACCAGTACCTGTCATGAGGGTGCATTGCCGTTCGGTTTTAAACACTCTAAAATACTGAAAAACAGGCAACGCAGCTTTTAGTAATTGTGATATATGGGGTGAGCTTCTGGCAATGAAGGGATGCTGATGATCCTGTGAGGTTGGTTAGAAGTCCCTGTTTGCTAAGGAGTTAAACAAATGCACAGATGTTGAGCGTAAGCCTGCACCTGACACAGTCAGCGAAAAGCGGCAAGAAGGCTCTTGGTTATTCACAGAGAAGACAGCTTCGCACCGTTATGCCAGAATGGCTTTCAGTCTTGCTTCGTTGCAGACTCCAAAGTATTTTCTGCGGGAGATGCAGATCCTTGGTTAACAAATGTCGGCCTCTTAATAGTCCATTTGCTTTTCTTCGTTATCTTTGCTGACTTTTCAGAAACAGCACAGCTTGAAAAACATTACGTGATTGTTTATGGCAGTTCTTCCCAGGAGGTTTTCCCTTGTTTTGGTCTTTTAAAGTAGCAGAGGGAAAAAACTTGCTTTGTCCAGCAATGCTGTTTACTTCTTGGCCATGTTATTTAGGATTCTACCACACATGCTCATTTAATCTTCCTCTCATGTCTTCTCCCCCTCCTTCCTTCCCAAACTGTGCATCTAAAAGGTATTCAAGCAGATCACTTCCTTCTACAAGGCCTTCTGTTCTGTTTTTCCTGGAAGGAGCGGAGTTTGTCCGTTTTCCTTCTCTGTGAGGGTTTCAGAGAAGTGTGTAGCCTCCCAAAGATCAGCAGGCCTTTGCAGGACCCGTTTGGACATAATGTCTCTCTTTCCATGCAGAGAATGGACACCACTCTGAGTGACATGAAGGAGAAAATCGATAATGCGCAGTGTGCTCTCCCACTCTTCACGTGTCTCCATGTCAAACCAGACGTCTCCGAGCTGATGTTTGCAGGTACGTTCCCACTCTATGTATGGAGTCGCTTGAGAAAAGGAGAGAGAAGGGCGTGGCTGAAAAAAAACTCTGTTTTTTTAATACTTCTGAGAATAATTGTATCCTGCAACTTGTACACACAGAAATCATTAGTCTCATGGCAAGGATTAGGAAAGAATTTGCCGTGATATGAAACATTCTTCGGGGCTTAACAGAATTGGTGTTGTTACAAACTGAGTACAGGGAGATTTAAATTTGTAAGAAGAGGAGGAAGTTGTGACGTTGAAGGATATGCCGAACAGGTACATCGTAAGGACACTTCTGAAGGGTTTTGAAAGGTGGTGGGGAAAGGGACACATTTGTGTTCAGCAGCTTCTGGGAGTCTGACAGCAGAGGATGATGAGCAGAAGATACTCGGGGACAAGTGATCACATACTGAGGTAGGTGGAAGTTTATTGGGTTGGTGCAGTATTTGCACCGAGGTTACACGGTTGTGCAGAACCGGCAGCAAAAGGACGTGCTCCTCATGGCACACCGTGGAACGGAGCCGGTTCTTGGTGTTGAAGATGCATCTTTTCCTGTCCGTGGAAAGTCAGCAGACTCTATTTTAGGTCAGTGGCCTTTGGTTTCTTTATCATTCTTGGGTTTGGAGACTTGTTCTTAGACCATTTTGCAAAGGTTATTTTTACTTTTTTGCCTGAAAAGAAGTCTAACAGAGTAATGGCCTCTTTAGGTTTCTGTGAACTGTTAAGTGGTGGCCAAGTTTTTTTTCTCTGTATGTTACAACAAAATTATTTCCTAGCAATTGAAAAGAATATCGGTTATCCATGAAGTAGCGAAGTAGAGTCAAGACAGCGAGAAAGCTGGTGTTTCTCCAGCGGCAGAAAATTGCTTAAAATCAGTTTATTAGGCAGGCAAAGGGAAATGTCTTCAGTCATACAGGATTATTCCTTTGTCCAAGACGAGTGAAATTAGAATTGAACAAACAAATTAAATATACTCCCTCTTTTTTACTTCTTGCACAGTGTAAAGTACTGCTGGTAACACAAAAGGGGCTTTTGCTTTCATTTATTTCAGAGGTTTGTGTCCCATCTAGAAGCTTCAGCTGAGAGTGGGTCCAGTCGTGCTAGGTGCTGTACAAAAGCATCTCTGTAGCTGTAGAGTTGGATATAGAAGACCGAGAAGGGGAACATCAAGTGGCTTGCCCAAGGTTTATAAGTCAGACACTGTATCTACATTTCCTGCAAAATTCTTTGGAGAAGTTGCTGTCAAAACTTTGTTCATAATGGAAAAGGAGGTTGTAAATTAGGTTAAATTTTTCATGGGAGAACGTCTGCGTTCCTACTTAGGAAACAGAAACCTCTGTGTTTGAAAATAAACATATGTTGCTTTTTGCTGAGCTTCTGTTTTCTGAGACCTGGTATTTGGGTGACGTATTCACCGTTTTAAAAACAATGATCTTTAGTTAGTAATGGCCTTCTCTAAGCGAGAGCAGAAGCACCCGAAGGCTGGTGTAGTTTCTCTAGCCTTACCAATTGGTCTAAAACAGGTATTGCTTCTGCCAGTCGAGCTGATTTTTGCTTTATTGAGGCTATCGTCTACATCATTATATAGGATGCTAGAGCTTGATTCTTTCTATTGTAAGCTTTTTCCCTGCTTTTAGAATGGAACAGCTGTTCTCGATGTGAAATACATAGTAAGTTTTCAACAGAAATATTTACACTTTTTTTATTTATTAGATTGTAGCTGTAGTTGAGATTGCTCATGTTTTTTCAAGTTGAAATGCATTAATTGTGTCAGAGAACATTCCTTCCTGGAGCGATGGTGCAGGATTTCATGCAGCTGCTGACAGCTTTCATGCCCCGGGCTCTGCACATTTTCCCTCCCAACAGCATTGGAGCCAGGCGGCGGCAGCCATACCCAAACCTGCAGTAATCAATTTAATTGAACATCGTTATGGGGGTTCAGTTAGACAGCTCTTTTTTTTTTTTTTTTTAATTATGGTATCTTCTTCAAGGATAAAAAATTACGTGCAGATACTGATACCCAGTGTTAAAGAGGGGAGTGGAATTTAGTGTTCAGCTGTGGTATTGCGTGCTTCCATCCCCGAACAGCCTCTTCACCAGCTTGGCTGCTGCGATGCCAGACCAGTCAAAATTTGGATTTTGGGGTTTCGCTCTTCAAAGTCGTTATGATAAACTTAGGTCTGTGGGAGGGTGAGTGTGTGTGGTGCTCCATACCAGTAAGTGCTGCAGAGTTCATTTGGGAAGCAGGGCTGCCTTGAGGCGTGGATTCACAGCCCGCGGATCCCAGGCTCCGGGTTCCAGCAGGCTCCTGCAGCCGGTGCTCGGCTGGCCGTGTTCGTCACGCGGACGGGACTGGCTGTGGGGTTTTGCTCTGCCCGCACGCAGCAAGGCTGGGCTGCGCAGGGAGCCTGGTCTCGCTGTGTGAGTACGGTCCGTGCGTATGTATGCCCTGTCTTGAGGCTGCCGGGTGCTTGAGACTGGCAAAGTGTTACCTGTCTTCTCTCCGGAGAATGGGAAGGAACCGTGGCATCTGCAGCTGATAGGAAGCAGTGCAGAGTTATGAGCTGACTTACACCAGGGCCACATCCAAAATGCAGCAAACACAGCTGAGAGGTTTGACTGCAGTACAATTTGCATTAAGCCACAGCCAAGAAACTAGCCTGGTTTACTGGGATATGAACAGTCAGTAATTCTCTTGATACAGAGTTCTCGTCTCTTGGGACATTCGAGTCTTACTCATTTAAAAGGCCACTGTCTCAAGGTGCTTCTGGAATGGCAGAAACGAATGCTGAAGCCCTTTCATTTTAAGGCAGAAATCTTATCTCCCGAAGCAGAATATGTGATTTGAGAAATCATCTTCAGTGCAAATCAAAATGGAAGTGGACTATCACAGGTTAAATGAATTCTAATTCTAAATTCAGCGTTGCTGTCAGCATGGTTCTGAATACATATCTGCCAATTCCAGTTTAGATATCTAAAGGGAAATGCCATTGAACTCCGGGACTGGGTCTTCAAAGGAGTTTCCTTCTGCTCCAATAAATGTGAAGATTTGTGGGTGGTTTATTTGGAAAATGGGTTGTTGTATTTGACTTAGCATAGATAAGCATTGCCCCATGAAACGAAACCCTCAGCGGTCGTGATTAAATCTTCCCTTTTCAGGAGAAGTGCTTAACCTTGTGCTGGATGTTTCAGTGGAAACACTGAATATCTTGAGAGTGGATGGCACGCTATGACTTGTGGGGATTTTTCAAAGCTGTTTCTTTTGCCTTTCCTCTTCAGAATTACTTCTCCTTTGTTTACAGAAGCAGTCAAATCAATCACAGCTGAAAATGTGGATGATAAAATAGATTAGTAGGTGAAATGTAGGGTATTTGTTGTTTGTTGCTCCCTTTTTGAAATGAATTCTCTGATGCAAGCAACTCCACCGGTATCAAAGAAAGTATTTCAAAATCAGCTAAAATCCATTTTAAAACCCTACCATTCTGTGATTCTGTGATCAGAAAATGCCTTTGAACATTTTATTCCGTATTTTTATTGAGCTCTCCAATAAAATGGCATGTACTTTTAAAAATGTGTTTGGCACTGTTAGGTAGTAATGAGTTTCTCAGCTGCCTCTCAGCTTTGCCTTTTCATGTTGGATTGCACTGGAAACTTTGGGTTTTGGTGGAATCCAAATGCCTCTCCTAGAATATTTCACAACTTTTGTGATATTAAATAATTTTTGTGTTGCCTTTGCCATTGCCCTCCAAATTTTTGGTAGGATCACAGTGAAAGAAAAGAAACTTGGAACTGAGAGCCTCGTAGCGTTTCACATGACAGGGAGCCATACCGCAGCAGAAGATAAAAACCAGATGTCATTTTGTTTTCTCATTCATGATCGTTGCTTTGATACTTCTGTTTTTACAACCTCGTAGTTTTTCACTGAAGTTTGTTGTGATAAGAAAGAATGAGAATTCCTTCTCTGCTGTGGCATTAGGCTGTCCTCATTTGAAATCAAAACTTTGACTTCTGCACAACCGAAGAGATCTTCCTGTTGGTTATTTAGCTTCCTATTTAACTACAGTTCTTTGCTTGGAGAGAGGTTTCATTTCTGTGTGTGTGTTTCCATCCTCTGTTTCTATTCAGTTTGAGATCGCTAGGCAAATTTTGTTTCTTCTTTTGCAGATTGGGTGGAATTCAGTCCGTATGAGATTGGCATGGCAAAGTACGGCACTTTCATGTCTCCCGATTTGTTTGGAAGCAAATTTTTTATGGGGACAGTGGTGAAGAAGTATAGTGAAAATCCCTTGCATTTCTTGATGGGTGAGTATGTGACAGAAAGAGACTTTAAAAGAAAACTAATTTCAGGGGTTAATGGACGAAGACTTTTAAATGTAATCACACAAAGTGTGAGACAAGGAGGAGAGTCCTCAGCTTGTTGGAAGACATCCATTTGAAAGACTTCAGAGGTCTGACTTGGCATTCCTTGTTCTTTTTGTTTCTGGTGTGTACGGCTGAGCTTCTGACTTAGCGTGTTCCAAAACCAGAGCTGCGTTCAGAGAGCAAGCAACTGCTTGAACAGTGCAGTGTGTGGTGGGTGGGTGGTTTTTTTCTGCTGCCAGCCTCCATTCATTGTTTACTCTTTCCCTTTCAGGCGTCTGGGGCAGCGCGTTTTCTATATTATTTAACAGAGTCCTTGGCGTCTCCAATTCTCAAAATAAAGGTCCCACCATGGAGGAAGAATTAGGTAATATTAGTCGATAATTCTTCTGCTATGCAAAGCAATTAGTCCTCTCTAATCGGTGTCCTCTCACTCTGCGGAGGGATGGCACTATGCTCACAGTCATTGTAAGAATGCGGAGTGCGCTTGACTAATTGCTGACATGACGAGATGCTGACGAAGTCAGGGAAAGAGGGTTGGTAATGGCTTGCTTTCACTTTTGTTTCTGATCAGTATCAGAGGTACTGACAGTCACACGCATGTATCCAACTATTTTCATGAAGTTAAAAGAATCCAGCTCCCTTTTTTAGGTGGTTATGCTAGTTTTTGGAGAGCAGAAGATGGCAAATACTTGGTAGTTACTTGTGTAGTCTCGTGACACTGGGCTGTGTTAGTCAAAGGATTAATGAAGTTAAACCACGTTTTGTCATCTCTGGGTTGTTAGATTGTTCCATGCTAACCACAAGTTACCTGTCGGTATCTGATCCTTTCCTTACTATTTGAATGATTTTGGTTTCGTTCCTAATGCACAAATGACTGTAAGGAAAGAGCTGTAGCTTGGTTTGGGTAGACTGTATTGTGTTTTATTCAAGAATGCAGTTGATAATGAAAGGTTTTTTTTAAATTTTTTTCCTGTTCAGAAAATGACATTACAGGGAAGTATATAACCAATAAATAAATTGTACCAGACGGCCAGATTTTTCTGAAGAGCATGGAGAGAAAATGCGGATTGAGTTGATCTGGGGGAAAAAAAAAAAAGAAAAACAAAAATCCCCGAGCCCCTTAGCTCTCTCTGTCTCCTAATAGATGGTATTCAGCATATAAGTAAACTTATAAGCTTAAGATAACGTACTTATTTGTGGATGAAAGTGAGAGCTGTGGCTCCAGGTTCCTATTTCTGAATACACCTCACGAGTGTTAACACCTACCGATGGAGGCTCTCTGTCAGTAGATTTGATACTGGAGAAGTCTGTGTTATTGCTTTTCTAAGATGTTGAGAGACAGAATGTTATCTCTCATGTGTGGCTGATTTCACATACAATTTAAAAAATATGCTTTGAAGTGGGATTAGATGTGAAAATACTCATGTGGCTGGAGCGACAATCTGTTAGCAGAGCTGAAGATGGCCGGTGACGCCTTGGTACCCCCAAAGTGAATGGCAAAATGCCAGTGGGCACCAGGAGAGCCAGCGTTGCGCACAGCATGTGTAAATCACTCCTAGAGCAGTAAATAATAAATCCTGCAGAGGGGTTGCTTTAAAGAGATAATTTGATGTCCAGAAAGTGCATTGGTTGTTTTTGTTAGCTTCCGTTCTTGGTTGCTGGTTTTTATTTTGCCCCGTCTCCTGTGTCACTGCTCAGGAATTTGTACATGTTTGTCTTTGCGTGTTTGTCCGTTGACGCTTCTTGAGTAGTGATTGAGGACCCACTGAGTATTAAAAAGAAAAAGTATTTAAGGCAAAATACACGGTGACTAAGCTCTTCTGTTCCTGTGGGGATTTTTACAGTGTTGTGTGTAAGTCGAAGAGGGCATAATCCCCTTTAGAAAAAAAGCAACAGTGGTGGCCAGCTGTATCCAGTATTCATTACCAAGGGTAATAAGGCTGTGGGTTTTTATGCTTGTTATTGCAGTGACTCTCTTTTAGCCAGGCGTGCTTATAGGAATTAGACTCGGACTTTAGCGAGAAGTGCAAAGTGTAGTTGTCATTGTTCTGATACTGCATTTGGTAGAAATTGCAGCATTTCTTGGAAATTACAGCCCAAAGCAGAGGTATGGTACCAGAGAGCAATGTCTGCATTATCATTTTGTGAGAAAAAGTAGATGTTCTTTTCATTTTTTAAGGGAAAAAACAATTAGTTGTTAATATGTTCAAGTTCGTTAGGAAACAGCCCTCATTCAGTTTATTTTAACTGGCTTCAAATTTCATTTAGAGATGATTCCTAGCATACATGATGCTAGGGAATAAAAAGTTTTAGTTTTCAAAAGTCTGGTCTTGGGTAAATTGGCATCACTGGAATTCGGTCCCTGTCTCCAGTCTCTG
>Ga0181612_162464_pt1 | contig 28560 bp, 23 predicted proteins | sample HoacroProtozoa21_FD_119630 | JGI IMG/M metagenome (GOLD analysis project Ga0181612, IMG submission 119630) | Hoatzin crop microbial communities from Cojedes, Venezuel. Combined Assembly of Gp0051906, Gp0051904, Gp0051908 | reverse complement strand
GGTTTCGGGGGTTTTCTGTCGGGAGCCGGGCGGGGCCGTGCGGGGTGCTGATGTGCTGTGGGCTGCTGGCAGTGGGGCCGGCAGCCTCGCCGGGGGATGCTGTGTGGGAGCTGAGATCTGGCCGGCGTTGGGAAAGGTGGCCAGCTCTCCTGCAAGCCCTGTTTGGGTAGAGAAACTTAGGTTCTTTTATCAGTACAGAGAGCTTCTTGCTAATTCTTTGGGGCCACAAGGGACTAGAGAGTCTGTAAATATACAAGTGTCTGTGTTGTTATACCAAAACAGTTGCTGCTGCTTTGAAATCTTTTCCCCTCGATTCCTTATATACTGCAGCAGAGCATCTTATATTGATTCTTTTTATTGACTCTGCTTGTGCAATCAATCAGTAGGTCTAAGCTGTAGCGTAAATCTTGAATTTAAAGTGAGCAAATATTGTTTGCTTGGTGTGTTTTTAATGCTTGCTTGAATGAGTCACACAGCAGCAATATTTGCTACTTAGTGTATTTCTTGTATGCTCGCCTGCTGTTTTGGGGCCGGGGCCAAGGGCGTTACACCACTGAAGGAGTGGGTCTTACAGCCGAACTGGTGCTGGAGAGGGACGGCAATCATTGCCATTTTAGTATCATCAATTATGATTCTTTGCCTTTCCTTTGAATTGGGACTTTCATTGTAACCTTTTAAAATTTTTTTTTCTAATTTCGCTGGAAGTGGTTGCAGAAAAAACATTCACTGAGATTTGACCTTGAGAGTATGCAAAGCAATACCCTGTTTAGAAGAGAGGGAAATTACCTGAATGAATGGACCAGTGTTTCCTCCAGTCCTGGCAGTGTTTCTCTGATAGCAGCCTTCCTGTCGGGGAAAGCAGTAGCTGCCCCTTGCCCTGCTGTTGTTTGGAGATTTGGGTAGTGGACCCAGCCAGGGAGGGATTAACTTCTGACCCCAGCAGGTGCTGAAGCCGTGAAACAGGAGGGTTGGCATCATTGTACTTTTTGTGCTCTCTGCTGCAGATGGAGTGAAAAATCATTTTTTTCATTTTTGTCTTGAACTGCCAAACTCACTTTTAATTTTAACACCACCGTTTCAGTCTTGAATCCAGCACTGATGATGGTGGCATCTGATACGCTTCAGAAAGGAGGAATATTAAATTCTATGGTGCTTGCATCAGTGCTCTGTGAATTTCTCTGATGACAGCAAAATATGTGCATGTTCAGGTGCGCTCATGTAGCAGTGTGCCTGCAGGTTGCTGGAGGTAGCGGCTTTTTTAATAGATTTTGTCCTGATCCTTCAAGACTTTACCTCAAGTAAAACTTCGAAGGCATTTTTTGGAGGCAGGAACCAGAAATCTTCTCAAGTAACATTTATATCTTGGTCCAGGAAGGTAGAAAGTAGCAAAGACAGGCTTCAAATTGGCTTGCTGAATTTGCAAACCAGCTGCACTCCTACCATAAGTAGATTTTTCAGCAGTCAGATGTTTGTTCTTGGCTGATAAACAGGTGATGCAGATTTCAGTTGTTGCAAGGGGCAAAAAGACTTGCATGCTGACAAACAGGGTCGTGCTGCCTTCTGCAGGGAAAACAGTTTTCAAAACTGTTACCTGAAGGAAGAAAAAAAAAATTCCTTGAGAGAAAAGAGCTGCATGGCCTATGTAGCTTCTAATTTATTCTATTAATATTGCCTTACTAGTAATTGTCACCTGAAAATTTCTTAAATGTATTTTTACACTTATTTTATATTTCTGACTTAAGCTGGAGATGGGCCATGGTGCTGGGTCAGATCCTGGCATCGAGATGAAAAGGGCTCTCTCGCTGAGCAGGTGTTGAAAGCTCGGGAGCTGCTATTTTGGGACTAGACCTGTCTGATGTCACTGCAAAGGCCAGTGTTTGATTTGGGGACTCTGCCCTTTGCTTCTTCCCCTCCTCTGTAGTACAGTGGCAGAGGTATGAGACGAGTGCTGAAAACAGGGAAACGTTTCTGCCATGCTAATCGATACCCTCTTCTGGTTTCTTTATGCGCTTTTCTTTGTGCTTGTCTTCCGCTTTGTAACATCCTTTTCTATACATTGGTAGCCTTGTCTCTCTGCAGTCTTCACGCATTGAAATAATTGAAGATGCAAAGAAATGCACGGTAGAAAAGAATAAGCACAAAGGTGTTGGAGAGGATGTGCCAGGACAGCACCGCTTTGAAGGAGTTACGTGGCTCAGCTGCTTTCTCTTCGCAGGAGTTGCCTGCACTCCCTTTACCCAACTCTCACTGTAGAAGTACAGGGTTTTTTTATAAAGGACAAGTGTAATCTGAATGAGAAAGGAAAGCAGCAAGGAATTCCAAATGCAGAAATAATGGCTTGGTGAAATGTGTCTTTGCAGAGCCAGTGAGGTTAGCTGGAGCTGTGGCTCGCCAGTGGGTTTGAAAGCACAGTTATATCAAAATTGATTCTTGGACTCTGAGCTAAAAGAGACTATAAATTCAGTCTGCACAGACTCTGCTCTGGTGGGTTGTGTTTCTTGCTTATGTGGCAGGACGGATTAAAACTGCGGTGATCTCATTCAGCGAGCACCAAAGCAGCAGCGAATGACATCTCCATGCTGATCTGCAAAGTAGGAGAGCATGGAACTGGGTAGCAGCTGGGGCTGCCCAGAAGAGAAGCTTGGCTGTGCCTGGCAGACCATGTGTAACTCCGAAATTTGCCTCGAGCACTGAAAGACCTCAGTAAGTCTGGGTCAGACTGTAAAATCTGGACTAAGCTGACATTTATCCCATCTATATAATGTGCGCCAGAAGTATCTGGAATGGTTTCCTCGTATCTTCTGATTTTTACACGCTTTCTTGCACAATTGTTCTGTACTCGTAGTGAAATGAGTCCTTGTACTTAATCAAAATGGGGCCTTAAGCTGAGTCCTGCAAGTCTAGCTGTATTTTTGTCTTGACAGTTGGTATGCTGGAGGCGAAACCCCAGCAGACTTGGAATGCTGTCTTCTGTTCTGCTGTAGCCACGAAGAAACAACCCTCACCTGGGTCAGTTAATTTCAAATAAAGCAGAATGGTGCATCTGAAGCACCGAAAGAATATCCAGAAACGTCTGAATCTGTTTTGTAAAGCGCTTTCATGCATGTGGAGAGAAGTCTTGCTCAGATTGTTTGCTGAATTTAAGTAGAGGTAATAGGTTTATGATTCTGGTAGGCGGTTGAGTAAAAATGCAGTGAGCCAGCACTGTGCCAAAAATAGTTGAAGGGCTGTTCAAGAAGATTTTAGGAGATTGTAGAATATGTTTAAACAGTAACCTCTACAAGCTTAGGAAGCGTGTATTTCGAGGTGGATGGGAAGGCAATACATTTTTCCATTAAATACCTTTTGCAACGAAAAATTTTCAAGGAATTTCAATTAAAACCTCCCTTTTAGTAAAAAAAAGCCAAAGTCATCATACCTTTGGCTAGATCTTCAGCTACTGTAAGTTAGCTTAGTCCTGTAAAAAAAAAAAAAGTAGTCTCCTTGTTTAAGAATTCTGATACAGCACTGAGTCAGAATTCTCTAGCGTATTTCCCCATCCCCTCCTGTATTCCTTCCAGTACAAGAGCAACTTCCACATACCAGATCCAGTTTCAGACTTCCCAGACCCCGAGAGCAAACGTGGCTGAGAACTCGCTGATAGGAGTTGCCTCTTCCAAACTCTTGTTGCATTTGCTCTTGGGGGTGTGTGCTTAAGGTTCTGTGTAGACCTGAGACACACGAATAGGTGATTACATAGTGAGAAGCAAGTGTTTGGCCAAGAGCAGCTATGCCCTTGAAGGTGGCCTTCGTGTACAGACGCTGGGTTGCTCACAGATGTCTCGTGGTAGTGGTGCAGGACCTTACTGGCACAGGAACTCAGATGGTTGCCTAGGGCTGATAGCAGCCAGGCAGCAACGGCGTGTAGCGTGTTGTGTTGGAGGTACGCTCACCTGCAGAGGAACAGCTATCTAAAGAATAAATTGCCTCTTCAGCCCCCTGGGCGCTGCTGAAGCAGCTGATGACCTTGCTCCTGCTCTGTCTGTCTTGCTGCTGGGCACGCAGTCTGAGAGTTCACTGGCTAAGAAGCTTTTTTGCATCTATTTCCTTCTAGCGTCTGCAGGGGCACTTACTCATGAGGAATTAAATTTGAACATACCAGTAAACTGGTGAATTGTGTTTACCCTCTTCGGCCAGAATCCATTCATCCTCTAAAAAGCATTTTCGTTCTGTCTGGCAGAGGGAGGGGCTTGGAAGTAGCCCTTTCACTTTTTGCACAGACCTTCTTTGGAAGTCCCACTGTGACTCTTGTGCACGATGCATTGACGTTTGAAGGATTTGCTGGTGCTTGGACTAGATAAGACATCTTTCATCCTACGTTTATTCATGATTCTAACTACACTTCAGTGTCTATGAATAACTTTATTTCACTGACAATACGATTGCAGCAAATAGGTAACTTTGTTGTAATAGAATACCATGGAACAGAGCATCGAGTTGGGATTTCAGTGACCTTTTTCAGTCCTGATTTTGGCTGCTGGAATGGCCCAGAAGTAGTTGCATGTCTGCCTACGTGTCTGGCTTTTTTTCTTATTTCTTTCTGCCATTCCCACTTGCTGTGAGCGACGTGCTGTCCCGGTCTGAGCACAGCAGCAGTTGCACAGCCGAGCTGGTGCTGCGTGCACGAGAGCAGTGAGCTGCCCTGGTGCTAGTCAAATTAATTCTTGGTTTCCTTCATCTTCCTGCTCGTGTTCACTTTAGATCTTCCTCCTTTAATTGCTCTAATAGCTCTGGCTGATAAAATTCAGGTTGTAAAAAGGAAAGAACCTGCAGCAAACAGGAGATCCAGTACAGGACCAGGAAATGTCACTGCTAGATTTCTGAACAAGAGGTTAAGTTTTTACCACTGTGATTCTGGTAACAACATGCATTTCCTGAAGAAATCAGAGCGCAGACAGACATGTAAGGCAGGTGTGTGGGATACTCCACTCCTTTTCTATTTAAATTTTTGTTAAATACAGTGTTGGTACCTGTTGTCCCAGCCCTTGGGGGTGTTTCTGTTGCTGATGAAGGTGGCGAGATCTGTGTGAGCTGGAAACCAACCTCTCTCCCCGCTGTGACAGGAGAGTTTTCACATGTCTGTGAGACACTTTGCAGGCACTGAATTCCTGGGGGTTTTCCTCCTGCTTGGCTGGCTACAAGGAAACCTGTGGAAAACACCTCAGATGATCCTAGTGAGGAATAAGGGATGCAACAGAAAACTCAGGCAACAACATGTGAGAAAATAGCATCCCGACAGCGAGACGTGTTATGCTGAGACCCCCCTCCCACAGCAGCGGCAGAAGCTCTGTCTCTTGGGGTGTTTGAAATTAGACCAGACAAATCACTAGGAAGGGTACAGCAGGGAGTGAGCTGGCACTTGTCGGGTGGCACTGCCTGGCCTGATAGGATTTTGCATCCTTTGACATCTTTGTCTCTTCATAGCGTGCAGTAAAACGCACCCCGACAAAAGCACTGGGGCTTGTAAAGCTTTGCTTTGAATTCGGGCTTACTCTTTTTTGATGTGCTGCTTTGTGCATTTCAGCAAAATCTGAGAACTTGCATTCTGTTTCCAGCTGATGATGCTTGCGGAGGGACTTTGCGGGGACAGAGCGGAATCATCTCAAGCCCTCATTTTCCTTTGGAGTATGGCAATAATGCAGACTGCACGTGGACTATTCTCGCTGAACCCGGAGACACCATTGCTCTGGTTTTCATGGATTTTCAGCTGGAAGATGGATATGACGTTTTAGAAGTTGCTGGAACAGAGGGATCTTCACTCTGGTAGGTCACTACTGGCTGTATTTTGCTGTGGTCTGTACAGTCACATAGTACCTGCTGACGTTTTGTGTTCACAGATCCAAATTTATGGGATGTTCAGAGTGAATGGGGCTTGTGCCTGGATGAGGGTAGCTCCTGGTATTCCCAGTCACAGGTTGTAGCTGCTACTTTCTAATGAAACTCCCTGGGATGCTTTTTATTTGCTTGGTAAACTTGGCAGTGACTAATGTCTACTTTATATCTTATTGCAGAGAATACGATTTCACAAAAAAAAAAAAAACCACAAACAAAAACAAAAAAACCCAAAACAACCCAACACTTCGCAACTCAAGAAACCCTGTTCAAACATTGTCATGCTCAAACCTTGTTTTTGCTAATTTGTTTTCTGCTTATCACTAAATACATTGCTGAGAAGTTGACTTTACTGTTAATGAACTTTTGGCAAACGTTTCTACGGATCAGTTTGTCCTTTAGACAGGAGGCTGTGTATAGAATTTCAATAATTCTCTCATCCCATTGTTTGCTTGAGCAATGCTTTCAGAAATATTGCTCCTATGTATAATAAATGCCGCACTGATTTTTTCTGATATACAAGAGCTAACCCAGTGATCAGTGCTATGAAGTCTGAAGGGAGGGGTTGCGGAAGGAATTTGGTGTATTGCTTACGTTGCTTTTATAGCAAAGGACAGCTCTGGGCAGTGGGATCTTCTGCGCTGTGATTGCACTCAGTGAGCCGTTAAAAGTCCTAACTAGCAACAAACGGGAGTGGTCTTAAACCTGACATCCCTCTGGAAGGGAAGAATTAAGCGTTTGAAATAATTAGGTGTTGCCTTGGATTAACAGCAGGAAGTTAAATTACGATTATTTATGAGGATTCTGGCATAGCCACAAACAACATTCATTTAAGTAATTTATACTTGCCAGGCAATTATGGGGGAATAGGTGTTGAATGTTGAGGATGTATTGATAGGAGAGAACTTGCCATTTACCACATACCAATTGTTTACTGTTCCCAGGACCCCTTTGAAAGTTAGATGTTGCTGTTTCGTGGAAAAAAACCTGGTTTTATTAGCAGGCATTAGTATTTTAGGGCACTGTTAGTTTTTAGCCATTTATATACCGCAGTGAGGATCAGTCTTCTATGGTATGTGGTAAAGATGAATGTAAGTAGTTAAGAAACATTATTCAGCCTGGAGGTGTTGTCAGTGCAGCACTGTGTCTTGTCATATCAAAAATAAAGCAATGCCTGTCAGAGTAAACCTGGTGGAAAAAAATTAATAAACTAGCCGTAAATACAGCATGGTAGAACTTTAAAAGTGGCAAACGTGTCTTAGAAAAATGACTTTGACTTTCAGTAGTATATGCACATGCACCCTTTAAAAATGGGACTGAGTAGCTATTGGAGAGCAGGCCAGGCGAGACGCGCTGCCTTCATGAGTGAAACGCAGGTCACGTGAGCACGGATTTCATCCAGGGCTCACAGAAGAAGCTGCTCCTGCTTTTTGAGGTTCATCCCCTGTTTTTGTAGCTCCATGAAATACGCACAGCCGAGATAAACACACCAGCCAGTTCAAAGGGATCTCATTTAGTATTCTTGAGAAGTAAACTTTTCAGTCCCGTAAGCGGAATTATAAAGAGTCTTGTTTTGAATTTCATTTTTCAAAACCGGCCTTCACAACTCGGAGCCTGATAATTAAATTCAGATGACTCATTTTTCTCATTTTTTAATAATTATTGCCCGTAGGGGGAAAAAAACCTGGAGCTCATATCTCCTCTTTAAACATGTTGATATGATTCAGCTTGAAAATACAGCTAAAAACCATTTTTCTTCTCTGTCTGTGAAAACCTAGTTTTAATTATTGGTAATATGGCAGATAGACTCGTGGCCAAATAAACCGTTCTATTGAAGTATCTTGCAGCTAAATATTTCATTTCCTAAGCACTATAAATAGTTTTAATGTGGTCCAGAGATGTACACAAATAAACAAAACTACATTTAATCTGGAGTATAATTCATATGTATTTTCAAGCTATGGAATGCTATATAATGGTGGTGTTTACAAGTGAGCTCGACTTGGCCTGCACTTACTGAAAATCTCCTGCGTTGCCATGCACCTTCCCCTTTTTAAAAGCAGACGCTTTGCTGGTTTCTCGTGAGCCCGGTTCCCGCAGCCCTGTGGCCGCTGGCGGTGCCACAGCCGCGTCTGCCGTGCTGCACCTGGGGCTCGGCACACGCAGCCGCTCCTGCAGAATCCCGTCACGAGTTCCCGGCCTGTCAGGTGAGAGTCCTGCAGCAAGGCTGGCGAGGGAAAGGGCGCTGCGGGTCTAAGCATCCAGGAGTCAAGGAGAGCTGTAGAAGCTGAGTAGCTATGTGAGACATATTAATAAAATAACACGTTTACAGCTCTTTTAACTGCTATCGCAGTTTCTGTCGGGGGACCGCGGGCCTAGATTTCCTTGACAGGTGAGAAATAAAATTCTACTGAGCAAAGAATAGGAGGGGGGGAAAAAAGTAGGAGCGTGAAAAAGAGCCTGTCAGGTTAGAAAGGACAACGTGAGGGTCTTCAGGCTAGAAAGAAAAATAGGCAGGATGGCAGCAGCTGCCCTGTGCTCCTTTGAGGTTGGCTGCAGTGGCCGTCCCAGTCGTGGCCCTTCTCTGCCAGGGCAAGGATGCGCTGTACGCGGCGAGGGGCGTGTGGGGGGTGTGCTCCGATGTCACCATCCCCAGACCTTTTCTTGTCTTCAAGACTTGGGGTTCTCTTCCCCCTCATTTTGTACTAGCGGAGAGATCTGAAAGGGTTAATGAAATTCTTCTCTATAAATACATGTAAAAGATGATGATCCCTCCAAGCATCCTAGGCTCCGGTCCTTACGGGGCCTGAGCCCTATTGATCGTGTGCTTTGTGCCAGGATCTGCTCGGAGCTGACTAAATCCCTGGGCTAACACCTCTCAGGAATATCTGCTGATTAGGACTGTTTGGTGGTACCTGCTTTAAAGCTTTCTTCAGTGGCGAGCATCCCTGCGCGTGCTCACCTACGCTGAAGATACCAAAGCATTTCAAGCTGAGCCCCAAGACCATGTCTGAGGATGAGGATGTCTCCAGGCTGGTCCTGGATGGCACTGAACCTGCTCTGTGGCAGACGTGTCCCAGCCTCACCTGCTGTTTAACAGCTCCGAGATTGCTCCGAAGCCCTGGCTGGGAGTGACTTTGTTTAAAATAGTGTTGTTGGTCTCCTGCAGGTTTCTCTGTGAGTCCTTAGACGAGTTGCTTGGGGGGTGTCTGAGGTGACAGGATGGGAACGCCTGCGGGGACGGCAGGAGCCTGGGCGCTGCAGCTCGGTGCTGGTGGCGGGTCCGCTTGGTCACACCTCCAGCCTCCATGGGTCCCCTGGAGCTTTGGGGAAAGTGGGGGTGCGCTGGGCAGAAGCTGTGTGGCTGCACTCACAGCACGCTTTGACAGAGGGCGAGGCGATGCTTTGCCAGTGGGGAAGAAGTCTGGATTTCCCGTGTTTGTCCATATTTGCTGCAGTTTAAGTGTATGCAGACAATGGAAATGTGGTTCCCTGGCGTTTCTTTGTCATCTGTGTAGATCTCGTCTAGCTGGGCTGGGTTCTGTATCTAATACTAGGCATAATGCCTTGCATTATGGTTATTAAAGCATTATGCTGCTATTGCCAGAGAAGGTGGTGGTGTAGGAATTGACTAATAATCCAATTTATGTTTGTGAGTTTACAGGAATTGACTAAGATCAAATGTACATTTTACTGGGTATAATGCAAATATTTAGCAAGGAAGGTTTTTGCCATGGTTCCAGTGTAGCTGAAGCAGGCAAGATGGGCAGAAGATAGAGGCCTTGTTCTCGGGCTGTGCAGAGCCCCGTGCAGTGGAGGTCCTCTACAGCAGGGATTTTCAAAACTGCGGAAATCTAGGATGACAGTCTAATGGTCACCATAGAACGTTTCTTTTGTGCTACTGAGTTGGAAAACCTGAGGAAGCGAAGTGAAGGGGACACTGTAAGCATCAGCCTGTCTGCGGAGCAGGTGAGCAGCTGGGGACAGCCTGTGTCCCCAGCGCGGTGCTTGGCACTCCATGGTGCCCTGTTCCATCGCTGGAACTGGTTGGAAACCTCTGCTCCTGCCACATGAATTAGTTCCATGAGATAAAACTAACATTTGTCTGACTATGACGGACTGTCTGGCGTGTTTTGAAGGTTCATTAAATGTTTCTAATTTTCAGATGGGAAATTTACTTTGAAATGTAGATGACTTCTTTAATAACGAGGCTTTTCAGATCTTTGTAGCTGTGTTGCATTTTGCAGTTGTACGTGGTAGATGATGAGAACCCAAAATGGTAGGAGGGGCTGGGATTTTAGTTGGGAAAGGTGTTCCTGTTGCTGCTGTGTCATGGTGTGGTGTTTTTCAGATCCAAAAATACTACAGTGTGTGAAAGGGCAGAATCTTTTTGGGTTGTTCTTAGCCTTATATTAGGTTCTAGTGCAGCAATTTAACCCTCCTCCCCCTTGCCCTCCATAACCTTGTTTCATGTAATCTCCTTTGCTTGACCTCAGCTGAGGCAGAATGTTACCTGGCACAGCACCTCGTAGTGTCGCGCTGAGAAGTTACATGTTGACCTGGAAATGGGATTTGCTTTTGAATTACTTCCTTTATTTGCCTCTGGGCCCTTGTTTTTCTCACCAGATGTTGAGCCTGCTTGGCTCAACCTACAGAAATCTCGCCATAGCTTGGGAGTGGAAACTGCTACAGTTGCTTCTCCGTTTCCTCTGAGCAGTCCAGCCTGTGCCCACCCTGCTGAATTAGTCCTCTACGGTGTGTTTCCTCCTGAGCTTAGTGATGGTTCCTTATTTCTTGTTGCAACTTTTATTGAATGTGGCTACTTTTTTGAAATTTCAAATGCTTATCTTTGAAAGGAAGAAATGAAGCTGACGATTTCCAGATGCCACCAACTCCCTTTTATTTTTTTAATCTATTTCATGGTTCTTTAAAAACTGCTTTCTCCTCAGTTGCCTCACTTGTGTATTTTGTTCCAGGAGGACACAGGCTCATACTGAATTGCCGTACTAATGCAGAGTCCTGGTCTGTGGTATCCTTCTTCCCCATGATCCTCCTCTTGACTTAGTAATTCTATCTTATGGAACACAAGTCTAATTTTAGGGGGGGATTGCATCATCTGTCTAGTTGCCCCTCTGCTGCCCTCCCACTCTTTGCGCCTTCCCTTGTTGTTTCCTCTGGGAAACATTTTTTTCTTGATTTTCTGTTAATAATCCCGTGCTAAGTGAATGCAGTGGGAGCAGCAAGGCTGCAAGTGAGTTTGTTCGTGTCTGAATCCGGTTCCTGCTCTGCAGTGTCTCATCTTCATTTTGCCTTTTCAGCCTTGGAGCCGTGTTGTGCTCGTCTTGCACAAATGCTTTTCTTCTCCTGCTTACGACTATTTTTGCATTGAATTTGGGTAGAATTTGGTTTTAGCTTTGTCTCTTCATTTTCTAGAAGGAAAGGAGCATGGTTTAACATGTGCCTGTGTATTATTTGGCGTTACTTTTCTAGCACAACTGTGCCTGATGTGAAGGCAACGCGGGCATCTTGCTGTGCTTCAGAGGTGCCGTGGTACAGATGTTGAGCAATGGGTAAAACCAAAAGGGACCATGTGTTGGGGTGAGCCTGGGAGGACAACTGAGGACCTTTCGAATTGAAGGTGTTCCTCTGATTAATTCCAGAATATCTTCCTTTCTGGAGCTGAGCCCAGGAGACGCCTTTTGGACATCAGCCCTTTCTGGAGCAGCTTTTCAGGAGTTCTCTCTTGCTGCTGTGTTTCTGCAGAGCTGAGTTAGGCGGAGGAATGGTCGGAAGAATTACCTATCTTGCAGCAGCTCCTCTGAACTGTTGCTGACTTTATTTCTCTCCTTGTCATTATCTGCCGTTGACCCTTCCCTCCCCACCACCCTTGTCTATCTGCTAAGTGGTTTCTAATACTCATTAAAGTTCTGCTATGCGAGATCTGCTTTGTGCTTCCCTCTTGATGCCAGCTGTTTCGTACCACTGGCCAGGCTAATCTCTTCGCACATCTTGTGCTCTGCCTGGGAGAGATTAGAGTACCTGTGTGCTTGAAGGTCACCGTTTCAGGTGATGATAACGTTGGTGAAAATCATCTCTGTGTGTGCTTCTAATGGACCAACCTATTTTCTTTAAATCAAAGCACCTTCTGATCTTTAGATAGCAGGCTCGGAGCTTACAGCATGTATTTTCATCTCAGACCCCAGTCAAAGTCTGCTGAAGTCACTGGAAAGACTTTGGCTCCACAGGGCTTGTGAATCAGGCTTCAGGGTGGTGGCACCTACTGACGCGCGTTCCTCTTGCCACCATATTGCAGCTCCGGAGCCCTGGCTCTGCAGCCAGTGCTGCTGCTGGTTATACTGGTGCTGCTGCTGGTTATACTGGTGCTGCTGCTACCAGTACAGGTTAGTGGGAGAGTGCTTGCAGGAATCCTGCGGACTTTGCGTGGCGATGAACGGCTGCTCAGTGCTGTGGGAGCCGAGCGCGGGCCCTCTGCACTGCGCTCTCCCCAGCAGCTGCCGTTCTTTGCAGGGGTTCTGTGAAACAGATTGCCTCATGACTGCTTTAAAATGACTTTCATCTCACACTTGCCACTTCCATTTTGATTTTTTCCAGCCAATAATTGCTTTTATTTGAAAGTTGACAAGCGTTATCCTGCCCTGGTGCATGCAGGAGGCTGAAGATGAAGATTATTGTGTGTTTTGAAAGAGCTTATTTCATCCCTAGTTAAAGCCTAGATAATGCAAGTGTGAAAGTTTTATTTTTCTGTGCAATGAATTAAGCTTCCTTATTGTAAAATCTGGTTAGTTAATGGATACTTTATCTGTAATACTCAGGTGTTTTTCTTCCATGGTGATGTTTTCCATAGGACTGGGAATGAATAAAAAATGTGCATGAAGTGGCTTTTGAAATCCCTGCTTAAATGCCAGTTACATCTTTGCTGGGATCTGGAGAACAGACTTCCTTGGTTGACTGGTACAGTCTATTCTTTTTTCTTCTCAAGCATTTATAGTACTTTTAATTGGAAGCAAATTTTACATAGGCTTTAAAGCTGTAAAACATTGCTTTAGTGGGAAATAGTCTTCTTGCCCACCCCCCTTTTCTCTTAGAAGGTGCATTGTCTGGAGACAACGTTTTGGAGGCGTTTGGCAGACAGCAGACCGTCCCCGTGCGGGCAGGCGGCTCCTGCCATCCCTGCAGCTCTCCTGGCTGCGGGCGCAGCTGTGCTGGTCTCCCCTGCTGCCTCCAGCCCGCGGGGCTCAGCTCCCTGGGATGCAGCAGCCTTTGGAGCTTGCTGTACCGCACTTCAGGCCTGATTTTAAGATGGATCTGCAGTATGAAGAACAGGAATTTGTAGGTCAGCGAGCTGATTTCTGCCTGATGGGAGACGGCCGGCACAGAATTGGGAGCACTTGGGTCCTGGTGGTAGCTGAGAGGTAGAGCTGATTGCTTCCCTCGTGCCTGCGAACGCTTCAGAAGCGTCTTGATTGCTGTGTTGAAGTTTAAGGATTGATAATGCTTTGCACAGAGTAGTTTCTGTAGAGTAGCATCGCACATTGTCCTAGAGCTCCTTGGCCTGCTGCACTGCAGAAGTGACTGAATGGGAAATTCTGGAAGAAAGGGCTGATCAGGGTAAGACGGTATTTAAAGATATTCCACAGTTTAGCATGTATTTCTGGTAAGGAGTGGAAGATTTCAGCTGTACCCCAGCTGAGAGACGTGCTGCACAGGCTCTGTTCGCTCTCCTCAGCCAAGGCCGTGGTTGCCCCTAGGTGTGAGTCCTCGCGGGGCTCACGGCGTGGCCATCCCAGAGGCAGCAGGGCTCGCTGCTCCGTGCGTCTGCCTGCCCGGCCTGCTCAGTGCTGCCCAAAGCCCGAGCCGCTCCGCGAGCGTGGCGGGGAGAGAGGCTTTGGGGACAAATTACAGTGAAAGGGTCTCGTGACCTCTCCCACTCATGTTTCATTCAATGAAACGTGATTAGATTTCGTATACCACTTTCTGGCTAATCTTATTTTTCCGTGCATTAATGTGATTAATTCTATTTGCTAGATAGTAGAGAGCATTTCATGAATATTCAAACTAGCTTTTGAAGCCAAGGAAGAAGATGCTTTTAGGCTGAAAACTACGCTGATCGTGTTTTAATTGTCCTTTTTATCCCAGTTTGTCTTTCTCTGTTGTTTGGTCACCTCTGAGGCGGAGGGAACCCTGTGTGAAGGCTGCTGTTGTGCGGACTGCACCTCAAGGGCTGCAGTGCAGGAAGGACTACAGCGTGTGGGATAAATCCCTGAAGGTTACTAAATGAAGAAATTTATGTTTAGCTATTTCTGTCCTGCATGCAAACACATGTTGGAAGGATTAAAGACAGGCTGGTTTGCAAGAACACTCAATGCCTGCAAGCTAAACTGTTCTTCTGAAAGACAGAGCTCGTGCAAATTAGTAGAACACAACTGACTGAAAGCTGAGAGAAATGTTGGTAATCTCAAGAGTACCTTCTGGACGTGACTCAAAACGTAAGAGACTGTGTAGTTTGTAAAATGGTGAATAATGCCTTTATTTGGTAGTGGAAAGAGACTTTATGTAAGTGCAAATGATGTCACTGCTTGTAAAATGTTGGACATCTGGGGTCCTCCTTAAAAACCCATGTCTCTTCCTCCACAGTTACAGTGGGACACTGAGCTTTCCCAGTTTAAGCAAGGATTTGGATGAGTAGTGGTGGGAAAGATCCCTGACTTCACTTACAAGTGCTTCCAGGAGATGTCTCTGCCTTCCCATTGCGCTGTTTCTTGTTCAGAAACCAATTCACGTCATTTTCTGTGTCAGGCTCCACCATCGTCTAAGCTGGCCGAGGATGTGCGTGTGCAGGGGGGGTCTCCCTTTGCAGAGGAATTCACTATGTTGAAGGAATTGGATTTGTGTGTCAAAATCTGTCTGCCCGAGCTGATAATAGTCATGTTTTACACCGCTCACCCTTATCTACAACTTCAAAGGGAAAGAGCGGAGACACCTCTGCAGCTGTTCCAGCACTTTCAAAGATCTCTTTCTTCTGGGCTTTCTTTGTGGACCAGTTCATGGGTGCCTTCTTATGTTTACAAGTTATGTTAAAGAATCTAAGTACTTTGTTTTCAGATGTCATCTGCTTCACAAAATATATTTTAAATGATCTTTGCCTGCTGGGTTTTCCTCCCTAGGTTCACTGCAGCTGCATCTCGTATGAACGCGTGTGCTTGTTCGGTTTCTGTAGCTCTCCTTCACGTGCTGTAGGTGGAAGTGTCCACTGATAGATTTGCTTCGGTGCTGAATTCCGCTCTCTTGTTTAAATCGGTTTTTGAATGTCTGATGCTAATGTATCCGTGATTAAACTGCAACTCCCTTCTAATTTGCATTATATGCTAATTCATTAAAGCCAGGGAAGAATTGCGTTTAGCATGGTTTGCATAAGCTGAAGCTGCAGAGCAGTGTCATTTATTTTTTGGCGGTTCTCAGGTCGTACACATCTCTCCAACATGATCTTTCCACTTGTCTCTAGAAATATTCAAGTGCGTGGAACACAGGGAAGAAATATCTATAGAGAGCCTACTTCAGGAGATGTTTGGTGGCTGCTGTGGGTCATGTGGTGAAGTACACGTGCATGATTTTCTGCTCTTTAAGCGAAGTGCAGCACTCTAGCAAGATAGCGATGTCAGATCAGCACCTTGCACTCGTGAAGAATTGCAGAGGGGATGGGTAAGAGGGCCCCGAGTGCTCCTGGTGGTGGGCTCTCTGGGCTCTCTGAGGTTGGTCTCTCCCATATCAACAGGAGTTGGATCAATATTTTGCGAAGTAGCAAGCTGGCAGCAAACGGAGTGCTAGATGGGAGGGGAGGACGTTCTTGTGTGTTGGATTTATTTCCATTTACTGTCATGGTGGGCAAGTAGCTTATCACCACACTTGGTCTCTTCTTGTGCGTTCAGCCCTTTAGTCCAACCTCCTCTTACTTAGATTGCAGCCAAGATCTGGGTTGGTGAATTGGCAATATCAAGTCACTAACGAATTGATGAGATAATGCACCAGGTTGGGTCTCAGGAGAACTGAACTTGGCAGTAACCTGTTGTGAGCTTGTCAGAAGATCATATTATTTCCATTTTTCCTTCCCTTGTTTTTTGTTTCTAAGGTAAGCTACTGCAGTTGGAGATCTTTTCAGTCTGTTACTGCAGAGCTGACTCACCAGCGTCTTGTTTCCCTTTGGGTGCTTAGGTACAGGACCAATTCGCTGTTTCATCTAGGATGATAGAATATTTGGATAGCACAAAGCTTAAATAGGTTCCTGCTGGTTGATACAGGTTTCGAGGTTCTTCCAAGGCTGATGTTAGCTGCATTCCTTCAATCTATGCAGGTGCGCTTTCAGTTTGCACACAGGCACAGCAGTGAGGTTTATTTTAGTAAAAGCTTCTGGTCTGATCTTCACACATGAAGAGCTCCACCACCCTTCCCCATGTACGCTTAGAGACAGAGGCTGTGAGATGGAGAGTAGGCATGAAGACGGAGGAAAATTTCAGTGTTTCAAAGACGAGAGAAACACTCGTGTTTTGTTGCAGTTCCTCTCAATAGCACAGATTAAATAAAGTGCCACTGTGGCCATTCCTGCAGCCGTAGGAATGGAAGAACCATTCAGGTTGACAGTTAGAAGGTGTGTTTTCAGAGCTAGTCCGTTGTAATTGTTAAGATATATCTGGACATATGTAGATACGTGACATGTGTCTTGGCAAATACGATGGTGTACAAAAACATATACATATATATATAATTTTTAGATAGGCAAACTTCTGCAGTTTGATAGCTGTAGTGCAGTCCTGGAGGACTTTTGTCCTGGAGTAAAAACCTTCCAGCTGAAGTGAAAAAAATGACTTCTGCTCCTGTTGTTTGCTTACTGCAGGCCTGAGCTGCTGATGCTTTAAAAAATAAAGATATGCTGTCAAGGATCAATAATGGACGGGATAAGCCGGAGAGTGCAGAGATGATTTTCCATTCCAGACCTGCGAGATGCTGCTGGAAGGGAGCTCTTCACAGAGGGGCTGCTGAATTGGTCAGTGGAGAGGGAGATGCAAACGACGTGATCAAGTGGAAGGCCTAAGAGCAGCTCAGACTGGTTAATACAGTCTCACCTAGGGAAGCGCTGTCTGAGAGCTTGGGTGGTGGAACCTGAGCTGTGTGCCCGCAGGGTGAGCTGTTCCTTTCCAGGGCTTGGTGTTTCTTGAAGGAGTTAAGTCCAAAACCTGGTTCTGAGCTTGGGGAACAGGAATGGGCTGACAGGCAGGCATGTGAAAGATTTCTGTTGTGGGACATAAGAGGAAAATAATGAATTCTACAAGTTCCCTTGCACCTTGGTATCTGTGTTTCTCTGTGCTTCAAAATCCAGTGTTTTTCTTGCTGTGCTGGGAGGTGCTGCCGCTGGTGGCTCTTGGCACAGATACGTTTTCCGTCTCACATGCTGCTGCTCGACTCAAGCATGGACTGCAAATCTAGTAAAACCAGTTATTAAATGCAGATGCTTAATTTAAGTATCTTGCCTCTTAACGTCTCTGGTATGTTGTACACAGAGATCTAATCGGCCTTCCTGATTGGGAAGCCCGGATGGGGAAGGAAATAATATTTTTGGATTCCTGTGGCTACTATAGTTTGCTGCTGCTTCTTGGCGGCATTTTGTTTTGTCATGGCAGGTCGTGATCTCTTCAGCTCATGCTGAGTTTGTTTTTGACAATCTTGGCTGTTTTACAACATGGATGTTTTGATTCTTCCTCACAGGGACCTTTTTAATGGCTGGATTTATAGCGGAGATCAGGGAGATGCCAGGGCATTGGTAAATAGCAGAGCATTAGTAATAGACAAAATGTTGTCAACGGCTAAGATCTAAGGACTGTCTTCCTGGCCATAGTACGCTGGAATTTTCCAAGACTCTGGAAAACCAGAGGCGTTACAATGCTCCGCTGATGTGGCTTTGTGTGAAGGGCAATTCCTGCCTTGTAGGAGTCCAGAAAGGAGAAAATACGAGTAGCTGCTTCCCTGCCAGTACTTCTAGTGTAAGCAGCACAAGCAAGTTCATGTCCCTTTCAAGTCAGTTTATGCTATATTTATTATATATATTTTTTTCAACTTGCGTTTAAGTCTGTGTTGAGGGAAAGGCTGGGCGACCAAGACGGGAAGGTCTGAGAGCAGACAAGGCCGGGTGGCCCGGTGCTGGCGGGTGGTCTGTGACACACAGCACCTCCGTGACATGGGGGGCTTTGGTGGTGGGGACAGCTGAATTTCAATAATATTAACTAGTGACCCACTGATTTGCTACCTGTCAGTAAACTGTTATGAATTGCTTCTTTGCCAGTGACCCGAAAACTTGATCAGCGTTCTCCTCGCTTTCCAAACAGGCGTGTCGGTTCCCAGTTGGAGCACAGGGGAAATGCCCGTCTCTGCGTGCTTTCCTTTATCCCATTGTCTTCTTTCTGCACTTTCTAAATTAATTTTTATAATTGACTTCTAAATGATGGAGCCGTTCAAATTAGCTCTTTTAGTCAGAATTACCTGCATTAAAGATCTCCCTTAAAAAGAAAGGTATAAAAGTAATTAATTGCTTCAATTAGAATGATGTGGCTTAGCTTGTGGTTTTCTGTTAGAAAAACCTGTTTTTGATACGTCAGCTGTTCTTAAAAGGGAAAAAATTGAAGTGCTTCAGGCTGGAAGCTGGCATGAAGGAATTTGGAAATAAGGTTGTTCGCTCTGTAAGGTAACAGAAGAAATGAACACCATCGATCCTGGAGCAGTGCCCCGTGCTCGGAACAGCCTGCTGGCAGGGGACTGCTCGGGGAGGGGGTTTTCTGCCCAGTCACAGATGCTTTGTGTGACTTTAAAAACCAAAGGAAATTCGTTCAAAGCCACACTGGAATTTCTGGAAGAAGGGAAAACTAAAGGAAAATCTTGAAAGATATTTCAGAGCCCAGGCTGTGCCGTGTTGGGTGACTGGGTGCCTGGGTGTGGAAAGCCTCCCTCATGTGAGCCTCTGAGGACCCAGGACGATGGTGGGGCCAGGCTGCTGGAGCGCTGGCTTCGAGCCTGCCTCCCTTCACCTGCTGCACCCCGGGTCCCTGCTCCAGAGCGGGTCTGCCAGGCTGGAACGGGCGGGGAGGTTGCCCAGGGTGATGCTCGGGATCCCGGTGCTCTGCTCTTCTGTTCCCCTCGCTTTCCTGCTGCTGCCTGGGGACCGTTACGTCCCATTACACGTCCCGTGCCGGCAACAGCTGCACCCTGGGCACCCACGCTGGAGAAGGGGTGATGCCAGTTACCGAGCTGGTGTCCTGCTGCGAACCCACACCTCTGTGCTCTGATATGTCCAATGAGGCATCGGTGAGCTTTGCGTCTTACCGCTTTTAAGTGGTGCCAGAAGTGCGTAGGTCTCTTACTCCAACCCACACGCAGGGGTTTGAAAAGGCTGACTGACTTGTGGTTCGTGGGCTGTATTAGGCGTACTGGGGGACGTGGTTCCTGATGGTGAGAACATCCAGCGTGGAAAGCTTGGGCAGCTCTGCCAGCTTCACCTGAGGCGTGCAGCCATTGCAGGTAGAGGAAAGTGTGTGGTAAAAACCTTTTGGTCTTTTTCAGCTTGGTTACTGCATGCTCTGAGCCTCATCTCCAGTTTTGAAAAGAAAAAAGCTCATAAGCATCTATGTTGTCAAATTCTCTATAAAAATAAAAACAGCGTTGAAACAGAAGATGTTTAAGCGGGAGGATCTGTAGATTGCTGCTCAGTATCTATCCGTGCCATCCCCGCTGCCCCCCAGCAAGAAACCCTCAAAAGTAGGAAGACCTCAAGTGACTGGGGTGCCAGAGCATGTTGTTATTGAATATTTTTTTTCTTAGACCTCTTAAAAAACTATAGATTTTTAGCATGAAATTAATATATTGGGATATTTGTGGGAAGAATAAAATACTCATTAAATTTTGCAACCCTGGAATACATGTAAAATAGAGCTTGCAATTGAAATTCATTTTGAAGCAAGTTAACAGAAGTTTTGTTAATGTTTAACATCTTTATGGGTGCCGTTCTTTGTGAATTTGAACTAATTGAGTCCAAAGGGACAAAATAATAGATTCTACATTTGCTGTGAATGCCAAGTGCTCGCTTTGCTTTTGGCGCTTTTCTGCTTTCTTTGTGCAAGTTCTGATTTTAATAGGTTGCCAAAAAAGTAACTATTCTGCTTTTTATGCCAAATTATCAAGAATCCGTCTTCCTAAACCCCTGAAAGACTGCAGTGAATCTTTGGTAAAGACTTGATGCTTGCTTGCCTCTGCCGACTCCAAGGTGTTTGCTGCTGTGAAGTGCAGGAGAGTTCAAGCTGGGGTGATTTTTTTTATTTTTTATTTTCCTTCTAAACATTCTGCGAAGCCAACTTGCCGGCTGCTCTGGGCGTGTGACCGGCTCGGGTGGGCTGGAGGCCGTGTCCTGACATTCACCCTGAGGTTCTGAGGTTTCCTTAACCGAAACATAAACCAGTCTGAAATGTTTGGAGTTTTGAATTTTGTGTTTCTTCCTCTACTTAAATATTTTTCCTGGGATCCTTTTCTTAAGCAGCTCATAGGTAGCAATAAAAGTAATGGACAATATTTCCAAGTGTGTGGCTGCCAGAATAAATCTGAGGCCAGAACCTGACCTCGGCAGAGCTTTGCAACTCCCTTTGGCTTGCAGGTTAAGAGATGCAGAATCTGCAGAGTTAGAGGTTTGTAAGAGTCTTCCAGCAACGTCGTATTGAGCGAAATTTTAATACAATCGAGTGAAAATATCTTTAACAGGCTGCAGGCTCTGCATGCCTGCACCAAGCCTCTAATGCTGTAAACAATGTAGAGCTTGGAATAGGTTGTTAATGGTACTTTATTGATTGAAAGGGTAGAAAGTTCATCTAAACTGTGGGTAATTCTGGTAATTTCCTTGCAAATTTGGCTGCTGTGTAGCTATAATTGCTGCACTAAGCTTTGACTTATAAGAAGCGATGCTAATAAACCTGTTAACATCCATTGCTGCTTGTGGAGGTGAAGCTGCAGGTTTCTTTGTAAGGCCGCTGGATGTGTCAAGCCTTTCAGATGCCTTCACCCAAGTTTGGTGTTCAACTCCGGCAAGGGAGATGCTCAAGTCCTCGTGAAACGGGTGGGGTTTCACAGAATGAAGTATTGGCTGCAGCCCAGGATGATGCTGGCCTTCTGGCTGCAAGGTGACGTTGCTGGCTCATGTTCAGCTGTCCCCTGGGACCCTCAAGCCTCTGCAGAGCTGCTTCCCACCAGCGAGCCCCCACCTGTACTGGTGCACGGAGTTACTCCTCCCCTGCAGCAGGACTTTGCGTTTTCTTTTGAGCCCATGAGGCTTCTGCTTGCCTGCTGAGGTCCCTCTGGGTGGCAATGCACTCATCCCGGGTGTCAGCCGCTCCGAGATCTCTGACTGCAGACTTGCTGAGCATGTGTGCTCTGTCCCATCATCCAGATCATTATTGAGGGTGTAAAGCAGCGTTGGCTCCACAGTAACTGTTGTGTAAAGGTGGACTTTTTTTTTTTAACAGAAAGCGGACTCTTAATGTCTTCTGCCTTTCTATGGATCCTGTCATAGGGTCTTTAATTTCAGACTGAAGCGTGTGTTTCAGGGCTGCTTATCTGATCAAACACTTGGAAACACAGAACGATAGGTGAGCGTGGAGCCATCGGCTCCAGTGACAACTCGGATCAGTCGGGAGACTGAGCGGAAAAGATGCAGATTGATCTCCTCTGAGAATCTGGAAGAGGAAGAGGAACTGTTACAGCAGCAAAGAGCATGCAGAAGGCAGGTTTAGAAAATAAAAAATAATAAAGTAAAACCCACTGGCAGGGCTTTCAAGTAGTCAGTGGTTTCTGTAGTTGGAAGACTTCAGATTGTGTTAAGGTTGTTCACACAGACTTCTTAAAAGGGGGGGTTTTGCCTTTACACAGTTCTTATTCTGCTGCCTTGGTATCTTTAATGTCTGCTCAGGTGTTAGAGGCCTCTTCCCAAGGAAGCACGCTGAGTAATGCTCCCTGTGCCGGTCGCTGGAGGGAAGAGACCTGCACAAGGTCCTGCAGCAGACCTGGGGCTTGGTCTGAAGTTCTGATGCTCAGCCCACGCCAAGCCCCCGCAGAGCTGTTGCTGTCTGATAAAGCTGCTGTCGTGGTGCAGTGGGGGAGGGTTGATGTTTGGGCTTGGCTGTGTTGGACGCTAGGCTGCGTTCCACTCAGCATCACGATGAAGTCAGGCAGTGAACTCTTCACTGGTTTCTCCAGGAAAGAGGTCACCCACGGCTCCCCGCCGATGGAAGCCTTGCTGAGACAAAGTGGGGTGTGTGTTCTGCTCTTCGTCCATGTGTAATAGCGTCCGGTAAGACTGCTGCAGGTTGTGTGCCCGTGCCCCAAAGAGGAGTTACTGCCTTCACCCTCATGATCTACCCAATATGATGGATCAGCGAAATAACTTAATCCACAGTAGTGGCAGTTGTGAGATTACAGCTTTACCGTCTGTCTCTCCTACTTTGCAAGCGGTCACCGGGACTCTGCAGTTGGCACGTGCTTTCCAGTTGCTGTTCCAGTCCTCCAATGTCTTGTAGATTCACAAGTAGATATTTAGGTATTTAATTTATTAGTAATTTACTTAAACTTCTGTATTTTTTTTGTTATTTGTTGTTCTAGGAAGCATAAAACTTTTTGCAGTGAAAGTGATGGAAAACATACTTTGGCAAAGCAAGTAATTTATTAAGCATATTTAATATTATATTAATTGGTGGTTGTTGTCTCCTAAATGGTAGCCTGATGAAATTTTTATTTTACATGTAGAAAAGAAATGAATATTTTAACCATATTGTTCATGTTCAATGCCTGTGGTATTTTATGTGTATCATCACCCCCCAGAGAACTGCAGATCTCATCTGTCTGTCTGGCCGGTTGAACGTACCTGCTGTGATTTTATGCGAGGTTAGGAAGAGCACAAGCAAACATTTATTTTATCAATCTAAATAAAGAATTCTGAGAAAGACAAAATTGGTTCTGTCAAACTGCTGCCCTAAGTGTGCTTCTAATAACTTAACACCTGCTTTTTTTGGGTACAATAATCAAAGAAGCGAAGCAGCTGGGTTTGCAGTTCGCTGGCAGTGGCACACCTCTGGAGACGCGTTTCCTTACCCTCACTGAGATTGGTCGTGAAGATGCCGCCTGGCCAAGAGCTCCAAGGTCAGCAGGCGTCGTCTGCGCTGGACCCATTACCCTGCGGGGCAGGGGGCGAAGCGGGAGCCCTCGGCGCGCCGGAGCGGCTGTGCCCGGGAGGAGTTTCCCACTGCAGCGAGCTGTGATCTAAATCCAAGTTAACAGGGGTGGCAGGGTGCTCTGCCTCCCTCAGCGCTGCGCAGGAGGGGCTGTGCTCTGTGATGCTCAGCCTGTGCTTTGGGGCAGGATGGACTTCAGAGCAGCAAGCTGTTGCTCTGCTCACCGCAGTCCGGGTAGGTTTTCTGCTTCTGAGTAACTTGGTGTCTTTTTGGCCACATTTAAAATCACGCTGTGAACAAAAGCAGGTCGTTGATTCTTCAAAACAAAAAGAGTCTTTGCCAGCCAGTTAATGAGCAAAGAACGCTTCCATTTTCTGATTTTTGTAAGAGAGTGTTTTAAGTTTTAACATCTCAATTAACTCATGACAGGGCCCTTCCTCCAAAGTCTCAGTGAGAAAGAATTAGCCTGTTCCTGACTAAGCCGAGTTTGGGGACAGGTCTCTGCCAGGCTTGCTTGACTCGGGCTGCTGTGGATTGTTCTCAAAACCCCTTCTGGGTGGCCGTGAGCTGCTGGGAGCGAGGATGGGAGAGCAGAGGGGCCTCTGTGCGGAGGGAACTGCCTCGGCCCAGGCTGCTTCTCGCCGTTAGGCTGCGGGGCTTTGCTGGGCTGCCTCGCTCGTCACCCGCTGGGGACAGAAATGCAGCCACTGGCCTACCGAACTACACGGGACTGGGCATGGGGTTTTGTGATAATCATTTAATCTTACATTCTTTCAATATTTCCTTTAACCTCTGAAATGCAAATAAGGCTAATAACTTACTGAATGTGCTGAGGGATGCCTCATCTTTTTAGTGGTGCATCAGCTATACTGAGAAAACAAACCACAACCCCTGAACAAGTGCTTCCAAAGGCTCAGCTCCTCACAGCAGCATCTGGAAAGGATTGCAGTGGTTTGGTTTGTTTTGCTTTTAGTCCCAACCTGTGAGATACACCCAGTGTATCAGCAGGCTGCTGCGAGCATGACTTCTCGTGGCTGTGTTACACAGCAGATAAGGCAACGGTTGCTGCAGAGAACATCTATTGAGTAAATCTGCTATGCAGAAATCCTCTAGTGCTTCCACTACTCTTGCTGTAATGCAAAAGCTGTTGGAGTATGTCTTCTACACACACAGAAGAAAATTGCTAGCATAAGAGGAGTGGAGGCGAAATAAGGGAGGTGGGCTGAAGTGCCGTTGTTCTCATCTAACAAGTGAAAGAGGGAATATCTACAGAGATACGCTGCTCTTGATGTCAGCAGGAGTAGGAGTGTAGCATCCATGTCTCCTGGCTGATATTTTGTGCCTTGGTGCTCGGATTGCATTTTTTCTTTTTTTTCAGGAAGGTGGGGGTGTGTGTGAAACTCTGGCTTTGGGCTCGGTTTGTCTGGAGTTTGAGGTCTGACCTGAGCGTGTGCGAGTGCCACTGTGGTGACAGATAGGTGTTTGTGTGCCCGGTCAAAGCCTAGGGAAGTGGATTTTTGAAGGCTTTGGATAAAGTTGTAACACTTCTGGCTATTCTTTTCCACTCAAACTCAGCCCCTTCTCTGAAGCCCCCCCATGGAGATGGCAGGGGGGCAAACCCCGTCTCTGTCAGCTATCCGCATGAATCCGTTGAGCTGACCTGGGGGAGAGGTCGCCCAGCGAATTGTCTGCTGCAGAATTTACAAGGTGGTGTTTGCTCATCTTTCCTTTAGCAGTGACAACACAGGTAGCATTACAAGAAAAATGAAATTACTAGATCTGTTACGTTATTAACATTAGTTCTGAGTACGTGAAAAGTGCGCAGAGGCTTGCAGGGAGCCTAAATTGTTCCAATACTGAACGAAGCGATAGGCTTCAGTTAGAGTTTCACTGCATGCTGTGGAAAGCAGATGAAGGAACCTGCCCCAGGCATCCCAGCTACATTCTCCTCCAACAGCAGTATTTATCATTCACCCCCCTTTTGCAGTCCGTTGCCCACAGGCTCTCCAAAGATCAGCTTCCTTGCTGCTACTGTAAGGCATCTCCAGAAGTGTTATTTTTTATTGTTGATGCTTACCTCTAACAATTATTTTCATCTACAGTCTATGTGCCATTAGTGTGGAAACAGATACGGGTGAAAAACTCTGCTGATTTAAAGTGTACTGTTCTCCAGGCCCTCCTGTCTCCTCTCAGCAAAAGATTTCCCACTGCAGATAACTGGAATTTTATTGTATATTCTGAGCTGGCAGTCAGCGCTGTCCTTCAGCCTCTCAGATTGTGTTTCAGCTGAAGAGGCTGATAGAAATAGCTGTACTGGGAGTTTAGTGGAGTGTGTGTTTGCAAAGAAGTACATGTTTGGAGGCAGTGCTGCAGGTATTTGAAGTCATTACTCATGAACAGACTGTGATGTGCTAAATTGAGTGGAACCTGTGTGCCAACTTCACAGAGCGTGGTTTTGCCGGGATGCCAGTTGTTTATGAAGCATGCAAGTTGAGGAATGGAAGACACAAAGATTCTCTTCAAAGTATAATTGGATGGATGATATCTTGAGTTTTTTTGATGCAACTTTTTTAACCACTTCATTTTGTAATGTGCCAAAAATAGCTGTACAGTCTGCTGTGGCCATCAGTAGTGCAGCTGGGAATAGATTTTAATTGATGGATACTGTCAAGTTGTTAGAGGCCGTGCAGTCATGAGAACCATTAAAGTGATATTTCTTGTCCCTGCTCACTTAAACACCCTGCTACCAAGTCATAGCAGAGTAATTTTGTTTCACTTAATATTGCCAACATTTGTACTGATAGCTTACTAGGGCCCTGTCCTGGGTTTTAAGTTTGCCAGCAGCGAGAGCTCTGACCACTGACTGTGTCTCCAGGTATTACAGTGCTAAGACCCTAACAAAATCCGGTGCGTGGAAGAAGTGACAAGCACAGCTTTGGAGTCTAGTTGGCTTGGGACTTTCTGAGCTGTTTGCCGTGGTGCATGTAGAAGGAAAGAAGATGGCATTTGACTGCAATACACTGATGTGTTATGCTGAGGCCGTGCTCCAGCATGAACAGTGTGGAAGTGTTTCGCAGTATTCCACTTCCATTGAGTCTTTCACTGTTTAATTTTGTGTGTGCGCAGTACGTTAGGTAGAGGAACTGGTTTTGAAGCTTCATCTGGAGTTGAAAGGAGACTGGTTAAACCTCAGCAGTTTTCAGCCTGGAATGAAATTTTAACTTCAGGAAAAAAAAGGCTGGTAGACGCGTGGCAAAGTCATGTGGGAAAAGACAGCAGCAGCTTCATACAGAAAGCAGTATTTAAGAATGGACACTTTCCCCATGCTGTACTGCTAATCTTTCCCTTTAAAAAAATAAATAAATTGAATTTAAAAAGTGCCCAGGCAGGGAGCAGAGTGACAGAGGCTGTGCTTGTGGACCAGACAAGCTGGAGGAGCACTGGGCTTCTGTGAGATGCAGGGAGCAAAGACTTCAGAGAGCCTGGGAAGCAACAGCCCTGCTCTCCAGAGCGCAGGCGTTGCGAAGATGCTGTTATGAGACAGATAACCTCTTGCCCCAGCAGTGCTTGCTGGTTATTTCACTGTAGCTGCTAAATCACATGAGCCATCAGCCTTTCTATAACAGACCTCGTTGTCTGGATCTGTTTTAGGCTTCCTTTTGGTTGAGCCAGTTTCTCACGGAAACTGCCATCCCTTCCGAATTGCGCTGCTGTTCAAAAGGTTCAAAGTTGAAAACAAACAAAACCCAAAACAAATGAGCTTACTTCCATTTGTTTACATCAGTTGTATAGGAGGACCCCTGCATTTTAAAGTTACATATTGCTGTATATATTAATGTACTGTATTAATGTATGAAATTATACTGTTAGTTGATAATCTCCCTGAACAGGGCCAAGACCAAGCTCTCGGCCATCCGTCTGGTCTCTGTGCAGTTCTCCTTCGGCATGGTGCAGCAGTGTCAGAAACTAGCAGTGAATCTCACCAGAAGGTAAATATGTTCGCTAGAGGCAGTTGGTGGCTGCTCCTCTGCTCTTCCAAACCTTGCCGGGGCTGAGGACCAAATGCCAGCTGTGGAGATGACCTGTCCTGACTAGGTGACAGTGCAGACGTGGTGCCTCCCGGCAGGCCTTCGCGCGAAGCTGGGAGCAGGACGCTGTGGTTCCCACCCCTCCTTCTGTCTGAAGTGGATCGGAGGTTTCCAAGCTCGAGCTGCTCGGTGGTGTGGGGCAGCAGCAGAACGGAGGTCGGCAGCGTGCTCTGTCCTGCTGCCTCCGAGGCACGCGTGCGGCGCGTGGACCCCCGGGCCGGGCAGGTCAGCAGCTGAAGAGCCCAGGCAGCGGCCCAGGCAAGCCTGCCTTAGATGTTCCTTCTCAGACTCCAGGACCGCTGAGTTAGAGGACCAGGGTTCATCCGTTGGGGAAGGCGCGTGTTTTAACTCATGGTTTGGAGGACAGAGGAGACTCATTGCTATTTTCTTTGTGGATAAGCAGGAAACATCCATCTCTGGGCTGCATGAGCCTTCTTGTTGCCATCAATATGGAGCCAACTATATTCATTCTGAATTATTGCCCTGTCTTAAAAATGGTGGTTATCTAGCCTTTGCAGTTATTTTACTAGGCTTATGAAGCTGCACTGAAACTTCACAGGGAGCTGCAGTTGCAGAAGTGATGAGATGAAATTGCAGAGGGTCACAGTCTTATCAGCAAAGCAGACCATCAAAGTCTTCATTTCCTCCTTTCTACTTAGATTTTTTTTTTTTTTTCTACTGGGAGCTGCCTTGCTGGCAGTTGCAGGCTCATGCCCCGACCTATGCTTTTCTCTTTTGTTTTCTGCTCAGCCATGCCGCCTGCTCTTTGTACATTGCTTTGTCTTTTTCTGGCTGTTTGTGCTAGAGTTTCCCTAACTTCTTGACAGTTTGTACCACTGTCCAGTGTGGATTTGATTTCTGAAGCGCTGGACGATGCTGTACCACGAAGAGAAAGAAAGCACGTAGTGGCTGAGTTGCTGTAGTGAATTTAACTCTTTTCCTCTGCTGTCTTCTCTGCCTTTTCTTCACTCCCCGTGGAGCACCTGGTGTTCTCTCTGTTCTGCGCTTCGTCTTGCGGCGCTTTGCCATTTCTTCACGCTTCTTTCTCTCCTTCCTGGACAGGGCTTTCCGTTTTTGTGAGCGTTTGTTTGAAATCTTTCTGCTGGTTGCAGGCTTTTGGCTGGCCTTGGCCTTCCTGATGGAGATGTAGACCACCAGAGAAGCGATGATCTTCCCCCCGCGCGGCTTGCGAGCAGGCCGAGCCATGGCGCGCTGAGCTGGCATGCGTGGCGGGGTGAGCCGTGCTGTTCCTGCTCCTTGGTGGGATGGAGAGGAGTTACTGCTCTGGCATGGTGGGGAGGAGGAGGAGGTGGCCCTGCTGGCTGGCAGGG
>Ga0181612_125904_pt1 | contig 28562 bp, 12 predicted proteins | sample HoacroProtozoa21_FD_119630 | JGI IMG/M metagenome (GOLD analysis project Ga0181612, IMG submission 119630) | Hoatzin crop microbial communities from Cojedes, Venezuel. Combined Assembly of Gp0051906, Gp0051904, Gp0051908 | reverse complement strand
TCTCCTTCTCTGGAGATATTCAAGACCCGCCTGGACGAGGTCCTGTGCAGTCTGCTGTAGGTGACGCTGCTTCGGCAGGAGGGTTGGACTGGATGACCCACAGAGGTCCCTTCCAACCCCTACCATTCTGTGATTCTGTGATTCTGTGATTCTGTGATTCTGTGATTCTGTGATTCTGTGAAAGTGTAAGTTTCTGTCTATTTTCTATACTCAGGGGGAGTCTAGAAAACTAGCAAGGGGCAGCTGTCTCATGAGCTGAATCCCATTTCCTATGTCCCTTGGGCTTCCTCCAGATATAGACACCTCCAGAGGAGATTCATGAGTCTTAATGAGGAAATCGCCCTCAGGAGTTTCCATACTGTCTGCGCCAATTAATGGAGGAAAATCCAGGCCAGACTATCTTCTTATCTAGCCATATCAGCCAGGTTGGGTGAGATGAAGCTGAAATCTACATTGCACAAAGGCGATGCAGGTCTGAACACTGCCTTGGCACCTTCACAGATTCGTTTAGGTTGGAAAAGACCCTTAAGATCATCAAGTCCAATCATTCTTTGCCTTCCCCAAGACAAAGTCCATCACCTTACACTCTGCAGCCACACAGCCAGCACTGCAGGAATGCCGTCTCTTGGTTGCCATATGGAATAATCATTTAAAATTAATCTCAAGGCTTCTTGATGAGTGTTGCACATTAATTGATTGAAATAACTGTAAGTAAGCGTTGGCTAATGGGTGTATTGATCATAGCAGGACACACAACTTAAGAACATTCAGATAAAGGCGCTATTCCAAGTATGGAGATGGTGAGAACAAAACTGACTTCTTGTCCTTTATTGCCCAATGTCTTTAAGGGGATGTCATCCAAAGAGTGGAGAATTGGTGCAAGACAGCACAGATTAGCTTAAAAAGGGGACTAAAACAAATAAACAAAAAATCAGTAAAAATACCAGAATATAATTATATGAAAACCTGTGCATTTCTTAATGTGCTCTTTAAAAACACAGACGACTTCAATTTGATTTTGAAGTCTTGACATTTGTATATTCATCCCAGGGAAATACATGATCTGGAGGTGTTAAACTGAATAAAGTTTTTTCAGTTTAATCAAATAATAAAACACTGGCATGTTGATCTTCCCAGACTTTGAATAGCTCCTGTGGGCTTGTTGAATGCTTACAAGACCCATCAAAGTTTTGGGACCTGAGGAATTCAGCAGATTTCAAAAACCACTTGGCGATTCATAGAGGTAGAATTTGCCTTGCCTTATTTTTTACCTCTCTGCAGTGCAGACATCTGCATTTTGACTAGTCACCCTGGACTTCTTCTACAGTCAATAAAGGGAAAGAGATTTCTGCAGAGCTCTTTAGCTGACGTATTTTATATGTGTACATTAGGATAAGATGAATTGCACCTGTAAAACCCATGTGCTCACATGTAGATAGCTACACTGCAGACATTTTACTGCGGGTGGAAAATTTGCACCTCTGTCATTATTTGAAATGAGGTCTGGTGTTATTTTGTCATACAGATTTGCAGGCTTTGTAGTCTACTTTTCTTATACTGATTGCATATCTTTTAACCAAAATAAATACAAGTGTCCGTCTTTGATGTCCAATTACACTGAAGAGTAAAGCTTATGCCTTTGTTCTTTATCTCAACATTGCGCTTTAACATTGCAGGAGGCTCAATACTAATAATCAGCGCCATTCTCCATAAATTTAAGCCACACTGAGTCCTATTTAAGTTTGTGGGAGTTCAGGTCATTCTTTGCTTCCCATGGATGGGCTATGGGGAAGGAGAGAGCTTGAGGATTTGGAGAGTTTGAGTGACTCACATTTTGATGGTCTGAATAAGAAGAGCTGAGAATATTACAGCAAACAACCTATTTCCCGAGGAGGTGGGAGAAAATTTTCCTGAAAAGTTGCCACTTACAAACTATTTTCCTCTCCACAAGATTTAAAAAGAGGCATTTTTAAATAACATAGCACACCTCCTCTTCAGTTGGGAAGCTGAGACGCAGAGTGGGTAAGTGGTTTTGAGAAAGCATTTTCCTGAATTGGTGTAGAAGCTGCATATAGTACTGAAAAGAAATCTGACTCCCAATAATAAAATTGCTCTTTTCTGCCGGTCCCTGTGACCAGTCACAAAACTAATGCACATTAACATTTCCAAAATGGCTTGTTTGAAAAAAAAAAAAGGAACCAGCTGAGCTTCTGTAATTCCTTGTAGGTAGTGAAGATTGGATGTGGATTTAAATACCCATTTTGGGGAATTAGACAGAAAGATGGGTGCCAGAGTGGACTTGATGATCTGAATCATCTAGTGTTGGAGATTGTGTTTAAAGGGTGGGCTGAGTGTTGCATGCTGGGGACTGAATGATAGCTTGAGGACCCCTCTCCCGCACAAGTTCAGTATGGATATGACGTCTAGTCCTCCATATCTTGCTAGGAAGTGGTTTAGGAAGAAGATTCCTCCATTAGCTTTACCACTGGGCACCATATGTCTCCTCTGTGGTAACAGCAGAAAATGTGGCAGACGAGACGTGATCCCGTGGGCCACATCCAAACGCTGGGCAATCTTGATCTAATATGCTACATCAATGTCAGGTCATATCTTCGTTAAATGTTTACATATACTTATATCTGTATGGAGCAGAGTCTTAAAAATACACACACACACCAAAAAACACAAACCTTTTTGGCATTTATACAGATAAGGCCATTTTTATTGGCAAATATTTTCCTTGGCACCAATTCAGCGTTTACTAATAGCTTAATAATTTTGGCAGACACACTAATGAAAAATGTTACTGAACCAGACCCAATTATATGTATAAAATGTAAACAGTTGTGTCTGCTGGGGATAACTGCAGTATGTTGTCAAGCCACGGCTGTACATTACATATGGTAGATTGTTCTAAATTTGTTTTTGACAAACGACCGTCTGATGAGGTTGTTTCAGGGCCACACAACTGAGGGAAGGACATTATCAGCAGAGCGTAACACCAGCATGATTTTTGTTTCAGCTCTCAGTCCAGCTTCCCAAAGTTTGGCAGCTCTGACATTAAGTCTTGAGCTGGTTTTCTGCTGTTCACTTTCAGTAGATCCTCCACGATATCCTCATGCTGAAGTTATAATGAGTTGATTCCTGAAAATTATTTCTTGTTCTCTATATTAGCGATCAGTGGAATAGCTTTTTAGGTTTTTCTTACTCTGGAAAAAGTTCTGTGGCATTGGCAGAACCTGAAGTTTTGTAGCGAAGTTTTGAAAGCACAACAAAGCCCTTTCTTACCTCCTTTATGCTCCCATTTTGCTTAGCTGAAGATACATATGCAGTTGAAGCTACCATTCAACCCTCGTAACTAAAAAGCAGCTCTGGAACTGGCTAAAAATGCTTTCAGGGAGAATTTGAGTTAAGCCTGAGCTGCAATTAAAGAATCACCATGCTGAAGGCGAGGGGGAGGGGGAGGGCATTGGAAAAAGGGGAAAAATAATGAAGCTTTTCAGAACATGGCAACGAGGAGACCCCTCCAGCCCAGCACCTGGTGAAACCATCGAGTATGCCCTCCCGCCAGCTTAAATTAGAGTAACGCTGCCACGCAGTAGGCTCCTGCTTAAAGCAGACAGGGAGGGAAATGTCTTAAAAAGAGCCTTTTCTGATGCATTCAGGTAGAAGAGTGTAAAGTAAATAACGAAGCCGAAGGGCAGTGCACAAGAGCGTGACTTTGCATTCCTTTCGCGCTTGCTGCCACGTCGGTGAAGGAGAGCACAGAAAATGAACTGCTGAGGGATGCAGAGTGCTCGGCTCCGGCTACCCTGAAAGCTGGCACCAGTGGGGAAAGGAAGAAACTTCCTTTCAACGGCACCAGCCGTTTGGAGCATAGCCCACCACCAGTCACTGCCGTTATCAGACTTTTCCAGAGAGCCTATAAACACGCACACTTCAGTAAATGGCATGTTGTAAATATGGGTGAGTAACGGCATTGCAGTGGAAAAGAAAACGGGCTATTATTTATCACCACCTTCCTACGATTTTCGTATTCTCATAGAAGTAGGCAGTTATTAGGAGAGGTTATTGACAGGGCTTTGTCAAGCTTCATATGAATTAGCTTTATTTTAAATACAATCATAATACGTGGCTTTTCTGAAGTTACACTCTCTGTTGGTTATTGTGTTCTGAATCTTTATTACCATGGCCAAGAAATCAACCCCAAATCATGAGCACATAGGTCAGGCTGGGCAGTGATTGCAGCTGAAGAATAGGTCTCACAAGACTTTGTCCAAAGAGTGATGCAGAACTGCCTTGAATAATGCACAGTCTGCATGCAGACTTGGCATGTATCTCGGGAAATCCCTCTCAGGGGAATTTCAATCAGGAAGAAAGATCAAGTCCATGTGCAGTTGCCTTCTTGTCCTATAGAGAAATAAGAAATTTGCAGTGTAGTAGTTTATTTTTTTTTTTTTTTTTTTTTTGGATGAAAGAAAGACTTTCTTAATGCTGAATAGTAACTTCTGGTGTATCTTCCTTACATGTTCATCAGTTATGGTTAGCACCATCCTGTGACCTGCATTGTTTCATCTATTTAATCCCAGGGGTGCAAAGATGCTGTTCCCACTTACTATAGAGAACTGCTCAAATGAGCAGGAGATAGAAAGTTATACATTGTGCCAAATCTCACTGATTACAGTATGAATTGCACTGGCTGGACCAGAGCTATGTGTAACTCTCAGCAGGGTGGGAGACAGGGAAGGGAAGAAGCTAGTATCACCTTAATCACTTTCAACTGCCACTTCAGCTATCAGTGATAAATGGATTTTATGTGGATAATCGTTGGACCCTTGACTAGATTGAGTCTGAATTTCTCTGTCACTCTTCTTTTTTCTTCTGATCTCTTCTGCCTTTGCAGAATGCGCTTCACATAAATACTAGCTGGTTTTCTTTAATTGCTTCTCATCAGTAGATAGAGAAGTCCTTCTCATGATTAAGTTCAGCCCTGTTGTCTTCACCTTCAAAGCTCTGTGCAACTTTTCAGCTTCCTTTTCCTTCAAAATTTATTCCTTTCATTTGTCTTTCCCTGCACAGTTTGTGTCTTTTTCCTATTTCCAACATTCATTTCCAGTACTGACTTACTCTAAATTTAGATCTCCTTTTCCATTGGGCAGACACCTTTTCTTCGCTGGCATTTACATGTGTTTATATGGAGCTATAGGTTCATGATGAGACATCAGTAACAGATCTCAAAAAGGCAAAAATACCCTCAATATTCTTAAATTGGGGAACTAGACTGCCATATTATGTTTTCCCAGGTAGCAACAATGCTGGAGCTTAGAAACTTTGAGCGAGTTGCTTTAACACCAGCATATAAATCAGAAATATTTCAATTTAACACATGGAAGGAATTAACATTATCTTTTAGTTTTAAATTGTTGAGTAGGATTAGCTGGAGGTTACTGGCTAGTTGTTTTAATATTAAAAATAATGTTTATCTATGTATAGGTAGGTATAAAATATACAGATTAAAATGGGGGGGAATCCAGTAGAGAAAAGCATTGGAAGTAATAAGTTTTACTCCTTACTGGACAGACAATCTAATTCATTTCTCTGAGCCTCATACATGATGCAGCAAACATTATACTACTTGTTATTTTCTGGCTAATGGAGGGAGAAAACTTGCATAATATACTAGCTTATAAACTGCATTTTTTTCCATCTCTACCATCACAGCAAATTCTGGTGGTTACAACCTGTTAGACCGAGCCAGTTAAACGGGGAACAGTGGCAAAGTCCATCAGGGATTTGCAAATCTGCGGGTGTGTCTGATTGCCCAGTGGCCTGATAGCACACTGCAAACAACAATAGACTGATCATCAGCAAGAATGATTGACAGTAAGGCTGAATCCTGTCCCTTTGAAGAAGCTAGAAGATATTGTTGGCTAGGCCTACAGCCGTAAGTGTCATTATCCTGTACTTACTATGCTGACTTTTATTTAAAAAGATCCTTAAAGATTTTTCATATAAGCTGCTCACATGTTGTTGACCTACCATTGTTTGGGGGTGAGCAGGTTTACAAACGAAAAATAAATAGTTAGAGACAGGAATTTTTACCAAACATTGGAAAAATTCTTTTTAACAGAAGAATGCTTATGGTTCTTTAAAGCTTAGAAAAACCAGACAAATTTAGTGAGACTTTAATCCTCATCTGGAGAACAAAAAAAACATCCAAGGAGCTGCATGCAACTGAGTTTGTATGAGAAAGATGGAGAGCTGATTCAGGAAAAAGAGATCTGCCAGTATCTTCACCCATCATACTCAAAAGTTAAGCTCTTGTAATTATAAACATTTAAAACTTGTCAAAGACTGACTTTAGCTGCCTATTTTATAAGGAAATTATTCATCTGCTGAAAGTTCCTGTTCCACTCTGAAAAAAAAGTGTCGACTCCGAGCATAACTCAAATGTAAACACACAATTTCTTGATGTGTAAATAGAGGAATCTGAATCTCACCCAAATACTCTGGAGATGAGGCACAGTCAGAAATTTTAAGTCATTCTCTGACACATCCATGACGGGAATTACACTTCAGAAATATTCTTACGTTAGTATTTGGTGACCTGCTGTCAGATCTGAGGTGTTCCCCAACATCCTGGCACAGGTTGCCCAGAGAGGCGGTTGATGCCCCATCCCTGGGAACATTCCCGGCCAGGTTGGACAGGGCTCTGAGCAACCTGATCCAGCTGAAGATGTCCCTGCTCACTGCAGGGGGGTTGGGCTAAATGGCCTTTAAAGGTGCCTTCCAACCGCAGCCCTTCTATGATTCTATGATCCTTTCATCCTCTTTCAGATTTTAGTGGGAAATAGGAGGCCTTAAGGAGCAACGTTGCTGCAGAGCTCCCTGCTGAAGTCGGTAGGAATTTTTACTAAAACCTTAGCAGATACGCATTACAGTTGCACCAGAGCCTGGTCGTGCTCAGCACTGCACAAACTGAAAGATACATATCTGGTCTTGAAGAATACATAATATAAATGGAAAAAGGTTTGGATTCAGACATGAAGGCTGTGCAAAGTTGTAGACAGTAGCACCCCAGGGAGAAAAGCAAGTCCTCTGGGCTCTCTGGAACAGCCTATCTTTAAGTTTGCACTGCATTGCTCATTAACTGGATTAACTGATTGACTGGAGATTTCATCTTTGGCAGAGCAGGCTGATGTGCCAGGGACACTGAGAATCTCCCAGATTCAGGGCTGGGAAAGAATTTTCCCGAGGTGATATTGGCAGGGATGACAAAGCTTTTCTGAAAAAGATGGGAGGTGGTCCTTTGAGGCATTTTCACAAGATATTTCCCGACCTTATAGGGGATTTACAACATTGGCCATGCCCTTTGTCTGCCCTCTTTTTTATCTGTGGCCCAGTGTAGATTTTACCTCTTGTGGTTGTAGGTACTGAAGGTCTTAGCATTGTTAGACTATCTGGAGGAGTGATTAATGGCTTCTGCTTGACATTTGCGAGTGGATGTTGTGTGGGCAAGGGCTTCGCGTTGTTACTGAATAACTCGGTGTTTGCGTTAGGAACCTTCCTGCCAAATCAGGCATCTTTGGGGTGGGGTTGCTGCATCTGATGTGGGCTACGCTGATCACTGGGGGAAAGACACATACATCACCTGAGTGCCTTAATTTAGGTGGGTCTTAGCATTTGATGTAATTGCCTGTGATTGTAGGGACCTAGACATGAAAGCAGTCCTTTCTGCTGCCCAGGGTGATAATGATGACCTGTGAATGGTGCTGTAGCTCTTTTTACCCAGTTCTTTCTGCTTTTGCTAAAGAATAAAACAATAGAGTGTGGAGTTTCAGCTCTCTCATGAGTTTAACCAATTACTGTTTTCCTTCAAGCTATATAAATTGTGCGCTTTTAATATTTAGTTATCTCCAGACTGTTTACACTAATTTTCATTTATACAATGCATCTAGTAACAGAGGTAGAGTGCATTTCTTTCACTATTTCTCTTTTGAAGGAAAGCCTTGAGGGAAGCCCGCAGTTTTTGATCATGCTTCACTTTGATGTAAGCAAATGTTTAAGTTATGCTCTGGCAGAACGTCTGAGACTCCCATTCATGAATGATGCAGGATTTGTCCTCCTTCCTTGGCGGCTCTATTTATAGCCATGACTGTTTTTATTTTCCATGCAGTCATGAGAGAGGAGGTGAGAAGGAAGCAACTTCAAGTCCTTTGTCTAAGCACAGCTACATTTTTTCGCCTGTTTTACTGTATTTTGTATTCTTCCACACTGTGTTTCATCCATCTATCTACAGACCACACAACGGTCCTTTCCCAGTCCTGGGCTCCAGGGACCCAGATCTGTACTGCTCTCTACTCCACAGGATGATGTACTCTACAGTGATGTCGCTGCGAAGTGCTGCCAGAGGAAAACAATGCACCTATTTCTGTGTTCCCTTACGGCACATTTTTTCCCCTGACCTATGCGTTGCTGCTGGTTTTGCCAGTGTGTAAATCCAAAGCAGCCTACATCTGTACACAGCAAAGACCAGATCACAAGTTCTGTTTTTTTCCAGCATGTTTTTTTTGTGTTTGCTTTTGCCTTTTAGAGCTGCTTTTTATCCTGTTAGACAGCAACCCAAGGCTGTGTTTGGATCAGAACAGTCTGCAGTGTTAAGGGCTGGGATGCTGTGATAAGGTTCCGCAGGATGGTTGCAATGGACAGTCATTCTCCAGGGGAGGATGTGCAGCTCTCAGCTGCTGCAGGGTAGTAGGAAAAGAGGCAAGATTTCTCCCAAAGTGCACATCTTTGGTGGGTTCAGTGAACTGTTTTTCCAGCATTTGATGGTAAAACTTCCACTTAGCTCCCAAGGGGAATGAAAACTGCCTATCCCTGGCAGAAATCATAAAATATGTACTAGTACTAGTAGGGAATTAGCTCCAATGCACCTGGCTCTTTTGTCAAATGAAATCCCTGCTTTTCCATGGCTTTCTGTGATTCAAGATTGCTGTAAGTGTCCGCACTGAAGGTATATCGGACCCTGGGAGGTTGGGGTATGGCCAAGAGATATCTTTAGAAAGGGTGACATGTAATGACAAAAGGAGATAAAATGGGTTGTGCTCAGTTCACACTCTACAGTCAGTTCCCCTAATCAAGGCAGAAAGAGGTGGAGTTGGATACGTCCACAACACGGCTTTTTCTTCAGGATAAGAACAGTAGGAAGTAAACTCTGAACATAGATGGTGCTTTCAGGGGCACAATAGTAAGATCCAAGAAAATGTGGCAATTAGAGGCTTAATTAAAAACAAATGACTCAGAAATGTAAGTTGGAGAAGAACCCAACAATTAAGTTGTATGTAACAGAACAAAAGCTTTGCAAACCCTGCAGAGTTTGTTTTGCCAGGATGCTGTCCTTTTTCTCCAAAGGAGCTCTGCCTGATTCTGTGAGTGATCAGATCTGTGTTTGGAGTTTGTAGGTGAATTTGTAGGTGAATTTGTTTTCCAGCTCCTTTATATTTCACTGCTTCCCCTGCTTTTTGCTTTGGGAATCTGCATTCCACTAAGGCCAGAGTTCAGATCTTGTTCTGCGTCCAGGGAAACTGTTCCTGAGATGGATGGGAATTGGAAAGAGCCTCAGCATCTCAAAAAGCTCTATGTCACATGGCCAATTCTAGAGAATCCTCAGTAGAGATCCAGCTGCTAAAAAGTTACTTTGCAGTCTCACATCTCGGGAGTTTGTTACACTAAAAAAAGCACATATTTTGTGAGCACATTACGTTCTAGCTCTCCACTTTGTTGGCTATGTTTTAGTACTCTGCATGGTAGTTTGAGGTTTGAAGTCTCTCAGCTATCATATTTCCAAATAAAAATTTCTGGCCCGACACTGCTTCTCAAACTTTTGGAGATCACCCTTCCTTAAAATGGAACAGTTTAAATGCTGTTATAACTTTTGAGACTGACTTCTGACCCAAACCTCTCTCAATTGTTTTCCTATTTTTTTTTTCCTTTTTCCCTTTCTTCTTGTGCTGTTCTTCAAACTTGGGAAAGTTCTTGTCCACAGCATTATTGTTACTTTGACATAGTTTAAACAGACTATTGCCCCACAAGTGAGTAGCAGTTATAGTGACATTTGTATAACATGCACTATTAAATATTGGCAAATACAGCTTTTTACCTGTACTTGTTTGCTATTGACTTGCCCAAGGTCAAGCATCAGGGTAGTGGTAGAGAGTAATAGGTCACCTACTTGGGACCCAGTGTCTTTGAAACCCTTCCTCAAAGCTCTGGCTGACAAGCCAAGTCACGTAATGAAAGAATATATAAAAGCACAGAAAGCACAGAGTAAGTGTAGGGTCAAGGAAAGATTTGAATAGGACCTTCTTCAGGAAGAACTGATGACAGACACCTGCTGTAGGGAAAGAATAGAGAAAGGCCTTAAGAAGGACCAAGAAGCAGATCTTGAGTTTCAGAAGAGGGGCTGTTACTTTACTGAAGACTGGTGTTGGGGCTTCTTTATGTAATGAAATACCACAAAGAAGTTATTGCATTTCTACTACTACAAGAACTGCTATTTAAAATACCTTACAGTGAGCCAGCCCAATGGACGACACAAAGATCAGACCTTCATTTCCACTTCCTTCTTCTTTTCTTTTCCCAAAGGCTATACTCATGAGTGCTCATCAAGAAATAATAGAGATCAGAAGGCTAAAAGACAGAGGCTTCCCAGCAAGCACAGTAGTGCCTTTGAGCCTTGGCCACCTCTGAGATTTGTCTCACCACGTTGCAGCTCTGCGAGTCAACTGCTGTGTTTTCCCTCCCCTCTCCTTCGTAATACAATAAAATACAATAAAAAAAACAGGGAAGAGAAGAAACCATGTGGGGAGAGAAGGAGGGAGAACATTATGTGGGCACTAGAGACATCAAGGCTATGTATGTCTGTGAAACACAGTTCTCTAAGCCTCGCAATTGTAGCTGCAGCACCATGAGTGTACTCAACAGGGTTCTACTCGAGTTTCAGTTAATATAATTTTAGAAGCACTTTAAAGTGCTGAAACCCATTGGAAATAAATCTGAAGTAACCCAGTGGACTGATTTTTCTTCCACCAGCTTCCACTTAAAAAAATATATACACAAACGTCCTATAACAGGGGACTAGATCCTGTTTCCATTTCCACTGGTGGAATGAATGCCACGTGACCCTACCAGTAAATAGCACTAAAATATTCAGGAGTGTCACTCAGAGAACTAGACAGCAAAAAACTTTATTGGTTTTATTTTTTCTGATACACGTTTGGATTTTTTGACTCACTGTTTCATTGCAGTAAAATGCAATGATGACAGCAACATGAATACCAAATGAAATTATTTACATTCACAACCTTCCTAAAGCAGCAAAATATAATCGTTTAAAAACAGGAGTAATTAAAATATGAATGAGGCTACTTGATGTACTTTGTTTTTCATGTATATTCCTTAAGTAACCACCGATCCTCTAATCCTTCTGTTCACTTCCATGTCTCGGCAATAATACTTGGTGGTAGTTCAATATGGAAGTGTGATGATACTTCGCTAATGTTTTGAAGAAGGCACACAGAGTTTGGGATTATTGTATCAAATTTTGCAAGACTCATGTAACATGTCTGCTTATCTTTCATTTATTTCACATTAGCTGAACAAATTACCACTCTCTACAGTTTAATCAGCTGCTGTGGATCACACTATCAAGCCGAAAATAAACGAGGGTGGATTAATGAAATTGTCAAGGAATATGTCCAAACACTCAGCTGGTGATTTCTTTTTTCAGTGTTTTTCCTTCTATATTGTTGAAAGAGCAGTGCTGTATTATTGAACTTCTATTGTAAAATACTATCGACCGTTTTTTACAACTTTCACTCTCCTGTGCTCATTTACTTTTGTAAAGTGGTGTAAAAATCTATCAGCTAGGAATGGTAGGCAATGGCTTTCCATTTGCATTTGTTGTCACCAGCTGCATGGCTTTGCTTTCCTCCCTGCTGTCTCTGCTCTGGGACAGCTCCTTTCCAGCCTTTCCCAATGACTTGGAGACATCTCAAATATGTAATGAGACTAGCTGGATCATCAGATTGGCCTTTGTTGTCATCTCTTTTTACTAGTTTAGAGGGCAATATCTCTTACATCCTTCTTTTCTTCAAATGCTCTCCAGGTCTTCTCAGTAGCATGTGAGTGATCTTCTCAAGTGGTGTCTTTAATGGTTTCAACAAATCTGCTCATGCAAAATTTCCATGCCACATTTAGATTTTGCATGCACAGCTTGCTTTCCACATGCAAACTCCATCTACAGGCAAGAGTGGAGGATCGGTTGCCATCACTACTTAACTGGAAATGATCATGAATCGTTTCGGTGGCTAGTTTGCATCTGAGGAATTGTGTCTTCAATTCATGTGGCAGAGGCCAATAGATTGGATGCTGAACTGGGCTTGTCTATGACAGTCTCCAGTCTACCGTGAGAGCTTTAATGTTGTTACAGAACCAGTTTGAATACTGGAATACTGGATTCTGCGTTCTTATCCAGAAGACACAAGATAAAGTCATGGTCATTTAAAATATGACCTCATCATAAAGCAACAAGTTACCGGATATGAACAATTGATTGCACTCCATTTTGGTGTGGCATATCTTATGAAGGCATGAATCAGAGTATGAGACGTGATTTTCAGCTGTATCCATCTCACTCACACCAATCAGTGGAAAGCTTTTCAGTGCAGATGCAGTCCAGAGATGCCTAGAGATGAAACACTTCAAAAAATAGAGGGTAAAAATGAAAAATTTTAATTTTCTTGTAAATATTTCAGCAGATTAGGTTGTGGTCATCTGGATAACTTGTCTCAGAGGTGGGTTTATTTAAAAGAAAGTATTCGTAGCTGTGCAACACCAAAATCCATGCGAAGATGGAGTCCACAGAGTACCAGCAGAAGGATAAAACTGCCTTCTCTTTTCCTAGTCAAAGATTATAAAAAATACATATTAACAACCAAGAGTACCAGGAGTAAATGTCTTCTCTTGCTAGGCTGAGAATAGAGTTACAACACATTTACACTTCCATAAATGAGATAAAATTTGGCCCTTCTTAACTAATCCTGGGTCAGAGTGAGGCTTCACGGTTCTTTACTCTGGAAAGTTTGAAAGAACTTCAAAGAACGTGCTTTAATTGACAAGTGTATTCATTGCCAGAGACAGGTATAACATGAAAAGGGGATTAACACCTAGCTGTGCTCTAGAGGAAATTTAAGGCACAGACATACTATAGATCAGATAAAGTCTGCATTAATGCTCAGGAATGTAAAATTTCATTGTCTTCACTAATGCTGAGCAACGCACACCTGCCAATTAAAAGTCTCTCCATTCTGGTGTCCTCTCTGCAGTGGTAGGTCTGTTTGCCCCAACTCACTGTTGCTAGTGAATTACTGCAGTTATAGCTGCACATCTTCATAGTCAGCAAAGTATTGGCTTCCTCCCTGAGGGTACTACAAAGCTGGAACAAACGGACAGTTTCCAGATCTCCAAAGAATATGCCTCACAAAAGCAAGAACACTGGGATATTTTGAAGCTTAGTGGTGTTACTTGGTGGCTCTGATTCTTCTCTCTGTCAAAGCTGCTATGAGAAGCATTCTCCTGACTTCAGTCAAGCTATCATCTCCACTGCCCTCCTGGGCCACCTTCCAACAGCTGTTGTGATAAGTTAAGGATTATTTAGGGCCCATTACAAACTGCTGGGAATTGCCATTGTGTAAGGAATCTAGCCCACACTCCATACAAATAACAAGCAGATGTTAAAGGGGGGAGGAGGCTTGCACAGAAGTTCTGCAGCTCCAGAGGTTTTCCTTACAGAAGATCAATCCTTCGAATGCCAAGACTAAGAATTCAGGCTTTCTTTCAGCTAAAGAATTGCATTCTGGTTGTACAGAGGACACCACAGCATTGTGATAGGGGTATGGATCTCCTTTAAATGGAGAGAGCTTGCTTTCTTTTTCCCTTACAATACTGAGTGGTGGTGAAGTGGTGAGGATCTTGGCCCACATCTGCCTGGTTTGGAGAACTGAGAAACAGAGACAAGTTTTGCAATCTTTGATAGAGATTCATCTGCCTCCACTGTGAATTTTCCACTACAGTAAACCTAAGAAGTGGAAGAGAATCCCAATCCAACATAAGGTTGCTCATGTATATACAGCGCTGTACTCCCACAGCACTTTTAGATGTTAGAATTTTTTTTTTTTTTAATACTATGGCCTTAAGGGATCTGATCATTAGGAAAATATTTCATTATATTAATCAGAAAATTCCTTTTTAATCAAAACTTCTTCTGAATTAAATAGTAACATTCATATCCATTCCTTTTTTTGCCTTGATGCTTGAATCCTTTGGATTCCTGTGGATTTTTATAACTCCTTTGTCTCTACTGCTTGTCAATCTGCACGCATTTATTGCAGATGTTTAATAGATCAGTTCTTCTTACCCATTCCCTTTATGCGTTCCTCCACAACCACCCTCTTCAGTATATTGATATATTTTTGGCAGTCACCTAGGGATATATAACACACTCTGAGCCTGCTTGTAGCAGAGTCATGTAGAGAGAGACACACATTTTCCTGCTGTAGGAGGTATTAATGAAACTGTAAAGAGTTAGTGATGCCACCAGGTCTATGAATTGAATAGGACACTCTGTGTTCCCCATCTGCCCTCTCAGGAACATCTTGAATCAAACGTAGGAAGCAACACCACCACTGTTACAACTCCTCATGTCCTGTAGCTTGACTGTGATGTAGGACTGTAATACAGGGAATAAACCCCACCACAGTTTATTTTTAAAATGCTGTGGAGCAGCAGAGCAGCTGGGACATCTGCTGAAAACAAAGAGACCTTGGTGTACTCTCCCCTTCAACCTGAAGGGACTAAACCTCACATTTCTCATAACAGAAGTGATACCCAGCAACAAAACGTAGTGCAGGAAGTGCGGAGGTGTGATTGTCTTTGGGAGAGAGAAAGACAGGGAAAAATAGTTAATGGAGAAAAAGAATAACCACGACCTGTGTTCTGCACTATGGAAGCACATATTCAGGAATGAGCAGTCCTTGGTTCTGGTCTGCTTTTAAGATTACCTCCTCTTTTACAGGTATGAAAGGTAAAAGCAGAATTTCAGGCAGCCTTTTGCAGGTATTGGACTACAGAGAGATAATGAAACCATTCTAATTTTATTAGTAATAGGGCCTGGATTTACATGCCCTGCACTGGGATCACTGGGACTCCATTGAACTGGATTAGGTCACCTTCTACTGATCTGGGACAAGGCAACAAACATTTCTGGATGGATTAAGCCAACTTCCCCTGACTTTTGAGCTTATAATATGCCATGACAAGCTCGGAAAGTCTCCTTCACCTGTTTATTCACAAAACAAGTTCTGGAATATGTGCACCCTCCTCCCCACCTTAATCTAACAGATAAAAAATAAGTTTTGTCGCTGCTGTTGTTGTTCCAAGGCAATAAGAAAACATCTGTAATATCTCTGTTATAATTAAGATATGAACATTACATTAGTACCCCGCTATCAATCTTTGACATGCGTTTCAGTGACTCAGGTCATAATGTAAGGGAAGTTTGAAGAACACCACATTGCAGCAGGCATAGATGGATTATCTTCACTGCACAGTCTTTTCCAGGCTCTTCTTCAATGTCCTATTTCTTATCTCCATCAATGACTCGCAAAGCAGTGACACAAACAGCATGGGCTACATGGACCTTCTACTCCACACAAATCCCCCTGTTTCATGGCCAGCATCCCCAGCCAAGCGTGACAAAATGCATCTGACCCATTTATCAGCCAGCTCATAAGTGGTTATCAGGGCTTGCCAGCCTCAAGCTGCTTGAGCCTTAAAGAAACAAATGCTCCTGATACACATCTCGCAATTCTGTTGTGTATTTCTTCCACCACGCCAGTCTCTTCCTTGGTTTCAGCAACATTTATTCCCTCTTACAGCTCCAACAATGAATTTTTCTGAAATTTGCATTTCAGATCCTGGAGCACACCCAGTTTTTTTAAGCTCCTACGTACCTTGAAGTCCTCTTTGCTCCTTTCATTGTTCTGGAGGGTGACTCTCCTGATTCGGGAAGGTAAACTCCATGGTCACTATAAATAGTCCACAGTCATTGAAGATTTCTCCTTCTCTTCACTCGGTTAGTGTGTGTCTTACTATCTTTCTGTGCCTGCCAAAGGAGCAGGCTCTTTCAGACTCTGCATAAACTGCTCTCCTTTGATGATATGAAATGTTTCCTGCTGAGGTTTGGGCCCTACAGGCAGGACCTTCAGACATTTTCCTGGGACCACAACGTCTGATCTTCTCCCCAAGAAAACTAGGGAACATGACCACACCTGGAGGATCCCCACAACCAAATGACTGTGTGCAGGTGCCTCCCAGAGACAAGGTTTGTCTTCAGATGGTCCTTAGAGCTAATCCAGTCTGAAACCGAAGCAGTTATTTCACTCTGTTAATCAGGCTGCTTCCAATTTAGGAAGTTGCCTGGTCCTATGCTGTCAAACTGGTGTCTTTCTAGACAGGAAAAACATATATTTGACACTTGCTGTCTGGAGTCTACATATTAAATGAGGCCTTAAAAGCAATACAGATTAAAAAAAGTCCAAGTATCCAGCTCTGTTTTATTTAAAAGACAGAGAAAGAAAATATCTTAATAGTCAAATTTAAAAGGAGCATGTGAATAATGCTTCCCCTCCAGAGGCAGAAAAGCATAAACACCTCAATGTTGAGACTAACTTAACTGCAAGACTTAGACCAGGAATCAGAAGATCTCCATTCAGTTCCTGGTTCTACTGCCAGCTGAAGCATGAAGTCATTCACCACATGGGTTTGTCCCTTCATTTTCTCCATCTATGCCTCTGCTTCCCCAGCTGTAACTGGAGCTCTGCTTTCCAGCACACCATCTGTGGTATCTTCATCAAGTTCTTTACTGAGCAGACATTTTTATTTATACTGTGGACAAGGAAATTTCTGTTACTGATGAGTGCAGAATTCTTTAATTATTCTACTTTTCTGTTTACCTTAGTGTGATATCCGTATCTGAGAAACACAAAATTGATAAAAACAAACAGAACCTCAGAAGTAGAAAGGGGCTTAGCTAGAAAACAAGCTAGTCCTTTTTATGTTGACAGACAGGCAGGAGCACGGGGCGTTGCTAGGAATAGCACTGCTTAGCTGCCTGCTCTTTGGCCAGGGCCAGAGCATTTGACCTCCCTTGCCCACACTTTCTATCATCTTGTGATTCATGATTAATTTACTTGATGGATGGCACTTTATGGATGTCAAGCAAAGTCACAGCCCTGGCCTTCTGGGAGAGCCCACCTCTATGTCAAGCATCCTGAAGATAAACAGCAGCATAAATACTGTTGAGGTAGATAGCCTTGATCCTGTTAGGTCTCTGTTAAGTGTTTTTTCATAGAAAAATGTACAGAGAACCCAGGCATTCGTGCATTCATTGGTATGTCCCTCCACTACTGGCTTATTCAGCTTCCATTCAAAAAGGACAGTTATGGGTAATGTACATAAGATAATGTTGGGAATTTGGCTTGGAGACAGGCTTTCAGAATCAGGCCACCAAACTGCTCTGAACAATCATGGCTCTGCGCTTCTGTCCTGCAGCTCTGAGTGAAAGTTTTTGTTTGGTTTTTGTTTTGTTTTTCTTCTGAGAAGTTTCTTCTACCCATGCCTTGCAAATGTTGGCGAAAAGGCCACTTATGCAGATATGGCAGGATTAAAGTGCTCTGTCTCCTGGTGGATTCCACGTGCACATGGGCTTCAAAATCAGTTGTTCATAATACACCTTATTAAGGTGAAAACTTGAGGCTGAAGCTAGAGAGGGGAGAAGGGAGAGAGAGAGAGAGAAGACATCTGTTTCAGTACGTAACAAAATCATAGCTCCATGTAGGCATGGGATCAAGGGATGCTTTTAAAATATTAACAACATTGCAAAACAATCCCTAGGGGTGCTTTAGGAATATTTGATTTGATGACAATGTGATTCCAATTCACTCTTTGCCAAGAGCTGGGAGAGATAGCATTCACATCTGGCAATCCCCCCAAATGGCATGTTTCTTTCTTAAACACCCCTTCATTATTGTTCGCATTGTTTGTCGATTTGCAGGGCTTCATGTAATAGCTTGAAATCAGAGATTAGAGTGGGGAGGGCAACCTGGCAACATTTCCTCTCTGGCTGGTATTGCCTTCACTCCTAGACAACCGTCTCTAAATGATATCTGTTCCATCAACGGACTGCTAATGAAAGATCAGTTCCATTTCATTTGCTCTTTCTACCCTTAAAAAAAAAAAAAGGAAGAAAAAAAAATAAAATGAATGCTGAGAAAAATTACACTGCTTAACAATCTTGAAAGGAAAGGGAAGGAGCAGGGATTTCCTTAAAAAACAAAGCCAAGGTCCCAATTATTGCTGTTTTCAAGCCTGCCAGCTGTGAGACTACCACCACCTAGCTCTTCCAAGGTCTCTGCAATGTACATAAGGCAATGATAGCGTGGCTTAAAGAGCAGGTTACCACACTGATTTCATGGCTTGCATAATTAACTTACAATCAAAACAAGGAGCACATTTTCTTTTACAAAAGAATACAATGGCTACTGTAAATATGGAGGTCCCTATTTCCTTACAATTTGGCCAGCTGCAGTTTTCACTCTGTTTATGCTAGTAAACTAAGCAACACCAGGGATCTATTGTTTATATTGTTAAATAACAGCGAGGCAACAATTAATAGGGGTTCCTGGCAATGTTTTGACCCGGGCCAAAAAATTTGGAACATGGTTCAGGCATCAGAATAGGCTAGGGACCAGTCTCAAAAGGCAGAAGGCTGTAGCCACCCTGTTTTGGAGACTAGGAGAGTCTATTATATAGATCAAGGCTTCTACATGCCAGTTGGCCTCAGTACCAGGGAACAGTCCCAGACTATTATTTACTGTAAAAAAATATTTAATTTACTAGTAGATATCTCCTTTGTGTCTCCGATTTCAGCTGAGCTGTTCCCAGACTAGATTAGTGAAAAATCTGGTTGAGAACCAATATATTATCAGTATTCCTGTTTAGTAATAAACGTAACCATCAAAGCCATTTACAGCTTTTGTTGCTGTTTCCCTGTTTGTCTGTTTATTTGGTTGGTTTTAAAAAAAGTTTAAATATATTTGCTTCCAAACTTATAAATTACTAAGGCCTTTTCTTATGTCATAGTGAAATGCTTTAATTTCAGCCTTAGCCTTTACAAAACCCTGGGCCAACTGGAAAGCTGCTAGACTTCTCTTCCCAGTTTATAAAATGCAAGGGTAGGCCAGTAAAGAGTTGGGAGCTGTCGGCTGAAGACGGGACATAGAAAGGCTAGCTACTAATATTGAAATAATTAATATACTACTTAAGCACTCTCCTGGAGTGTTTCTTCCTCTGCAGTCCTATAGAAGAAAGCGATGGCCTGACCCTGAGCCAAAGACCGGGATCCCAGCCGTTGCCTCTGCGCCTTTCCCCATCGCATTTACCTTGTTTCCAAAACCCTGGAGTCAGATAAGTGGTTTACACCTTCTCTCCTCCTTCCCCCATGAAACAGCTGCCCACTCTGACACAGATCAGCTAATTTGAGCTGAAAAGCGTGAAGTAAGGAAGCCAGAGGCATGTTCGCCTTAGGCCAGGATCTTGACGGTGTCTGCCTGTGATCCTAACGCCCCTTCCCGGCACATTTATGCAGAGCCCTCCCATTGAGAACATTTTTGCACAACAGCATAAAATCAGGGGCTTAAAATATTACCAAGCCGAGGTCTCTGCCTGCTTTCCCGCCATTGCTGCAGCAGAGATGATAGAAGGGAAGCTGGAAGGAGGCTCACTTCTGCCATCCTTGTGCCAACACAGCTTATGCAGGGTTAATAAATTGAATTATAATGCTAGGCTTTACACTAATGAGACTCCAGGGTAGGCACATCTATTTTTTCTGCTGCTCTTATAGGACCATTAACCTCTAGAGGAAAGGGTGATGTGGAAACCTGGGCCTGGAGGGAAATACTCCATGTTTCTGCAAGTCTGGCCAGATCATCTCTGTCACACCCCTGGTTTCTGCTTTTGCCATTGATGCCACCACGGGCTTTCAGAGCTGCAGCTGACAGGCTCTCAGCAGGACAAGATGACCACTTGGTGCAACTTCTGGCACTTTATTTACTGGCTGAGGAGGTCCCAGAGCAGCCACTGACTGCTGCTGTCAAAATGGGCTGGGGAGAAGAGCAGAGCCCCTAGACCATGGACTGCCACCACGAATTGTGCCTTTCCAAAATCATTTCACCCCCGTGGCTTCTGCATGTTCCCCCTCCCCTCCTCCTCAGAGGCAACTACTTAGGAGACAATCCTCTCCAAATCTACGCCATGGAGACCTCTGCTTGTTTCCATTAAGCATATAATTACACGGAGAATGTTGTTTGACTCATTGGCTTCAGTCCAAACCAATGCACAGACACTAAACAATGCCAGGGTAGGAGGTAAAACACATGTGAATAAGATTTCCATTTACAGCTCCTTGCTTTGATGCCATACTCGTCCCCTGTTACACACCTCCTTCCCTGAATTATAATTTGCAGCCTAACGCAAGCTCAGCTCAGCTGAAAAAGATCAGCTACAGGCTTCTCCTTCACATTCCTGGGTGAGCTGATGTGAGAGGGAGGCAGAAAGATGCTTAAAATCCTCCAGTCTAGCTAAAATCTTCACACCCTCTCCATCCAGATGTTGCAGCTTCTGGGGATGAGGAGCAGATGGGAGCAATCCTGACCAGGACAGCAGGGTGACAGGGATGTGGGACCTGACTTTACCTATACACAGCACTATTGTCTTTCATAAATCCTCCCTCAGCCCGTAGCTTTGGTCAGCAGCAGATCCGGACTGCCCTAAACCCAGTCTCACCATGCAGCAGTGAACCAGACTGGATGCCCGGTCTGCAAAAATGCAATTAATTTATTTTCATTTCTTTCACAATTCTATAGCAGATGTATGACACACAGATGCTTGTATTATCTCAAGTAAGGAGATACACATGGGTAAAAATGACGAGCCAGGGTGACATAGTCTTTGCTTAAATTTTTGTTCCATGCAGACATTTCTCTGCCTCAGAAGACTGCGAGTTGCACAAACCTTGTGGTGCCCAGTGCCACTCAAATGCAGTCACTGAAAAAGCAAGCAAAATTCAGTTTCCCATCACAGGGAAAATGGGGAAAACACATTTGAGAGAGGGAGGTCATAGAGATGGAGGAAAACAATCTGTTAATTAGAGTCATCCCCAGACTAGGGCCAAATCAACAACCTATTGATTTGGCGTTTTATAAGATTGCCATCACCAGACTATCTAACTGTCTCGACATTGTCCCTTGACAGAGGAAATAACTGAGCACTCTTTAGTTTATGTCACAGCACCATGTCCCCTGTACATCTGGGACCAAGAGGCTGAAGATACTGAACCCCCTCAGATGAGGGAAGAAGCCAAGGAGCATGGGTCAGCCTCTGCATTTCCCTAAGAGCAAAACAGATTTTTCAAAGAATCACATATTCCCTCTTCTTTAGCTTTTAATCAGTTTGTGGGGTGCATCTGCCAGAAGCAGGACTTTGAGTGCGTGCTTGCACAGAGGGGCAAGGGCTGTAGTTACACATCCACATACTTCAAAAAAGCTGCAAAGACATCCCAGCCATTGGCATCGGCAGGACTGAAATATTTTCATCTGCTTTCGGGATGCACTAATTGCCATCGTGTGGGCTGCAAAGCTTCTGTGCGTGTTCCCCACCTTTAGCATCATTGTGGTTGTTTGCCTTCAGCCTGCTGTGCCTTTCAAGGATGGGGAGAGGTGTTTTCCCTTTCATTTCCCTTCCCATTAATACAGTTGTATTTTGTGAGGTATTTGTTTACACGAGTCTTCTCCATTCATTCCTCTCAGGGGAGCCATTAATTTATCTGCTTTGCTTTCCGTCAACAGGAGTTGACAGAGGGAGTTATGGGTTAACTACTCTGTTTAAAGCCAGTGGCAGGGGCTGGTATCACTCAAGCTAAATGAAAATATAAATATCTCTTTACCTACCCAAGAACTCAGCTTACAAGCAGAGGCCCCGGTGTTTAGGTTCAACCTATTTATAAGCCTAATGACCCAACGTGGCACTGAACGTGTTTAGTGACAGCTTGAATGCGAGGTTGCCCCGGACCCTACCTACATATAATTACAGAATGAAAATTTCAAAAATGCTTTAATTATAGTAGGCATTATGCTTATATTGCCAGCAAGGAGCCTAATTTTGGAGAAATACCTGCTTCATCAAACCCAGGCCCCCTTGAAGGTCGTTGGCAGGATCACTGAAAATTGGAGGCTTCCAAGGTCACAGGCTACATCTGAAAAAATTGCCAATGTGCTTCCTTACATGTTTCTTCATAGGTTCATTTTTGGCTCACTCCGGGAAGGAGATATCCAAAAGACTCCAATTTCTTAATTTTATTTCTTTTCATCCTCAGCACTGACACTTTGGTATGCTGAAATATGATGCAGTGGAGCCCGTACCATAAATGTGAATGTTAAAAGGTTTTCTACAGGGAGCTGAGCTTAAAATGCCCCATTTTACTCCCCAAGTGAAATGAATGGAAAATACTTCCATGTAATTTAATGGGCTTTGGACAAGATGTGCAGAAGCCATTGCTGGTGTAAAAGCCAACGCCAGTCAGGAGATGACACAAATTCACTCCTCAGCAGTCAGAAATAAAGGTAGAAAAAAGTGTTTTGATTTCCTTAAAATACAGTTTGCATGCAGCTTGATTGACAAAAAAAAAAGCCCCAAGGCAGTAGATTGTTTTTTTCTTTTTTAGCATTCATTTTTCCAATATGGGATACCAATAACTGCTACTGAAATAAAAGGGAAGAAAAAGAGGAAGAAAATACTGACTGCATTTGACTGTTTTGCTTTCAACAGTTTTCAAATATTCTTGAAAACACAGTGGTAAAGGCGTGGCAGAGAGAATAAAGCATTAACATAAATTCCAATTACAGACACAGAAATGTTGGTCTGTATGCAAGGAGAAACGGATGAGGTGTGGACATGAAGCAGAGGGGTATCAGCGAGGCAGCTTCCACAAAGCAGCAACAGATCTCTTGGCAGGCATGGAGTGATATTATCTCTCAAGAGTTACAAAATGTACATCTGATCATGGGTGGTAGGGGCTAGAGCTGGAAAAGATGTATTAGAAGGGTCATTAAAAGCCTTCTGTTCCATTGCTTGAAAACTGGATAGAAATACAGATTTTTTAGATCAGGCGAGATATCGCATGCCATGACCTAAAATGGATATGGTTCCACCTTGCAGTTTAGACGGTGGAAAAGAGTTTCCCAGTCTGTCCTCCTTCCCGTCCCAGTGTATTGCCCTCCTCCCTGAACCAGTGGAACTGCTCGTGAAACCACCCTGTAAAACCAAATTGCTTTTAATCTAGCCCAATTAAAGTTTGGATAGGTTAAAAAAATAAAAAGGTAAGGGTTTGGTAAAGAAGGGCTCATTTTCTTTTTATTTCCAGACCATTTCCCTGATCTGCTTGTGGTGTGGTTTTACAAACAGCTGCATCAGTATCCCCAGGGAGGCAGCAAGCAGCAGGGTGGCTGAGCCCTAGCAGGAGGTAACATCTCAAGCCGGGTTTGTCATCACAAGCGTTGAAACATGGAACCATTCCTCCACTGAGGTTGACATTTTCAAACCCAGGAGCCTGAACTTTGGTAAAAACAAACTTATGTTTAAAGGATTCTTGGCAATTGGATTTCCTGCACATTTCTGCATCCAACAGATGTAAGCATTGATCCAGCTTCACTTGGGCAATGATACGTGCAATGAAGCATTTGGCTTCAGGAGCTTATGACTGAGGATATTGCTGTCTCCTCTGTCTCCATCTGTACTGCTTCCTTCTTTACAGATATAATTGTTAGCTAATAATTTAACATTTGTATGCCACTTTGAAAATTGTGAGCACTAAGTATAGGGTTTTGTGAGCTCATATCCTGGCAAAATATTTCTTCCATATAAATTAATTTTTTAATTGAATCATACTTTGTGATTTTTAAAACATACAGAGTGGTTGGACCTCTGCTATTTATCATTCTTCTCTGCAAGAGTTTGCCAAGGTAGGAAGGAAATAGAGTCAAGAAGTTACTGTGAAGACATAGATAAGCATTTTACTTTAGGATACTTTTATGTCTATGATTCCAACGAGCCTAAAAATCTTTGCAAATCATTAGCATGCCATGGCCCAGAATCCTTCCTGAAACTGTATGATCTCACCTAATAAGTTTCTCGTTAGACTCCTAGGCTCTCTCGGTCATCTTCTTAATAGTGATACTTATCTCATAGCTTATTTATTCAAATGACATGCTTAAAAGCATCAAACAAGACCCTTTACTTGGCTGTGAAACAGCTAAGAATGGTTATATCTTTTTTTCATAAAATGGGCCCAAAACGTTAAATGCCTTGTCCAGGATCACACAGTAAATTAGTGGTACAGCTAGGCATAAGAGAAACTAGTGTTGCTTCCCAGACTCTTGCTTCTCAGCAGTAGACATCACTGTCTTTCCATCTCAGGAATGATTGCATGGTCCAAATTGACAACGGTTTACTCACTACTTAAACCCACGGCCTTGATCTCTTAGATTCTCTTTTCTTTTGACCTTAAGCAAGGTCAGAAATGCACACAGTACACTGCAGGGATAGTGGCTTCATGATAAGCATCTAGCCTCATTGTTTTGAGAGGTTTTTTTTTCTTTCATTTTCCAGAAGATGGGCTTTCCAGAGATAGAAAGTCATCTTATTACTTCAACCAAAAAGCTCACAGTTCAGAGATAGCCACTGAATAAGACTCTGTGTTTGCCAGAACCCACTCTGCTCTGTCTTGGAGCCCGTTACTGAATTTTGCTTTTTGTCTTTTACCTCATAACACATATAAAAGATTGCGTTTGTTGCATCTATTCGAAACAAATGGTAATAATTAACATTTATATAGCATTTTCTTCTTTCTAAGCACTGCACAAACACTAACGAATTACTCTTGGTTTAGTGTAAATTAATGTAATCCTACTCTGCTTTACAATCTATTTGCATCTTTTGTTGACTGAGAGCTAGTTCAATTACTTCTAATCTTTGGTCCAACTAATCATTAAAGGTATGGCTAAGAAGAGCCATTTATATCTTCAGTTGCCATCTCCCCAACTCCTTCGTTTGTTTTTCCCTTTTCTTCCCACAATGTCTTTTTTGCCAAATATTCGTCCAGCTGGATTCCTGAGCATGGTAGCAAAGCTCTCCTCCAGCAGACCGGTGAGCCTTTCCTCTCGTTTTGTTAAATGATACAAAAACTTTATCTTCATTATAAGAATGACTTAGTAAGTCATTCTGTTTTGCCACAGAAAGTCATATACAAGATAGGTTTTCCAATGGCAAACAGAACAACTTATCACTTAGTCACTAAATTAGCGATCTTACTACCAATAATCCAGAACTTAGTTTCCAATTTGGACTTGGATAAGCCACTTAATGACCTACCTAGCACTTATCTACCAGAAAACGAGAAAAATATTTGGCTTTCGTGAATATTGGCACAGAACTCCAGCGAACAGGCTTCTCAAGGGCAAACAGGAGCTGGGGTTTGTGCAATCTCTGCCACTGACTTCCTGAGTGATCTTGTTCAGGTCACCTTACTTCTGCCTGTCTCTTCTGCCTGCAACATGGGGGAGATGCAAATGTACCTGCTTGCATGGCTGAATCATTAAGAAATCACAGTCATGCAACAACATGAGTGAAGAACTCTGCAGGGTGGTTAATCCAAACAAATTTATCCTCCTACTCTTGAACGAGTCAACCTAGGATCCCCTTGGAGTTAATAAAGAGAACGAGTCACTTCCAGGTAATAATTTCTCTATGTCTGTAACAGATGTGTAAATTTTTTTTTTTTTAATGAATCTTGCTCTAGGAATTACTATTTTTTTCTTCACTATTTGTAGAAGGAATCAAGTGTGACTAGTTCAGCTGCACGTGTTTGCAAAATTGATATCAAAAGTAAGGTGAGACAAATTCTACTTATATGGGTAGTCTGTTCACTCCACCATGTAGATTTACAATTGAAGTGTAAAATCAGAATCCAAATTTTACTTTCTGAGTTCTTATCATGATAGTAAAAAAACCCAGAAGTAAATAAAAATAAACCCTGATGTTATTCTGATAACTTTGGGCAAGTAGGAAAGCAGAATTTTGCAAGGAATATATAAACGCAGTATTTTATCTTTTCACTGGAGCTACAGTATCACTTATCATTACCTTATTAAGCTCCCTCCTTAGCACATCTTGCAGTCCTGCAGTGTTTGTACAACTGGAAGAGTGCATCGAGTGTTTTTTTGGTGATTCACACCCCGCACATGTGAGTGCTGAGCTGCAACCCAGCAATCAGGTGCAAGTCCTCTTGCCAAAGTGCAGTCTGTGTCAAGCAGACAGTGGTTTGTGGGGATGTCATATGGAGTTCTCACCTTGCAAGAGGGATTGCATCTGCTTAAAATCCCTTGTTAGAGACGATACGTCTCCTTGTTATTCCAATGAGGAAGCTCTTTGTTTAAGAAAAAAACAAATAGCAATTATTTTCTATTTCTAATTTACTATTTTTATCTCTCCATTTTTCCCCCTTAGGCATTTTACCTAAAAAAAATATACTGCCTACTGCATAAGCTTGATGTGTGATTGAAAGCTGAGCTTTGGACCCAGTAGGGGTTATACTGATTAATCAATCCCTAGCATCTCTCAATGCACTCTGATTATCTCACAGAGAAGTCCTAAAATAAGTCCATAGAAAATCAGAAATCAATTCATGGGCATTTGCAGTCTTTTTACAGATAATTCGTATTTTAATAAACTTAGTTTGAAGTTTGACTCTTTGGGGGATTTTATCAGCACAAGAAAACAGGCTTGCTGCTTTCCCTGCTGAAAGAAAGCAAGGACAGATAACCCAGCTCCACAGCACCTGCGACAAGAGCAGGGACAATTTTACACACGATACTGTCGTAAGACAAGGACAGGTTGGCCTTCTGATTAATCCTGCAGCAGTTTTGGGTGTTAGTTACTTGAATCCTGTGACCTGGACAAGATACTTGTTTCTACCTGCAAAAGAGGAATGCTAATACTCTTCTCCCTGCGCTGTTTGTCCTGCCTGTTTAGATGAGAGCTTTCCTCTACTGCAGGAAGTTCTCTGTCATACAGGTCTGCAGAGTGTCTATATAAATATTACTAATAAATAGGCACATATAAAATGAATCTGTCCCTAGCAATGATTTTTGAACATAGACTGGAGTATATTCCTCCAAATTCATTTGAGACTATGGCATCCCCAGCCATGCATTTGCAGTAATGAAAGCCAATGCAAGCATAAACGATCACACTATCCGCACAGCCGAGCCAAAAAGAAATTTAAAAAAAACACAATAAACAAAAAAAAAATCAGATATTGCAAGCTTTGTGTGACACTTCTCTTTCAATTCAAGCTGTCACCCTGTGAGCTGCTCAGACACTGGGTTGCATCCGAAGGGTGCACAGGAGATGTGCTCTGAACTCTGCTTCACATATGAGGTGCATGCTGACATGATACATATACCAAGGGATAGAGATACTTGATGAGATTTATGCTTTAATCTACCAACCATTTTCTCTTTCGTAGTTTTCCTGCAGCCAACACAGCCACTCCTGATAGTGTCCATGTTTTCAGAGGCAGGATCAGAGCCCACAGTTGTGACTGCAGGGAGAAAAGGCAGACATGCCTTCTTTCGTAAAAGAGTCCTAGCCTTTCTTCAGTTCTCTTCTGTGAGAGCAGAAATAATGCATTACAGTGACACATACGGCATGACTGAGAGTGGGTATGAGTTCAAAGCCTTGTTCTTCTGGAAAGGGCTATAAGCTCACCAATATCCCTATGAAGAGATGAGACCTGTACACACCAGGCAGAGAGTTCAAAGGAGAAAAGTGCTTTTTTAACACAACTGTGGGACTGCCCACAAGATGTTGCAAAGGTGAAAAATATTTAAATGTTAAATCAGATTAAACAAACTCTCAGAGGACAGGTCCATGAAGGACTGTCAAACCCAGTGCTTCTACTAAGAAATTTGCCAAACCCCAGCCTTCTGGGAATGTTGCAAAGGGAAGGACCAACCTTACTCCTTAAATTCCCGTTCCCAACTGCTTTCCCCTTCTGCTCTTCCAAAGCACCCCCCACTGGGACAGAGGATACAGGGCTTGATGGCCCTTTTGCTCTGACCCAGTACAATCATCCTCCTGTGCATAATTTCAGGAGCTCTGCAGAGGATGATCAATTCTTTGACATAACTGCACGATAAACAGCAGGCGTGAAGTTCTTGAGTATAGTCAACTATCCGAGCACAACCCTGTAAAAAGTTTTCCTATGTAAAGGAGAGCAGCTGGCCTCTGATGCCTTACCAAGACCGCTAGTTCTGCTTTGTGTGTGCATA
>Ga0181612_119017_pt1 | contig 28567 bp, 16 predicted proteins | sample HoacroProtozoa21_FD_119630 | JGI IMG/M metagenome (GOLD analysis project Ga0181612, IMG submission 119630) | Hoatzin crop microbial communities from Cojedes, Venezuel. Combined Assembly of Gp0051906, Gp0051904, Gp0051908 | reverse complement strand
CATAAGCAGGCCAATGAGGAAAAGGGGAAAAGGGAGAGAACAGAAAATGACTGATAAATGTTCCCGGGTTTCCTTTCAGCAAGCAATTGTAAGCACCCGTTATGTTGCTTATGTATGTATTAAATTTCTATGGCAAGAAGTATAATAACATAATGAAATATGCTTTTATTATGAAAAGGTCTATATATGGTGGAAACCAAGAAAAAAATCGGTTACCTGGGTAATAAGAATTAGGCACTGTTGTGCTCAATGTGTTAGTTTTCATTGTAAATGAAGATGGTGAAGATACAGCTGCAAAGAGAAACAAGGTTGGTTAGAGAGAGCGAAGTGATTATGTGGCTATTTAAGCTGAGTGATACAGCGTATGTGATTGACTTGGTTTAGAGTCCGTCCTGTTGTGTTTGTTGCACTGGAATCAAGAGCCAGGGAAAACCAGGAGTGTCTAGTGAATAAAATAGCTCACTGAATTTGATCAGGTCTCTAAAAAGAAATGTCATCAGAGAAAGCGTTTTGATCGGTGATGACAAATGTACATCTTAAATCACAACACTAGACTGAATACTGATGCTTGAAGAAAGACATCATAACAACAGGTGTTTTTGAAAGAAGCTTTGATCATTAGTAAGTTTACTTAATAATATTGTAAATACCGCATGCAAATATTCTACTATAGTTCATTTTTTCTTCTCCTCTTTTTTGATTTTTACAGGATTTTTTACATTTTACAGGATGTTCAGCCCCAGAGTCATTAAAGGCTTTTAAGCAAAGCTCATTGAAAATTCAGTCTTAGTTGCTTGTCTACACAGCTTGAATTCAGTCGGATCGGTGAATGTAAGCACATTCTGGATACCCATAAACAGACCAGCAGGAATTTGTGAAACGAAAGTAGAACTGAGGAAGACAGGATCTGCTGGATGAGAAGGAGTGAGTTTACTCCTGCTGGCTTTCATCCGCCTTTTTTTTTGGTTGATCTTCTAGGGCATACAGTTGCCAGCCCTTGTTAAGATGGAGCTGTTTGAAAACTGGCTTAAACAACACTGACAGTTGTCACTTATTCTATAAATTAATATATCTGAGACTACTTTCCTTTGATTATTTCTCCTGAATCACTGGATGGAAAGAACAGAGCGGTACTCCTTTTGGGTATGGATGCAGAGATTAGCTGAGGTCAGGGCCGTTGCAGCTAATAAAACTGCCTAGATACAGAATGCAGCCAGAATCATAAACTTTCACAGAACTAGGAATGTTCTAAATCTCTTGAGTACACGGCCTTATACAAACATTATTCCTAAAGACTGTCAGCCTGCTTCTCCTGGTGATCACATTTCTTACGGAAAGTCGTCTTAGAGGTTCTAGCCCTCAAGTGGTAGAAAATACTTGCTATGTCAATAATTTCAAATTGGCTTAAGGTGCTTTACAGGATTTAGTCCCAGGAACCCGTTGCAGCTTCTTTGGTTGTTGTGACCACTCGGTAACACCATTGGAAAACTACATCAGGATGATGGAAGATGAAGTCAAACTTCGTGATTGCTTCACAGAAGTAAGCAATCTCATTAACTGCAATGGTATGTTCTCATCAGAAGGGCAAGTCAGATTTTGAAAGATCTATTTCAAAGCAATTTCAAAAGTAACTCAAATGCAAATTAACATCGCAAATTCTGAGCCTAATCCAGCTGAGAGAAGTCTCCTTGTATAAACCTCACAGAGTGTTTGTACAATCGAGCTCGTCAAAGTAAGTTCTTAAGCATATTATTGAAGGGTGGGAGTTGGGCCTTGCATACTGTTAGTACTTGAAACAAAATTCAGTCTTTGACAAATTCTGAAGATGTTCAAAAACACTGGTATACAAGAAAAACTGAGGTTCCTTAAGAACTACAAGAAACAAGGAAGTTTTTGAACTTAGTCATTCTTTTTTCATGCTTTTCAACAATTATAAAAAACTACTGCTTTTTCTTGGTCTTTGCTTAGTTCTAACCCCCAGACAGAAGTGAGTCCTTGAATAAAATGCTAATATAGGAAATTTTATGTCCCAAATTTTATTTATTTTCAGGGTAGATCCAAGAAGACCCAGGATATTAGAGAATCTCTTATGAAATTGCAGAACAGATAATTCCACTGAGTTCTTCCTTTGCACAAGCAACAGAAAGAGCGTCATCTAGAATTGGAAATAAGAAGACAATCAGATCACCACTATTAAGTTATGACATTCAAAAATAAATTTCACCTAAGAAAAAAGAAGTGAGCAGGGGAAGCATCTGAAGGACTTGAGAAAGCATGAGGGACATAAAATTTTTAACATAATAGAGACTGGAAAAAGGTAGAACTACAGCTGTTTCAGTAATGTCTTTGCTCTTCTGCAGAAGAAAAGGATGGATAGAAAAAAGCTCAATTATCCTTATTATTTTTAAAGAAGTCTGTTCTTGATGTCTGACTGTCTTGTTCATTCGAATACACACTGCAATGTGCTGCACAGTGGGAAACTCTGGGTCCCATGGATTTTCCATGACTGAGTAATGAGGAATATTTTAAAAACCATTTGCACCTTTCTTCCACCTTCTAAAAAAAACAAGAAAGAAAAGGAAAGAAAAAACTTACATCTCCCATTTAGATTGTGCGTGTCCATGAAAGAGAAAGCTTCATCACAGTTGGTGCCTTGCTCAGTGTAGCTTTTATCCATTGAATTCACCATCACTGTCATTTCCTGCCGTGTACTACTCAATGTCTCTTTCCGCTTTTTAGCCAATTTTCTTAAGAAATGAATGTTGAGGAAAAAAAAGACAAAAAAAAAGACTCAATGAGCAGACATAGTCTTCATCTTGTTTAGATCAGTATTGTAGTTTGTAACCACACTATTAAGCAACATATTTACAATTATTCCTGCATTACTGGAAACTTAAATTGATTTCACACTCATGTCTTTCAGCAGCATCTGATAATCGAGGGATAGTTGCCAATGCCATGACTTCCTGTGAACTGTACCTTCATCCTCGAGGACCACCACTGAATTAAAAGGGACTACTTGGATACAAAGGTGATGTGAGCTACTGTATCAGAGGCTACATCTGTTTAAATATGCAAATAAAAATGATAGAAGGGAAGATTTCACTGGAACTGACAAATCAACAACTATTTTCACTTCATACGTGTACAACTGGATGATTCTAATTGTCTGGGGCTGTTTCACTGAGACACCACATAATACAGCTAACTGGTTTACATCATACTTTATAGTATATGTTTGATCTCAACATACTTCGCACAAGCAAGTGACATTTTAAATTGACTTGCATTTCTAAAGACTATTTTCTGTCACTCTTAATTTCAGAAGAATTATTCACAACAGTGAGTTGCTTCTCAGCAGGACTGACTGGCCTGTCAGAGACAAGATCTTGATTCTGATACTATAATAGTAATTCATTAAGCTATAGAACTGCTTTGGATGTATATGCCTCTTTTTTCCAGATCTGTCTGTTTCTGTCTAAACTAAAATCTCACTCTGTCTCCCCTAGAGTTATGCTTAGATAACATCACAAAATAACATGTCCAAGACTCTTAATTTTTCCTTCAAGCTCTGTCAGATGTCTGTGATCGTGATGATGGTGGACTCCATGCCCATTTGGCTTGTTTCCCTGACCTACGACTCTGCCTTAGACCAAGCCTTTCTCCAATTCCTTGCCTACAGCCTCCATTTAAATTTTCCAGATTCCTCCTGTATAGTATCTTTAAGGTATGGGTTTTACACAGAAATAACTGCTTGACAGACTCTGATCTTCTCATATCTGTTCATTCAAGGACTTTTCCTCTGTGGAAAACATAATGATCCAGCTCATATCTGTCCACCAGAAAGATCTTCTAGATATCTTCAAGCACAATTTATAGGAGCTTATTATCTCATCTATGTTTCCTTCCACTTCTAGAGGCCTACTGCATTAAGCATAACCAACTTGTGCTAACTCTTAAAGCCTGTGTCTTTGTTAACTCTCATTCAGTATGTAAAAATGATTCCCACCCCAGATAAAAATTTTATACCAGCCTCCACTAGATTTTCAAACAAGCACGTTTGTCTCCCCTCGTGTTGCATGGGAGGAGCTTTCTGTAAACCTCCCTACTGATAGCTCACTATTCTGCTTCAAATCCCTGCCTGCAGACACCCTTTTCAAACGACTGATATTACTGCTCATTATGCTGATCAGTATTGCCTCAAAGTCTCCCATGTCCCCCATCTACCTGTTGTCTCTTATCTTACACCTAGATAACAAGCCATTTGGGCAGGAGCTATGGTTGTGTTCTGTACCGATACAGTACCAAGCTCAGCAGTATCTTAGTCTGTGACTAAAGCTCAAAAGGCCTTTGAAACTAAAGTCTTGTTGTCAATAGAAGTAGTAAGTGCACGCATGGTGTTGGGTCATATTGCATGCAAAAGCATTTAGGGTGACATGTGGCCTTCAATAAGCTGCTGGATTGCCACTCCATTCATGACAGCGTGTCCCCATGACTGAAAGCAACTGAAGTACTCTGCCCTAAAAACCTGCTAAGAGTACCTTCAGTAATGAGCAGTGTGTGCCTCTTTGCTCATCTCAGCTCAGAAGTTACCTGCGTTAGTCACTAGAGCTGCCATGAACACACTAGTTTGCGACAGATGCTGAGAAGGAGAGCGCTTATGGTCAGCTGGATGTCAGCTACTCACGGGACTCTGCACTACCCTAAGCATTTAGATGTGCAACAAAAACCCATCAATAAATGCTCATTACTATGGATTTCAAAATTCACTAATGTTAATATTACAGTCTAGCCAAGAAAGAGTGCAAGATAAATAGTAACAAGTCACATCCTACCTGCAGATGAAGTTTAACTCCCGATTTTGTGATTTTTGATGGACAGCAAAAATAACTCCTGAACAACGGTTTTGTTTCTCAGTTTTCATTTTATTTTAGTTTAAGGAGATTAAATGGAGAAACTTAACAAGTCCCTTTCTGATCAACACTAATTTACTTTGTAGACTTCGTAACAAAACTGGTTATTACTTCACAGTGCATAAACACAGAAGGGACCATTAGATAATCTAGTCCGAACTTTTTTATATCAGAGACAGGAAAATTTCACTCATGTACCATAAATAAAACAAAACTTGTATATCTTTGCATCCTTAAATCTCCCCCCTCCTTCGTATCTGATTGTAATTAATAAGTAATATAGTATTTCAAGTAGAATCTGAGATGTATCTCCAAACACATGAACAACTCAATGAAAGGACGGGCTTATCAAAGTGATAACACGAAATGGATGTATTTTTACCTCTTTCCACCTCAGATGGATGGCAACACACTACGTCATGCATAGCTCCTCTTCTGAGCCTCTTTAGCCTTGAGCTGAAAGCACATACAGCTACTCCCGCCACCTGCCAACCATGGGCAACTCCCAGCATAGCTGGGTTGTGGAACCAGAACCTGCACAGTGACAATGACAGCATCCACAGCATGGTCACTGAAACTTCATCCATAAGGCACGTATCGTACTTATTTCACAGCTGTGCAGACCATAGGGAAGCACTTCAGGACAATTCAGCACTAGAGCAATGCTTCAGGAAGGCAGAAGCAGCTTTTTGTCACAAGCCTTCCCTCTCTTCAGCCTGGGATCAGCAGCTTCTCTTTAACCAGCTGCCAGTCCAATTAGCTATCTAGACATCGCACTCTCACTGAAGCCAGGAAACTGCTTTCCCTTGTCCAGCAGTGGACCTGCGAGTACCATCTCCATCCACAGAACCTTTAATCGCTGTCAATCTCATAAGCTCAGCAATTTCTCCAAGAACTCTTGTATATGCACAATGTACTGCTGAACAGGTAACAACACTTACTTAACAAGCTTTTTAAAGAAAAGTTACTAGGAGAATTGCCCTGGGCAACATTATAGTGATACTGATCCATATGCGAAAATCCACCAGGTGGTAAAACATACGACACCAGGCACTCAGTGGGATTATGAAAAACCCCCATGCTCCGTAGGGTGCACATCTCAAGCATCTGCTGTTACAGGCAATATCCTTTAATTTACAGTAAAAATTGTATCCTACCCAAGGAAAGCCAGAGTTCTTGCTTATTACACCAACAACACAAAGCTCAAATTTTATAAAAATTCAGCTAATTTTCTTAAAGTAATTACGCTAACATTTTCTCATTTCCTTCATTTTTGGTTCCGGTCCCATAATCAAGCTATAGCAGATTGTTTTTATGACAGTAACAACTGTACCGTACTTCTCAATCTGAATCTAATTCTGGAAATAGGTCTTGTGGGAAAAGTTCAAAACTGAAACAACTGTTACAGGAAGAGAGCAATACCAGCCAGACTTTTGTATTGTGAACGAAAACACCCACTGGACTTAGTCAAGTAAACTTTAGCTGAATATAACATTTTTTACATCTGCAGTTTCCAGATATTGCTGACAGTGTTGCAGTGCTGCAGTCTCTGCAACTCATCCATTCCTTGGATCTCTTGATCCCTGGGAGACTCTAGTTATACAAGATCTAAGAAACTTGCACAACCATAGTACTTCACATCACTACCACCACTCATGCTCTTAGATTTGAAGTAAATTTGGACAGAAAAAAAGACTTAAATATCTGATCATCTTCACTCTTGGAAAAGACACTTCATAGCTACTCTGATGTCTCCTCCTTCCTCAAGGAAACGAGATCTACAACCAAAGGAAAAAAAAACACAGATGGAAGCTGCCATGACGATTACCTAAGATGAAACTCTTTATGTAGGGAAAGCAAAAATGATCAGCTTACTACAGATAGAGTGTTACCATCACTACATGAGGAAAGACAAGATGCTATACCAGTCTCAGAAAAGAGAAGCCTAATATCCACAACAATCTCAAGACTAGCACAAGAAATTCTGAGAAGTGAGCTGGTGTAATGGTAAAAATATAGTAAAATGCAGAGCAGACAAACATACACGCTCTCCTTAAAAAATTGTATGGGATTTTGGGTATCATCTACTCTCCTCTGTTACAAATATTAATAAAATCAGCCTAGTAAAATATAAGCCAAAGGTTTCATCACCATCTGTCCCCATTTTATCTGCCACCATGAAACTCTTACATGCTGCACCTTCTCCTGTACAATCCCTTCCAGCTGAAAGGATCACCTTGTAAACTTCTGCAAGCCTGACACAATACCTTTCTCAAAATCCGCCTCCTCTGTGATTTCTCCCTCAAACCCTCCAACAAATGAACGCCAATAACTGCTAAGCGACATTATCAGCCTGTATTTGGTTCATTTTCCATCTACTTATCTGTATCCATTTTCTGTGTCCTGTCTTGACTTCAACAACAAGGTCTTTGAGACCTAGTTTGCCTTTTCCCTTTGTGTTTATAAAGCACTAGGCACAAAGCACAAGGCACAATGGGGCACTACCATAGTTAGAGGAATGTAACAACAGTAAAATAAAAAAAAAAATGGTGACTGGAGCTGATAACCAGAATCAACTCAGGGCTCTGAAAGAAATGTGCTTTCTATTTTAATTTAGCAATGGTGAAAAAAACTTGTTTATTCGAATCAAGCAAAAGCACTCACTTTCTTCTTGCCAATTCCAAACTGAGTAGTACTCCCCTTTTTTTATCAGTATGGCTCCTTCCTTCCAAGAGAAGAAATTAAATTCCAAGCGAAGCAAGGAGAAACAAGATGCTGCTACTTTCCACAGCTCCAGCAACACACTACCATCACCAAGGGATTAATAAACACAGTGAGATGAAATTTGTAACAGTGCTGCCAAAGGTATTCAGCTGAGTTTTTTCCTTTAATTAATTCAATGAACTATTGCACTTCTTGTAGCTTAGGACAAAATAGCTTCTTCCTATGTATATACTGTTTCAAACTTTACTTCTCTCTTTGTGGACAGGACTCATAAATGGTTCTGATAAAGAAAGGATTGGGAGCTTTAATGCAACCCACCGGTGTGGTGCACTTGTAGCTACAAAAGCTTTTAACAGTTTGCTCACCAAAGCCCTGAAAGAATCTAAACTGTAATCAGAAGGATCCTTTAGTAAAATAATAGCTGGTTAAAAAGATGCAATACAAAGGGTAGGTCTAAATTATTATTTTTCACAACAGAAATGCATTACTAGTGGGTATCCCACAAAGTGCATTTTGGGATTTATACTATTCACCATACACACACTGATCTATGGTAGGGGTGAGCAACATTGTTGTCCACAATTTTTTTGGACAAGACACAATTTTTAATCGGTAGTAAAAACTAGAAATAGGGTTAAAAAGTTACAAATTTATCTCTTGAGGTAGAGTAACTGGATATTCACTTAAGATAAAATTCAGTGTTGACAGATATGAAGCCACGCATATGGGAAACAATAATTCTAATTACATACACACAAGATTGGGTCTATATGACTTCATAAACAACAGAAGAAGGAAATCTGGTAGTCATCAATTCTCTGAAGACAAAAGTTCAGTGCTATATATAGTCAAAAAGGCAAAAGGAAGTCAGAAATGATTAGGTAAGGAATAGAGAACAAAATGAAAAACATCATTAAGCAACTGTATAAATCTATGGAGCTCCCAAATTTTGAACGCTGCATGCAGTTTTGCCATGTGCCTGTCCAAAAAAGATTTTCTCGAACAAGAGAACATATACAGAGAGGTGATGGGAAGATCAAAGGAACAGACCCTACCAGAAGATAAGGAGTCCCCAGTTTAAAGAAGAGGCACTTGAACCGGGAACATGATAAAAGTATATGAAAAAGAAAAGAATGGAGAAAAGTAAGAAATTAAGAAAGATTTACTATTTCTCAACAATGTAAGAACCAGAACCAGAGGATGTACAGAAAATTTCTCAAATATAGAAGTAAATATTTTCACACCAACCAGATAATTATGGAACATGCCACCACAGGACTCTAGGGATACCAGAAGTTAATATCGGTAAAAAAAAATTGATTCAGGGCTGAGTGGAGGACAGTGAATGCATTACCTTATCTTAGCTCTGTTCCTGTGTTCACCTAAAGGTTTGTCACTGGCCTTTGTCACAGACATGCTGTTAAGTCTGGTGGACTTCTAATCTAAAATTTGATGCAATTTTTTATTATATTAACAATCCGAGCACAGATTGTGCAAGAAACAGGATGTAAATACCTTATTTGCCTTTCGAACAATTAGAATTACTCACCTTTTTGCATTGTTTAGGCTACTTATGATACACCAGGCAGGATTAACTCATACATTAATTACTTTGCCCATCTATTTTGGCTGTCTATGATATGCTAAAAGAAGACTCATAATTATTTTGTGGAAAATGCTTTAATCTGAAATCATTTAATGAGCATTACTGATTCAGTGACACTCAGTCTGAAGATGTAATTTAATAAAAACTCTCCACAAGAAGTGTGTAAGAAAGTCTGCAAATGTAACTGACTTAATCCCTGTTTATTGTGGTTTTCTACATTTTTCAGACTCATGTTGTAACTATTTTTTCCTTAACAACAAAACAGTCCTTGTCAATAACTGCAATTGTTTTCCTGTCTTTAGCAATGGGTCCTCTAAGGCAGACCAAAAACCACAGATCACACATCATTGTGAGAATTACATGTGTGCGATGGAGATCACCTTTAGTTCACCACCTCTGGTTTGCAATAGTATACATTTGGTAACATTGAGTATTACTCCAATCTGCAACAGAGAATTCAAAATAATATTTTCTGGTTTTTAGGATATCCTTTTAGGGCTTTTATCCTTTTAGAGTCTCCAATGCCTCATCTGTATTTTTTATGTTACTTTCCAGTGTTAAAAAGTCCTCACAGAAAACAAATTATAGGAACCTGAATAATCCAATTCAACCAAACTGGTAAATTTCTCAATAATTAATTTATCAATAATTAATACTTTTATTCTGCTTTCTATTTCTTATCCAAACAGCAACACGCTGCACGGAACTTCTTCTGTCTCTCCTGAATGGACTGAGACACAAATATGAAGCAACTGAAATCAACTGAGGATGCAAACCAGAAGTAGTATGGTGTTAGTGACAGTGAAGTTCTGCTCATAGAAAACTTCTGTCATTCAATTTCACGTTTATGTGCTTTATATTGAAATGTAATATGCTCAAGAATGGAATTTCACATTGACATTAAACTGTGTACTGTCAACACTATCAGACAAGAAATAAAGATAGGAGAAGTATTTTTCAAGGCACTATGTTTTGCAGCAAGAACTAGTGAAGACTTAATAAAACGCTTTACAAGTTATCCCCATTTCAGGAACTAGCATTTCTAAAGAACAACCATGGAGAAAGTAATTGTCAAGAGAATTAAAAAAGAAAAACGTTGGCAGGATCCCACTGAATTGTGTTGTTCCTTGCTTAGGGCCTCGATACGCAAACCTGCATTAGATTATAAAATTATTCTTTATCCTAAGAAGTCTAACACACATTTTGTATTGATGTCACAACAAAGTAAAGCTACAACTGTATGGAAGACTGATCTAGAGATTATGAATATTTGTCTATAGCCAAGGATGCATAAACCCTTTCACCTGACTTTACAAAGGGGTGGTTTATTACAATTTCTTTTAGGTGCCTTCTCTTTGTTTTAATTATCAACTTCCTGCTTCAGAGCAAGCGCTAACACTATTTATTTCATTTTTATTGTGCTCTTGCATTCTCTGATAAAGACAAAACAATGAATTTCACAAAAATGCTGCGATGCTGCTTGAATCTTGAAAGCAGTGTTCCTGATACCACGGGATTTCATTTCCTTCCCTTTGTGGGAGGAAATGTGTGGCTCTCATTTTTGTCACAGAGACTTCAGAAGCACTTTCAGTAACACCAAAACTTGTACAAGAAGGCACCCCAATACTAGCAGAACTGGCTAGAACGGGAGAAGGAGAAAGGAATGTGAGTAAAAGGCTTGGGATGGGGACTCATTTAACTTAGAGTTACAAGAATTGAGTGCAAAATGAGTACAAACTTCTTAAATGAAGGTGGAGGTTAACGAAAATGGTCTTGATTTCTACCAGCATAAACAACAGTTCTGATTTTCTGTGGTTTTTACTTTCCTTTCTACTCATTGCATATTCAAACTTTAACGGTCTTTTTGCACTTTGTGGTTACTTGTTGATTGGTTCATCAGCATCACATGAGATCAAAGCAAAAAGAATAGTTATTTGGCTACACTCCATTTTCAAAATATCAGCAGTAGCTCACAGGTAAAGTACAGCATGACTTCAGAAACAGTGAATCAGAAAAGAGACAGAGAAAATACAGAGGGGAATGGCAAATGAGAAGGAAAAGATGATGGAAAAGTAAGGTACAGCTGCAGTCACGGACACACAGCTCACTAGTCTTGCTGCTAAGCGCTCTTCCTTGAATCCAGGTATTCAGCACACGCTTTGAGGTTTGCTTATAGTGACACCATTAAAAACTCTGCTTACTTGTTTCTTAGCTCCTGCTTTGTATGAACTCCTACAGCAGGTTATCTGAGATTCCGCAAGTGAGGGTTACAGCACCAAACCCAAGAACAACTCAGGTCAAAGGGGGCGTCGCACTGATAGATCTTCTTTGCTGATGCAGTGGTTGAGGGGCAGCCCTGGTGACTGACTGACAGTGTGAAAAAACTGGAGCTATGTGGTGTGTCAGATTAATGTAACAATGTTCGTTTGAAAAGGGCTGACTCCTGCCTTTGCTTCCAGAGAAAGTTAATTTTGTGGTTACAGTTTAGTTCTTGTTTGTCCACCTAAGAAGACCTTGATGCATTTTAGTGTGATTGACAGGCTCTCCAGGAAAGCCTCCAGGGTATGGCAGTAAAAAGGAATTTGAGAAGCTTTGGCAGACCTACATGTCTGCAAAGCTCCTGGCTGCTCAATTTCTGGCTTAAGTTAGTCACTGGTCTTGGGCTTCAGAAAAACGCACCCACACACTTTAAAAAAAACCCAACAGCCAACACCCTCCTGCCCCCCCAACAGGAGAATAAACCAGTAATGAGATGTGAGCAGCAATATTTTTTCAAAATTTACCATTATCTAATTTTGATGATGACCTTGATTATTGTAAGTAATGAATCAGGCAAAAAAATGTTTCATTCTACTCAACTGAACTAAGGAAGGAAGGAAAAATGAAAAGCCACAAATCCTCTGAATTTGTTTCAAAATGTAACAATTTTGCAGTAAGAATTTAACTTTGTATTTTGATTTTTATAATCCCCAAATAATCAAGAAAATAGTGAATACAATGTTTAATTGACCTATAGGTCCTCCTGAATCGTAAGGGTGTGTAAGGAAAATACAGAGAATATTAACACCTTGGTTTTTTTCCCACAAATGAATTAATAGGCAAATGCTTATGATCTGTTCAGTTCACTAAAAACTTTACAGATGTATTTACTTCTGTGATTAGAACAGTCATGTGGAACTACTTGCAGGACGAGGATCAAGGTGCCATGTAGAATATGGAAGAGGCCAAAGTACGACAAATCCTTTACGAGTACAAGGAGGAACCCAGTAGCCCAGCTGGAACACTTCAAGACCAAAAATCAGAGAGTGACAACAAACTGCTCTGTGCTTGTTGTCTCTTCACAGGAAGAAGGGAGGACAGCCGGGCAGCTGCGAGGTTTGTTACGGTGAGGAACGCAGGGACCTGGAGCAGCTGGAAGCAGCTCAATCAAGGAACAGAGATGAGGGATGAAATGATTGCATTATACCGAAAAATATCACTCTAATCTTTGACATAGGAGCAGACCGGCACCCAGGTCTCTCAGCTGGCGGCCCTGCTCACTAAACTAGTAAGTCGCATTCTCTGATCCAGTCATTCTTGAATTACTCTATTCAAAGCAGTGTATTTTAAAAGGTTTTGGAGAGTTCTTCCTATTAGAAAACACGTACAACCAACCGGGGGATTAGGACCCTCTGCTAGGAAAGGAAATGGACTTTCAAATATTACCTGACCGAGCATGGAATTGAACCTGGACCTCTCTCAGCAGACAAAATCTGACTGAGGAGAGACTGAGCGAGCTGTGCTTGTTCAGCCTGGAGAAGAGAAAGCTTACAGGGGATCTTAGTGCAGTTCTCAGCTACATAATGGGAGAGTATAGAGGAGACAGACCCAGACTCTACACACGTGGTGAAAGGCCCAGATACACTAGACACGAGTTGCAACTCACAAAATTCCTGTTAGCCCTTAGCAACATTATGTCCCCATCGGGGTAGTCAAGCAGTGGAGCAGGTGCTCAGAGAGGTGGGATCGCCATTTCTGGAGAGATTCAAAACCCTGCTGGACAATGTCCTGAGCAACTTGATTTAGCTGAAGTCTGCTTTGATCAGGAGGTTAGAAAAGATGGTCGGTAAATGTCCCTTCTGATCCAAATTGTTCTAGGATTCCCATTAAGTGTTCTGGTAATCAGGCTTTTTCATAAAAGGAAGCCATAGGGATTTAAAGGATTACAGATTTGAACATAATCCTCAGATGTGCCTCTTTCTTTGGACTAGTCCTACACGTGAGATGCACAGTCAGAACCAACACAGGATAATACTAGCAAAAATACATACAGTCAAATAATTAAATATGATGATAGATATAAACTCTTTTTGGTTATTTATTTCATTTTTTAATCATTTTTTTTTCCGCCACATACTAAACTACCTTTCTAATTTAAGGAACAAAGCTTGTGTAAATATTTTTATCAATAAAGCTTTTTCATTAAGAGAGCTGGTTATATATTCACATTGAACTGCACAATGAAAATGTGATAATTTTCCATGCAAAAAGGCAAATTAGATTTTGATTTTCTAATATGGTATTAACAATATACATGTTCTCATTTTAATGAACATGAAATGTTCCATTTTCCATTGTGTTTAATTTCTATTAATTTCTGCTACATTAATTGTACATACATGTAAAATGACATTACACTACTTTACATGGTAAAAGTAGTTTCTATTACACTATTTCAACTTCATCGAAATGAAGTATTTGAAGTTTCTGAAGAGATCCTCTTCTGATATGTACGGTCACATGAACATTCCATACCTGATCTTTCCTTTTGCCTGAGGATACTTTTTTAACCACAAAAAGAAATTCCATTTTCCTAGCTAACTCTATTAAGAACAGTAAATGAAAATTTACACAGAACCTGGACTTCCTCTTTTGTTGGCATATATGCCATTTTACTTATCTATAGTTAACACGAATACCTAGGTTCTTTTGTATGCAAATGAATATACATATCTAATTTTGTTTTAAGAGATAAAACTTAAAAGAAACAATTTAGATGAGTGAAAGATGTTTATGTCTTATCGGTCTCACAGAGAGATATATTTCCTTCACAGTATTGTGTAGCTGGGTATTAAAGACTGCACATGGTACACACAAATACCGTATTTATAACACATTGTTTAAAAGATATAATTTGCATTTGACATTGCAAGTCTTCCCCTTTGTCTCAACAGCTTTTTTTTTTTTTTCTTTTCCCCCACCATATTATCATATGATCTGAATAAAGACAACACCGGGGCCTACTCAGGAGGAGGTGGCTGTGTGTGTGTAGTGCCAGACAACACGAACATGAAAGCTTTTCACAGATATACATTCAGGACAGATTTCGAAATTCTCTTCCTGAAACTAATTATCATTTTAGAGAAAGCTGGCTAACGATGAAAGAAAACACCTTCTTATCCCATAGCTGTCAGCTTTAAGTAGAGCCTCAAACTCCCAGGGTGGTAGTGCACCGTAGGTGCCCAGAATCCCTCTGCTTTCACAAACCCAGGCAAAAGGTAGTGTTAAACTGATGCAAATTTGTTCTGGGATGACTTTCCCCACACCAAATTATCACCACATCTTCAGAGGTGTTCTCAGTGTGAGGAATTACAGAGCTGTATGGCAGATGTATCTGTTATGGGGTAGCTTCATCATCCCCTCTTCCCACTCGCCTCTCTCTTTGGGATTTGCTATGATATTCTAAACTCCTTAAGCATGGCCAGACAAATGCCTTTCTTTAAAAGTAAATGTCACATGAGTGGTTCCTTCCACAAACAGAAAACCCCTAGCCCCACAGTGCATCACTACTTGATGGTGACCTGGGTATGGGACAGGTATTTTCTACATGCAATAACTTACTTTCACTGTGGGATTAGAAAGTTTGTCTTGCAAGTCCCATCAGAGGAAGCAGATTCCCAGATTTCTAAGGCATCTAACAACTTACTTCTAGGCTTGCATAGGCTCAAATTAATAGAAAGCATTGGTAACTGCAACAGTTTTAGATATAGGAAATATCTTTCAATGCATTTAGGTCTCTGCATAGATCTCTCTCACTGGAGAGAAATGAAGACATTTGGTTTTATTCGTATAAGGATGTAAAATACAGTCAAAATAAATTGTTTGAAGGTCTCCAAAACATTCCTTGAAGGAATTATCTTTCGCATATTTGCTGTTTAAATATATGTAAATATATTGTATGCATTGCATCTATTATACACATGTATGTATATATGCAAATATGTAACTAAATATATGTAGCAGTGTAGTGCAGAACCAAAAGCGAAGGTTTTGATGGGATTAATCTAATATGACTCATTCATTGGCTTGCTGTTCCCCAGTCCCAGACTACAAAACAGCCAAAGGCTTCTTGCTGATGAGAAATTCCAATGTGTAAGTACAGACGTTCTGGTAGATAGATAAGCATCCTGACCCAGCTCCTGTGTAAATCCTCCAGCAGGAGGTACTTCTTCAGTTCCTGGGTATATTGCCTTCTACACAAGACAGTGTTCCTTGCTCATGCTGACTTGTGAACCACAGTCCTATACTTCCTCACTTGAATAGACAATTTTTACCTCTTTGTATCCTAATACAGGCAGCAGCCTGTACAACATATTTGTTAGTGCTGGTACTGAGCATTCACAAACTCGCACATGATTTTTTCTGCACTGCCTACATTCTATCTCCATCATCTGTCTTTCACATTTTCAAGCAATTCCCTCCTTCAAGACTTTTGTAATATTCAATACACCTCAGCAATTGAAAACATCCAACTGCACAGGGTTTTAATCAGCGTTTTAGAGGAGTCTGTCTTCCTTCTCTTCCACAAGAAGAAATCTGTCTTGACAAAAGACACTGACTAAAAACTCAGAATAGGCAATACTCAGTCATGTAAGAAACTCGCTTTTTCCTAAGGGGGTGCTGAAATTGGGCCATCCCCTTAAGGCGGGTAGAATAACTAGTGGGATGCATGAAGATATACCCAGAGCATAGTGTTCTTGGTGGTGCACTAATTTAACAGCGCTCTGTGCTCGTTGGGGGAAGGAAGGCTCTAAGCAGAGGTTCTTTAGCAGTATGTAGCTTGCAAACCATTCAAGTGCTCCCCTAAGCCATGGGTATATCATCTAATTGGCAGTGGAAGCACAGTGGCAGATGGACTGCTGGTAATCCACAGTTATGACCACAGAAGGAAGCGGTCCAGCTGCGACCTTATGAGGCTGATACTGTTCGGTCAATCTAAGATGCAGCTGCACCATTAATCCAATCTTATCCCATGCAGAGGAATGGGGCTTCTGAGAGAGACTATCATTTGTCCCCTTTATAAACAGCTAATGAAGTTGTCCAGCCCCTGCTTCTCTCTTAGCAGGTACGTGGGCTGGGGTCCTATGCCCTACATTCAATGGCTCACAATGGAGATGCTAATACGAGGCTTGTATGGCAAGGAAGTTTGATTAATCCACTTTAGGGGCTCTTTATACCACTGTGGAAAGGACAGCTGATACAGCCACATACGATGGTGGCTTCGGGTGAGAACACTTCAAATACATATATTTAGATCCCTTCATTTCTAATTCTGGCAAACTTGAACCTATTAACACCAAAGGCTTTCTTATTTAAAAGATGTAAGAAAGGTGTCAGGGAAAGCTTCTCTAAATCTTTCTAATACAGTTTCATTTGGTAAAAATCAGTGTTATAGACACAATAACTTTAACATTTGAAAAGAATGTTAATTAATGATTGCATATAAGACGGGATTTTTCACTCAGAGCTTTGCCACCCACAAGCAGTATGATAATCCAAAGACTGAGGAATCAAAATTTTTGCATGGAACCACGCTACTTTTAAGTCTACTCCTCTCTCACAGAAACACAAAGAGAAAATGAATGCCTCATACCTTGTCTCAAATCTAATTCTAAATTCTGTGAAAATACACTTTTAAAGACAGAAGGATATCTTTTATCCTTGGAAAAGGAAAAATCTGTAACTTCTGAACAGAGCTTGCATAGTAAAATTCCTTTTGAGCAAACAGAGTAAAAGCTATAAATAATGTCACAGCCCTTCCCCTGATGAAATCATCCACTACAAGAATACTATATGTATTAACATGAGTTGCTAGGCAGTGCTGTTCTTCCAAAGGCACCAACCCCAAACAACTGAAATACTACTACATCATTAAAAATATCAGTCAGTTGGAATTTGCAGTTTTAACTGTTCTTGCAATACACTGCTGTTCTTACAACACACAGCCCAGTACTTCAGATATATTGGAGCACTACAGTTCACAGCAGTGATGTAGTACAGCAAGTATACTGAGTTTTACAGAGTTACACAGACCTGTCTGAAGTGTTGCAGGGAGGCAGCAATGCAGCCAGAAACAAAACTAACAAGCTTTTGTGCTGAAAATAACAAACTATTCATTTTCACTCCTCTAATAATAATGAACAACGATGAAGTTTCTGAGTTATAATGTGGTAGTGCTAAAATTAACTCTCCAACTCATTATTTACAGGGAAAGGATGTAAAGCGTGACAGCTGCAAGGAAAACTGCTCGCTCTTTATTAAAAAAAAAACCAACAGAATTTGATAATGAAGAAAGTGGTACCTCTGTACCAAAACTTAAAAAGAATTCCATAAAAACTATTCTGCATCCCTGAAGAATTTAATAGTTAATAGTATCCTTTCGACGAGTTTATTGAGTAATACAGCTAGCACAGAATTCTCTGTTACAGCTCTACATGCTTTAGGAGATGGTACTTGAGAAGGAGTGTCGTAACGCCTGCACCAAGCTGCAGATTAGCTCAGGAGACAGGTCTGGGTAGGAGTTCCATTAAAAGGAACCAGAGGGAGAAGCTAGCAGGATATCAACTTGCAAGACATCAGTACCAGTCAGTAACATTTGGGAATACGTGGATATCTTGTCCTCCTAGAGAAACTGCTGAAATATTTTTCTGCACTTCAAAAAAAAAAATGCAGTCAGTAGGAATGCTTCTAAAACAGTACAATATTTACTGTGGAACAGGTTCTTTTAATATTCTGGCACAAGTGTTGGTATATTTTCTACTGAATTAGGCTAAGTAACCATAACATATTTATTATGGCTCTTTAACTATACAAAAGTACCTGAAAATATCTGTGGTGTTGTGATTGTTTCCTAAAGCTAAAGAAATACGAGTGCACAACTACAAATATATCACATTCATAAACTAGAACATGGCAATTTCTTTTTATCACACAGTTTGATTAAAATCATAACAATTTTAAGATCAGATGTCAAACAAATGTTTTTACTAGATTCACATTTCCTAGCCTATGCAGACAACTCGTTAAAAAGCTGCATCTTCCAAAGGAAACTACAAGACTGACTTCAGTGGAGAGTTAAGCGAACAAAGACTTCAGAATGGTGCATTCCACTTCTGCCCTTGGAGAAGGGAGTGCTGCCTCTTTCAAGAAGCTAACCGGCTTCCCTTTGCTAACTTTTACTTGTGTAAGACCAAATGTAAAAACAGGATCTCTAGTATGTCCATTAAACTTAGCCACTTAGCAAACTTAGTAATGGAATCCTCTTAATGACGAGATGACCCAGGGGCTGCCATCATGAGTACTTACAAGAACTTTATATCGAACCGCAAGTCACTGCATGGAATGACACTACTCTCCATCAAGAGGTACTCTTTAACAGTCAGTAGTAACCTTTAAGCTTAAAAACACTGGTTAAAAAATAGTATTGCACTACTTTCCTCAACAGCAAGGAAATAAGCAACTTGAAAACAGATGAGTGGACATCTCTGCAATTCATTAGGGACACGTGTTCACTATTTAAATAGAGTCTTCCTTCAAAACACTGTAACACTATAAATAACTGTACCTAAATAACAGTAAGTAATGACTTTGTAATAATATTTTGACTTAGGTGAATTACAGGTGAGGAGACTCCAGTTGACTTTAGATGAGCAGTTATGGTAACAAGAAGCTAGATAAACATGCTTCCAGACTCAAAAATGCAGGCTGAAGGAGATACGAGGACACCTGGTGTAGACACCTGGACGTATGTTTGGGCAGAATTTTAAATGGCAGTATTTCCTCTACTACGACAGCTGATTTCAGAAATTAGGTAAAGTTTCTCAATTACTGCCATTTGCAGGTACACCTGAAAAAAAATGGCTCACTCTTCAGAAGCAGAAATATTTGCATAATTTGGAATATCATTTTACATACAAAAATAGCACTTGGACAGGAATGTATTAATATTATGGCCTGCATGTGATAAAGACATCTTGTCTCCCCTCTGCAGTCCCAGCCCGAGTTTGTCTCTGCCACTTCTTTTTTTTTTTTCCACTACAGTGATCTACAAAGTTCGTGTTGATATACAATGTAAGACTCTCCTGCTATTTTTTAATATCGCTTCTTTCACCTGGGGAGTTTTAAATATTTCAGGGAGTTTTACTAATTAAAACTTACATCACTGTCTGTAAAACATATATGGTAAGGGGACAGAGAGAAACCACTTCACCCCTCAGTAAAATGGATCTTGGAAGGAAGCTAGTGGTAGGCCGAGAGCAGCGTTATCCTTTACACAGAAGATGGAGAAGACTATTGCCTTTGGCCGACCAATGAAAGGATTTCAGCAGGATGAATGTTATTACCTAAATGGAGGGTTGGTCCAGAAAATGGAAACTTTCCGTTTTCAAACAACTTTATTCATAAGCAGTACTATGGATCCAAGCTTTCTACAGATTAATGTCCTATGTTCCCCAAGTACTGTGTTCCCAGCTCTCCTTTGGGTCCCCAGCACCTGCTGCCCAACATTTCCCAGCTACCTCTCCAATCTGTATAACTAAGTAACACTAGTTGCGAACAGCAACAAGGCTAAAAACAGGATGAAATTTTAACTACCTCCAAATATCTGTAACTTCCCCTTTTAGGATGATCCAACAGAAGGTCAGAGTGGCCCTCAGCACTGCACTGGGACAATGATTCAAAACAAACTTGTGGCTTTCAACTTAGATAACAAATGAAAGTGAAGTTGAAACATAACTCGATTCAGGATGCTATCTAATTGGGCTGAACTTCACGCAATCACAGAGCAACAAGGCTTATGGCAGTTATGGACCACTCTCACTGACAGACTGGGAGCTAATCATGCCTTGCTGTATTTACTATTTTATCCTCTCTGTCCAATGTCCCTCTCTTAACTTACCTTTCCCACTTTCGATGCCTGGTGTTTTGGATTTCAGGTTCAGTAGTGGCAAGACCTTCACTGGTCAGGTGTTTGAGCACCTAATGCAAAAGTGTGATGTGGAATAGCTTGAGTGAGGTATTTAGATATTTTTTTACCAGAACTTTTAAATTATATAATAACAGATGAAAATATGACAATAGAATATGAGGTAAGGTCAGTGCCCTCTGCAGGTCCTCATCTCTCTCCAATGTCTTGAAATGGAAGCCAGAGATTGTAGTATCTTGTATTCTGTAAATTTACTTAGGATTTAAATTAGATGGAAATAATATGACCCTAATGACTTTAGTAGGACATAAGCCAGTACACAAAATGAAACATGTTTACGTTTTCCTAGTCAGGGGCACACTAATGCATCAGCTCTTAACTGCTAAAAGTAGTTCGGGCCTAAAAGTGGTTTGGTGCACAGACAGATAGGCAGATATATTAATTATGTTTTTATTTCGGCACTGGTAACACTTTTCCTTTAACTGCCAAACAAATCGCCATGACTGGCTTAGGTGCCCATGCCATGCTAGTGCTTCCCTGCTACTAAAACAGGTCCTAAGAAACAGGCAGAGAAACTCCTGGTAATTGCCTTCAAAGAACTATTTTGTATGTATAACCACATCTGAAATATTTTGATCTGCTTCTTGGAAATAATGCAATTTATTACTTGCAGGTACTGCCAACACCACAGAAGTTGAGTCATTAAGAAGCAGGAGGTAAAAACAAGAAAAGAAACTGCTCAGTTTCTTCTTCACTGTGTGCCATCATCACACCGTCTATTCTACCGGTTTCAGAAAGAAAAGGAAGGGGTGTAATGGTTAATCTGTTGTTTATTCAAAACCACCAACAGAAGTTAATAGACAGTTATAAACTAATTGAGTGCGTCTGTAGTGCTATCTCGTCATTCATCTCGCTTATTCAATTTAGCTCTGTTAGTGTTCCATATGGTACAGTGCCCCTGCTGCTAGGAACAGTCACTCATTGCAAACCCCCCCCTGTAACACCAGGAAGCTAATAGTTTAACAGTTCCTCTAAATTTGTTTGACAAAACTGACATTTAGTACGCCACGTCACGTTGTCAGTAATCTGCAATTTACCCTTAGGCAGGCAGTGGATGCTCATTTTATTTACCTCTCGTAGTTAAAAGCGTAATTAATATTCCACTCTGAAACAAAGATTAGATATTTGACAAACATTGCAATTTAAATTCTCCATTATAGCAAACATTAAAATCAAACATCTTTCACACACCCCACTGCATAAAGGACATGTGTAGCTGTAATTTAACTTTTTAGTTTTTAATACCACAAACTAATTTCTGCTGTCAGTTTAATGAGGTGGAAAACACAAATCTTGTCGCTCCCTGTGTGCACAGCCTGGGACAGTTAGACTGCAGAGAGCTTGAATCAGATTGCTTCACAATGTTTCAGTCAAAATCCCCAGATTATTGTGAGTCTAAAAAAGAAAAAGTCTAAAAAAAGAAAAGCCTTAAAGACTTTGCTTAACAAAAGACTCCAGTAAACAAATACTTCTGGATACTGCAACACCTCAGCAGTTCTCTGAATTGCTGTAGCATTGCTGAAGAACTCCAGTAATCATGGTCGGGGCTGTAACTTTGCGGCAGCACTCCCCGTAGCACAAAGCCGAGCCAAACTCTCCAGAGACTGCGCAAGGAGGGCACATTCCGCCTCTCAGTGTTTGACCTCCTTCACCCTGCTTTACACCCAGGCGAGGTCAGGCAGTCACACAAATCATTTAATCATGGGCTTAAAGCAGAAGCAGTCTGCAGTGATTCCTGACCCGGGCCAGATGTGAGGCTGAAGGCAGGGGCTCGGCTGGCACTATCCCGGTCACCCTCCCAGTCCCTCCGAGGCCAGGCTGGCATAGTCCTCCTCCTCCTCACGCTGCTTCGACCTTCGCTCCACACCCACCGATTTTACACGTATAGCAAATGCAAACACAACTGCAGTGCTTTCTACTCACAGTAGTTCTGCTCTGTGCAACAGTCCCATAGCAGCTTGCGTGGTGGCATCTGCGTTACAACTGATTTATTGTGCCAGATTCCTGACAACAGGGCATATTATCAAACTGGCAAAGTAGGGGGAGCTTTCAGAGAAATAAATGACTGTGGTTTTAATTCATGCTAATTTCAATTGGAATTCTAGCTCCATAAATTCTGTGTGTCTGATTAAAATTATTAACATGTAGAACACCTTTAGGCAACCACACTGGCTCATTAAACATGGAAGCCTAGAATTATCTCCACTGTAACAAATGCGTGTGCGAATGTGTGTGTTTCAGAGACGTACATCAGCAATTTAAAATTTTTCTTTGAGGAGATGTTCTTCACAGAAGCACTGATAATGCCAAGACAAGAAAAAGACAGCATAAACTCAACAAAGAGGCTGCTGTTACTCTCTTCTCAATCCATCCTATGTAGTAACCAACTGACTCCTTCACAAGACTTCATTAGTCACTGCCAGCTTCAATCTGCTTCAGTTATTTTGCATTCAGCTCCAAAAGGAAAAGCACTCTCCCCACTGATCACGGGCTAAACCAAAGATAAACTGGCTCATTTAATAACATTTCAAGCTAACATCTCCTGAGTCACAGTAGCACCACAAACAAGGAAAGGAATCTGAATATATCTAACCTTGTCACCATATTAAATAAGAGAGATGCACATTTCCAAAACTGTGTCTCCAAAGCAGGAATTCAAGTTTCTGATGCAGGGAGGTCAGTGTAAGCACATTAATTCTCTCCTCTATGTCAGAGGATATTTTCTCTTTCATAAGGAATGTCTGCATACAAAAAAATCGTAATAGTAGTATTACACTTTAAAAGAGTGCTGTTGATGTACAGTCTCAGATTCTGTGAACAAACAAATTGAATGTCCCTGTTAACAGCAAATATTTGAAAAGGTTATAGCAATTGAATAAAAGTTATTTAGATTTTTATTTTCTTCAAAATGAGATGCAGGTTATGAAAATGTATAAATCAGGAGATAAGCAGCAGAGCTACATAGGTCAAAATCACAGCTGTTGATAAAGGGAACCTCATTAATCATAACGTAAGAATTGCCATATTGGATTAGACCCGAGCCCAACTGGTCTTGTATCCTGTTTCTATGAAGTTCTGGATGTTTTATGGAAAGTATAAGAGAAACCATAAATGCAGATGTGGATAAAACGGTTTCCAATACCCTAATGGCAAGAGATTGCTCTAAATTTTGGAATATCAAGTTTTACTTGCCTTCCAAAATGCTTTTTAGCTGTATCTACACCTGAATTTTAACAAAAATATTCTTGAAATCCATAGAGATGTCCAGTTCACCTTTGAATATTACTATAATCTTAGCCCAAGCAACACCTCGTGACAACCAGTTTCATAGTCTAATTATGCCTTATATTAAACTTTTTCCTTCTATTTTAAATACAAGTTAATTTAAAAACCTGCTCCTTTTATGCTTGTATTAGCTGACTTATAGAGAATAAAAATTCCCGGTACAATCTACAATTTATTAATTTGTTAACTTCTACTGTGCCTATTTTTATCTTTATCCTTAAATGGTGAATGTCCAATCTTTCAGCCCCTGCTCAAGTACCTTTTTCTATGCCTGACTCTGAAATGTCTCTCCTCCTTCAATATTCTTTTTCAGATGAAGATTGACCAAACTAAGAGCAGTTTAGAGTTGCATAACTCTAATGCACATTTGCCCCTTCTAGGTTGAATTATTTCACTACTTGATTCTAGCCTGAATTCTTCCACTTTGTTATGAGATTGATTGCAGTGCAGACCCTTGAGAAACCGTCTGAAAGCCTTTTGTGTTTCTGAACTGGTCTAACAACAAGGGCTGGATTTTGTAAGAGCAAACAAAGAGAGAAACTTGCATGACAGGAGAATATATTTCTTTCCAAATTCTAAGTAGCAATGCTTGACTCGAGACTGTTAACTTTTCCTCTTCCAGGTAAATGGAAAGCCAAGATGGCCTTCAAGGAAAATCGAAGGGTCACAAACACACACTGGTAGCCCTCACACGTAATTAGTGTGCTCCATTGGCTTAGCATTACCATAGCAAGAAGAGTGAGGGAGTTCTCTTGGGAGATCAAAAATGACATAAAATCCATTCCCTCCTCGGGGCACCAAATTTTCCATAGACAGGGGAAAATGGGAAAGGCAGACCGTCATTTGAAGAGCTAATAAACATACAGGGAATGCTCACATTTTTTTTTACTTGTGTCGTAAGTGAAGTCCTTAAGTGTCAGGGGCTTGTAAAAATCTGGTTTGTATCTGTGGTGGACATGGAGATCACCAGGTTTTCTGTAAACCAGTCAGAGCTGCTTTTTTCTGTTTGCCATCTGAATCTGCCCCCAGGGTCAGTCTAGCAGACTTCCAATACGAAGACTACCAATGTTCTCATTAGGCTCTTTGGACTGGGCTTTGCATGTCCCTCCCTCTCCATAAACTTCCTCCCTCTGATCATGCTACAACAAGCTAGAGAAACCAACACAAGTTGTTTTACTCAGTTAGGACTTTCATGTAGCTTCACGAGAAGAAGAGAAAACACACACTGAATGCACTTACCAGTTGTTTTTCCCCCTTGCCCTACTTTTAAGAGTGAAATTAAATATACAACAATTGCTGTGGCAACAGAACAGCAATAATTAAATCTTTGGCATTTTCATGCTCTTCTAAGTGACACGCTCTAATCGAAAGACCTTTAACTTCTGTGAAAATGGTCTTCAGAAGAGACAAAGGCAACTGTGAATAAAATATCCAGCTTGAAGGTTCCGCTTGAAATGCTCCTATCTTTGAATGATGTCGAAGGTTTGTTTCGACATTTGCACTCTAAATGCTGAGATGAAATTTATGAAGAACAGTCTGGTGGATTCTAATTAACACAAAGTTCTCTTTTTTGCCTAATTTAAACAGCAACAACAAAAGCATGTCTTATTTCCCGAGGCATTCAAGAAGTTCTTGACTCTACCAGTGCCACTTTTGAGATATAACTAATAGAAATCACAGGAGTTCAAGAAATTATCAAATCCTTACTGATAATGTCTTTATAGCCTAGTCTGTGGGAATCTACCATCAAAACATTCAGCTTGCTTTCTAACTGTGAGTCATTGCAAATGTTCTGCTAAAACTGACAAAACTAACATGGATTTCTAATCTTTTGTCATAAAGCTTCTTCTCAAAGAAATGCAATTTTCTCAACAACGAAAATGTCAGCTAATATAAACTCCTCTTAAGAAACAGAAGTTCCTTATACACCTAAAATGGGACTGTATCATATTATACAGATTATGCCAACATTATGTCCACAGATTTAGTAGGTAGGCAATTAAATATGAAAGCTAACTGAATAAACAGAGGAATTAATTTTTTGGCAGTCTAGATCACAGCTAAAAATGTCTTTTTTCTGATGTGTCAAATTATTTTCATATGTATGTTTAATATACTTCAGTGTACATGCATCTTTCTCCATTACCAGGCTAATGGTACAGGGCAATATAATGTAACAAGATTTTCTGAATTTCTGTTACATATCCTTTTAACTGACCTTTTCCAACTATAAACTCACATTATATGCAAATAGACAGTTAACTGACTTTACCATTACATATTTAATCTGATGGTGCTTAGGGCTTCTTTTTAAAATCTTTCCCAGTGAACTAATTCATCCCATAAACTTAAATGTGATCTAGGACATTACTGCATTGTAAATTGTTTTTTCCTTCACAAAAGTCTATTAAAATACTGTGAATCTGTTCTGCCACTGACATTTGAGGATAATGAGTGAAAATCTTGCATTGGTAACTAATTGTGTGAGTGGGAGCTATGTGTGTAAGTGCTCGACACATCTTGGGAGTCTGTACCTCAAACCCTTTATGAGAAAATTTGCTTTTATAATAGCTATAGTTTATTGAACTTTCCTTACAATACTGAATTATTCATTCAGTCCACTTCTCAATTCTTTTAGAATTTTCAGGAATTGAACAAAACTCTCTACACACTCTCTCGTATTACTTTTGGAAAAGATGATTTACAAATCTAAAGTCTTGGTGTTAAATGTACAGAAAGCTCTGAAGGGAGTCCTTGTATTCCAGCAAGGCTAATTTAGACACCTATCATTGCCACAGATAAGTCACACATGCTTATTTATTGTTCAGAAATTTTGGAAGCGCTATGATTTAATTGGTTGTATCTCAAAAGAATGGCAAAACCAGAGCCACGGTATTATTTTAACACTTTCAGAGCTGTCCTGTGTCAGTACAGATGTAAACAAAAAACTCCTCTTGATTTGTTGTGAATGTGCAGTTGTACTGTATATCCATTCACTGCTTTATCCCAAGAAGGGTGTGGACTGAAGTTGCGCTGATTGGATTAGACACAGATTTGGTCTAGAGTGACACAGATACAATTTTTCATCAGAAAAACTTCTGGTGCAAACACATTTTTCTTTTATCTCTGGGTGTTACTAAAGTTCCTGCGATTCTGTAGTTTTCTAAGGTGCCTGGCAGCTAGTTGAAAGCTGGAAAATTTGCCAAAAAGCTCTTGCCAGTAAAGTCCTATTCATGTATGCTGTGTTCAGGTTGTGTATACACTTTGTAAATGTTTGCATGTCTGCGATGGATGAATCATGAGGTAGATCAAGCTAACTGAACAGTATAGAACTGTTGTGTTGAAAAATTTAATTTTACCTGGTTCAGATAGTGCCAAAATGTATTTCCTTGACAAATAATATGACTCTGATGGTTTGGTATATAAGGCTTTTACCTCGTTTCAGTCTTTAATGGATGCTGTATCTCAGTTCTCTGAATGCCACAACACTCTCAGCATTTGAGAACACTCCTTGTATTCTGCTCTTTTGGCTAGAATGCTTTTATAATTGAGAAGCAAATTCAATAACATGTAATCATTTAACTGCGCAATATTTGGGTCAATAACAGCAAAGAAACCACTCCATAAAAGCGGCAGTAAAGTTACAAGCAGTACAAGCACAAGCAACCTTACAAATTAGATATCTTTTGAAGTATTCATATAAACTTCTTGAATGCTGTGGCTATCGCTGTTACTAGACCTGAGCATTACAGATCACAAAGAACTGAGGGAATTCAAAGGAATAAAAGTAACCCAGGATGAAACAGTTTTGAAAAGAATAAATCAGCATACATGGAATAATAAGTTGAAGATGATGTACAGGTACGGAACTTCCAATCCAACCACTGCTCTGTATCAGGTGCAAATACAGCCTTGGACATGTTTTAAGCAAACTACAGAAGCCTGACCTTTCTTACCACAAGACCTTCCACTCGGCACACTTCACTGATGCAGATAGTAGGCTGAGAGCCACCTCCTTTCATCTCTGAATCTTCCTCTCCCCCTTCTTCCTCCAGCCCCTACCCCCAGAAAACTGTTACTGACATAAAGGTATGCTCATCCCTTTTTTCCACCATTTTGTAGACTGTAAGCAGCCATTGTGCTTTCAAAACTAATCTTCTTTCTATTTATATATCAATGAAAAAGCCTAGACTGCAGATTTCACTAAACAACTTCAGGGATTTGAAAAAGAAAACAAGCCTATTTCACTTCAAAATGTCAAGATTCAATTCATCTTACCATGCTATTCAGCACACGCAAAGAAGGGATAAAATATATCCCAAAGTGTAGTGAGTGACTACCAATCAAAAAATGTCACATTTAGGTAGACAGCTATTGATAAACCTCTGGGAAGAACAGGAAGAAGTGCACACTAACGACAACAATTATATACATACATAACCCGAGAGAGGGAGAAAAAAATGTGATAATTAAGGCTGTAATCTGTGTACATAGAATAAATATTAACTGACACTAAAACAACAGAAATGGGTTCACTATTGTCTCTGTTAGGCATCCACAACACTGTGATAGCTTTTGTCTGTGTTCTGTTCCTACAAAAATAGCAATGGCAGTTTAAATAAGCAGAGAGACTGTTTGAAGATCTTTGAAGGTTTTTTTCCCCCCTCTTTTCTTCTATCTCGGAAGAGTGCCTCGATTCTAAACAGATGATTGCAAAATAATCTGAGGAGGACACTT
>Ga0181612_123742_pt1 | contig 28575 bp, 12 predicted proteins | sample HoacroProtozoa21_FD_119630 | JGI IMG/M metagenome (GOLD analysis project Ga0181612, IMG submission 119630) | Hoatzin crop microbial communities from Cojedes, Venezuel. Combined Assembly of Gp0051906, Gp0051904, Gp0051908 | reverse complement strand
TGTGTATATATATATATTTTTATTAAATTTTCATTGTCTTTGTTTTGCTAAAGTTCGCTGTATTTAGGAGTTAGGTGGGCATCAGAACCACTGCAAAATGCTCTGGTTCTGCTGGTCTTGCCTGTCTTGCTGTCAGTGGCCATTTCGGTGTATGGGCCACCGAGTTTTTGTAAACTTCTCTGACATTTTATATGTGCCTCATAACTAATACTGCAGGTTAAAAGTTGTTGTTAAATAATAATAAATGCAATTAATTACCTTAGTTATAAATCATTCAAGCAGGAAGTAAAAAAAAAAAAAGCTAGGTTATGAACCATCAAATTTCAGTAAATAGTTACTTCGTTTTACTTTGATAAAATTATTCCTAGAAATGGAGAGGACTGAGAGGAAAATACTACATTAGAATATACTTTGTGTTTGAAACGAGCATGGAAAGGTTTTCCACTCCCTCCTATTTTTATTTTTTTTAACTTTGCTTCATACAAATTGAAAGGTCGGTTTTTATATCAAAGCTGTTCTTGAAAATGGGAAAGTAGTACTAGATTAAAATTTGGCTGTAGCCTTAAGGCTTCAGATTGCTAAGGTGCAGTCGTATTAGCTATCTGGTGACATGTTTATCATCCAGTAGATATTTTGATGATTACTACAGTGTTCAGGGAGGGGGGGAAAAATTGGGCTGTGTTTAGAATCTGTTATATATTCTTCACTGAAACTTGTATCGCTTTGTGAACCAGAAAAGTGTTCCATTAAAAACAGATGTTCAGCGTGCTGCCCTTGAGGGGCTAACATGAGAAGATGAAAGCAGGCAGTGATTGTTGCTCATTTGCGTACTTTTTTGTTTATTGGAAGTGATACTCATTGGAATTCTCCTCTCTCTAGGTGGTTTGTTTTGGATGCAGAAACGAGGGATCTGGTTTCAATACACACTGATGGCAACGAACAGCTCTCTGTGATGCGCTACTCAGTAGGTAGGCAGACTTGTACATTCAGAATAACTGCTGATAAATGAGATGTCTGTTCTGTTAAACGATGTTATACTACTCCCTAGTCACTAGAAAAGTCGGAGCTTTGGAAAAAGAAATGTTTAAGATGCTTAATATATAACTGAATCCTTCATTACAGATTTGTTTGTGTATGCTAAATCTTGGAGTTTTGTAACTGCAAACAGTACAGTCACCTTTTCCAGCCTTTCCTTCGCATAAAACTGTGCTGCTGTTATAAACGTTAGCTTTTGCCCCAGAAAAATTATAAGTTCTCTACTAAATAGTTGTCAGGTTAACAGAAGAGTCTGCAAAAAGCTTAGCATTTCAGTTATATTCTAATATACTTATTAGTTAAGGTTCAAGTTCATTAATACAAAACCGTAAAACTAAGCTCAGGTCTGTCTGAAACTCAGAACTGTTTGTTAAGTATTTGCTATGGGATTACATGGAGACCAAGCCAGTATTGAGTCTCCTCTTCAGACGCAACATGACAGATCATTGGAGGCTGACTCCTCTCTGTTAAAACTGGACGAAGAATGCTCTCGTAAATGTGTTTCTTGTTTGCTTTTGGATAACATGCCATGTCAGTGGGCAGAATATTCTTCTGCTGCTGCGACATCTGCCAAGTGCAACCATTTATTTTAACGCACTGATGTTCATTGACACTAGAGGCATTTGATTGTGATTCAAGGCAACTCTAGTCCACGTACTTTTATTTTTTTTAATGGAGACAACATACATTAGAAAACTGCTTATAATGTTTGGACTCTCCACTTCTTCTTTAGACATTATTTAGTGGTGATGTGTATGCAATCTCCCCCCCTCCAAAGCTAAGCTCACTACAGAGTAAATACTGCTCTGCATTTTTTGTGATGCAGAAAACTAAAGCCTGCCCGCTGTTGACAGTTTCCAGAAATCCAGTGCAATCTGAGGATTTGTACCCTGTCCGTTGGACACCTATATAAAAAAGCAGAAGTGAAAGAACTTGCCCAAAAACCATACCCACAAAGTAAACAGATACTGACTGAAAACCAACATAATGTAAACAGTTATGTATCCTTAAATGCAGTTCTTAAGCAGTAGTTTAATTGAGACTGTTGTCTTAGTGATAAATCTGAAATCATTAAAATTTGGAAGACAAACATGCTGCTAATTTATATCAAATATTTTGTGTTGTAGATGGCACCTTACTTGCAGTTGGATCCCATGACAACTTTATTTACCTCTACGTAGTAACAGAAAATGGAAGAAAGTATAGCAGATATGGAAAATGCACTGTAAGTTTTAGAGCAAATATAATAGGCAGTTCTTGCATTCTGATGTTATACATACACTGGGATGTTAAGCAGTGGAATTCTCTCTGGGTTGGTGCTTTTCAGTTTTTAGCTTTGGTTATAGGTTTTGTGGGGGGGGTTTCAGCATTTGATTGGTTTTAAACTTCGGTCTGATGGGTACTGCAACCATTAGTGTTAGGTGAACACTTCTGCGACAAATATGACTAATTTCTCAGACTATGGACTCTGTCTTGGAAATGGGAAACTAGCAATAAGATGAAGGAATGCCTTGTACCTATACGCTGAAACTCTTTCAGGGAAAATATTACGCTTGCTTAGGGGTATTTTTCCCCTATTGGTAAAGTACTCCTTAGACCAACATAACATTAGATGGTGGAATTCCATTAGAATATGTAATTTGGGAGGTTGCAAATACGCCCTATTTTCAGCTGCAATTGTTGCTACAGAATTTGGAAATGGGGGATACGTGACCAATAAATTTCTGGCACAGGATAAATAAATATAAGTGTAGCACAAGTAGTGGAGTTTATATTAGTACTTCCACTTATATGAGGCTGTCCCAGTGCTAAAAAGACATACTTTTTTTTATCCTGAAGTGTTTAGTTATCTAACATCTTGGCTTTAAGTTTAGTTATCTCTTCAGATTAGTGGGAATATTTATATAAAGAACATGTGAACCTTAATGGGATTTGCAAAAGATATCGTAAGAATAGGTTCACATTTGACATGTTAAATGTTTTTTCAGGAATGCATCCCCCGCTCAAAACACTTTTCATAAGTTTGTCACCAATTGCATTTCTTTAGTTTTAAAAATAAGATAACTTCCTAAGCTGCTTTGTTACCTTGAAAACAGAGTTAAATTGGGGGGGGGGTATTTTTTATTATTATTATTTTTCTAGAACCTTATTGCAAGACTTGCAGTGGGAACTGTTAGCTAGGAGGAAACAAACAGGCATTAGCGAGCCCTTTAGTGCCATGTATGGTGTCTTTGTGAGATTTCAACCCATTATTTGGCTGAGGATGCCCCATGCTCCTAGAGCATGGGCGTCCAGAGCAGCCTGGGTTGAGGTGCTGCTGGGGGCACGGGGCTGCCAGGGCAGTCAGCAGTGGTGAGTTTGCTCTGTCACTGTGGTGTGGAAGCTGGCAGGGAGAACTCGGCGCTGGCATGGGATACGGCTGGGAGGGAGGGCTGTTCGGTGTGGTGGAGACTCCTCGATGGCAGGGTTGTGGTGCAGGGTGAGCCAGGGCATCCTGCAGCCCCTGAGCAGGGTGGTGATGGGCTTAGCCAATAGCACAACGGTCGTGAGATGAGAAATCAAGTCTGCAGCCTTCTTGGGGAGCTCAGGCAGTGGAGAAAGGACTGAGCCTACAGGGAGGTCAGACTGGGGGCCCAGTGGGGCTGGTGGGGACGGCAGCCGATGGCTGTGCCTCAGTACAGCGTTTCACCCCATCACTTATTTTTTAACCGTGGAAGATAAAATCACTCAGAGATGGCTAATCTTAACATACATAATGTTTAGCTTGGTATACACTTCAAGGTCTCTGTGAGCTCTTTGAAGATGTATGAGATCATTTATTTCTGTATGTTGTATGTATTATGTATCAGGAGAGAGCACAGTGTAATTTAAAACAGGATCTGTATGTCTGCCCTGCCCGTCCCTCTGCCTTGGCAGGAAAGACGTGTGTAAAAATTGGGATGGGAGAAATGAGCATTGTTATATTCAGTCAGAAGCGTTAAGGCTTCAAAGCAGATTTCTGTTAACCATTTTTTTTTTTTTCCAGTCTGAGTGACTGTGTAACAGCCAAAATTAGCAGCCTGGTTTCTGTCGGGGCTGAGCTCCTCTGACCCTTGGAGCTCGCGCAGAAGGCAGCAGCGGCGCGTTGGCTGACCGGTGCTGCCTCTGCCGCTCGGGTTTCACCGTCCCGCGGGTCCCCGCTACCGGTGGGCCTGCACCCGTGTGGTGCTGAGCGCGGAGCCAGCATGCTCGGGACCCAGCGCACTCTCCCAGCCGGTGCCGGGGCGCTGGCACCGTGTCCTGCTGCTGTCCTGCTGCCATTCAGTAGCCTCGCCAGTGACCTCCAAGCAGTGTGACTCAGTCCTCCTGGTAGTCAACTTCTGGTGGTTTCTTCCAGCTTGAATACGTTATTTCAGAAGGATTTTATCTACTGAACCAGCATCAGCTTGTGCGGGAGGGCTGTATGCCCACTGTTACGTTTAAATCCCCTTTTCAGTCATGGCTAGGCTTTCTGCTGCTGCCGCAGGGGCGAGCCTCTGACCTGTGAGCGTGTTTCCACAGTGAGGGATGGCGGTGGTTGTGATCAGAAAGAATTTCAGATGAGCCGAAACAACCGTTTCGACTTGTGCAGCTGTTTTCTGAGGACTCCAGCTATGCAGGCAGCAATGTGAAGGTATGGGCTGGGTTATGAACTTCCAGCATGTCAGCAGCTCCAGGGTAGCTGGCGCTGTCTCTGTTAGTCTTACACTGGAGATACCTGTTAGCAAAGGAGAAGAAAGTGCCGTGCACGTAATGAGAGGGCTGCAGGGTGGAAGCCACGTGGCCAGCCACGCTGAAGTAGTTGGTACATTGGACTTAACCTGAAGTGTTAGTGTGCCCATCCTGTAGGCTGTGGGCATTTTGGCCCTTGCACCACTTCAGTCTGAAACAGATAAACATTGCCAATGAAGGAGAGAATTTCCGTGTAGTCAGATAGTTTTACTAGCCAGTGATAATGTGAGTAATGATGTTCATTGTATATAAAGTTACAGAAAAGGAAAGAGTGAAGTGTTGCCTTATCAGTGGGCAGATACCAAAGAAATACTTTAATAGACCAAGGGATCGTCCTATTGAAAATATTACGGCAATGTTATGTTCCAGTTCACTGTTCAGTGATTGCTTGCCTGAAAGGTTTTTGCAGTCGCGAGCCCCCTGACCAATTGCTTTGTTCCCTCCCCTGCCGCCCCCAGGAATTTCAACAGCTGCCAAATGTCTGGCAGGCTTTAGTAAATGACTGACCAATTCTTTTCCATGTTGGAGTTCTCTTGCAAATTTGAAGACTTGGAAAATAAGGGGGGGAGAAAAAAATCCTAGCCAATTGTGCTTTTTTTTTTTTTTTTTTTTCCAAAATACCAAGTTTGCATGCCGATATCATATATCCCACCCATGACTGCAAAGCAGTTATGTCAATACACGGTTCCTCTGCTTGAGGCAGAGACTAGTTCATAAGTAAATAAATCTTAAAAGCTAAATTTTCTTCTAAATGTTTTTGTAGTCTCTCACAGAGGACCTAGGGACAGGGAGACAGACTCCGGTGTATTTCTACATGTAATTCTGGAAGCAGTCATCATCTCCCGGAGTTCTCTGTAGAGGAGGGGCTGGCGTGGTGGGTGGTGCAGCAGCCAGGGCTGTGCTCCAGCAAGGCCCTGGCACTGCGGGTGCAGGCTGGGCCAAGAGACCTTGCAGGGTGCAAAGTGACACCAACTTCATAATGCCCACCGAGAGAGGGAGATGAATGGCGTCTGTGGGTCAAGAAAGTGGCGTTTTGTTGCCTGGCAGAATGACTAGGAAGGGGAGAAAATGGATGGTCTTACAAGGGGAGGAGAAGCAGTAAGAAGAAATTGAAGGGTGAAAGAAGAGTGACATGGATGTCACTTTTATGAATTTCCTACCCTCTCCTCTACAGAGAAATAATTTATTCCTACCTTATACAAATTTGCAGCTTCTCTGGAGCCTCTCGTGTCTTTATTATCACTATTATGATCATTACTACCAACAAAGTTCATGCACAGAACAACATTCTGACCAGCTGCATATAGCTTCTCCCTCAAAAACAGAGATGCGTGTTTAGCCCTCAGTGTACTCTTGATGGAGATAACTAAGCAATTAGGTCAAAGTGTTTTAATTCTTCTACAGAGGACCCTGTGCCTATAGGGAAGACTCCTTTCAAAGCTGCCACTAGCATGCATGCAGTATAAAAAGCACAGCAGTAACTTTCAAAAAGCTTACAAGGGTATTCTTGTAGCACCGGTCCTTCATCTTGTAGTTTTACATGGTGATTGTTAACTGAGGTATCCTAAGTATTTCGGATGCGCAAAGGTTATTTGAGAGTGTGTGCATTTAATGGAAATTATTTTGAATGGATAGAGAAATAGAGTCCTGTCGGTCACTTTTCTGTTAGGATCTAAAAATGATCCTGTGCAAGTTACTTGCCTTTCTCAATTAGTAGCAATGTATACTTTTGTAATTCAAGTAGAATGTGAGTTAATCCATATTTTAGCAATATACCTTCTAGGAGTAAGTCATTCTGGGGTCCAAGAGGGACGACACCCTTTACAAGTGAAGAATCCACTGTGCGGTGGCAGAGGCACGGTGCCCAGCCTGTGTTTGTTTAGCTGTTAGTGAGCGTGGCGCTGGGGAGTAAGGAGCATTTACAGGAGCACAAGTGAATTGCGGCAGACCTGGCGTGGGTGGGGAGGTGCTTTTTTGCTGTTAGCTGTCCCATCTGTGGGTGCAACTTCTCCTTCTGTTTGAACTAAAATACGTGTTTCACATTGGTGTTACTGCATTCTTCCCCAGGGACATTCCAGCTATATTACACACCTTGACTGGTCCCCGGACAACAAGTATATAATGTCAAACTCAGGAGACTATGAAATACTATACTGTAAGTATGGAATTACTGTAAGTATGAAATTAAATACATTGGAAACAGAAGTATGTATTAGCTGTCAGAATATTTAGAAGAGGGTGTTTGATCAGGACTGTACAAAATGCTTGCTGACAAAGGAACCAATCTGAACTTGCGTAACCTGATATCTTGATGTTATTCAGAGCTGTGTACTACCTAATGGCAATGCCAAATATAGCTTTCTTCTTTACAAGGTCATAAATCAGTTTAACAGTGTAGAATTTACAGAACAAGTGGCACTACATTTTGATGTTGGCCAAAAGTTCTGTAGATTGAAAATAATATATACAGTTGTCTAGTGTCAACAGTACAGTTATTTTGGGGGAATAAAATCAGTGGGTTTGTGCCAGTGTTCTGTTCTGGGGTTTCTTTTTTTGAAACTTGGCTGGTGGTGTTGAAAACTAGGCAAAGCAATAATGCTACTTTAATAAGCTAGTGGTAATAATGCTTTTGTGTTTGTCTTTTTTAGTATGTGAAAATACGCATTTAATAGATAGTGGTTATGTCAAAAGTTCAACTTGAGTAGTGCATGTCAGTCTGTTTTTAAATTGTTTTTTGTATTCTTGTCTTCCTGTGGCTTTAACTAGATCTGAGAAGACAGTTTAAATATCTGTCGCCTTAACATGTTCTTTCCACCTGTCACAATGTAGCTTTCAAATCTGGATAGTGCAGTATCTCGATCTGTGATTCTGTGATTCTGTTTATAATTGACTGTGTAGAGAAGCAAAGAGCTGTGACCCATTAGTACTTGGCTGTTGTATGGAAAGATGGACATACTTCTAGGAAACAATCTTTCCTTTCCTAGTTAAAAGTTGCAAAGCAGTCTGAGGGTCCTCTGTCAGTAGTTTCTCACTGTTTTAAAAGCAGAGCTTCCTGAATGATTGATTGAATTTTAGCACACCAATGGAGCTGATAGGAAGGAGAAATTATTCTATTACAAGACTCTATTAAAGCATTTTGTAGAGTAGGTAGCAAGAGACCCAAGCTGCAGAGGTATGCTGATCTGAAAAGGGAAACAAGAAGTAAATGTGACTTAAATATCAAGCAAAACTTCAGGTACCTGGCATTTGATAAAAGGTACTGGTCTGTCTTTGCCTCTACAATGCAATTGCAGATTGGTTTTAAGATGCATTTGTTTACTGTCTTAGCACCTTCAAAGAGCACATATGTAAACAGAAAATTATGTGGCATAGCTCATCATACACTTTTTTTTTACAGGGGACATTCCAAGTGGCTGTAAGCTAATCAGGAATCGTTCTGACTGTAAGGATATAGATTGGACGACATACACTTGTGTGCTAGGGTTCCAGGTGTTTGGTAAGCACCATTTAACTTCTTTCTAAGCTATTCATGCTGTGCTTTTATGTTTTCTTTTACTTCAATTTGTCATGATTATTGCGGATGGTGCTGAGATGACAGGCCAAAGAGGCTGACCACAATACTTGTCGGTGATACAGAGCACTATAGACAATGTATAATTAATTTCTATTTAGTCTTGAAATTTGGGATTTGATTTTTCTGGTCATTTTAGGCGACCAATTTTGGAGGCACTGAAGCAAAAAGCCGGTATTTTAAAGTACTCGTCTACATTCCCCTTTGCTTACCTTGTTTTGGGATAGGACCAAGACTATGTGAGTGTAGGTTATAGTTCATGTCTCAAAATCATGACAGCACTTTGATATCTGTAGTCAAAGGTGAGCGATATACACTGCTTCTAAATAGTATAAATGCTTTAAAGATCGAACAGATTTGTTACCTAGTAGTCTATTTTCAAAATGTACAAAAAAATTTACAAAGCTGACACATCTGATTTTAACAGTGCAGTTTGAGACTGTGGCAAAACAGTTCAAACTGCTTTTGCTGAGAGCAGCTCTGTTGGCCATAAGTGAGGAGCCCCTCTGTGAGAGGTTGAAAAGTATGGTTCAGCCTGTCAGTGTTGTAAAACCAAGCTGGGTGAGCTGAATGTCTCACTTCTGCTGCTGAGATCAGATACCTGCCTCTGTTCTTCAGGTAGGAAACATCAGAAACAGATAAACCAGCAGATTCTGTAGAGTAAGGGTTAGGTCTACAAATCTTTTCTTCACAACTGCTAGCAGTTCAACTTTGAATATCAGTTTATATACAGGGTAGAAGAAAATCAGGTAAGTCTGAGTGCTTTCTGTAGCTTCTGACACCTGTCATGCATATTTTAGGGCTGTCATGTGCTTAACGAGCAAGTAGTCATAAAGGATTGCAGTTAATTTGTGGGCTAACACTGACACTCTTGTGTGCCATATTGATTGCGTGGAAGGCATTTGGTGCTTTATAACCAGGCTTGATTTCCCTTCTGGGTACCAAAGATCTGAGGCAGAGGAAAATAAATGGGTCAGAGAAGGAAGCTGACTGGTTGATAAACTGCATAAATATTTTTGAGTTGTTTGGAGCTCGAGGTAGGTAGCAGAAAGAAACAGGAGCGTGCTGTTTCTGGACCGGAATACTGTTGCTTATTGCTAGTTTGATGAAAATATTGGCTCCCATTAGCCTGAACTGGGTTATGTCCGTGTTTGTTTTTAGTCAGTCTGTCTGGGTGAAGTAGAGAGTGGATGGCTGTTTCCTCTGACACTCTGTGCGCATAAGCCTAGGCTGACGAGGAGTTGGTCCACAGCAGTGATGTCCTCACTGTCTTTACTGCCACTGAAATAATAGTGCAATGCAAATGCCTTTTTTTAAATGGAGTATCAGAAGATTCAGGAGACACTAGAGAAACTGAAAAGCAATACTCTGTTTGACACTAATATGACGTCTTTCTCCAGGAGCAATGAAAAAACTGTGTAAGGACTGAATATTCCTTCTGGAATAGCCTTGGAGCTGGAGCCGTTTTACGTTTTATGCAGAGTATTTAAATCTAGAAACGTGGAGGTAGCAGACGGTGAATCTGTTGCTACTGAACTCTTACCACTACGTTTGGTGGCAGAGCAGACAGAATATGGGGAGCAGCTCTCTGAATCCTAGTGCTTTCCCAGAAGTGTCCTTTACTCCTGACCTAAGGAGGTGAGGTGTGGGAATGCAGAAAGTTTGGTTTCACATCTAGACCATTGGCTTTGTGTCTTTAACAGCTCTCAGATAGAAGCTACTGGTGACTGGGGCCAGGGTGGAGATGAGCAGCTCCTATAAGCACTGTTTCAAGAAGCATTTTTACTTTTTGTTTTTAAAAAGTGGAGAAGTCTGCTGATCCTATCTGCATTCCCTTTTGGATTAATACAAACTTTAACCACTCTGGATTAAGCTTAATTAGTCTCAACTGCTCTCAGTGTGTTCAGTGTGCCAGAGGACCTGGAACTGAAGTAGATAAAGCAGAGATAATGTGGTGTTATTCTGGGGCAGAACAATATATTTGAACTTCCCAGCCAAGTTTCATCATGCTTTGATTTTATATTCTCTGGCAGTCTGACACACCTTGCAGAATCTTAAAATCGTGGCTTGGTCTCAGACAAAGGCACGTATTTTCCCATTAAAGCAGACAGTGCAGCTAAGCCAACCTAGCAGATATTTGCTGCCCAAAGGAGCAGTCTGGCTTTGACCAGCTGGCTCAGGGATCCAAACAAGCTGGGGCTGCTCGCTTTGATGCTCAGGAGAGGGGGTGAAGTTTATAGGATTTGTGCTTTTGGGGTATGTGTTTTACTAATTTAGCTCCGTGGATATTGTGTCCGTAGCCTCAGGCATTGCACTGTTGTCAGCAGAAGAAAGAGGATGGAAGTGCATGGTGCAGATGAGAATAGCATTGCTCCTTTTTGGCAATTGATATTACTGTATTGGCTCAGCAGTATCATCAATCTGCACCCTGAGCACTTGAAGTCACTCTCCTTTGCTGCACATTTCCCATGATTTTGACTGAGCAGATTCTTTTGAGAAGCCTACTGCTGGCTAGCAGAATTTGTTAAAATTGAAGTGCTGCTGTCATACCTAATAACAAAGTCCTGTTATTTTGTATTTTTTGGTATTTTTTAAAGTTATTGAGAACTAAGAACTTGGTCATATTAATGTCTTGGTTTTTCCATGTGTGCCTGATGCCTTGAAAGCATATCCTGCTGCTTTGGGCTTGTGCTTTGGGCACAGACTGAAACATAGGAAGTTCCGTCTGAACATGAGGAAGAACTTCTTCCCTCTGAGGGTGACGGAGCACTGGAACAGGCTGCCCAGGGAGGTTGTGGAGTCTCCTTCTCTGGAGATATTCAAGACCTGCCTGGATGCGGTGCTGTGCAGCCTGTTGTAGGTGACCCTGCTTCGGCAGGGGGGTTGAACTAGATGACCCACAGAGGTCCCTTCCAACCCCTACCATTCTATGATTCTGTATACCACTTAAGATATTCAGCACTTTTCAGTGTGCCTTTTAAGTTTTACATTTAAAATAGCAAAAATATAGAGTTTTTTTAGATAAGAATGGCATCATTAGGGAACCCAGAAGTCACATGAAGTTAGAATGAAGGGCAACTCAAAGAAGCTTTCACCTTTAACTCAGTCTGTATTCTGCAATCCACTTAATGCTAGTGATGTATACAAATCAAGAACTGTACACAGATCAAAAAATTAAATGGATTAAACATACGATTTAAGTGTGTGGTGAATGTCACAGCAATATATGGAAGCCCTTTGCCAATGTCAGAAGTATAATGTTAAAAATAAAACGACATTTAGGTGAAATACATGATGACAGGGCAAGAATGCCAAAGTAGTTAGAATAGCAGTAAGGAAAAGGAAATGCGGTTCTTGTCTTCCAGCTTCCCCCATCGTTTCTGCAGATATGAAGAAGGTCTCCAAAATCTTTTGTCTGTTGCTGTACAGAAATGTGAAGGAAAAAAAACAAACAAACTGTGCTTTATAAAAGTGTGTTTGTATTTCACATTGATAGGCCTTAAGATTTTATGGAAGGCAAAAATTAGAGACTTTGCTGTGGCTTTCATTCAAGCAATTAGCATTCCTTAACCACTTATGTATTAGTACCTGAGATCAGGGAAGGTTTCCCAGCTGTTTTGGTCTCCATCCCTGAATCACACCTGCAGAGTAGGGCAATGCTCCCACCCGTCTTTTGTCCATTTGATGTATATTGCTGAGACGGTTGAGGTAAAACAAGTAGATTTGGTATTAGCAAGATTTTTTTTTTTAAGGGTCAGATCACTGAGATCCTCTAAATCCTGTTTCAAGTTTATACAACTAAAGGATTTCAGAGGAGCATCTGTCAGGATTTTTTATTGCAGCCAGAATGTACTGGAACTGCCTTTAGAGCTTACTTTGGCTCTTAAATTTTCTGGTGTAATCTTTTATTCAGTGCTAGACAGAATGCTGCCCTGGTTGAATTTTTTTCTGCAGAGTAACTTTGCATCAAGGAAAGGCAATGTATGTACATTGGAGAGATACAGTTCTAATTGCGTTGAAGTATAAATATTGTTAAACAATGTACACAATAAAAAATGAACACAGTCATATATAAATAGATTGTCATTGCCTTGTACTTTGTTCTAAACTGTTTCCACTGGCAAAGAGAACTCTGGGGCAAAAAAAAAAAATCAATGCGCAGGCCGTACAGTTTCTGCATCTGCATTTTTCACACCAGTGTTAGTTGTAATGTTACTTCTCTGCAGACATGACCTGAAAGCTAAAAATTTACCTAAAGATCACTTACAGCATGTAATTTTTCCTAAGTTGAAATAGGTTTCTTTGTAATATTGTACAAAGCACATTATTTTAACAAGTTTGGCTTAATGTGCATTGGTGAATAGACAGCTTCGTCTTGAAAGCGATGGTGTCTGAAAGTGAGCATTATTATTGCAATGAGGTCATTAGGTAAAAATTCTTTCATACATTTTCCTGTTACAGGTTTTTTGCAGGTGTGCTTAAGGGGTTCTGTTTGTCTATTTTATCTAGCAGAGGGTAGCATGGTAAAAGGTCTGTAGATTATAATAAAGATCCTCTTTTTGCTAGTGAATTTTTTACTGTGCATATTGAAACATACTTTTTTGGTCTGTATTTTCTTAAAAATTAGTTACTGCCCCAAAGGAAATGCCTAAATGGACATTGTGCATGATGTTTTTCTTATATATGTAAAATAATTTTGTTTTGTCTGAATAGTCATCTAGGTTTACTTTGTAGTTCCTAAGGGTTATCAGATGATCATTAAATCTTGATTTTCTGTCAGGAAGAATTAATAATCTTGACTTCTGAGTGAATTTAGAAGCAATAGGGGATTGGAGTCAAATATTTGAATACTATTTCAGTATTAAATCTGTTATTCATGTTTCAGCTTAGGCTGATTGGTGGATAAAAAATAAATTCAGTTCATAAATCCTCCTTTGCATTTAGTATTCCACCCCCCACCCCACCACTAGGTTAAAAATGTACATGACTTGAGATGCATAGAACACGTACGATGCTATCTTAAAAGTTAAGTACAAATTCATAGAATAAGAATTGGTTTCTGGGTGAGTTGGTGCACTTGGTTTTAAAGGAAAGCTGAAGTTAAAGTAAAAACCTTCATATTCTAATACTACCATGCAAGAAACTGCCATTTATCTTTAGAGCCTGTGTTTGTGGTTATTATCTATTATTGTATTTACTTTAAATTGCTGTGTTTTTATTAATTAGATATGTTTTCACTCCTCAATCACAATCACAAGGACCTCTGAGAGAAAAATCAATTAAGCTGCAAACATTTTAGAGGTGTTTGTAGTTGTTTCATGTTTTACGAGTTTTTATATCTGAAGTATCAGTGAATATAGAGCCGTATTTTCCCCACACCTTATATTCTCTTGTAGTGACCTGCCAGACTGCTCCTGTTGACTCAGTGTGTTCACCCACCACGTAGCACGGCTTTCTGTTTAGAAGATATGGGAGGTGGTTTTATTCTCTGCTTTCTTTATTCAATTTCTTTAACTTGTGTGTGCTGGTGCACTCCATTATATGTTTTAGCTGAAGCTGTATGAAAATGTTTCCCTGAGCTAAATTATTTCCCATTAATTATCTTATCTTCCTTGTTTTTACTGGTGTGACACATTTCCAATCACCTTTCCCAAATCCCATTTATTTATATATAGGTATACGTATGTATGTAGTATACATACAGTGCATACACGGTAAATTTGTTTATAGCTTTAGGCTTGGAGTCTCTACCATGTTTTGAACCCATATGTCAGCCTGTCTGTCCTTTTAAAATAAAGAAAATTACTTGCCTGTATTTTGTCACTCCCATCAGTGTTCAGGCTGAGCCTGAGGATACAGTATTCAGCCCTTAGTGATCCAGAGCTTTGCAAATCTAAAGAATGTTGCAGTTTCTGAAGTTCAGCTTCAAAAAGCTATGAACTACAAGCAAAGACGTGTTTGCAATTAAATCTGAATAAATATTTTAAAATCTAGGTCTAGTGACACTGGAAATGAATCGTTTTTGGGGGAGCAAGCAGGTTTACTAGAAGCTACAGGAAAATATTTAGTCAGAAGGTTGAAACCATGCCGGTTTACTAACATGAAAGTTAGTTTGTGTATCTTATTTTGCTTTCCTGTTGATAATGCATAGTCTTTCTATCTAAAATAATATTTGTAGTTTCTAGGATAAAAACTTTTTTTGCTAATGTTTTGTTAGTTTGGAGACTTTTCCCATTGTGGCTTTCAGACAAAGAGCCCAGAATCTCAGGAGGCAGATACTGTTATTGTGGGAGCAGCAGGGTTCGAAGCACTCCCACCTGGAATGGGTTGGCTTGCGTTCCAGACAGGACTTGTTGGGGCTTTGACTTCAGCACCCATGTACGTTCAAAACGTGTGGGCATATATAAGACGACAGCATGTTATGCTTCTGTACCTTGTGGTAATTCCTCTCTTCAGTCCCGTTTGGACCATAATTCTCCCCTGAACAAGGGCTTTCTTGGCAGGTGCGGTTTTCAGGGGTGACTGAAAGTTACACTCACAGCAGAGTTGAAAAGAATATGATGACAGTTTTAGACCAAATAATACACTATTTCCTTCAAGTTTCCCTATAATTTTTTCTAAGTAAGTCTAGCATATGTCACATATTTAGAATAAAGCAAAGCTGAAATTGCTTCTGCTTCATATTTTCAGACTATGCACACTGGAGAGACAGCTGTCAATCACTCCTGTCCTTGCAGATATAGTCTTTGCTATAATAAGGCCACAAAAAATAACAAAACAAAAAAAAAGGCACCAAAACCTCTTACAGATACGAGAAATCTGTTGTCTCTTGGTATTTTACCAATCAGTGATTTTGCAGCTGTATTTTTTTTTCCTTTGGTATCTTTTAGCTTCTTAATTTCCTTCTATTTTCCATGCTGACTCTCTTCTCAATTATGTGTCATTTTTCCTGTGGCACACAACATTCAGAAATCTCAGTGACATCTCAAGAATTTGTCAAAGCTTGCTTATCTTCTTGGTATATTCTTATTCTTTGCTATTACAGAGCAGATTGTGTCGGTATTGTGTTTCTTTGGTGAAATCCATCAGTAATATAGGAATAATCAAATTAAGGATAATGAAGTTTTCACAGTCTTCCACTTTTCTCTCCCCTTCTTTCATTATCCTCGCACAACTTCCTCTCTGGGCTTTTAGCTGAAGATGATGGGAGACAATCTCGAGAGTTTATCATTTATTTACTTTTACATAATCCAGGGAGGCCGTTCTGCCCATCACAGTGCTGACTGAAGGTCCCCTTGGCTGTGTCTCTGGCATGGACAGATGTTTGATGGCACATTCAAGAGTCTTGGTCCACATGTTCAGCGCATCTGCTTCCTGATGCATAGTGTTCCTCTGGGCAAGCTGGAAGGAAACCCAGACACACAAGCCAGAAGTGACCTGGCTGTTTCCCTACTGGATACCTCAAATAAAAAGAGTAGGCTGCCTCGCAGAGGAGTGCACCTGCTCCGCAACTAGGACGTGGCCAGCACACGCACCATGGGTGCGGGATTATAAAATATTGTGGAATAAACATAGCCAAAACCATAGAACTCCTGCGCCGTATCTGTAGTAGCACTTCCTAAATGCCTGTGTTATGGGTTCCATCATACCTAACTATGGCTGCTGTAGTTATGAATATGTTAGTAATCATATTTTAATTCTATTAAATTCTGAACCATTGCTAGTAGTTTTGTGCGGTCAGGAATTTATCCGGCAGCTAGTTCTAGTTCTACCATACCTTATAACTGGGTCCTCAGAGTGGTGAAGATCCCCTGTCTGTAACTGTTGTTTATTTTTTCAATATATGATTTAGCCTGTGGGCATATGCTCACTATTTTAAGAACAAAGCTAAATAATAGATGTTAATTTATTTTCATTATGTACAGTTATTTATGAAGAAGCCTCACTGAGGAGTTCTGGCTTAAGCTTTGAACAGATTAGAAATGATAAATTAGCAAAAAAATCCTACTCTATTTGGAAAATATCACTGAAACCAAAGCCTTGGCATTTAGAACTGCTAAGAGTATGGATGTAAGTACTAATGGCAAGCCAAAAATAACTAGTGTTAATACTTATTATTTCTGAATCCCTGATATGTGCTTGCCAAGAATCGGGGAGTTGATAGAGTGTGAGAAATGTTTGGAAGGGCTTTTGGAAATCATCTAGTACAGCCTCCTGCTTGAAGCAGGATTATCGGCACACTAGATGGAGTCAGCTGAGACTTGTCAAACCAAGTGCTGAAAACCTGCGTAACCTCCTGGGTAACCCATTCCAGCGCTGCCCTGTCTTCCTAGCATAGAAATTTTTTTCCTAACATTTAAGCTGAAGGTTTGGACTGCTGTGTCTTGTTTTACCTTCTGCCATGATCAAGCAGCATTTGACTCAGGTTTTGTGATTCACCTTCAGGCAGCTGAAGGTCGCTGTTCGATCCCTCCTAGCCCTTCCTTCACAAGAGCAAACAAGCCCAACTCTTTCAACCTCTTTGTAGTTCATGTGAACAATCATTTCATAGGTCATCTGAAAGAAAAATCAAGACAAAATATATTAAGAAACTGAATTTTCTTCCTTTCATAAAGAAGAAATATAGAGACTATGAATTAATTTGGGGTTTTGTACAAAAAGTAAGTTTTGCAAAGGCAGGGGATTGGAAACGTAGGAAGCAGTGATTTTAGTGTATTATCTGAAGATGGTCAAAATTAGAATTGCAGATTAAATATAAATTCTGTAGGGTAAGAATTAACGTTTAGTTACATCAGTAGTCAGCTACAGGCAGGGAGATTTTTAACTGCATAAAGCCAGACGGGATGATTAAGCCATTTTCAGAAGGAAAGGCAGCTTAACTGCTGGCTAAACTGCTAGGATTAGACCCAGAGTATCTGGGGCTGAGTGGTTTGCTTAAATACTGACTCTGGACTTGAGCCTGGATATTTTAAAGATGCTTAGTGAGATTTTCAGCATCACTTGGATGTACAGGAAATAACTTGACTAGCCATCTATCAGTTTTGGGGGGGAGGATTGAAAAACCTTTATGCTCTTGCCTGTACTCATATGCTACACTGGAAGTAGTAATGGAAGTAACATGACTGGTTTTTATCAGGGTTTGTTGTGTCCTTGTAAGTTTTTTGGTGTTGTCTTGGGTGCATGCGTAATACCTAGTACTGGAGTCATGATGCCAAGATCATGCTTCTTTGTTTCGTGAATTTAGACAAGATTTGGGTGTGTGGACAGATGCCTGCTTGTTCTTAACAGCTTCTGTATCAAACTGCATAATCACACCTTTTTTTTTCCTGCATCGTAAACCTAGCACTGTTACTTGGTGTGTCTTTGCTGTGTATTTCAAAATAGGGTATGTTTAAGCATTCTTTGTGTCACTTGTAAGAGGTGAATAATCTGTCCCTTAACTTTTTAAAAAATTTTCCTCTTTTTGTGGGGGGCGGTGGTCATAGTGGTGTTTGTTTTTGTGTAAGCCCCCTTTTTCAAGCTGAGCAGAACTCGTCGATTTTTGGTGTCGTTTTGCTCATGCGAGGAGGTTAGGTCCCAGTACCACGTGGTTACTGGTACAGGATGGACCTTCATCTGCAGCCTCTACAAGCTATTGTGCACCAACCTAAAGGTTGCCTTCCCTCTCTTGGGCTGCTCCATGGGATACTCACAGATAATGTTGAAAAGATCGGCCTCTACGGAACGGTCCAACGTGACGTGTACCCAGTCTGTGTGAGGTAGGTAAAGGCTGCTCGATTGCTCCTGTGCTCTGCGCCCGTTCTCTCCTCGCGTTGCAGCCAGCGTCTCTGTTTGCTCCGACGGTTAGCAGTGTAGTCCCATACATTTTCTCCTTGCTGTTATTTTATACTCTTACCAGCCTTCAATAGAATACGGAACTCAATTTCTTTCTCCCATTCATCTTTCTTCCATATATTCACCTTTCATTTCGCGAGTGGCTGGATGATATTGTTAAACAGCTTAGGTGAAATTAGATTGTAGATGTAGATTTTACTGCTCTACAAGTTATCTACTAAGTTAACTAATGTTTTATTTACAAAAGTATAAGTGCTGTGCATTTGTTAGAGACTTCAAAATGTAATATTGTGAGGAAATGGGCTTGGTTGGATGTAAATTATTTTTCGCAGTGATAAATTTGTATGAAGATGCTCCCTTTTTTTATTTTCACTTTTTTTTTAGAAACCTGAGGGGGTTTTAGTGACACAATTTAATATGCAGTACAGTCTATCTGAGGCTTATCTCTGTCATGAATCTTATCAGTTAGCCCTTGGCAAACTGCAGGCTAAAATCCTGTGAAGTATCCTCGTTTTCAAAAAAAAAAAAGAAATTACGAACCCTCATGGTTACTGTTGCTTTGTTTTGGTTTCTGCAAAGATTCTGAAACCTTCTATCACATCTCCTTTTTACTCTCTAAAGAGGTGGACATTTAGCAGCAGATTTAACCTTTTGTGCTTCCTCTTATGAAGCAGAAATAAAACAATAGGAATAAAATAATTTGAAAAAATAATTTGATTCCAAGCAGACAGGTGAAACTGAGAAGAAACTCAGAAGTGTACAAAGATAGTCATCTGCAAATGTACATATGTATTTCATAATAAAATATTGCAGTATGCTGTTAACCCCTTCAATAAAGTTGAGAGATCTAGTGAAGGCAAATGAGAATGAAATTCATATTCTCAGCAACTGTTGCACAGAATACTCCCATTACATCAACTGTCTTGTCTGCAAAGCTGACAGGGATGACGCTGGATGAGGAGCATCCAAGAAAAAATGAAAATTATTTTGGTGCTTAAAAATCTTCCTAAGGATAAAAATTTGGTATTTTGTGTAATAAAGTATTTTCAGAAAACTTGGAATTTGCTGGAACGATATTGTTTACAAAAAACTATAGTTGCCCTAAACCTAAAGTTGGCTTCTCTGTTTCAAAAATATTTTGGGAGAAGTGTTGAAAATTGTTCAATAATCAATTTCAGCGGTTTTTGTAGGAAAATGTTTTGGTTCTTCATTTAGTCAGTTTATCAGAATTTCATTTTAATATTATTTTTAAGATTTTTGGTGAACATTTTTAGACCTGTATTTTTAATTCAGACTTCAGATGACAAAAATTTTTGAAATGCCCTACTATGAGAGTGTTTTTAAATAATAATTAGAATTTACACCTTGTTAGAATATATAACTATTTATACGTTATGTAGGTATATATATACACACACTATGAACAAATAATTTGCTGGTAGTGTCTTTAAATTGCAAAATCATAATTGTTTTCATATGCTAATCAATATGCATAGGACCACATATGAACAGTAATAATATGATAGCCATTTTTACTGGATTACTATAAAGCTTATGAATTTCAAGACATCATACGGGTAGTCATTACCTATGTTTTAAATAAAATTTAAAAGTCTTGGATACCAGCTGTTTACATTAACTACTGTGTCATTTTTTCCAGTGACACTTTGCATGTTAAAAGACAGAAACTGTTGCTTCTTTAAGTGATAAAACATGGTTATGTACACATACATAAACACATAGACTTATTTTAAAGCATATAAGGCATTTTTATTTCACATTCAGAAGGTTCCTTCAGTGAACAGTCTTGTGATCATATGTTTTTGACAACATAGAAGAGAAGGGGATGATCTTCTTTTAAGAGGTACTGGGTGACTTGAACTGTTTTAATGGTTCTTCTGCTGGGCTGCTAAATGGTTGCACCAGTCGCATCAAACAGCTGTAACAGAACGTGCACTGATCACAACCCAGAGTGACCTTTTCATTTGCTCATCATTAAGCTGAAGTCCGTAGACCTTTCAGCCTGATGCAGATTTTTTTTCAAGGCACCCTGCTGTACTTTTTCTGTTTAAAGTTTTGAATCATTACCTGTTTTAAGGATCTCCTGTGCCCTGCAGGAATTGTGACATTTACCAGTCCTTCCCACTGGACTTCCCAGGCATTACGGCTGTCTCACACCATGCTGGGTTTGAAGTACATAAGGGTTGGTTTTGAACTATAACTCAGAAGAGACACAATAAATCAAATTGCAGTTAGCACTTTGACTCTTTTTTACTGTTTGTGCATCTGTATTGTTCAAAGACTATTAAATGCATTCTCGGCAAAAATTGAGAAGGGAGATATGAAAATACTTTGCATACCTCAGAGTATTTCTCTTCCTTGGTTTTTTGCCTTCTGTATTATAGATGCCATGTTCCACCCTTTGCAAGCAGGCTGTCTTATGACATAATTGTCTAAACTGCAGTCAGTAGAACACTTGGAGTATAAGTGGCAAGATTTGCACACTTTATGAAAAAAATCTGTAACAAATGTTGTACTAAAGCTTTTAAAAAATTTTCATTTACAGTTTGCTTTTCCGTTACTGCTGAGCAGGATATTCCAAAATCACAGATATAAAATTCATAGAATTAAAAAAAGATTTTTAAAAGTTCCATCCTCACAAAAAAAGTCTGTAGAGATGCCTTTCTCTACCCAAAGCCTAACTAAATTTTCTATTGAAATATTAGGTTGAAAAACTGAAGAAATTTGGTAATTGTTTTTTTTCATTCATCATAAAGAGCTGATGAAGTAGTTTAAGAGCCTAAAAAAATGTCATTTGTTCTGTAAGTTTACATCATTGTTTGCTGAGTATCTAGTGCAAGAGCAGTACTTGGACACCAACAAGAATTATCATCCATGTTCAGCAAAGTCTCAGTCCTCTTGTGTAGAAAATGCTGTCTAGAACATCTAGTTAAAGAGGATACAAACGAAAAGGTAATATATCCTTTGATCAAAAGTTTAGTTCAACAAAACAGGCTTTGCATTGTTTGCTCTGCAGTCCGATTCACTCTGCTCCTGGTGGATGCTGGACAAGCTGTTCATCATTTTCATGGCTTTGGCTTTAAAAGCCAGCAGAATTCCTTAGCTTTAGCAGCTATAGGAAAATAGAAGCAAAAGGAGGGTGATACTCAAAAGGCCACAGTGCCTAGTGAATCACAAATAGGTGTAAACTGTTAACACACTCTGTTATTTGTAAAGATGAAACTAGTTCAAGAGTGAAAAAATATTCCCTAAGATGAAATTGAAGGAGCTTGTAGTTAAAACTGTTTACATACAGCAAAACATAATTCTATAGGCCATTGCCAGCTTCGGGCAAAAAATATCTGGTGGATTAATGTTATTTTAGTGGCATTAAGGATGTACTTTCCTAATCATTTTAGCTGGCAGCAAAATCTGTGTAAGTCCCTACCCTCTCCCACCCCAGACAGAGGCTCCTGACTTTCTTCCATCTAAATTCATAATTTCCTTGTTTGTATGGTAAAACTAGTTTTGGAGTAAATAAACTACATTTCTGAAAGGGAAAAAAGTTGGAAAGAAAAGTAATGTTTACTTTGTAGCACAAAACATTATTTTCAAGGCTAGAAGGCATCTAAGAGGAGATGAGGGATTCTAAAGTCTGTTCCATGTGACAAAGATCACTCAACAACCCTCATCCTTATTAGCAAATCAAGACCTCTGTGTTCAGAAGATGCTTAAGGCCAAGATTTGTCCCTGAATGACTTGCTCATTTTTCTGTACTCTCAGTATTGACCTGTTCTGAGCCTCTTCTGCTTGCTACGTTATACACAGCCAAGCTACCCCTGCCCTGTCCTTCCCTTCTGTCCCTTCAGACCGGAGAAGGGTGAAGAGCAGAATTTAAATTCCAAAATCTTGCTGAGCAGCTTTCCATAAGGTGTCATTACTGTTTCCCGTCCAGCCAAGTGAATATTCATATATTTCTTCAAGCTTTACATTCACACACATTGTAGGAGCTGAGTAAATGGGCTGTTACCTAGAATTTGTGATATGTGGCTAGTGCAAGAGTTGAGAAAGTACGGATGATTTTCTGTTTCTGCTCAGAATAGATCTGCTCAGTAGTTCTTAGTTCCCCTGCTCATAGTTACATACGCAGCTCCTTTTCAATTAGAGCAGGAGTTGGAGTATGGTATCAGTGTTATCTTCAAGAGAATTTTAGCGTAGTCTAAGTTTTGTATGTCAGGGAAGAAGAGCTGATAGATAACGTATTAAGGAAATTAACATCTGACAGAGAGGTCAGGGAACACAGGAGGATTGTGAGCAAGTGATGCCAAGTAGTTAACTTTCAGAAACAATGCAGTAACCTAGTGAGACTACAAAGCACAGAACAGCAGTTCTCACTGCTCAGTGGAGCTGGAGAAGTGTGGTTTTCCCACAGAGTTTTTCAGAGATTTTCAACTAGCAGTGCTTAAAAGACAACTTACAAACATTCAACAAAATATTTTTTTAAATGTGTAAACAATATGAAGATTGTATCACTGCCTGAGAAAACCAGCGACAACCAATGTTAACCTTGGCATTGCTTCCTCTGGAGCTCCTTTCATAAATGGTAAATAATTTCGTAAAAGTTTATAACTCTGATATTGAGAAGTTGAAAGATACCAATTAGTTTTCCATTTTTGACATTTGTCCAGAGAGTGCAACACTTGTGGGTTGTAATAAGTTATCATCTGTTAATTGGTGACCTCAAGAGCATTTTTGTTAGAAATAGTGGCGTAAAGAAATCTCCGTCAGTTAGAATATCTTAACTTCTTTTTAGCTCTATATTGCTTATTTTTATATTAAAATAAAGTGAAATTGTTATTTAAAACTTCTGGAACTTGCACTGAGAACTGGATACATATTCTCATTACTAATAGGATATATTCTTCATTGTCTATCGAGCCAGACCTCATCTTGCTTGTAGTACAGATGAGAGCATTTTTTTTACAGTCCTCTTCATAATGCATAATACAGGCTGTTAGCACTGTCGCAGCTCATTGTTTAGTCAGGGTTTGTAGTTATGCACCTGGGAAAGGTAGAAAAGCTTGACCTTAGGAAGAAGCTTAGGAAGAAGTTATCATGTGTATATAGATAGTTTGCTTCTGGAACAGTTGTGTCCATGTTTATATAATTGCATTTTTTTACTAAATAGGAATTCATTTAGGTAGTCAGACTCATTTGGAAGTAATATTTTGGTGTATGGTCTTAAAAAGCCCTAGAGTTTTTACACCTGTTTTTAAAAAGCCAGACAATAATAGTACACCTAAACATCGTTGTGCCCTTAGTCCTTGCAAAAGTGCAGTTAAGGCAGTACTAAAATAGTTGCAGGTTCTTAGGAACTATCTGAATACCAGGGGCGTGTGCTGTGATCACACGCTACCCCTGCCCTGCTTGCTTTGAGGTCCTTGTTGGCCCGTCAGAAGGAACTGTGTTGATCGGGAAGGGATACGTTGGCAGATTTTGCAAGCAAAATAGATCAGGATTATGGAGTAATCAACTGTTAATTTTTGCGTTCCGATAATCTAAGACAGTTGTTGCTGAAATAGCACAGGAAGCCTTAGAAAATGACAGTCCTCAGACCCAAGTATTAATAAGTAGAAACTATTTTGAGCTCTTTAATGAAAACTTGTTGCCCGCTTACAGCATTAGCTGCTTCTATACTTTTATTCTTTATATGAACATAAAAGGTCAAGTTCTGCCTTATTTGAGCGCCAAAGTCTCGATGTTGAACCATAAAGGAGTTGTCTGTGCTCAGCCAAGAAAGAAATTCAGCTACCAAGGTAAAATATAATCACTTTCAGGAACTTGGGCTGTCATGTATAGTTTAAATTATTTTCTTGTAGGAATTCTTTTAATAAGCAACAGTTTCATACTCATATAATGTGCATATGCCTTCATTGCAAATAATTCACCGCAAAAGTCACACGCAGTGTCTAGCTATCGTCAGCTGGGTGTGTAGAGAAGTAACAGATAGCGATGAGAGCATCTTGCCAGGCTCAGACAAGAGCTTTTCTTTAACGTTGTACGATGAAGGTGCAGCTGGGCACAAAAGACTACAGCCTGTGCCAGCCGGTCATACAGGAATGGTGTAGTTTTAAGTTTTCTCATAGCATATTCAATTCCATTTAAATATTGCAAAATGCTGAATTGTAAATGTTAACCTAGCCATGAATAAAAAATGCTGATATTTTATTTAATCAAAAAATAATTATGGATAGTCTGCCTTTATTGTATTATTTAAAATATTTCATTTTACATGTAGACTACAAGTTATTGCAGAGTTGAGTTTTTTTATATATATAATGAGAATTTGTTTCTGATGCATAAAAAATACAGGAGAGAGACTTTTGCAGGCTACAAGGAAAACTGTTTGCTTTTGACAAGCACTGTCAATTGTCTGGGTGTGGAGAAAAACTGTGGTAGCTAGTTTCCATGAAAGAGCAGGAAATTCTTGCTTCTCAGGAGCATTATCCAACTCCTGTTCTGAAAGAAATTCCTCTATAGAGAAGAGAGCCTTCTCTTTTCTCACTATCTTTGAGTTCATTACTTTCATGTTGTATGCAAAGAATGAAGCATCTATACATGGGAGATGCAGCTTCCAATATTTAACCTGCTAATGGATGAAAATGAGAAGTGGAGGTGGGGGTGATCCTGCTGAGGCAAGCTCACTCTTACGCCACGCTTTACAAAAATGTGATAAGGAAAAGCTAGAAAGCTTCCCCTTTGACTTTCATCTGGCAGGTTTTGATTGTAACTTTGTATAGGAATTGGTATTGACTCCTATCAGGCAGCTTCGGAGAAGAGGTGAAGAGCCTTCTCTCCTGACTTTCTGTGTGTTTTGTCAAATCGTATACTTCCATCTGAAGTGCGAAGTGAAGGCTGATGTCAAGAAATGCCTTCAGCACAAGCTGGTGCTGGTCTCTCGCGACTTTCTTCTTTCCTAAAAGTATCAGATTAGATTGTAAAATGATGGCAATCTAGCTGGACATAAACACGTTTGTTGCAGGCTCAGCAGCCATTACATATCATTAGTGGAAGGAGGCGAGGGGCAAGGGGACCACTTCAATGTCAGTTTGAGTCTTTTTAAGGACAGATGCATTCGGATGAGAAGATGCGAACTTTATGGCTGCTTGTGTACTTGAAGTTCAGAACCGATTACTGTCTTTATTTCTTTGTCCTGTTTGTAACCTTACAGTCAACATATTTTCAAAGCAAATACAAATTGTAAGAGCAGTAGTGTTAATAGGGGAGCTGGGAATAGGGCATTTTGGAAGCCATTTTAAATTATATTATTTATGAAGAGTATGGTTTGTTACCACCAGACCAAATCTGTTCAAAAAGTGAATACATATTTTTGCGGTGTCACACGCTTTTCCTTAACAGTAAAATGGTAGGTACAATTAAAATAGGGAAAGATATCAGCAAGTCTGTCCTCTCTGACATGAAATGGTTTTTATTAGAGGATCTAATTTTACTGTTGGACAACTGCTGAAAATGTATGTGTAGTCGTGAAAGGAGAGACACATTCTCTGTGTTTTGAGGTTTAGGGTTTTTCTTTCCTGAAGCAGATCTAGTTGACTTACTTTGAAATTTGTTCTGCCCTTCTGATTCATAAGATATATCTTTTGCGCTGTAGATGAGATGAAATAAATGTTACAAATTAGAAGTTCAAGGGAAAATATCTGAACAAATGTAATTTTATTGCACTGGATCTCTGTTCTGTTTCTTTGTTACTGTTACTCAGACCTGACCTTCTTCCAGGATTTGACACCTCATATATCTTGTTCTTTTTTTGTGCTATTTTATGAAGTACTTTCAGTTGTCTCATTTGGTTTAAAACAAATCATACATTTATGTCCTAAATGTTTCACTAGTCAGAATAATTAAGTTGATCAGGTCTGGGAGCATTGGAAGGAAAATAATGTGGTCATTGAAGCATTCACGCTCAAATGGGAACCTGAGTTCATTCAGATATCAAATCTAATAATTGCTTTACACCTGTATACACACTACCAGTGAGCAAGTCCACGTGAAAGGTTTAGTGGTACACTTTCAATACTCTGTTTCAAGGGAATTTTAGTACTGTTTTTAAAAGACTAAGTTGTTTTGACATTTTTCAACTTAGTTGTTGTTGGTTTTGTGTACAGGCTGTAGTTTAGCTGACTACTCATCTTTATGCACTGGAAAATGTTTTTGCATGAGAATTTCTTACTAGAGGTATGATATGAATAAGGTATTACAAATCACATTTAATAGCAATCAGAAAAATATGAAGACTATTGTCTGAGTTTCACTGCTTTGAAACAATTTATTAGCCAAGTTAAAATTTACTGTATACAGTTTAACACTATTCAAAGTATAAAACTCTGAGTTTATAGGTGATTGTGTATGTAGCACAGCATAAGGGTTGTAGGGATACCCATAGCCGTGATTGCAGCTTGAAAAAGGCAATTTCATAAGGATGAGCTAAAAATCAGCATTTTTTGTGACATTGTATGAAAAATGAAGCAATAATTATAGCTTCTCAGTTTGACTGAATTGTGTGACAGATCTCCATGAATGCCGGTGGTACACGCTGTCACAAAAATTCAAGCAAATTTTATCACAAACAAGAATAAAAAATTACTGACTAGGAAAATGACAGCTATTCATAGCAGGTTTCAGTAATTCCAAACTCAAATGCTGGTCACAGTGTGCTTGTTACTGGAGAGGATTTGAACTGATGCAATCGTTCCTCTTCATCTTCTTTTTATTTTCCTACCTTTATAAGTTTAGTTCTCAGCAGAGAATTCAAACTGAAAAAGAAATGGAAAATGGCTGTATATGTGCATTGTACTGACATGAAGGCCTATTTTTGTCTGTAATTTTAAAGGCCAATTACCCTTGGAGGAAAGGAGAAAAATAGATTGATTTGTCTTGTAACCCCTGAGGCAGGCATGTGTTATCTCAAACTAAGGCTTTTCCATTGCATTTTTTGTGGAAAATCTTTCAATGCATATCCCAAGTGGTACTATTAACAAAGAAAGCAAAGTCAAATTAAAATATTAAATAGATCATTTTAAGGTTTGAGTAATCTTAGCCTATTGGGCCAGTTCTTTTTTTTTTTTTTTTAATCTTTGAGAAGCAAGCAATAGTAAAATTTATTTTAAAAAGGTTGCTTAAAAATAGGGTTTACAAATCCATTTTAAATTCCATAAATACTTAACCTTACTAGATTTTCTTCAGCTCTAAGTAGGATAAGTATTTATTTACTTCATGGAATTGTGATACAGATGGTCAACATCCTAGATTTTGGTTGCAAAAATGTGACTTCTGTTGTGTTCATATACTGTGTTGGCTGTGGTCACAGCTGGATTGCACTGAGCTGGTAAATGTCATCACACATGCCATTTCACATTTAAACTTCTCACATCATTCATTTTTAAAGTATATTTGTGTATAACACATAGAATATAAATAAATGTGTTTTCTACTGATTTTCTGCATTTTCATACAACACAAAGGCTACAATGAACGGTCCCCAGCAAGCTAGGTCTGAGTGGCAGCAGTAAGATTAGATGTGTCTTTGTTCCCTCTTAATCTGAGTGAAACTCATTTGTGTCAGGACTTAAATCCTTTAGATCGCCCTGTTTCAGACCTGGCTCTGTACTACAGGCCCTCTGGCTATTAATGACTTTTATTTAGCAAGTTAAAAAGAATCCAAACATCCACATATCTTCTCAGTGAGAAATTGTGCACATAGGCTGGTCTGGGAACCTTCTTAGAATGAAAGTACTGTGTGTTACCTAAGTGACTCAAACCTTTGAAGGAGATATTTTCAAACAGAATACATATCTACATACAGATCTGTCTTACTTTAAGGCTTACTATGTTACGATGATAATTTTGACACTCCCGACTTCTGCAGGTAACTCAGGAGATGGGTGTATTTCTGCCTTTTTCTCAGGAGGACTGTTCGGTCTTGAGAGACGTCCTTTTAAGTCAGTTACAATGCTCCTTAATAATTTTTCTTTCTATCCCAGAAATCTTCTGAATAGCTATACTGACCCATTTTTTTTGTTCCTCCTTATTTTTTCTACATTTTTTCTTACCCTTCAACACTTTTTCTTATGTATGAATATATTGGTAAACATCCCACTAACCAGGTCAAAAACATAATTTTTAAATTATTGTAAGGTCAACAAATGATGTGTTGATAATTAACAAGTTTGGGCTATTTATATGTGCTGTCTGGTTTTCAGGGCTTTAAAAGTAAGAATAATAAAAAAAAAAAGCCCCAAACCTGTGCTATTTCTTTGGCCTAAGGGTAAGTTTCTTTTTCTCCATCAGAACAACATATACTGTGTATA
>Ga0181612_107624_pt1 | contig 28578 bp, 18 predicted proteins | sample HoacroProtozoa21_FD_119630 | JGI IMG/M metagenome (GOLD analysis project Ga0181612, IMG submission 119630) | Hoatzin crop microbial communities from Cojedes, Venezuel. Combined Assembly of Gp0051906, Gp0051904, Gp0051908 | reverse complement strand
TATTTCTATTTCCCCTCACCGTCACACATGCGTGGTAATGACCAAACATCTTCAAAGCAAAAATCCCCCAGCACTTACCAAAGAAAAGATGTTTAACAAAAGTTTGGGGTCTGATGGAGCGGGGACAGCAACGGCACAGGCATGTCCCAGTCCAGCCTGCCTTTCCAGGAACACAAGTTTCCTGCATAATTGCCCTCCCTGCCTCAGGGCAACACCCCCAGCACCTCTCCTGCTGCCCTGCTCTGTGGTTATTGTGTGCACAGATGAATGGCACAGACCCGTGTGCTGGGCTGTTCTTGCTGGATAAAGCTAATAAAACATTTGACTCACTCCGAGGAAGCTTTCCCATCCCACCACGCGCCTGATCTTCAGGGTTACCCGCGTTTGCCTCCTCACCTTTGGATTGTATGATGTTATTCTAACCTCTTTCATCTTTGGCTTTTGGCAGTCTTTTCTGCTTGAAGTATATAGTTATCTTAAGTTGAGCAAGATGTTTCAGGCTACAATAACTGCCTGTTGTTTCAAATTGAAATCTCCTAATATGCATTCAATTTACATGTACTAAGTCTCTCACTCCATCCGAAATACCAACCAAGTATAAAATAATAGTGACACTTGACATTTTCACAGAGATTTACAACTTCAAAGTGCTCTACAACATAAACACACTCTGTCTGTAATTATGAGGTGGGCAAACAAATGCTAGTAAGATGGAAATTGGACAAGGAGAGATTGCAGAGCTTGCCCAAGGCCAGACACAGAGCCGGTGTCAGGGCTGGGGTCCCATCTCTCTCTCTTATACCCAAACTGCTAGGCAGCTCTTAACTCTAAAAGCTGCGCAGCCAACATGGAAGAGTCGGGCAGGTCTACATCCCAAGCAGATGTAGGAGAAATTTTGGAAGTGGAATCGAATGCTGTCATCCAACAAAGCACGCCCAGGTCTCTGCCTAACCCTGAGAGCTCCTGGGCATCGTGGATGCTGTGGTTCCTTACTACCAAGGTGCTCCCGCACTGGTGATGTGGCCTCGGCACCCAGATTGGGGATGGGTAGGACGATGGCCGCAAGGCAGATCCTGCTTGCACAGACCTGCCTCTGGCACAGCCACGGTCCTACCCTGCAGGCAAGTGATAAAACTGGTAGCAACTCCTATGCACCAAGTGTCTTTAGTGACGGCCTCTGCATCTGTCTATGAGAGTGGTTTCAGCCTATTTTCTTGTTTGCAAACATGGGCCAGGTCCCTCCCTCACGACACTCTTTCATTTGGGGGGGAGGAGATGGCTTTCGAGCCACGCCGTGTGCTTGCAGTGCCTGGTCCCGTAGCCTGAATTAGAAACCTGCACGCTGCTTGATGGACGCTGCTATTGTTAAGGCAAATAAGCGGGTGGATGCTTCATTAATCACAGTCCATAAACCATTTTGACTAACTGAAAAAATATTTCCTCTTTCTTATTCATGCAATGGTTTCTCTGAGCCTTTTAGCCCATTTGTACAGGCTGGAGAATGAGTTGCTACCCGTTATACAGCATGTCCTGCCCTTCCCTTGCTTTGTAAACACGAGCAGCTCGGTTCCATGATGTGTTTTGATGAACTGCCAAGAGCCAGCTAATGCACTGTTTGCTGACAAGTATTTGTTATTAATCCAAAAGCACTGAGCTTGTGGGTTGGGATTTTATTTTTTTTTTAAGAAATATAAAAACTAAATTAAACAAGGGTGTGGAGATTCCTCAAATGTAGCTACTGTTCCTTCCGTGATGCAGCTGCAAATATGCAGCTCCTCCAATTCCAGGGCATTATTTACGTCAGTCTACTCCTTTATCACATTTATCTTCCTGCAGAAATCACAAAAGCTTAACTGGGTGTCCTCTTCCGACGAGCATTTCCATTAACGAGTTAGAATTTTAAAACAAATGCAGGGGGATAAAACTGGCAGCGCTTCCTTGTACACGTCTTGCTGCTTCGTGCGGCTCCCTGGGACCGGGTCGTGACAACAGGGTGGAAGCTGCTTGTCACCAGCTGAGAACCCCCAAACTCAACATCCATGTGACCCACCATGGACGTTGCATAATGGGTTTCTTTTGGTGTATTTTGCACAAGATCCCACCTTATAGCCTCCACGGATTTTTGGGAAGTGCTCAGGACTCCAGCGTAGAGCCTGGGATGCTTGGCTACCTGGATGAATCCTGTTCCAGAGAGCAGCCCATTAACTCATTGCAGGGGGACTTGCAGCACTGTCCACAACAGGGACTGTCCCCATCCCCAGAAATGGCTCGTGGGGGGGAAGCATGTGGAGGAGGAAGAGGAGGGGGAAGGCATGCTTTCAAAGCATTCCCGAGCCAAGCATGCTGGAGGCGAGCATCTCCACACCAGCCAGCGCAGCACGTCAGGCTGCGGCGCTCGCTGCACCGACAGGTTTGTGCAGCAAGACCCCCCACAACGCCGAGCAGAAAGCGCCCTGAGGGCAGATCAATTTTAAGCTTGATGGAAAAAGATGACAACTATATATGAGCCGAGGAGGCAGAAAACACAGGGGCTTTCATTTTCATGTGCAGGGCACCATTTGCCTTCCAAATTCAACTGACAGCTTTTGAGGTGGTTCTTTCGGGTGACAAATGGTAATAAAGCTCCTATTTACACTGGCTGTTGACTCATCTTAGGTGGAATTATGTACAGAAATAAGTAAATAGCTTCCTATTCAATGCGATCCATATACAGCTATGGGCCACAGTACAATGCAAAGCTCCTGTATAGACAAGACTCTTGTTTGTTGTGTGCTTTTCTAGGTCACTTAGCACTTTGCTTCATAAACGTGCTTTTTAGGAGTGAGACTCCTGGTGTGGATGGTCTTTCCGTTGTACAGAGTAATTCACCCTTAAAAGCTAGCAAAGCTATGACTGCTTTTTAATTTGCATTGTAAACACATTAAAGATGAGCTGAGCAAACTGGGACGACTTAGGATGTCTTTTTACATACCTGAATATGAGGGCTTGTGTGGTTTATTTTGTTAGTATCTCCATTTATCTCACGAGCTTCGAGATTGTCAGAAAAAAACATCTTGGAAAAAGTTTCTCAAGGCAATTTCATTTCAGATGATGCAATTGCTGGACCTTACACGTGCATGTAACATTTTCATAGCTCTGGTTTGTGTCAGCCAAACTGGCAGAGGGGGACAGACCCTATTTTTGTGTTAGGGCAGTATTTTGTTGGAGCCTTGGAAACCACTTAGGGGTTATTTAACTCAGCTGAAGATGTGTGATTAAAAATCGCTTAAAAACTAAGCAGAACTAACTCAAAGAGCAATGGTCAGCAACACGAAAAAAAAGTGTATAATGTTTTCTCTCTTAAAAACACTCAAATTTAGCATAAGCATTTTTGAATGGGATTCCCTCCATGATGCTGTTTCAGGACTTTGGAGCTGCTCCCAGGTCGCAAGGTAGAAATCAGGAAAAGTAAAGGAACATGAGATGAGACAACTTGACGGGTGTTCCGGATATCTCAAGAAACACAACATGCTTATGTACCTCTATTCCACCAATTTTATGGCTCTGAAGCACATATCAGTCCAATTCTTGCTGACTTTCCCACTGGATGAAGCCATCTTTCTCTTTTGACACTCAAAGGAATGTGGAAAATCAGTATGCTAACCATCTGGCAAACAGTGCGGGGTATTTTGGGCCACCTACCCTATAAGGTTGCCCATGTAAAATCCTGGTCGGTTGGTCGCTATCTCTAGAAGCTGCAAGAGGTGCAGTATTGTGGTTTTGCATATAAATAGATGAGTTTTTGTATTCTAGGCCAAAATAATTTGCTTTCCAATATTGATACACACCTACAAATGTAAAAAGCATGTGACTCCCCATGACCTCAGTCCTCTTGTAATAGAGAGCGATTCATCAGGATAGTGTAAAAATGGTGATTTCAGGAATGAAATAAATCTGAAAGTTTCCCAAAACCGTCACCTACCAGACGATGTTTCTGTTGCCAGAATTTTCTGGCTCAGCTGGTCTTCTTTTATCAATGATTGAGGCCTTGCGATAGTTAGAGAAGATAGATGAATCACGGCAAATAGAAGTTGCATCAAAGATGGTTGGAAAATGCAGTTTCTTACTTCTTGACCTGAGGTGCCTTTGCCAGCATGCAGCTGAGGTGTATTTAAAGCAGCCGAACCCAGGTCTTCCAGCTCTGTCGCAGGATCACCTCTTGCCACCTCATGGCTATCACCACGAAGAGCAATCTTTCCCTTCTCATAAATTTGTGCAGTGCGTAGAGTTTCTCCGCAGAGAAGATCATACCTGCATGTCTGAAGCATACGTGAATGCACACACACCTCTGCCAGAAGACAACAAGCATTGTCTTCTGTTGCTGGAGAGTAAAAAAGAAGCAGGGAAAGGTGTTGCCATTCTCCTGAGTGCAAAGTGACCTACAGCCCCTCAGTGGGAGGCACGAAGTTATGTAGCTCATTAAACCTTAAAAAAGCAAGGAGAGAAGCTGCTTCCAATTATCAGGATGAAAATTAATGAAATAAAAACTACAGACAGGCTGCAGAATTATGCAATAAAAAGGGCTTTGCTGGCATTAACAAGGCAGTGTGTAATATTTGTGTGGTTCTAGCTCAGCCTTGGCTTGAACACATGGTGATTCTGCACATAAAATGTATCCAAATTAATGAATTAAAAATCCTTGATAATCCCACACAATTTTCTGTTCATGGTTAAGTACTATTAGTTGGGAAACCTCCTCAGAAAGGGAAAATGAGGTTGCGATCTGTTGTCTGAGAAAAACCCCTCTTTGTTAGTACCAAAAGAGTCGTGTGCTGGCATGGCTGGCCAGGTTCACGGAAAAGCCCAAGTGCTGCATCGTTGTCGTAGGGAGGGAAGGTCAAGCGTAGAAGTAACTGCTTATAACAGGGCCCAGAGGAGACCTGCCATTTGGAGGACACGAGACCGAAGCAAGGGTGAGCATGGCAGTGAATATGCATGAGAAAAGCTGCCTTTAGCTACATGAACAATTTTATTAAGAGGTTTCACATCAGCCCACAAAGGATATCCTCCATGATGTTAACTCTGCCTTGGGATCCAAGCAGTGTTGGCATATTAGTCCACATCTAAAATCAACATAGTGTGCTCTGCTATAAGCAGAGGTCATAGCCTTCAGCATCAAGAGATCTCATGAGCTTGATGCAGAAAATACTGCTTTTTCCTCTAACAGCCTGGACCACCCCTTCCTTTTTGCTTACCTTCTCCCCATCTCTATGAAAGGGCACAATTGCCTCTCCAGGCAGCTGAGTAAAAAGTATTCCTTTGCTTTGCAAACTCCGTAAATGTAACCTTTGTTGCTGTTGTAGTGATGTCTGTCTGGCATGCGACATACATATGATCCAGAAAGTGTTCACCAAGGACCACAGAGCCTGCTGGCCTGGTGAGCAAGGTACAGTGAAAGTAGTATGCATGAAAATGTGTCAGTGAGATTGCTGTTCCTGTGAATGTAGATATAGAATCTCCAGAGAGGCAAGAATGTTGCAATCTAAACATTTATATTATAAAAAAATGGGAAATCATTTGCTTAGGTATAAATTAGCCCCTACAAGACAGATTTATTGCAGCATGGAATGTTTTAATGAGAAGAGGAGGTTCCACAATCATAGGATACATTTTGCATCAAAATGTTTGACATATAAATAACACTCGAGCGAAATTTTCAGCCCCGCAATATTTAGCACTTAACTAGGGATTTGGAAGGAATTTAAGCAAGAGGGATGTGTAAATTGGTTTTTCAGTTAAATTCTGAGCGCTCTGAAGTCTGACGTCAGGTTTACGCACGGGAGCCGTGCTGGGATGCCCGCCGCGGGGCAGGGGAGAGGTGAGAGCTGAGGTCTGAAAGGCTCACAGAAGTGATGTTTGTGGCGGGCAACTCTCCCCCTCTCCCTCCTTCACGCAAAACCCTTTCTATGCCTGGTTTTGGGGATAAGAGAGATGACAGCAGCACAGCTTCAGAAATACCATTTCTCTTTCACCCTCTATTACCCCAGAGCCCTGTATTTCACATACTCCTAAGGGACTGTTTGGTTTAATGGTGATTATTCTCAGTGTAGGAATCAAGTCCAGGCTCCCTGAATGAATCTGAAAAAGGAGATACAATTCAAAGCTTACAGATCAGTTCCTGGCTGTGTGGTGCTGTTGGAGAAAATTGGCAGCAGGTGATTTCTAAGGGGCAAACAGTAGGATCTTTCCTATTTAGTGTGGCTATTAGCAGCGAGCTTTAACATCCTCTGTAAGAAAATGCCAAGATTTGTTCAAAGTCATGAGCTGGGTACTCAGCTGAGGACATCTTATTTCTAGCCTGCACTTCTGCCAGGAACAAGGTATTTTTTCTGCTATCAATTTGTGCTTGAAAGATGACAACAGCAACCCCCAAAACTCTTCCTTCTGCTGTGATTTGCTGAAATGCACCTGAATAGGAAATGTTGGAGAAAAAAAGAGAGAGAATTGTGATATTGTTGTATTATTCTGAGTAGCCATTCACTGCGAAAATATATATATATAACAGAATATCAAGGAACTTGAATTCAGATTTTAACGCTAGCGACAATGGGCATTTTGTAGACCTTCTTTGAATAAATGCAGACAAATGAGCTATGGATTTATGGGCTTGAGCTGGTTTTCACACCAAGCACAACCACAGAGCGGGATACTGAGCACTGGCATGGAGGAACCCTTTGACTGGGACCAAGGGCTGAATATTTCAGACTAGAAAGCACATTTTCAAGGTCTGAGTCTCTTTTTCCACCTCTGAGAACTCAGCAGAGGTCTGGGGGACAGCAGTGGCAGAAGTGTGATTTCCACAGGTATTGCCTACTCGGCCGGAAGATCCCAGCAGAGCTGTTACCCTTCAGCTCCCAAACTCCTTACGGGGATCGCTATCCTGGTGATCGGCTGACTTTGCCAGTGTGACACCCTGAGCATCCGCTGAGGACAGCACATTTTATTCAAAGATAAATACTCCTGAAGACATCATCCCAGGAGAATTTGCGCTGAAATCGATGCGATGCTGCTTCTAGCAGAGGCAGCGGGAGGAGCAGGAGAGCGCGGCTGCTCCCTCCGCTCTCAGCAGTTTTCCTCCACTGACTTTCCCACAGGAAATGTTCCCACTCCTCCAGGCGTGAGGAAAAGGAGAAACGCTGGCAGAGAGAAAGCTGGAAATTGCAGGTGTTTAGCAGCCAAAGCTGAGGAGAGAGATGGAAAAAACCTGGGACATTTCTGGGACAAGTACTCAAGCCACATGCCCGCCACGCTGGCTCTGAAGAATATGAACTAATATTATTTGGGCGTGTAACTTAAATGTTCTCTCTAGGATGCTCAAAAAGATATTAACAGTCATTTTGTGTTTTCAAACCCAAGGTGAGGAGGAAAGCATGTACATAAAGCTTATTTCATGATGACACTTATTAAGATGCTGTCTTGGGGCTGGGGAAATTGGCATCCTCAAAAAGAATCTTAAGGATCAACCACAGCAGTCCTTTGAGTTGTCTCACGCATAAAATTCGCTTTTTATTTAATGCTAAGAACAGAGCAATGTGTTTCAACCAATCAGAACAGTAATTAAAATGGTAGAACATCTCTCAGTGACGGAGAGGGAGCAAAGGTGACTGGGAGGGGCACCTTGGCACAGTCTGCCTGGATTTTCTTTGGCACTCCATAGAGGAATAAATCCTGTTTTCTTACCCAGGTTTTTTCTTCCTCTTTACATTTCACCATCTTTCACTGCTGCTGGCGCTTCAAAGCCAGCAGTTAAGGAATTACTACAGCTAAAACCGTGGAAGTTTTATTCAAGAGCAAGATCTTCAATAGCACAGTATTTGAAGGAAAATTGCAGTGTTCAGTTTTGATGTGTATAAATTAGGGGAGGGGGAGCAAAGTGTGCTCTTTCCTGTGTTGATAGAGTAATTTTTAGCAGTTTGGGGCAGAACAAGGAATACTGAAGTTTGACCTTGAATTTGTTGTGGTTTTCCACAAGAAAAGGTCATGTTTAAACAGCGTAAATGCCTCATCTTTCTAGGGAAAGCTGTTTTCACCTAATTCATAACATGTTTGCAGTTCTTATGTTGGTAATGAACTGCACTGATTTTGCTGTGTAAGTAATAAATTCACTGACTAAATTTTGCAAAAAGAGCAACCCCGGCCAAATCTGCAAGATCTTGGGAAACTCATGAAAACCATCAATCCTGGCATTCAGAAGTTTACAAAGCGAAACTTTGTTTTACACAAGTGCTGTTCTAATAATTTATACATTTCATTTAACATTTCTTTTACTTAATAAGTGTATAATTCATACAGGACAGAAATTAAATTGTACCGCACTTGGTTTCAATTTTGCAGTTCCTGTTAGGGGATTTTAATGTTCTCCTATCGTTGCTGCAGAGTTTTTTCCCTGCTGTTGGACCTTATCATCCCTGTGTTGGTCACCCCAGATGAAAAGGCACATTGCATGCGCTAAACCTTAATACTAATGCCACCAGATTAATCAATTCCTACTTTCCGACTTCTGAACCTACCCTAAGGTGAAGGAAACACGATCCACTGAGGATCGTCTTGCAATTAAAACAATTCTCCATGAATCAGCATGACAACGCAGGTGCTAAGCAAGCATCTGTTAAATTAAGTTGGTTTAGCAGTTTTGGGGCAAGTCTATTTTGCTTTTTTTTTTCACTTCATTAAGCTTACACTTAATGCTTGCAGCAAACAATAGGTCATTAGTGGATTAGGGGTAATTACCATCAGGAGTCATTATTCCTAAGGCTTAATGGGCCAATTTGCTGCTGTAATAGTACCCCAGTATTGTGGTGCTCCAGCAGAAAAGCCGGGGGTGCTGGAATGAGCCATTGCCTTGAAGGCCCTGGAAATGGCTGAGCTATCCCACCCCTTCTCAGGACACCCCACCATGGGGTGAACAGGGTCTTTTCCTCAGCTGGGGGGGGTCCCATCAGCTCCCAAGCTTGCATTTTGGGAGCTGGGTTCAAGCTGGAGCGCATCTGCTTGGGGACAGCTGCCTGTCCCCAAAACCGCCCAGATCGCTGCCGGTAAAAATTCCCATAAGGAAAAGGGGGACACCAGAAGCGGTGCCCGCGGGTCCAGCCGGCACTGTCCCACCTGCAGCCTCTCCTGGCCTCCCCAGTGCTGCGCAGGGTTGTTTTGAACGGTTTTCTGTTCTCCTTCTGATCAGAGACTGATATCCAGGTACAAAATCTTCTCTGAAGCTCTGTACAGTACCGGCTTAGCTAAGCAGCTGAAGGGCTGGAGCAGTTCTTAAGGAATATTTATATAAAATGCTGAGGGATATTAAAGGAGCAAATGGTTGAGGTGGCCAACGGCATACACTTGCAGCGTTAAGGCAAGGAATTAGATTCACTTGCTGCTGCACCACCTTCTAGTTGCATTCAATGACCACAATAAAGAACAAGTTTCAAAAACTGTCCCCGAGCTGCAGACCTGGTACTGTAGGAATAAGGATGAATGACTCAGCTCCATCTTCCAATTTCCCAGCACAGGTCTGGGCATCTCCATCCTCCGCAGAGTCCGTGCTCAGGGGCAGAGTAGAGAAGCCATGGACCTAAGTGCAGAGGACCAAAGGGACCGTTAGAAAAGTTGAAATATGCATAATTGTAGTCCTGTTTGCCAGCAGAGCAAAGTGATATTGACAGCTATGGTTTTATTTTTAGCATTCTATTTTCAGTCACTTGTTTCAACCTAGAGTGTCATATTGTTTTTCTGGTTTTAGGAAGGGGATTAAGAAAGAAAAAAAGACATAATGCTATCGTGGAGTTAAGTGCCACTTCTTCAGGCTCCTGTCAAATCTTGTAATTTGGAACAATTACCAGTGTCAGGTTTGGGGAAAGAGTTTGATGTAAATGGCCTGGATTTGTACTCCTCCTATGAGAAAAGAAAAACAGTGTGTTAGAAGGTAGAGGACTGAATAAGCATCACCAGGAAAATCACTGTTTAAGCAACCTTACTTTAATATACATGGTTGTCTTTTATCTCCATTTTTCTTCACGTCTTTCAGACCTGGGCAAATCCTGCTCGTGCTGAGACCAATGGTGATTTCTCATTTATTATAACAGCCCAACCTATAGACTCCTGCTTAGCAGGAGGTCTTGTGGGTTGCTAAGCATTATATTCATTGCGATACACAATCCTTTAAAAAGCAGAGAAATCCTGACCAGACTTCTCAGCAGCTCCACGCAGGGGAAAGATCAACCATCCTGTGTGAGCACCCTCAGAAGAGGTTTGGGGGAACCTGTTTGGATCAGGTCCAGCCCTGCAGTCCAGCCTAGGTGTCTTCACAAGCCTTAGCAGGGATATCTGTGTTTTCTGGGCAGTACAAGTGAAGGTGATGGCAGTTTTGGGAGGCGATGTGTCCACTTCAGTCTGAGGCCTCGAGCTGAAGAGAAGCCAGGCTGGAGCAGGCAAAGGAGTCACTCTGGCTTTGGCCTGCTGTCATCTCCCATCCAGTTACTTTCTTGCATCTGCAACTCATCTACATTTTTAATTTAGATTTTTTTTTGATGAGGGGAAAAAAAAAAAGTCATTCTCAGAAGTATTTGTATACTTTCAGTGAACAGAATCCAAACCCCAAGCCCCATAAAAACTTGAAAATAATCAACCCACTCTTTTGGAACATGTTTCAGAAAACAGAGCATTTTTTATTTCTTTACATTTTGTGTGCGTAAAAAAACATGCCTCATTTTTCCCTCTTTGCAATTTCTTTCGAGTTAAGGGAGGAGTTTCTGTCCATGTATTGAAATCAATCACCAGTGTAAAAATCACAATGTATTGCCTTCTCCACTTCTTGGAAAGTGGCTTTCAGATCCCGGTGCCATCATGCATGCTATGATAGCAGCCAAATTAGGGGCTTTGGAGCTAGGTTTTTGCAAAAACGTCCAAAAAATTGCTGTCCCATTGTCATCCCTAAATCCTGGGAGGCATCAGGTAGCATTAATGATCCCAAGGATTCCTGGTGTCAACATGCCGGGTGGGGATGGCAGGGTGGGATGCCTGATGCTGATCCGTTGCCAGCTGAGGACCACTGCCCATGCACCTGAGGATGCTGGTGCTTCACTGCTGATGCCTGCCCCCACAGCAGCTGGGAGCCCCTAGCATGACCTGATGATTTATGGAAATGTCATCTTCAGTCACAATTGTCTTCAGCTGCGACAGTAACTAATGGCTGAACCACGCACTGGCTGAAGAAACAGCCCAAACACTGCTGGGCATCCACAACCTTCACAACCCTAGTGTGGATTTTGAGGAGTGGTCTCTTGAGGCAGGTGGCTCTGGGGTGTTTGTCTAAAGGTGGGTCTGAGCAACTCGTGAGTCACAGCAGCAGATTTTCATGTGCAGATGATAAATGACCTCACCAGTTACACGGTGAAAAATGTTCCGAACTCTGCATTTGAGGGGTTCCTAGATTTCAGCATGGTTTTGTGATGAGGTAGAATTGACGACCAGTTGGAGTCATGAACCGGGGCGTGCTTTCAGCATCAGTTCTCATAATCATCTTCTGCTCTATTGCCAGTACTCAATTCCCATCCCAACACTAAATACTAATGACTGTTGGAGAGGCTGAGCAAGTAACGAGTCCTTCAAGTGACTGGATACTCCGTAAGAGTTCCAGAGACCTACTAAGAATGATCAGATGCCAAAAGCTTTTTTTTACTTTGGGAGGCACCACCCTTTTTTTAGGGTGTTGGTGGCAGTGGAGAGAGCCTGTGGCCATAGCAGTGCCAATCTCAATATTTCTCGTGCCTGATTGGTCTCTGGTCATGTCTGTTCTTGCCAAAACATGTTGCTGGGTCAGGAAAGTGGAGACATGCAGATGTGGAAAGGGAAGGAAAAACTTACAGCAGTTTCTTTGAAATGAATTGGATTCCTCTGTGTAGGCGTGAGGGCCAGGTTTGCTGATGATCTCAGAAGGACTTGCCCTCGTGCTCAAAGCTTTGATGCCCCAAAGGCCTACTGCACTACGGCTGAGCCCTGACTGCGCTGGACACCCCGTACGAAGGACGTGTGTGTTATCCTGCTTGCTGGCAAGGGCGGTGATGTAAGGGAACGTGAGATAAGAGCACAGCATGGCGCTGCTCTAACCTCTTGTGGAACTTAATAGGCAATAAAATCAGGTTTGACAGAAAATATATTTCTATTTATATTTACAGATTATTTAACTGCACCATCTTGCAATTATTATGAGTTGTATTACAGCAAGAGTGAGCGGCCCAAGTGAAGCCCTGCTGTGTGAGCATCGCCCAAATGCATCAGGAGAGGTTGTTTCTGCTCTGCTTTTCGGAGTCTAAACTCAGAAAAGTTACAGTGGGAATCTGAGGCTCAGAGAAATCAAGCAATTGACCCAATTTAATAGGAAATTAATAGGAAATCTTGGGAATCCAAGCCAGGCCTGTGGGGTTCTAGTTTATAGACATGCTGCCCGCTTAATGTTCATCTATGAGCCTCTTCAAAGCTGTGAGTAGGCAGCTCTGATCTTCTGCTCAATGTTGTACAAACACTCACTCAAAGAGCAGAAAGGAAGCAAAATTTCTCATTTACTGCATTATTTTTTCCCAAAATGCAGGAAATCCTGTTGTCCATATTGTTTAAAAATATTGGCTAGTAATGTTTGATTTGCCAAATGCTGATAACTACAAGCCTACATGAAGGAAGACAAAATTAACGTAGAAAAGTTAATACTGAGCTTAATTTAGAAGATCTGTACTCAGGCCAAGCCCCAAGATCTAGCAGAGGATGCTGTCTTCCCATCTGTTTATCCTGTGTTAGCTCCTCACTATAAGCATGCCATACAGTTTACCAAACCCTGCAACACTCTTGGTGTTCTTATGTGGGTTGCTTGTCTAAATATTCCCTTGTTACAACTCGTGTAAGGCAAAAGATAACCTGATACTATCATAATATGTGATTAAAGCATAAAGGTAGTCAAAATAACATTCATCTGTATGAAATGTGACTGATGAGAACAGGAATCCTGCCAAGCTACAGCCCAGCAGTCGCCCATCGTGAGGTTGCAAGCATATGGTTAAGGAGCTCCGCAGTGGCTAATCCTGTTGTCATCTGAATTAACTTTCAAATAGGGGAGAAAAAAACCCCAGCAGTTGCATAATAAGAGGCTTAAGGTCTTGAGCTGGGGAGTAATGTGTGTGTTTTGTGCATGCCTGCTTAGCGGTAGCACTGTGAGTGTCATTTCGCTGTAAGAGGATTGTTTTCATGGGTGACGCTCTTCAGCTTGCTCCAGCCACACACTGAGCGTGGGTGTGTGTGTGCCGAGAGCCTACGATGGCAATTCAGGATCCCATAAGCAACGACCAGTAGTGGATACGGCGGGGAGTGATTCTGGTGAGGCAGTGGTGGGTACTTCTGCTGCTGGGAGCTGGTGCTTCCCAAAGGAAGCCTTGGCAGAGGTCTTACCTGCACGCACGCATTGCAGGCTGGAGCTGCCCGACAGCATTTGGAGTGTTTGGCACAATAATTCAGGTATGCTTTCAAACAAAGTAAACTTTCAACACATCAGGCAATTATTCACCTGGCTCTTTTAAAGCTCTGGCGGTCCTTTCCAAGTGGCAGGGGCGAGCAGGCAGGTACTGGTTGGCTTGGGTACCTTGACCCTAGGTGCTCATGTCCATGGGGACTCTCACACATGGTGCTGCAATTGCAGCTTTGTGGAGATACATTTCCACCAACATTTTGTTTTCTTTAAAACAAATCATTACCAATTTATGCAAACAAAACAGGCAGAAGAGCACCAGGGCTCGCAGGGGAGGAAGGTAATTGTGCATCTTCAACTCACCTTGTAATACAGCACTTTAAGAAGCATGAAGGAAAATGCAGCTGGGAAGATCATTGTTGTTGGAGGTGTGCTGCTTGGTCTGGACTTCTTTTTTCAGGAGACAAAGCAGAGAAATGGGTTGAGATCAGCACTGAAGACAGCCATTTACTGAGGTGAGATGACACCATGTTCCTGAATGTGCATTTGTGTTGGGACCTGTTTGGTTGTCACTGTTGGCAGGAGTCTTCTCCCTGACTCCATGCATGTTGTGCTCAGCCACAAGTGAGCAGAGATCTTGGCTCTCAGTGCATGTGTTCGCAGGTGCCAGAGGAGAGATGCTGGCACTGAGATGAACCTGAAGTATCATCACCCTCTCCTGGAGGAAAGGGCTTTTTCCCGGGGATTGGGTTTCAGGTGAGATACTGCTGTCTTTGCGAAGGGCTGCTGTGCATCACTTGGCCAAGGTAAGGGTACAGAACAGTGCGTTGTCCAGCGGCCACCTCATTTGCCCTGGTGACTCTCTACTGCTGGTGGCTCCCGAGGCAATCTGAGCATCCCCACAGAGATCTCATGCAGGGACCAAGGGATCTCCAGCAGCTCAGCTATGGGCTTGGCTCTCCTTGCAATGGGGAAGTCAGGGAGCGATGGGGAACTCACAGCTTGGCTCTTCTGGGAAGGGGCAGAGACTCTGCTGAAAAAGTTCACTCGCTTTTCACTTTTTGATTTCTACAAACAGACGACAGAGCTGAGCCCTAAGGCGATGACTGCAATCCAGCAGCCGATCGCAGAACGGAGCTGCAGCCGCTGCTCGGCTCACGGCTTTGCGGCTTCGCCAGCCATTAACAATGTTTGCCAACGTATAAAGCGTGCATTGTTGTGGTTTAAACTTGGGAAGGATGTTTTAGCAAAGCTTCATCTGAGGAGAAATGCCAAAAAACCAGCCTACAGCTGGTCATGCACATACTGCTGCAGACGCTCTTTGCAGGCTGTTTTCTCTGCAGCATCAGTTCTCCACTGCGCACATCCCGGTGTGGGACCGGGAAAGGATGTTCACTTAGACAGAGCGATTTTGAGCAAGTTGCTCCCCTCTCAGTTGGACAGGGAGATGTTTCTGCTGCTGTAATCTATTTTACGAGTCAGAAATGGAGAGATTTCGCTGATAACCATTATCAGTCCGGCTCTTCCGCCCCCTCTGCTGGCTGCCAAGCCTGCAAGGTCCGAGGCCAAAGTCCCCAAGAGCCAAGGTGGGGCCTCAACTGGGAGAATGGGCTGGAGCAGCTTGGCCCTGCTGCATGTCCCTGGCCACCTTCGTCCCCTGTGCCATCAGAAGTGGCTGTTGGTAGGGGATGGAGGAGGGATAAGGGTGGCCCTCGACCGAAAATCACTGCTGGCTTCCCTTGGGCCTCCCATCCCTCGTGTCACTGCTGCAAGGGCAAGCAGTTGTGGACTTCAACTCCACATAGTGCAGGGGAAAATGAGACTTTTGAAGTCAGATTTTGTTTGTCTTGGTTGGGTTGTTCTGTACCTAACTCTAAATGTTCTTCTTTTTCCCCACCAGTCGGGATATTTGTTAATCTCTCATGCAGATATTTTGGTGTCTTAAAACATAACTAGACTCATTCTTCAGTCTTTCCTCATGGTCTAAAGTCTCTGATGCTATTTTTGCAGAATTTGTGGGAACCCAGTGTCTGTGAGACCTCTACAACTCTGTCACATTTGGCTGACTGGGACCACAGGTTGGACACCAGCAAAGTGAATGGGAAATGGATTGGCTGGTGGGAGGGCTGGTGGCTTCACGCTTGGCTGGCAAGGCTGAGTGTCGGGGGAAGGAAGACAAAACCAAAATCAGCCCCTCCAAACAAAACCAAACAAACAGAAGAGACGTATCTTCTCAATTTCTTCAGTTTCTTGGGAAGGCTCATGTTTTCCAGGGACTCACTTTAAACTTGCTGCGGCTTTTTGTTTTCAGAGGTCTTGTTATTCGCTTCCCAGCTCTGTTACTGCTGTCTTTTGCAGCCGTGGGCAAGACGCTTATTATTCTCCAATATCTGTAAAACAGAGAGTGAAGGTTTCTTTAGATAAATATGCTAAGATTTATGTATCTAGTAAGTGTGGAAATTTTTTCTTTTTCAGTCTGTGCAATGAGTATTTCAGGAAAAGGGGGATCCCTGACCAGGTGCACAATTTGAGATTCCCAGTTTCCTCCTGTTCTGCAGATTCCAGGACACTTTGCTTCCATTTGTCTCAATCTTTAAATTTTTCCAACGTGAGCAAGCCCTCACCCCTCCGCAGGCTCTCCTCCTCGCCGCGGTGAACCACCGAGGCAGGCTTTGCTGCCCTTTTACCAGCGCAAAGGGGACCGAGTCCCCAGGTCTGGGAAGGGGAGGTGGGGCCATGCACTTCCAGAGCTGATGGTCATTTCGTGATAAAGTGATAATGCTAATAATCCCTAGGTCCTTTTTTTTTTTGCCTTTGAACTGAACACTTTGCCTGTCTCAACCGTGGTTGCCTTTTTGAACTGTCAGTTTGGGAGGATTAGATGCATGTTTAGGCTGGGTGAACTGATGAATGAAAATATTTTCCTTGGCAGTTTTTAAAATGCTTCCCCCCTTTAAGAGCTGAACCCTTTGGCAACAATCTGCTTTTTGCCCAGATTACCACTGTCATTTTGGGAGGTCTTTTCCCGCAGAACAAACAATGGAATTTTAATAACACAGTGAAATAGATTCAGGCCCGCTTTATTTATGTTTTCTTTATTTATGCTTGATTTATATTATGCTTTATTTATATTTTCTTTATTTATGCTTGAATACTTAGTATGCAGCTCCAGCAAAGACAAATTTAAGCTTTGTATTACTTCAAAATGATGAATTCTGGAATGATGAGCTCTGGGAGATTTACTTCCCCAGAAAAGGATATTTTGGTTCGCTGCTTTGACCATGTCTCATAAGAACATTAAATATCCCAGAAATTAAAAAAAATACCCCCCCCCCCAGTAACAGTTGCAGATGCAGAGCGGAGCAGACGCAGCGCTGCTCTTCCTGCGAGCAGGTCTGCCAGCATCTGCACTGCAGCTCCCTGCTTTAGTGAAAGTCTGACTCTGCAGCTCAGTGAGTGAATTCCAACCATTTATTTACGTGAAGTCCCACCTGGATCTGTGTGCTGAAGTGCTCAGACAAACACCAGCTTTTGCTACCTGAGCAAACAGGCGATGGTTAAGCTCCTGATGCCATTGCCTCCAGGACTCTGCTGGCAGAGTGTCCTTCAGAATTATCTAACTTTGTGTAGGGGCGAAGAAATCACACAGGCATGCAAAATGAATTGGGAATCATCTGAAGCGAAGCATAAAATAGCATCTATTGAGGCTTTCAGCTGCGTCTAACTATTACCAAACTGAAATAAAGTAGTTAGTGTCTTGTACAAGCTCTTCTCAGAAACTCTTCTAGGTTTGAACATCAGTATTCCTATGACTAGGGTCGCATCAATTGCAGTGGTAAATATTATTCTTCTTGCTGAAATCCCTTGAGGTTTTTTATATGGCTTTTTCCCCTCAAGAGAATTCTCTGTTATCTTATTTTCCCTGCACACTCCCTTCCTTCCTGATGCACCATCCTCCCAAATTCCCAAGCCTGAGCAGGGAGCCGAGGGATGGAGATGTTCGCAGATCACATATAACAAATCGGTTCCAGGGCTTTCAGCGTTAAATAACTCCCTGTCAGATAAGCCATTCATATGCTGCTGTATTCAATGAAGATAGATGGCATATGCTGTAGATGGAAAGCAGCCAAATGTACCAGTGCTTGGAGTCTGGAGATAGACTAGCTTGAGAGAGCCAGAAGGGTTGTACCATGGGAGCTGTGGAGAAAGGGAAGGAATTGGGGTATATTGAAGGATGCACTGGGTATTATTTGTGCCTTCTTGCTCTGCTTTTGGCACTGCTGATTATACCCTGCTTCACTGAAATCACTTCAAGTAATTTTAATGCGTACAATGAGCACGGCATGAAGCTCACTGCTGCAGCCCAGCAGGAATTGGAAAAAGCCGGTGAGCAGAGCTGGAGCAAAGCAGGTCGCTGAAACGCCCTTTGCTGAAGGCAACGGAGATTTTTCAGCTCAGACCCAGTCAGCTCTTGGTGGCATTCGGTACAAACCGGAGTGGTGCAGGCACTGGCTTCTCTTGTGGTGTGTGACCTGCCGTCTGCTGCCCTGCGCTGGCTGAAGGATTTCTGTAAGCCCTGCGTGTGGCTGCCCGGCGCGTGCTCCTGCAGTTCTGCATCCACTCGGCCGACATCGTGCAGGAGGAAACACCGGCTAAACCCTGCGAGAAGCTCGTTTGGCTGCTGTCAGAGCAGAAGAAAATGGGTTCAGCCACCTTACCACTGAGAAACCGTAATTACTGAGCTACTGTAAAATAGTAGCTGCCAAGGATATTACAGCTGCTTTTCCATTTCCCTCCTCTTGTAAAACCAAGGGTGAAGAAGCTGCAGGAACGTGGCCTGCGTCCAGGAATGTGATAAAGATGAAACAAAAAACAATGATTCATGGGAATTAACCTCCTTGGCCACTTGCTGTAGCTCCACTTGTCTGGATCAAAGGTGCTGCTGCACCTGTGCTGCGCAGTTGTAGAGGATGCTCTTCCCCATTGCCTAGATCGATGGGAAGTGGTTATTGCTTGTTCAAGACAGTCTGTTTGAAGCAGAGCAGCAGTTTGTAGATAAGAAAAAATGTTGCTGGTGACTGGGGAACTTTGGTCAAGATTTTAACATGTTCCCCAGGCTGAGGTATTTGTCTTCATGCCTTGTGGACCAGAGCAGCTGGAGCTGGTGGTGGAGCTTGCAAGAAGGAGAAGAGCTGGTCTGCTCTCCTGAAAGGCTGCTCCATTTCTGCCCTTACATCAAACACTGGTCTGGGGCAGAGTGTGGAAATGCAGCACTCTGTGCTCACAGCCTTGGGAGGAGGCATGGAAAAAAGAAGGAATTTGAAAGCCGGGATTGCTGACAGCTCTTCTGCTCTCCTGGGATCCATGCTCAGCTCTTCCTCCACAGCCGCTGGGAAGAAATGTAATTGGCAAAGTATGCACAAAACAAGTGCTGCAACTGAGGCGGTGAGTGGCTTCAAGAGCAAAACATAGAAGAAAGAAGAAACCAGAGCCTTTGGACACCGAGCTCCGTGGCACGCCAGCGCAGCCTTGGCTTCTTCCAGACCGAGGTCACCCATCGCATGGGGTATCTAACCTCCTCCTGGAGCAGCGGCACCAACAACTTGTGTCCTGCTGTGTGGTGGGGCTGTCAGGGATGGGGATGGGCCAGACAGCAGCACGGGGCAGCAGCGAGACCCTGAACTTCGGTGGATAAATGCCAGTGCTGAGCGCTTTGGGCTGTTCCTGGCAAAGGTGCTGACTGGCTGCGGTGGCTCCAGGAAAGCTGGTTAAAGGCACGGGGTGGGCTGGGGCTGGACACAGTCCAGAAGAGCGCAGGATCTGGGAGCAAAGGAAAGAAATGGGAATGGGCAGAGATGAATACAATACCTGTGTAATGCCAAAACTACAGGCTGCAGCCTCTAAGCTGACGAGAGCATCCCTGGGTCTGCACACCGTGGTGCCGGTGCTGCATGGGATTTCCCGAGGATGCCAGCCGCCCTCTGAACTCAGCTGCCCAAAATCTAAACTGAAAAGCACAACAAAAGAGCATGAAGAAAAATCCTGTGTCTTGCATTCTGCCAAAGACTTTCTCACCAAGTCTGTGATCCGCTTTTATTGAGATTGATCTTTCCCTATGCACTAGTGCTCATTTAAAACAAGAGCAAATATTTTAAAAAGCTTCTGTATCAGCACAGCATTCAAGATCACTGAACACAAGCCAGAACTTCTATACACTGGAAGCAGACAGAAAGGATGGAGAACTGTGCCATACCTGCACATATTAATTTCTCATATTGTCACAAATAATTTCGTAAAAAGACCAAAGGAGAAAATGCACAAGGTATTAAGTAAGGTGCCTGAATAATAAATTGTAAAGTCCTGAGCGGGACAAACACCACTTAATGAATTGTTCACAGCAGCCAAGCTGCTCACTTGAAAAGCTCCACTAGTGTTGTAGGTCCTGGTCCTGCAAACCCTTAAACCACTAACCTCCTGGTCATACAAACAGCTCCTGCTGGAGTCAAGGACTCTACACATGAGAGCAGAGTGAATGAAGTGTCTGATATCTGTAGATCTGTTGGATTCAGCAGAGCAGTGAATTACATCCCCTAGAAGTCTACTCGTCTTTATGTGAAGAAGATGCCTTTTTTCTTCCCTTAAAAATCAGGGTACGGAAAAATAGTGTGGCAAAATCAGTGTGCAGCCATTCTAGTAGGGAAGAGGAGGGTGTGTTGCTGTTGCTAAACCCTCTCCTTGCTGACCTGTCATGCTCTTTCGTCCACAAAACCACTTGCAGAGCTGAGGACAGGATAGGGAAAGGAGAGAAAAGCATCTCCCTCTGGAAACAGAGCTGGAGGCGTGGGCACAGCTCGATAGGCACGTCTGCGATTCATCTTACCCATGGCTACACCCAAACCTGCTGGGCTTTTTCAACAGAAACCAAGGAAACCTAAATGAAACAGAAAGTGTAGTTTTGAGTTCACTGAACCATCCATCATTTAATTTTATCAGGCAGTCCAGTAATTTTAATTAGTTGAGTCGATAGCTTTAATTCAGATAATGCTTGAATTTTTTGATTTTTGGTCAGTGAGGTCAATGAAAAGACTTCATTTTTTAGCTAATACAAAATGTGAAGTCAGTGCTTTGTTTTCCTTCCAGCATGCTGTACCTGCCTTCCATGGAGTCTCAGATATCAGAGTTTAATCAATAATAAATCATCCGCACAGTCGAAGAGTTTGCTTATGCACTTTGAATTGTTGCTTGCATCAAGAACAGCAATGATGCCCCCAATCTGCTTTCACTGGGCTCCCTGGTACCCTCATTATGTCATTTAGAGAAGGACTTTTCCTGGCAGCAGTTCCTCACTTCGCTGCAACAGCCGCTATTGGAATATGGACAAAACACGGCTGTAATAGCTAGCACATGTGGATGAGGGCTACAGGAACAATTAACCTTCGTTTAAGAGTGAGCACAAGTCCATTTTGTTTAATATTTCCAAATGTTTGTACCTTATAACAAGCAGAAGTACCACTGGGTGCCAAGCTCCGGTATTTGCCTATCCAGCGTTGTGCTCAGGTGTACCACTACCTTATGGCACAGGCTACGGCATCCTCTAGCAACGGGCACGGATGCTCTGTAGCTATGCAGAAATGCCGGGCATGGCCAGGATCCTGCTCGATCCTCTGTGTGCATGAAATTGTGAAATGGCACAAAGCTTCTTTACAGCTACAAGCTTAAGGCAAACACCCTCGTTAGCAACAAGGTGTGGTTATTTGTGAGGGTAGTGTAATTAATATGTGCAAACGCACTAAATTTCTGTGCCTAGGCTCGATTCTTGCAGGGTTAGAGCAAAGGATGAAGATTTCAGCTTACACAAGAGCCTGCCATCACGTGTTGGCGGAAGACACACATTTGCACTAGGAAAATAGGTCATTTTGGGGTATGTTTGGCTTAACTAATTTGATCCTCAAGAAGGTTGCTCCTGCTTGCAAAACTTGGTTTAACAGTACTAAAACCATGGAAGTACTAAAACCATGGGGACCTTTGCAAGAGGGTGGGAATAAACCCACAGCTAAGCTAAGTCCACTCCACGCATTATCTATCCATTTACTGACCCAAGCGGGCTTCATACTGCTATGGGAAGTCCAAGTGACCATTTTATACAGTTAATTTTTAAAACCGTGTATTTTTTCTCTATGTTCATGTGCTCCCTCTACCTTTCTTGCTGGTGTATTTCTATGGCAGTATCTTTCTGCTGGGAAAATGTGGAGCTCAGAAGTGTAATAACTAAAGAAAATATCCACAAAATGCTTTAGCTTATTCCTCCTCGTTCCTGCAGTTCACCTGAAAAGCCACGATTTATGGAAAAAAAAAAATCCAGTCTTAATAACTATCGTTAGTAGAGACTTTCATGGCTGCCTAGAGAGCAAAAACACTGAACATCTTTTCAAGGGCTTCCAGGTGCTGCGACAGTCAGTATTTCAGAAGGTGCCAGGTCAAGCAGTTCGCTGCACCGATGCCCACAGTGTCACTGCCACGAGTTCCTAAAATCCAGCTATTTCTTCTATTAGACCTTCCATTAGGTCTCTTTTTATGCCCACAAGTTTCAAGACAGAAGAACTGATCTGGACTTACAGGTGACGGATGGTTCTGGGGAGGTCAGTCCCGTCCCTGCGGCAGAGCTGCCCAGCTGAGGAGGAAGGGCTGCGCCGGGAGCTGCTGCTGTCAGCCAAGGGGACCCAACGTAAAGCTTCCTGATAGAGGGGACTATCTGTGCTGTGAGCAGGGAAACCAGGGAGAAAAAGAGAAAAGAACGAATAAAAAAAAGATATAGGCAGATAAATAATGATAATATAAAAATGAGGGATAATTTTTGCACCTTCGTGGCACATAACTGACTTTTCCTCTCCTGCTCTGTTGGCTTGGCAAAGCGGAGGTGCAGCTCCGTGGAGATCTGCAGTCCCTTTGAGCAGCTTTGTTTACCTCTGGCTCATCAAACGTGGCCAGGAATTATGGATAAAATTGTGTGAGGCCATAACCTCAGCCAACAGCTCCCCGGAGTCAATATCAAGGTGTTGCTACTCCTCCTGTTAGTGTTTTCTAGATAAATAACCGTATTAGTAAGAGTTGTAAAAGCCTGATAAGGTGCTTCTAATTAGCAAAACATCAGAAGTAAAGAGTTACATTAAATATAACAGCGACAAGGAGAAATATACTTGATACAGTTTGTGCACTAATAAAAAAATCCTCATCTGTTTTACATTCACATATGAAACATATTCCATGGGAAGAGCAAGAGACATATTTTTAGGACACTATTTAATCTTAGCAAATCAATGTTCAGGCTATTAAAACTCCATTTTTCCATGAATGATAAGTGTAATTACATCTCTCTTGCAATAAAAACGAGTGCTTATTAAATGTAAATATTTAACAATGATTAAAATACATTTGAAGGAAACTTTATAGCTTTATTTTATATGTTCCCATCTGGGTTGCCTTTCCCAAACCACTATATATTTTGGAGAGTTATTAAATTATTATTTTGAGAAGGACTAACACTCTGCGTGTCCCTTGCTCAATTTTAATTTCATACGCTTTCAGAATTTATTGAAGTCTGGTGAGTTTAAGATTCAGTCAATGTACTATTGTATTTGCAGAGCTGCAGCGAGGGGAAAGTGGCTGCGTGAGGTAGGAAATGCCACACTGACATGTCTTTTGTGCGTCCAATTTTGATGGCCAGATAGAGTTTCCTGACTCCACATGCTCCAGCTCTCATTTCTTTCCAAAGGAAGCAAGTTGGTTCCTTAAATGCTTTCTTCGCTTTTACTTACGACCCTTCTGGGGATGTTTTAAAGGTAAGCTTCAATAAAAGGTCCAATCTTATAAATTGTAGATATGTATAAGGAGCATTATGCTTGCAAGTCGCCAACCCTGGGTGCAATTCAAGGCTAGACGTGCAGGACTGGCCCTTCACAAAGAGACATAATAGGATTACTGGAGAAAGGAATTCAAGGGTGACCAAGGGTTTGTCAGAGCCAAAAAATAAACCCTATTTCCAGCAAAAAATCTTTCCTAAGTAAGGTCCTTTCAAATGTCCAGAGAAGCATCCCTACAGATTTTAAGAGAGTTGAATTCAGTTTTCTATAAAATTCTGCAGTTGATTTAAATATTGCATTGCAGGGATATAAATTGTTACACCGCTATGGAACAGCTTAAATACTTCCAGAAAGGACACTACTGCCTGTTAAATTTTTATAAGTTCTTGATATGATTTGTGCTCAGATGTGCTGGTTTCCCCCCTGTTCACTTTTACAAGGGTTGCACTCTTAAAACCATCCCTAATTCTCTCTTCTTGTTGCTTTTCTTAAGGAATCTTGTGCAAAGTTCAGCTTCGTACTCCAGATCATTCCAAAAGGCTTGAGTTAATTTTTAATTTGACTAGTAATTCCGGTCATGTAAGCAATATCACCAAAGTCAGTTACTTACTTGAGAGAGAGTGTTAACGGGATCAGGCCGCTGAGAGCTCATTAAAGCTCCTGATCCTGCAAAGGAGCAGGAGCTCAAACCGCTGCAGAGTTTCTCGGTGTCACCAGGTGCCCCTCACTGTAAAAATCACATTGAAAAAGTAAAAAAAAAGGAGAGAGAGAAAAACTCATTAGCCTTGTCCAACATGTTTAAAACCAACAAATAACTGCCCCATATTTCTCATTCAGGAGCGAGCCAGCCACGCAAAAGCCTGGCGAGGGTGTGCATTTAAAGCATCTTTAGGTTTTACACCCTCCTCTGTTCAGATTATTCAACTCCTTTAGCAGCTCCGAGATGCTGTGATAGACAAAGCCTCCGTGTGTGTGTGGCTTTTCAAACAGTTTTCTCTGAGGAGGAAAATTTCTCTTCAAACAAACCTCCCTCCTCTGTTGAAACTGGTACTTAAAAAAAAACCCAACAAGGGAGAAGCTATTTATTTCTGAAATAACACCCAGGACATCGTTTTACAACAGTACATTCAGTGGCTTAAGTTACATCTGATGAAAGGAAAATTGATTTAAGGCAGTGATTTTCCACAAGATAAACCTTTGGGAAATAAAGTTTTCTCTTGGAGAAAAATAAATAACAGTAACAGAAAAGGGCTTGGCAGCGTGGGCGTCTTTAATTGCTTGTTTAATTAAACCTCTCAACTAAATTTTCATGTATTTATTTTTTATGTATTTTTGTTCATGAAAAATATTGGTAAAAGTTAGAATTTATGTTTGCTGGTTTTAATTACAGATGTATCTTTCTTACAGAGCAAACAGCACCTCTTGCATACAATGTCAGAATAACACAGGCAACCTTTCCTGGCGACTTCTGTAGTCTGTAACACACGACAAATCTCGGTGTGTATTTTGGGCTGTTCCTGTTGCCACTGAAGTCAAAGGGGCATGAGCCCCAAAGGGAGCAAAGCAACCACTTTCCTATACAGATGTGATGAAATAATTTAAGGCGATCGATTTCGTAGCGTTTCTGAGCAGTTTTCCCACAACGATGAAACACAACGTACAGTGAGACGTGCATACGTGCCCAGGAGCTTGAAGTTAAAATCTGCTAAATATGTTATGATTTCTCAAATAACGTCAGGCACTTGTGGAAAAATAACGTGTGCCTTCATAATCAGCCCTATCTGTGGATTTTACCCAGGCAAGTAATTTCACTGAAGTCATCATGTCTGCTTGTCAGGGTGAATTAAAAAGGATTGGCTCAAATAATGTGCCGTTATTTTGATCTTGGGTACAAGGTTTTATTACATGCAGTCTCCGTCAGTTTGAACTTCTCAGCACACATGTTTAAAACCCAATGTTCACTAACAAATCTTGTCTGTCTGTAGAAAAACAAGCTTTCTTCTTTTTTTTGCAGAAGAAAGTTTTGGGTTATATTTTTGGATTCATTATTCCTCTTTTCCATCTGACAAACCACCCTCCTGGAGATGCCTTATATTTTAAGTACAAAATGTATCTATTCTGCGCTCATGCGTTGGAAATAAAAGAGCGTGGGGCTGTTTTCACAAGCATTAAGAAGGGGAAATCATTGCCTTCACTTCTGTCCTTTGTTCCCACAGTAGTTTCTTGAACTGAAAATTATAATACAACACTCAGACTTTAACCTGTACACTTTGCTCTGACCAAAGCTGCTTTCATCTGTTTCCTGACAAAAATTAAATATCAGCCTGCCAGCATCACTAGGTGCTTTCAGGGTGGCTGGTAATCGCCCTTGTGATAATTCTATAATGGCAGATTTAGTACTGAATAATTATATATCATAGAGGGTAGCAACAGCCAGTAGAAAAAAAAAGGACCTGACCCAAGCCCTCTAGCATCGTGGCTATTTTTTATCAACACTGCATTTCCTGAACGTTCAATAGATGTAGAGCTGATCCAAAGAACATCAGCGACGCGGTTCTGCGCTGCGTCGGTGTCCATCCAAATGTGAGCCTGGGGAGACGGGCGCTGCGCTTCCAGGTGTCAGGGCTGAAACTCTCCCTCGGTATTTTCTTGTTTCATGCACAGGTAAGGGTAAATGTGTTAGATTTAGGCGAAAAACTTGCCGAAGAAAACAGCTGACCTGTATTCTCTGCGCTGCTTTCTGTCTGGGGGTCAAATTCAGGATTGTGAATAGAGGATTCAGCACGGAATTTGCATTTTTGTTGAATAAATCATTTGCGACCAAAACATTCCCATCTCCACGCTGTTCGCAGTAGGTGACAGCAAATCTGAGGCCACTAAAACAGCTTTACCAACAAACTGGGAAATTCCACAGGGCTCATAAAACCCCTCTCTTCCTAACGAGTTGTTTCATCACTTCGCCGTCTCCGGGTTTCTCGTTGCACTTCGCAGCGACCGAGTGATTTGATCCGTGCTTTCCTCCAGCAGAGACCTGGATGCTGAGACTGTTCTGTGGTGCCTTTCTATAACTCAGTTCACTCTGCAGAAGTCCTAGCGCACGATATCTGCAGCGAGACTGGGTTTCAGGGCCGGGGAGGGGGCTCTGAAGCCCTGGGCTGTAACGCTGGTCCGTTCGCTTTTTCGCTAGAGGGTTTTCAGCCTCTCGCTCGGCGACTGCCAATCTCTTGCAGCACTTTGGGGAGCGTAACGGGGGAGCTCGGGGAGCACTGACATCAAATCGGTCGCTTGACTCAGTTGGGTATTGAAAAACAGGGAATGCCTTTAAACGCATTGAGATTTCTCACTTCTTGATGGGAAAACACTAAAAGACGAATGCTTTAATCTTGCTGTGCAGCCCCAAGTTCAGGGTTTAAAGCTGAAAGCTGGCAGTTCCAGTTCCTGCTCTTTTTGCAAAGATTTCTGACAGGACATAACGTAGCTCGCAGCGGCATTAATCCCCTCCACAGCCTCCCTAGCAGTGACACCTCCCCATACCACCCAGACTCGCCGGTCCCAAGGCTTGCAGCAGGCAGAGATAACACAGCCCTCACTCCTCCGAGCAAGCGGAGCCCCTAATTGCTCACATTTATTGCCGTTAGGAAATTTGGGAGAGGGCCTAGCTCGGGTCCTTCCTGTGTTTTGCTGCGAGACAAGGCTCACCGATATCAGCGGCTGCAGGATCAGCCCCGAATTTTGCCATCGAACCTAAAGGAGCTCCACGCCTGGGGAGGGAGATTGAGGAATCCAGCTTTGTACTGCTGCAATTAACTGCGAAATTTGGCCCTAAAAATCCCACTGATGTAAACAGCGGGGCTGTAGGTCAGCACCAAGCACACAGCCCGGGATTAACGGCAGCTCACTACTGGAGCAATTATCCTGTGGCAAAGCCAAAAAACTCCCTTGTCAAGCAGCAGTGGGGCTCTCCATACTCTCCCTTACACCTGTAAAATGCTAGATAAGGCCACCAAACCCGGGGACATTTTTTCTAGAGTTTCACAGAGAGAGCAACTTAGTGAGCAGCATGTTGTTAGTATTATTTGGAAAAGAAGTCTTACCAGCCTCTGAAGAGGAGTTGAGACTGAGCGGAGTGGCTGGACCTGATGGTTACCGAAAGAATTAACAAGCCTGGCAATAAAACGCTGGGTAATGGTGGCTCTGAAGAGTTACATTTGCTTTGGAATTTGCTTTTTATAAAAGCATGAAATTTTATGTAGAAGCAAGATCTATAACCACCTACATAAAAATAAGGGGGTTTAGTATCTCTGAGAATGACGGACTAGATTCGGTACTGCTACTGCAGGACTGATCTCGTAGCAGGACTGTAGGATCAGAGCTCAGAGAGTAATTCAATAGTGGTTATTTCATAAGCTTTGTCTTCGATGAGCATAAAATACGATTTTCTTGAATCAATTTATTATATGACTTTTTTTTAATGCCAATCTCCCCCAGACAGACTTATTCTTAGCATTTACTTTTGGAAATTCATGCTGATTTGTCTCCTTTGTGCAAATAGGATTTCAGAAATTATTTTCTTTGCGTTTTTTTCTGCAGTGTTAGCACACAGTTCCTTGTTTCCATGGCTGTGTCAGTCAGCATTGGGACTAAGGTACAGGAGAGGTGAGTTCACAAATTAACTTGTTCTAATCTCGAAATAGAGGAATGTTTTTGTGGAGTTTGCCCAACTTTACAACAAACATCCAGCTTAAACCTCAGACCCTTCACAGAGAAATGCGGCATTTTTCTCAAATACCTCCTCCTCACTTTTCACTCTGCTTCGTGCCACTCTTGAACAAAAGCTCAGATTTTACCACTGTATCCAGGCAAAATTCCTCTGAGCAGAAAAACATGATTTACCTGAGTAAACCTTGAAATATTGAGGATAAGAGTTCTCTTCTTCAAATCCAGAACGAAAAGTGCAATTACTGATGCCGAGCAGAAATCTAAACTAACTTAAATCAGGGCTGGATTGGGAGGGAATACGGGAATTTACTTCTCTCCTTAGGCAAAAGCCGGGCTTTCCTGAAAAGAGCAGTCGTGGGAACAAATGAGATCAATATTAATTTTTTTTAACCCTTCCAATTTCGCTGGGATTTCTCACTCTGACGGAGCCTGTCGGCAGCGGCCCTGGGAGCTGCCGGAGAGGGGCTGCTCCCCAGCTGAGCAGCCCACAGCTTTGCAAATCCCCCCCCCCCCCCC
>Ga0181612_130313_pt1 | contig 28580 bp, 14 predicted proteins | sample HoacroProtozoa21_FD_119630 | JGI IMG/M metagenome (GOLD analysis project Ga0181612, IMG submission 119630) | Hoatzin crop microbial communities from Cojedes, Venezuel. Combined Assembly of Gp0051906, Gp0051904, Gp0051908 | reverse complement strand
GCACAGAAAGCAGAAAAAATTGGGGGCGGGGGGGTGGGAAAGGCTTTGTCACTAAACCCAGGAAAAATACTTCTAATTCTATCACCACTCTCCAAAGTAATATCTTAGAGGACTTGTTACATAACTAAACAGAGGTCATGGCACAGGCCCAAAAAAACATTCAGGACTGCTTCTGCATAACAAAGTTATTTGTCATCTTGCTTCTCTTCCTAATTTTAAAGTCACTAAAATAGTTATGATCAAATTTTCAATGCAACAGGGACCCTTCATGTTCTCATGTATTGAGAGGCTTTGTGTAAATCTCACAACCATCTCCAAAACTCAGACGCTTCCCTGAAACACTCAGGGGAAGAAAGCCCAAACAAACTAAACAAACCCACCCCCCCCAACATAACAAAAGCAAACTTCAAACTATCCTACATTAAGGGAACGCTGCTGATACTTCCAGAGACTTCCAACTAAATTTCAGTTTCTGGTAAGGTCTATAATTTCTCAGAAATCCAGTTGCAAAATTCCTTATAAGCTGAACACAGTTTAATGGTTTTCAAGACATGAGTTCAGAGATGATGACAACATTTGTGCCTTTAATAGCCAGTGAGCTGGTATCACAAACATGAGTAGGTACTTTCATCAGTTCCTGAGAGACATACCCATTCATATATCTAAGCACAAATCTCAGCTAAGCTTTGAAACAAGCAGACTACACAATAAAGGACCTCCAGGAAGCTGCCCCCGAAATAAATGCATCAAGAGCCAATGATACAGGTCCCTAAAACAGAAAAGCAAAGAAGAGGGATTTTCAAAATTAAAGGAAACCACCATCCAAATGTTAGGGAATGAGTTGAAATGCAAGCCACATTGACATAGCAACACTTTTGTACTGTTATTATGCAGAATGAAGCAACATATAAAGAGGCTGAATTATTTTCAATAAGTTCCTGGAATTTAATAAAAAGTTTATGAGTAAAGAGATACCTGAGATACTCTCTTACTAGCTAAAAATGAAGACATGCAATATTTTGATACCAGACATTACTAAACCATTGTCCTACACAGATGTGATTATTCATTTGGTATTGCTTCCACATTAGTACTCTCCTCCTGAAAAACCATCATGAGGAAAAAAAATGCAGTACTACTATTCTTCCAGATAAACAGGTTTGGATTGTATGAGATAGCTGTTATTTGATTGCAAAAGGAAGAAGAGGCAACCTACGTAAGAGAAACAAACAAGAAACCCCTACAACATACCATCTTTCCCGATTAGAAGTTTGAGCCTCTTGCTTGGTAACTGCACTCCAGCTATCTAGTGCCATGTTTTGTCAGTGCTGAGATAAGAAAAATAAAGTCAATTTAACTAGAGGATTCCATTTTCCAGGGAGATCTCTTGACATAGTGTTTTTTGCGTCTGTGCTTCAAAGAGTGCTTCAAGTGTCCCGTCCAAAGTATTGAAAATCCCATTCTAACACCTATTTCTTACTTTCATCTTATGCTATAATGATGTAATTTTATACCAACAATTAAAAATAGTTTCCTTTTTCACCTGCATTTTCATTGATCTTAACTGATTTTCTAGAATAGTTGCCCCATGCAATGACTTTAAGTCTTTCTGCATACAAACAGCAAAAAGGCCACACAGCAAGAAGCCAAGGATATGCATACACATCCAAAAGGTGTTAACTTGATTACACGTTAAAGCACTTACCTGATTTGATTTCTCTACTGTGCTACTGGGAACCTCTGTGGTATCCTTCACAAAAAAGTTATCGATGATGTGTCTCTCTGCACATTCCTGACCACAAATTGGACAGCGGATAACACCAACTGGGAGAAAAAAATTATTATTTAACATTATTATTATTATTAATTATTATTCTTGCTGAACTTAAGATATATCAAACAACTTCAAAGACAGCTTGTAAGGATAAATACTTCTAAAGGGTGTTTTAATACTATCCTGTCAATAAGGTGTGAGTTAAAAAAAAGCTAATTCTCATTTATAACTGAAGTAACCTCTACCTGATATTCCCCGACACTGTGTTCGTTCAACCAAGGTCAAGTACCTTTTTGTTTCAATCCTATAAAGAATTTGCCTTAATCTTACGGGAAATTCATTCCTTTTCTCTAGAGGGAATGTATTATCGTTGACAAGTTGTTGTTATGAAATGGATTAAAGTAAACATTTTTTAGTGTGGCGTATTAATTAGTGACATCGAGTGGTATTACATACACACCAGCAATGTGACATGGCTGACTTCAACTATGTAATACGAGAAACCAAAATGTAATAAATTCAAAATTAATGAGGCAAGTTGTACAGAGGAAGAACGGACCTGTATTAATCTTGTAACTACCTTCACACTAAGCAAGGGAAAGCAAGCAAGAAAGACATAGGAATAAATAAGGAAGGTCCTCTCCCTCCTCTCCTCTGCAAGACACTCTGGGGAAAAATTCTGAGACAGTAACATACTTAAGACTCCTGGTCAAAGAAAGGGCTAAGAACCACTATTCAAAGGGTTAAACAATTAATAGTTTTCTCAAGAGAAAAAAAAAAAAGGACAAAGTCAAAACTTGAGGTTCGACAGTGACTAGACTAGACTGAAGTGGAAAAGTTGTATATGAACACTGTAAAACAGACACCTTTCCCAGGTGCAGAAAGCAGAACGTCTTAGCACCAAGGCTTGTTTATCATCCAATAAAAATCTCTACAATGCTAGGCATCAACATCTTGCTTTAAGAAAATTATCACTGTTGCTATCATCAAAAAAAGAATTGAAACTAAATTAGGTTGAAATAATCACTTAGGACATGGAATTCATCATGCAAAGCCTACAGTAGAATAGTCATAGATTCTAGACCTACAGCTGCCATTTGAGAGGAGGCATGATTTTAGAGCCTTAAGGAACAGAGGCACCGTTTAACCCAATGACGTTAACATCTGCATAGAATTCAGCACTTGCATATTTAACTAAAACAGCATGGGCTTAATACTGTTCCTCTTTCACTTTTACAATAAAATGTGGAAGTACAGAAACTATGAAATATTTCACTTTCTGCAGAAGAACTTAATTCCTTCTCACAGGTGCTTCATGAAAGATTTACATAACTTTTTTGTAATGCTCTTCCAATACACGCTAGAGATTTAACTGGCTAACCCACTATAAAGCAGTTCTCTAAAGAAGTCCACCAGTTTTACCAAATTAGCTCTTCATTCTGGAAATTTAGCCGGCAGTTTTCCACTTGTGTGCAAGGCATTTCACTTTCAACTGAAAGGCTATGATGTTAAGCCTGGTTTTATTATTACTGCCACTTTGCCAGTCTGTATTTCAATACGTATTTGTGCAGCTTCCTCTGATACACAAATTCTATATTTTAGCTAAAGCTTTTGTAACATTTTTTTATACCACCATCATGAAGGATATTTAAGAAATCCAATTCTGGTATGTCAGGTAGTTAATAGAACTCCAACATTCCGACATGGATGTATTTCTGCTGCTCTCCTAAGCTTCACCTTCAGCCCCCAATCTGCATCACTGACCCAATGCACTATCACTTATGCTGAAGCAACACGAGAAGCAGCACAAGGATGGGTAGGGACCAGCACCGCCACTGAAGATTAAATATGGAACCACTGTATCCGAAACAGATCTGTTGCATTAAGCTGAGTTTACAAACCAGCTTTTAGACACAGTGGGCAAGGAAGGGGCAGGGGACAAGTTAGGAGACTGTAAACAAAACATTTCATTTGCATTTTCACCAGCAGGATACTGCCAACCCCCTGCTCAAGAGATCACTTCGAAATTCTAGACTGAGATGGGAACAGGAAAAAAGGAAAACTGCCCAAACCTCTCAAAATCCTCTTGAAACCTCTTCCAGAATTCCTTATACTGTCTAGCCTTAAGCCTAGGTTTTCTTCTGCAGCTGCGTGTGGGTCCATTTGCTTTTGTTATAATCCTTGGTTGATGACTGCTACACAAATCAGTTTTAAACCAGGTTTATTCAACCTCAGGACCGTTATTTATGTGGAAACACCTAATATCATGATCTCAATGTAACTGGTACCGCCAGGCTACACTGTTATGCACACAGCTGGCAACATAGGCCTTTTCAGCACAAAATGTAACACACAGATTAGCCAAGCAGCATTCCTTGCAGGTCCTTATTTACTATTCTCGTTGTATGCGAGCCTCTTTCAGTAACGTACTGAACAACAGAAACCACATGTGACCTTTTTCTCTCCACTCTCCAAGTGGGAAATGGAAGGTGCAGGCAGAGTGCTCTCTGGATGTTTTTTTCATGCATGTTGCGTTTGAAATAAAAGCTTCACGGCAAGTAACAGCACCTAATGAATTCTCACAGGTTGATTTCAGAACTTCAGTCTAGCCACCTCAGACAGACAGTCCCACAGATACGCTGCACATCAGCACTGGAATTTCTGCTAGTGCTCCTTATCAATAAACAAATAGTACAGTGGAGCACACCATATAATCACCCCACAGCCCTGCAGAACACCATGAGGAGCTGGCAGTTCACCAGAACCCACATAGCTGAGACACTAAGTTACTGAGAAGGAAAAACACAGTTTACAGTGAGCCCAGAATTCAGAGCTTCTATGGGAAAACAGAGGTAGAAAAGGAAAGACAATGACTATTTTGTAATTAAAATGTAGATAAATATGAAAACAGTGTATTCAAAGTTATAAAAAGAACACCGACTATACTGAAGTAAAGACACACTTTAATTTAGCAAAGCTCATGGACAAACATATATCTGTTTCAACGTTTAAGTACTAAAGTTCTATTTGGAAACAGTAATTTTCAAGTCAACTCTTATAAAATGCACCTTTTTGTATAAAATGATAAAACTACACACAGACCAAGCAAAGTTTTCAGCCATTCATTCAATACAAATTTTACAGCTGCCAGCTATCACAGATCTGACAGGATTTAAGTTGGTTCACGTCATTTATGTTGCTCACAGCCCAAAATGCATCAGCACAACCCTAAGAGCACACACCCATAAAGGCCAGGCTGCAGAGTTACAAACAAGAAATACTGTGAACAGAAGCAAGAAAGTTACTGGATTTGTTCAGTACCTGTTTCTGAAGACGACATATAACACTGACTTTTTTTTTTTAATGTGTGGAGTCCTCTCTTAGAACAATCGTAGAATAGTTTGGGTTGGAAGGGACCTTTAAAGGGCACCTAGCCCAGCCCCCCTGCAGTGAGCAGGGACATCTTCAACTACATCAGGCTGCTCAGAGCCCCGTCCAACCTGGCCTTGTATGTTTCCAGGGATGGGGCATCCACCACCTTTCCAGGCACCTGTTCCCGTTTTTCACCACCCTCATTGTAAAAAATTTCTTCTTCATATCCAGTCTGAGTCTGCCATCCCTACTTCTTTCTGGTCTTCCCAGACAGCGTATCCCACTGTCTCAATACCACTTGGAAATGGAAACAAACTGTTACAGGAGTTAAACTCGGTGAGCGGTCTCGATCCCTTCCCGCTGGCAGATCCGGGCACGTGGTGGCACAGGCATGAAACAACCCGCTCAGCCGTGTGATCTGGTCTGTTGTTTTGCCTGGGTAACCTTGGGCGCTGCTGATAGTGCGTGGAAGGAGTTCGATAGCGAGGCGCAACCCTTTGTCATCCGGCGAGTCCAGTTTACAAAATCCCTGCGATGTGCGTGTTAATTCTGGAAAAGAGTAAATGCGAGCGGTTCGTTCTTTGCTGGGCCTGTGCACGGAGTTTCCCAGCTATCGCCAGCCTGATGCGGTGGAGTGGTTTTTCAGGCTGGGCAGTTGCAGTCAGCCCTGGATCATCCCCCTTCGGGGGTGCATGGGCTTTAGGAGAGAACACACACAGAAAAGCACCTTTGCATTCTGGAAGTGTGGATTTTTGGTGCTTTTAAAAGTCCTGTGCTCTAGGCTAGCGATCTGACCTTTCACTCTGTCCTGCTTTTAGAGGGTTAAATGTATCCCACGGAGCGTGGGCTTGGTGACAGGGACACAGGTTAACAGACAGAAATCAGTCGTCCTTCAGCCGGAGGGGGAGGGTGCTGGGTTTCATCGTGTACGGTGGGCAAGACCGTGAGCGGTCACCTTTGGTCATGAAAAGGCAGGTGACGTGTTCTACGCGCCCTGGTTTTGTGCTCTGTGTGTTGATTTCGAGGGCAGTCTGATGTTTGTCCCTCTCTGTGTGTGATTTTAGATTTCTGATACGCTGAAGCGGTTTGCGGTAAAAGTAACTACAGCCAGCGTGAAGGAACGGAGAGAGATCCTCAGCGAGCTGGGAAGATGCATTTCTGGGAAAGGTAAAAGCTTTGGGGCACTGTCCTGGTTACCAGGGTAGAGAAAATGGTAAAATGTTTCATTTCAAAGGCTGTGTGAAACTTGGAGTAGTTTTTTTGAGGGAGGAGGCTGGTAGCATTTGGAGCCTGCTTTCTGATGGCAGTAATTCTAGGCACGGGGTTTGTAGGTAACACAGAACTCCGGTGACTAGCACGTGTGCTTTTTCCGGTTAGGAGCTGTAGCATCACGTGTGCTAGTTTTTCATTAGTGTATCAGTTGCCTGCTTCTCTCCTGACTCTTAGCCTGATTTTATAATGGTTCATGGAATATTTGTATACACACATATATATTTGTAGAGAGAGGGAAAGCATAGAAGATTTTAGATAGTTTTAATAAAGCAATTGAAACTAATTTTTAAAAATCTTTTTGATTTCTCTCTTTTTCTGAAGATGACTGTGGAATAGCACGTGTTCCAATTTTGCCATTATTTTAAAAAATATCCATAAAATGTGTAAATAGAGAGAACTTTTACTGTGTGATCGTTGCAAGGAATTTCATAGATGTGAGCAGTTCACTGATTTCGGTTGTGAAGCAAATCATGTGTGTGTTAAAGATTAAGAGCTCATCGATTTACCAGGAAATATTTTGCAATGTGTTCTGTTACAGATCTTCCAGAGGGTGCAGTGAAAGGCCTTTGCAAACTCTTCTGCCTTACTCTGCATCGATACCGGTGAGTAAATTGACCTGGAAAGGCTGTGTTATTTAATCTGTTAGTAGTTATGTATTTATTAGCTAAGCTGGTGTGGAGCATCTGGAAGTGTTAGTGTGCAGTGTCACACAGATGCATTGGCACTGAAAGATGCCGTCTAGTAATCAGGCTCTCAAGTTACGTCTGGTGTTAATGAGTTCGCTTTTAATTTTGAAATGAAAACTGTATCCTGTGATTCAGTCTGCAAGAATGAATACCTGTGTCCTCGCGAAGCGAGACGAGGGTGTCTCTTGGACATCTTTTAGACACTGCTAGTTTGGATGAAGCTGTGGCCTGTTGTAGAGAAGCTGTGCAGAACCTGTGTTTTCTGCTGCAACTTGCGGGAGAGCCTTGACATAACTTCTGGTGGCTGAGGAAGGGATTGGAGCTTTCTGCCAGAAACCTCTCCTCTGCTTGGAACTGCAAGGATAAAATAGCTGTTAGCTCAGCAGCTGAAAGGGGAAAGCAGAGCCCTTTGCGTGATGCAAGTGTAGTAAGACGTGTAATGTTGGCAGGATTTACAGTGTTCACGGTAGATGTGTTTTTCATTCTAGCGATGCGGCGTCCCGCAGAGCCCTGCAGCTGGCACTTCAGCAGCTCGCAGAATCCCAACCAGACGCAACGGCAAAAAACCTTCTGCAGTCACTTCAGTCTTCAGGGATCGGCGGCAAGGCTGGAGCTCCCAGGTGCTGGATGAGTTGCTTTGTGTGGAAGCAGCTCTGAGTTGCTGGTCATTGCTCTTGTGTTCAGAATGATTCTTCTGCTGCTGCTTGCCAGACGTGTTAAAAACCTTTGGAGACAAAGCTGTTAATGACCACTCAGATGCTCCTCTCTTACCCCTTTCATGTCTTCTGTGGAAGCAGAAGGACTGTCTTGGTGTCACTGCTGGTGGATTGGGGCTGAGTTACAGTTTTGCCTTTGTTAATCTTAAAGTCTGGAGAGGTGAGGATAAGCTCTTTTATCAAGAAATAGTCTCCAAAACGATTAGGAAAGCAGATTTCCTTGTGTATTTGGAGTTCAGCTGGTGGAATACAAGACCGTATCATAGACAGGAAGATAATGAAGTTTGAAGCTGAGCTGAGAAACACGCTGCTGTTGTATTGTGGTGGCATCTGGGAATACCAGTGGTTCCAAACAGTGGCTTAGGGTATTGTCAGCTGATGCAGGCCACGGAGTGAGTGCCGTCCTGCAGCGTCTCCGTGGCTGAATAGGAGTGTTGCTTTTAGGAAAATACCTGATCTGGGTTTAAAGGCTTGCAGTGTTACGATATTTACCTGTCAGTCGCCGTGGCTGGCCTTGTGCGCAAGGGCACTTTCTATGTCCTTTTGACTTGAGGTAGAGATCAAAATGGGGTGAGGATCCGCAGGGAGCTGCGAGGTGGGGTCTGTTACCTGGAGTGGAGGGAGGAGGTGAGAGTTAGCAGAAACCAGAAGCGAGTAGCGTGCCAGGAGGGAGTGTAAGCTGGGAAACGGGTTGGCAGTCTACTGCTGGGAAGCTCTGACAGTAAAGATGAGCAGCAGATGAGAAATCTTGAGTCACTTTTGGGTGTTCCCAGTTGGCAGAGTATTTGACACTCATTTCTGTAATGCCACTGGGAAGATCCAGAAAATGGTCTTTCTTCTGCTGAGTTTTTTCCCTCCCAGCAGGCGAGATTTAGCCTCTTTTGTGCCGTTGGAAGTTCTGAGTGTTAAACAGGAGCTGAAACACATAGCTTCTGAGGACTAATTATTTCCTTTAAATGCTAAGTCTTTAGCTGTATTTTTGTGCGATAAAATCGCCTCGCTTATGAGGTGGCATTCTGACCTGGGCAAAGATGAGTCTGTTGTGGTCTGGCAGGTGTAGGCTGTGTACTGGGAGCTGTAGATTTACCTCCTTCTCCCCTTTACACAACAGTAAGAGCAGTGGATCTGCAGCTCTGCTGGCGCTCTCCTGGACGTGCCTGCTTGTACGCACAGTCTTTCCAACACCCGAGAAGAGACAGGGAGAAACATGGAAGAAACTGGTAGGTTCTTTTTGGTTTTAGCAATATCCCTTCGGAGATAGGGACTTAAATATTTCTAATGTCTTTAAGTTGCTGAAACATTGCAAATAATTCTGAACGTAACTGATAACATGCTGTTAAAATCCAGGTTTACGTGACAATCTTTTTTGCTCTCTTGTGCGTTTTGATCTCTCCTATTCCACTGGAGAAAGCAGGAGGTGTATAAAGTGTGAGAGTGGGGCAGTCTTGCTCTGCGTACGATAGTTTATACCAGTGTTTCTAGACTAGGTGGGCCAGCGGTGCCTCCGAGGTGCAGTCTGCAGCACGGCATGAATTCCTGGTGCCTCCCTTGAAGGAGTTGCATGTGACGTTCTGTCACGTGGTGTCAAGTAGCTTTTTGCTTTCGTTTCACCCTGAACCTGCGACCATGCCTGTAGCAGCGTGGAATATAGTTGGAACACGTTTTAAGAAGAGGTGGCATCTGATATAAATGGCTGCTTTCAAGGTCAGAGTTTCCAAAACTGTTGTGCATGGTTCTGTGAAGTGGTGCGTGTGGGATGAAAGCAATGGCAGCTTGTTGGAAGAACTTAACGCGACCTAAGGACTTTTTCCTAAGCGGATTCAGCTAATCACTGGCATCCGACGTGTCTTGTTTGATGTGAGCTCTCTGCGAAGGTTTTCTTGGCTGTTTCTTGGCAGGTGGAGGTTCAGTGTTTGCTCCTTTTGGAAGTCCTGGGAGGTTGTCACAAGCAGGCGGTTGATGGGGCTGTGAAGAAACTGAACAGACTGTGGAAGGAGGTGATGTATACCTTAGGTGACCACGTTCGATAGCTGCTCTATGTTGTGTTAACGTGCCTTGCTCTTTTTCTCTTCAGAATCAAGACCTGGTGGATCAGTACCTATCCATCATTCTTGGTCTTGAACAAAACCAGAGCTACGCTGCAATGCTGGGACTTGTGGTGCAGTTTTGCACAGCCCAGAAAGAGACTGATATTGTTAAACGCCACAAGGTAAGTCTGTCGTACTGGTTTTTTTTGGCGAGAAGTAGTGTCACTTCTTGTCATGGAGAAGGAGGGTGGACAGATGTGTCGGTGGGGTTGGGGTTGATACTTTGCATCTGTCCCTGGTTTCATGATCTGTCAATTCAGTAGCCATGCACTTCGGGCTAAAGCAGCTGGGACAGATTTATAGAGGAGGTCCCAGAAATGTGGCTTTTTGCTGTGGCCTGTGCGCTTAGGTAGATGGCCAGCACTGCAGCTTTCTGCCACCTCCCCTCCTGTAGGAATGGAAGGCAGCTGATAGCTGTCAGTCTGTTTAGAGTGTTGGGCTGCAGGGCAGAGCAGGGAGCACTGACCTCTGCTTCACTGTCGTATGTGGGGATGGAAGCAAAGCTTCTCCTTAGTGGCCAGGGCTGCCTCCCGGGGAGAGTGCGGTGGGCTCTCACGCCTGGCTGCCCAGTGGTGTGTGGGGAGCTGTGTGTAGGTTGCGATGTGGCTGTAGTTTGGTGTTTCTGTTTCTTCAGAGTGCTCTTCTGGACTTCTACTTGAAGACCATCCTTATGAGCAAGACAAAGCCTCAGAAGCACGTGCTGGTGAGACATACTATTGGAGAGCTGTTGGTGCTTTTGTCCGATGCGCTGCGTCCACTGCGGTGCTGAGCACTTTGTTCCCTTTGCAGGACAGCTGTTCCCCGTTGCTTCGGTACGTGTCTCACGCTGAGTTCAAGGACTTAGTTTTGCCAACTCTGCAGAAATCCCTGCTACGGAGTCCTGAGAACGTAATTGAAAGTGAGTCTGTCATCTCTCTGCCTTGCCCTATGAAAGAGCATGAGCAGTTGTTCCTTAGAGGTCTGGAGCTCGGGGGGAGCGTGTGTCTCTGGACTGGGCTTTTGGTCCTGTGAGGACAGGCGGCAGGATTGTCTGGCATCGAAGGGTTGGATGTGGAGAAGCAACATTTGTGGTGTGATCCCAAGTGTCTGGGTATGCGATAGCTACTGTTAGCACTGAGGACAGAATTTCACAGCTGAGTGCTAAGAATAATCCTGAATTAATCTGTTCGCTGGGCATCAGTTTCAGTGTTTTTTCTTCCTGCTTCTTACTGACCCTGCCTGCTCTTGATGTGGACTGTGGGGAAGGGTGTATTAAAATGCTAACACCAGTTACTTAATGAAATGTAATGTGCCCTTATCTCTTCTGTCGTCAGCAATCTCTTGCTTGCTCGTGTCTGTGAACCTGGATCTCAGCCAGTATGCTCTAGACATTGTGAAAGGACTGGCCGGTAAGTACTGTAACTTCTGGAGGGAATGATGAATTCAGAACAAAGCTTTCTTCACCTTTCTGACCGTACCTCTTAACAGCTTGATTACTGGTGAAGAGGTTGTTTTATGTGGGAGGGAGGATGGTGGTGTAACTTGGAACTGCGATAGTTCACGTGACGGTTCCAGAAGCTGAGGCAAGCTAAGTGAAAAGAGACGTCCTTGTCTTGCTGATCTTACGCAGTTTGTCGTAAGGGGCTCTTAGCTTGTGCGTTGTTTTCTAGGTCATCTGAAATCCAACAGTGTGCAGCTGATGGACGAAGCAGTCGTGGCGTTGAAGAACTTGGCTCGACAGTGTAGCGATCCTTCAGCTGTGGAGTCGCTGGGAAGACACCTTTTTGCCATCTTAGGGGGTGAGTAAAATTTCAGCTAAGCAGTGGGGGTGGATAAAGGCTTGCGTTTGTGTGTTGTATTTCCTGTTGTCCTTAGCTGCCTGGGTGGTGGGGGTGGGCTCAGCTGGGATCGGGGTAGTGGGGCAAGCTTTTGTGTTTTTAGAGAAGATTCTTGGTGTAGCACACAGCCATTGTCTGTAAGTCAGCCATCACCCATTTGTTTCTTGTTGGCAGGCTCAGAAGGGAAGCTGACAGTTGTTGCCCAGAAGATGAGTGTCCTTTCAGGTGAGGGTCCTAGAAGAAAGCTGCTTCTCTGGTGGAGGACACTCAGCAGAAGGCTGAATGAAAGGGATCTGTAGTTAAACCTTTAGGATTCCATGCCTGTCATTCCAAATTGGCTGTGGTTAATGTCATGGAGGGTGCTGGATACCACGTGCCAGTTCTTGACTTTGTCTTCAAAGGAAATAATTGGCTTGTAGGCTAAAATGTTGTATGCAAGGGAGAAGATGACTGTATTCTGAGTAAAGATGAAGACAGAGGTCCTGCAGTGTTGGCACGTGGTGGATGTGACATCCAGCCGTATCACAGAATCATTAAGGTTGGAAAAGACCTCTAAGATCATCAAGTCCAACTGTCAACCCAGCACCACCATGCCTACTAAACCATGTCCCAAAGTACCACATCTGCACATTTTTTGAACACCTCCAGAGATGGTGACTCCACCACTTCCCTGGGTAGCCTGTTCCAATGCCTGACCACTCTGTAAAGAAATTTTTCCCAATATCCAATCTAAATCTCCCCTGACACAACTTGAGGCCATTTATTCTTGTCATACCGATTGTTGCTTGGGAGCAGAGACCAACACCCACCTCCCTACAACCTCCATTCAGGTAGCTGTAGAGAGCAATAATGTCTCCCCTGAGCCTCCTTTTCTCCAGGCTAAAAAACCTCAGTTCCCTCAGCCACTCCTCAAAAGACTCATACTCTAGACCCTATATCAGCTTTGCTACCCTTCTTTGCACATGCTCCAGCACCTCAATGTCTTTCTTGCAGTGAGGGGCCCAAAACTGAACACAGTATTGGAGGTGCAGCCTCACCAGTGCCGAGCACAGGGGGACATTCACTGTGCTAGTCCTGCTGACCACACTATTGCTGATACAAGCCAGGATGCTTGTATGGTATGTATTTCAATACAGTACTAAACCTGTGTTAGTACTAGACTTGCCAGCTAACTTTGAAGGATTTCCTTTGCCTCGAACTTTCCCCAACAGTACATACAGTCTCCAGCACACTCAACCATTTTTATAGCATCCACTATAAATGTAAAACCAAGATGAGTTATGCTGAGTCAGATAAAATGTCCACCAAGCCCCACTGGAAGTATACCGCTTCCAACAGTGACCAAAAGCTGATGCTTAGGGAACGGTATAAACAAGGACAAGTATATGTGGCATTCTCCTTTTCTGTTCCCTCAGACTCCAAATACTGGTGGCTGAGGAATTTTGTGACTGTTTTTGTGAATGGTTTCTAGAATGTGGATCCTATTTTCACAGACACTTACCAAGAGCATTCATCCTGGCATTGAACTGCTCCAGTTTTGTACAGCCCTTGAAGACATTCTCAGCGAGGGATGAAATATTGTTCTTACTAATGTTTAAAATTTTCAGTTCTTTCAAGCACATAGGTGAACATAAACAGGAAATTTTGTTTCTGTGTTAACAAGAAGAAGAAAAAAAAAAATAAATTTTTTATCCAGAAACTCTTAGCTAAAAAGTGAAAGTAAAGAGTATGATCTGACAATGCTATGCCTTCACTGGTAAACCAAAAAAACAGACTTTTATCTATATAAAGACCAACCAGCCAGCTAAAACACTGGTACTTGTGGCAACACGGAATGACATGACTGATGTTGAGATTGTTTTAATTAATTGGAAAGTAAATGTCAGAATGTATGACAAGGTGTCACTTCCTGATTACGTATGGCAGCTCAAGCCCACACAAAGAGAACTCTCATTTGTGATTAGTTCTGTTTACTGAAGATACATGTTTGCAGGATTATAAGCACAGAATGACTATAAATCTAAAAGAAAAAAAAAGAATGGAATTCCACATTGAGGATATGATTCAGGATGAGTGTATAATGTTACAAATAATGTATTCTTGGAAGAAGAACACCAGCAAGAGACAAGGATCCTGAAAATACAGAAATAAAGGAACCATGCAGCACTGTTTTGCAGGGGTAATATTGCTAATAAAGTTCAAAATAAAGCTAATGAAGAAATGCAACAGAATTTTGAATTTAAAATACTGCTTTTGTAAAATTGATTCACATATTTAATACTGCTTGCTTTAGTTACCTATGTTGCTATCTTTATGCTGTGTGAACTTCTGTGTAAAAAATATCACCATCTTATTTAAAATAAATTATGGGAGACGAATGTTTACATAGCTATCAATAAAAGCATTCTTAAGAATTCTGTATAGGTCTGAATTATCTCACCCACTAACAAATATGACAAAAAGGGCTGGTAAACAAAAAATTACGTATTTTTTCTGCTTCTGTCATTTAAAAAATATCCATACCAATAAACACAATTCCACTAATCATACCTCCAAAAAACCTTTGATGAATATGAAATACAGTGGAAACTGTATTCTCTACACAGAAAACCTAGCTGAGTATGTTAGACAACACAAGACAGTCCTGTGGATGAAGAATATGGCAGTAGAAGAACACTGAACTACAACATTTTTAGCATGTCACTGAAACCGCAAAGCTATTAGATTCTACCCAGGCCCACAGATATTCTCATGTACTTTGTAATACAACACTGAAAAGTGCAGCAATTTACACATTTGGAAGATAATGTCAGTGTTTCACTGCTGACTAAACAATCCTTCCCATGCTATAACAGTCATCATTCTAGATGACAAATACATTATTTTCTGTTATGTTCGTTACGCTACAGTCCATTTACTAATGCTACTTACCCTTCCAGCAATAGCTGTTCCAGATTTTCGGCAACATTTGTAAGAAATTCAGGAGTGCACACAAGCTGATTGTACGAAAGATTAAGCTGCTTTAGAGTTGGACATCTGAGGTATGGATCCAAAGCAAAGGAAGGACCAATGTCATTTCGAGAGATATCAAGATTTGCAATACAATTCATTTTCAGTAAGTATGTTGGAAAAGAAGTAAATCGGTTACTGTGCAAATCCAAGTACGTCAAGCATTTCAAGTTCTGAAAGAAAAGGATAATTTGTTTTTTAAAAGTTAAAAGAAAATATGAATTTATAGATTTTAAATTGAGTTATATTTTATAGAATTTATTAATTTACTTACATTTCTCTCACTAGGGAAAATAGCAGAAAATAGCAATCATACCAAAGTAATCCATAATATTTCTACTACAAAATAAAATACAAAGCAGTCTTCAAAATTAATTAGCTCAGTTTCATAAAATTTAGCAGATATAAATTGCCTGCAGTTCTTGCTTGCATTTACTTTATCATGTTACTCAGTATAACACGTCCCAAAGCAGTTCTCTGCAGTAAATGACTTAAAACAGTTCCATGAAAATACTTTTATTTCTAGCTGAACATCAATCCACTGAATGAAAATTGAATGAATGTATGAAGCATTCAAAAATATACACCCATATTCATAAGTAGTATTGTTATGAGGACATTGTTAGAGACAAATAACTTATTGTAACTAATCTCAACTTGTATTACATAAAATTATGCAGAATTACTTCACACAGTTGTTCTGGAATGTTTGTGAGAGCATTTTGGTGCAGCTCCAGTTTCTCAAGATGTTCCAGATGACTAGTTAAGCAGCTATTCTGGCTGATGGCATCAATGTTCTCCAGCTCATTCAACGAAAGGTCTAGTGATTTAATATATTCTTTCTCTGAGATCAACGAAGAAAGACTGTCTGATGGTCTTATATGTGGTGAAAATTTTGAGATGCCTTCTATTAAAACAAAAACACGTGAAAAATAGCAAGATTTCATTGTCACGTAATTAAGATCAATCAACTTGAGATCTAAAGATGCAGAAGACAGTGGATGTTTGGATATTGATTATGATCCAAATCCATGAAGATCTCTATTAAGAGACAGAAATTTGTAAGACAGTAGGGAAGAGATGGACGCTTATGTACTGCACAACAGAAGTAGCTTTTGAAAGCTAATCAGGGCACTGATGAAATTTCATTGCCTGTTTAATTCTACATAAATTATTTGTGAAGCCCAGGAATAAAAAGAATCCCTATACAGCCATTATTTGTATTCCACCGTAGTATTTCCAAAATGTATCCTCCTCTTTGTAAGCAAATATATAACCTGACTAAAATCTTTGTATGCTATGCTTGTGAAAGCATTAAGGATGAAAAATCTGTTATATCTGTTAAACTGTATACTTTACTTACTGGGGGATTCATCTGAAGGCAAGAATTTTCTTCTTTGTTTCATTAATGGTTCATAATCTGAGCCAGGTCCCTGGAAAATCCAGAAGGTAACAAAAACAAGTTATGGACATATGCAGATATGTGAAATGAACTGAATTCATTAAATTTCTTTTTATTGTGGTTTCTTTCTATCAAAACTCCCAGGGAAAACACAAAGAAACTGTACATTTCAACTAAAAATAATAGGTCACATCTTCACAAAACTTACTGATCCATTCAGTACGAAAGAACAGTAGATTTCAAGTGCAATGGAAGTAGTGCATCTTTTGGCAACCTAAAATGACTTTCACTAGGGTGGGGTGATAGGGTGGAGCAGGATATTAGAAAAAACAACTTTCCCTAGGGAAGCCAGTCTCTCCAGTTTCCCTTTACAGTCAAGGGAAAGTGACAAGCTCCTTTCAAAGGAACCTGTCTTTGATTAAACCGATTTGTCCTCTTATGTCTTCTTACGGAGTCGGTCTCTCTTCACTGCCTGCAGTAGCACTCTGAAGATTACCTTCACTACAGGGTAGTTACATCTTTGTGAACAGGCCCACAGTTTCTGTATCTGTATTTGAACACCAGACTGGAAATTTGAGCAATTCACAAGAACATGTACTTTTTATTGATCATCAATTTTTGCTGAAATAAACTCTCATCTGTACAGTGAGCTGAAACACAGTAATTGCACAGCAATAAGGTTACATGACCTTTCCTAACACTTGATTATTAACAATTTTGCAGTAGGTGACACAGAGGAACTTGTAAGAAGCTTGGAATGAATAAGGATCTGACTTACCACAGAGTAGGAATGTCGTGGCAAAGTAGGAGAACCTCTTTGAAATGCCATTTCCCTAAAATATAAGTCAGCAACTGAAATGGAATTGGACTTCGTTTTTGTAAAAAGTGAACCTTCACTTCCTAGTACAAAACAGTAACACAGGAGGACAAATAAGTAAGAAAATGTATTTAACAATAAGGCTCAGAATTCAACTGGAATATAGACGCTGACATACAAAGGACAGACACATTTCAAAAGCATCAATATTGTCAGGTTCTCACTGGTTAATTGTGTGTGCAATAGGCCAAGAATGTTGTTAACATGTTTTAGAGTACGTGGGCCATAATAACCTGACATGCTTCAAATATGACTTGTAGCTTGTTACATTGATGCTTTATTATTTAAAATTTCCAGCAGGTTGGGATTATTATGCATGTTTTGTAACACATCTTTGTGCTAGTGCAGTGTAAATAACTTTTTAAAACAGAAAAAAGGGTTGTATTTTAATAGATAAATATGCACTCCCATATTTATTGAAAATGAAACACCAAATGCCACTCTGGCTTTGGTGCTTCAGGGTCATCTGGACCCATTTAGTGTTCCTCTTCTCAAAGCTACTTTTAAAACTCCTAAAATGACTCCTGTTAGCACAGCCTGTATTTTTTTACCATAATTTATATATGACTTAACGACTTTTGTATGTGGGACAACAAATAGTACCTATCAGTACCATATGTCTGTGCTACAGTCCTACAGAAATGAAACGGCACTGAATGATGTAAAGCAAAAGAACAAAATAGAACCAAAACAATCCCTTAGGATTTTCTGATTTCAAAATTCAAATTCTTCATCTGTGATGATTTGAAGTATCCAACAGTTCTAAAACACCAGTGACATCTGAACAAACAAAAGGCATGTTGTAAAATATGGCCACTTACTCTTATTATTAAGTTAACCAATATTATAGACAGAAATGCTGTTATTCGTAAGTTAAAGGCATTCAGATTTCCTGACATGGTTAGCAGGAATTATGCTGGACTGAACACAGGCTTGCCATTTACACTTTCTGATCAGTTAGATATCTTCGGGATAGGGCTTGTGTCACCTACTTTATTTGTTAACAATATAATCCTCTATACCAGACTTAGCTGTGCGCACTTGAACTACAGACAGCCCAGGGAACAAGGATTTCTAGATCACAATACACCTGACTTCATGATGAGACAAGTTGTGCTCGTGAAGCACTTGCTTTTTGCTGTTGACTATAAAGGCAGTGTACGAGAATAGCTCAGAAACAGACATCAAAATAGTCAATATCTAAATTTGATTGAATGAATCCCACTCACTCTCTCTACAAGAAACCAAATGCATGAAGAACTAATTTTAAACGGATAACTGAATAAAATGCTTTAAGGTCCTAATTTTGTAGATAAAGCACAAACTTGATCATCATAAACTATCTTCCAATGTTATCACAAACAAAATTTTAGGTAAAAGTATTTTTTTCATGGGAAGTGTTTTATCTCAAATACAAATAAACAACTGATTTGTGGCTATGGCCTAGCCCTGTTACACTAGATTGGGATTATAAAAAGAAAAAAAGAAACAAAAACCAATTACCTTCACTATCAATATCATCACTCAAAGGAAAAACACTGTCCACTAATGGGTCAGAAATGAAATGCCAGTCATCGTTTTTATCCGCTCCATCTTCAGAGGAGTTTAGATCAGAGGAGGCTCTTGATCTATCCTCTGAAATATTCTTCATCTGGAATTTAAGCACCATTCTTGCCAGTGCAGAACCTGGATCTGTATGTATAGGAAACAAAAAAGTTATCATACTCTCCAAGAAATCCAAATAGCTTTAAAAATATAACAGAAATAACTTGATTTATTTTCAAGGTTTGGCAGTCTTTCTATAACCAGCTGAATGCTATAAAGAGATCTTCAACTGAAGGTCTTTATCTAAAACACTGTGATAGTGCCATCAAGAGATATTAACACATTTCGTACAGCAAATTCTGTATATACTCACTTTGCTTTCTTAATGGAGTAACTTTATCTGGGAACAAAGGAATGAGCCAGGAAGGTTCTAGTCTCCCAATACCAAATCCTCCAAGACATATACTGCTGTTGGTGACATCAAGGCTAAGCTTCTTTAAGAGCAAGCTGATGATTTGGCTATCTCCTCTCTTTATACTGATGGTTAAAGCACTCCGAACATCCTGCTCTCGAGCACCATTGGCTAATAGCAATTCCACCAGTTTAGGATTATTTCCTTTCTCACAAACCTAACCGAGAAAAGCAATTAAAAAAATTTATGCGAGGCACTCAAACAACAGCCCAGACTGCATTAAGAGATTTGTATCAAAGTCAAATTCATTGCATTTTTATGATTATGTCTCTTTTTCAAATACACAGTTCCCTACCCCTCCATCTAAGGCATCTGAGTACCAACTCCCATTTTCCTGAAGTTTTTGCCCAAAATATAACAAAGGCCTGAGTTCTGTAGTTGTAATTTCTGCCACCAGTGCACACAATTTCCAGGCAAAAATGAACAGTGATTTATGCAGTTTGGCTATTGCATGTGGTCTATGGCAACTCCATTTATTTATCTGTTCAGTGGAAAAAAAGTCACTTAGAGGTTATTTTACTATGTCATCTGGATGTCAGATGAAAAGGCAACAAAGGTGAGACTCGTCAAGCCTTGACTAGTGCTGCAGAGCTCAGGTCCATTGTCTTCACCTGGCTTTACTCCTTCCAAATTCTCAGCCTGCATGACTGTGAGTATTACAAATATTTTTTAGAAATACTTCCAGTTACTTCAATATTTCCACTGTGGTTCGCTAACACTGATTTGCCTATCACAGACTCCATGGACGGATGGTTGGTTCCAAACTCAGATGTGCTTTATCAGCCAGCCAGCTCTGCCAGCAGAAGAAAACACTTCCTAATCTAACTCATTTGAGGCAGTACTGGTGGGGTTATCTCAGACCATTTAAAACTTTGACACTGAAGCAAAATTAAGAAGTGCTCATACACACTATTTCTCAAAAAATGTTTTAAAGGGAGTCATATTTAGCAGTGAACACTTATAAGCAGGTGGGAACAGCCTCTCTGTTGGCATGGCTGATTCCAGATGGGATGTCTGGCCTTATCTAAGACACCAACATATTTCAAATAGTTGATGCTCTGGATGTGGCCATTATCTGGATAAAGATCTTTGCACTTAGCGTGACTGCAGACATTCCAAGATGTTGTATTACTCTGTGTTGATAAAAAGTCAGAACTCAAACCAGAACAGTTAAATCGGCATAAAAACTGACGACTATATTAATTTTTAAGTACAACACAAAGTAAAAAAAAAAATCCACCATTCCAGGGCAGGCATTTTGGACAAAGTCTTCTCTGCAGGTCTAGAACAGAGTGGGACTAAGCACACTGAAACGTACCTACACACAGTGCTGCCTGCTGGTCCATCTGTACTTTGGCCTCACAGAGCTTGGGAAGAGCTGAATTTGAAATATCAGTTCATGGACTTGGCTCTCATGGGCTTGATGCCATCTATGCCTGATCAGTTCACAAAAAATGACTGGGAGTTTAAAAAGCTTGAGCTTAAGTCTTCTTCCTCAAAAATACTCCAAAGCTAAGACTAAGTCGGTACTTGATTGAACCCAGGTTTGCACGTGGACAGGGTAATCAATCAGAAAGTATGGACTTTAAAGTGAGTTTGCATCAGAACCGAACTGGCAGTGTGGGCACGTTCTAGGTGACAGCGAGCCTATGAACTTCAATAAAGTGAAGCGTGTTTCAGTGAACATCAGACGGAGCCTCATGTCACCAGGAGTAGCCATGGTTAACACCACTCAGGTCACAGTTAGATTGCACTGGGTATTGCTGCTGTGTTCTGCCGAATACAAGCTTACATGAAAAGAGAAAAGAACTCAAAAGCACAAATTTTAAAACAATAAAATTATATATACTGCCATATATTACCTGACAGATCAAAGAGTTTGTCTTTGTCTTCTTATTAATATCAGCTCCCAGCAGAAGTAAACATTCAGCCATAATACTATTGCACTCGATACATGCTTTTTCCAGCATCATATTTTTTAAATCATCATTTTCAGCTATTTTAGCAAAACATTTACAGCACAGGCTTTGAAACTGAATGGGAAGACAAACAATCAAAGTTAGGACAAAAAAACACCCAAATTTTTTAGCTGTGGAGCTGTCAAAAGAGAGAAGATACCTGTGGATCTCGCTGGTGAGTAAAACACATAGACATCTGGTAGAAAATGACTGTGTCAAATGAGTCATGTACCAGCAGCTTTGCAAAACACGGTGACAAACCAAGAATTGACAAGATTGCATGAAATCCCTAAGAGCACAACAAGAAGATTGAAAAAAGCAGTGTTAAAAAATGTCATTTTAAAACAGGTCGTGCAACAAAATTTCAACTGAAACAGATGTGCTTTAATTTTTTTTTTTTGTCTTGCTTTTAAACATGCAATAATTCACAAATTGGAGACGATCAGGAGAGAAGGCAGAAACACCTGGTATCTCTGTGTTTATATAGCTGCATTTTCACGCTTGTTCAGCTGACCCACTTAAACAGATATTAACTGACGCTTTGAAAAGCAAAACTATGCATCATAATATCTGACAACATCCTGCCTGGCAGTGACAAACATACTCGCCATTTCCTGAAAATGTACAGAGGAAACAATCTCTTTCTCAGGATATGGGATAAAGATGCATCCCCTGTTCCAATGTGCTGCTCTGTAATCCTTGAATTTGAAAAAAATACACAGGCTAAATGAAAAACTTTACAAGTGTATCTAAAAAGAAATACAAAATTATCCCATGATTCTGCAAGTAAAGTTCACCTAGAAGGATGAACTGGGTAAATTACAGACTTTTTGTCCAAACCTAATTGAGATGAAAGCACTTTAAGTAACTTCTTATTCCACCACATTATTTTGATTTCTCTCTACATTTGTTGCTCAGCTAAATTTGGAAGGTTTTGGGGAAAAATGGCAGTAAAGAAAGGAGCTGTAGTTCTGATATTTTCATATTTATCTGAAATAGAAGTACAGAAACTCTCACAGGAAGCTGATCTCACAGGCAAGCTCCATTCCACTAGAAAAATGAAACTGCCAGCAAACAGGGAAACCTTCTGAAGCAGAGGAAAAAGAACTTTCACACAAGGAGAACTGAACGTGTGTTTGCAGACAGAGTAAGAACTCTCCTTCCATATTCAGAAGTAGATCCAAAGTCTGACCCAGTATTCCAGTAATATCCTTCTTAAATACAGCATTTCTACACTAAGCATATTGCTGATGACAGAGCTGGGAACTAAGCTCTTCTCTATCACTTTTCAAAGAAGGACAAACCATGCTATAATGATGGTTACTTCATTAAATGGTTACAGATTGACTGAATGATGCACCATGATGGAGAAATTTGTTCTAGTCTGCAGATCTCAAAAGTCTTAGATAAACACCTAAACCTACTCTTATATATTCTGGACTGAATATATACCACCAAGAAAACCATCTCTACAGCAAACATTGATTTAATTATAAAGGCTTATACTAATCTAGTAATTGCAATAAAATAAAAATGCAGCATTTAAAATAAGGAATTATTAACTACACTAAGATAATTTTCTAAGGTTTTGCCTTTCACTTTCATCTTTGTACATAGAAAGAACACATACGTGCATCTGGATTTCAGTGACCTCTTTAAATCGTCGCAGCGTAGAAACCAGAACTGTTGACAGGACATGCATAGATGCAATACACAAACTCTTTCTTGTAATCAAACAGCGTAGCAGACTCAAACCCAAACACTGTATCTCTAGAAAAGAAAGATTAATAAAGTTGATTATTCAGACATTCTGAGTGGAATAAACCCATGACAAAAGCAGTGTTATATTACTAATATTCCAGAAAGTTATTTGCATGAGCTATTACAGGGCCAGGCACAACTACAAAGTGGATGAACCTGAGGACTATGCAGTACTGCAGCCTTCTCTTGCCGTGTAACCTACATCACATCCAGTACTAACGAATGTAATAGATAGGTTACGGCTTGTGTGGTTAATCATCCCCTCCTACTACGTCATTCACATTCTACTGACAAAATACCTTCCCTACCTTGTTCGTCTGGATACATCTGTAGGGTGTGAAGCACAGTGTCAGTAGCTCCTTGCTGGGTTAAAATTTCTAGTGCACCAGTGCACTCAGCTACAGACGCAAGTAGTTTCAATCCACACTTCTGAATGCTACGATTTCCAATAAACTAACAGAGAAATTAATATAAAATCAGATCAAGTTTGTTCTGCTTACAATGGCAACAGAAGAGTTGTTCTTTAACAACAAGTGATTGTTCTTCTTAAAGTATGTGAAATTACATCAGATATGACAATAACAATAATCACAATTTCAAAAACGTTTCCTTTTCAACCATCAGTTTCAGCCTCCCCAGATTTTCACCTTTGATTCTGAAAATAATCCTTAGTTAGTTTTCTAATGGAGAGTGGGAATTTTTTTCCTCAAAGTTTCGGTACAACCATTCACAAGTTCACACCATTTTGCTGTAGGACAAGGAGAGTGAGAAAATGTACTTCCTTCATGGTTAAAAAGGAACAAAAAATGGGGTTCTTTGAGAACTGTCATAAGTGAAAAACATGGTGGCAACTGAAAAAAATATGAAAAAAAAAAGATATATGAAGCGACATGCCTATTACCATACCCCATCAAGACTAAAAGTTTTGGGTTTAGTTATATAGAACTTCAGTAGGTTATTTGTGATTATTTTTCCCAATTTTCTCCCACTTCTAGATGAAGGAAACCTAGAAGAGGCCTAGATCTGAAAGTGTGCATAGCTGTCACAGTGACTCACAAATCTGCAAAATTATTTCAGTGGAGTCATGACCATCTTTCTCCTTATTCATTCTCTAGTTTTTCATTAAAATGTTAGTTTATAGCCCTTCTGGCTAATATTGTAGCACCCCAAAACACAAACCAGCTGGGTCAGAAAAAGCAATCAAGATGGTCACAAAACACTGGAGACTGTAACACATTCTGAACTAAAAATTATTTTGCCTCCCTTGTTAACTCCTACATCCTACATCTTCAGGTCAAGAGATGTCTTTAGACACCCTAGCACTCTTTTGCTGATACCTAATTTGCTCTGATTTTTATCATAAATGTAAGAGACATAAATTTCCTTGACTGAAGGTGTTTGTCAAGTCTGAAATTGTTGAGAAAAATTGTGAATTGCTACATCCATTTAAATTCTGGTCATGGGAACTTTGTAAGTCTCGTAGAGGTGGGATTCTTCTGAAGGCCATGAAGTTAAACCTTCCCTGTCACTAGGATTTAAGGTTAATTTGCTGTGCAAAGTGACCAGTGCTTCCTTTGTTTAGATTGGGCCTGCTTCAGCCTTTCATTTTTCAGCTTCCTCTGTAAGGCACTGTGATCATTCGGTTTTCCAGTAGCTGGAAAAAGTTACAAAATTGAACAGTGAAAAGAATGGAGACCACTGAGAAACTCTGTTCTGTTGAAAGCAAAGGATTATATATCCATGAAAGCCACCACTCAGTCCTATGTGTAGTTGAGGTGTAGATATGAGGACACTTTTCATGTACAAACTAATCCATTAAAAAAAATCACAAATAAACTGTACGCTTGAAAAAAATTAGCCTTGTTTTTATAAATATTCTTTAGAGTTACTGTATAAAGGATCATCAAATACACTCCAGAACAGAAAGTAAGAAGAAACCCCAAATGATAAATAAAACCCAGGAGTTAATTCTAACAAATCAACAGGAAAATAGATGTGGAACTAAAACTTACAAATGATTCACCATTGCAAGTGTAAAATAGTGACAAAAATAATTAGAATAAAGCTTTAAATATACCCTGTTCAAAGCATTCAGCACCAACGAATGAGTTCCCTCCAACAGACATTGGCTTTTAATGACTTTTACTGTAAGTGCAAAAGCAGCACCTCCCACATCTCTGGAAGAACCATTCTGGTCATTCTTGGTATCTGCAACAATGGAAAACAGTCTTCCTCAGAAGAACAGATTTAACATTCCTGTTAGTATTAACCCAGTATTATTAACCCAATATACCAATCAAATTGAACACACAGGTTGTAAGAACTGACTCAGAGGGCTTATTTCAGATCTTATGACATTTTTCAGAATGCTGTAGTTACAAAGACTGAGTCCCTCCAGATCTACACTGTAGCATGAGTACATTGTGTTTGAAATGATTTCACCACATGTTTGCCCACTGCTTACCGTGAAAAAGCAAAATCATGCCAAAGAAATTTGGCTAAGGCACACTGTAATATATTATTTATTTGAGCTATGGGGTTTCTTGGTGTTCCTGATACCTACTTCAGAATGTCTCTTCCTTCTGGAAAGGAGGGACTGTAGAGAAGCTATAAACTAGTTGCCCTTTATCACTTGGCAGCACATCATAGGCCAAATTTTACCCACCGATGAGGTAAGCGGAAGGTGATTACACACAAACGAACAGAGAAAGGTCTTTCAGATTTACCTTTCTTGCAGCTATTGGCACTTGCAGTCAAGTGGCACTACAGAAAGTACCCAGAAATCCTTTAGAAGTCACTTCAAGCATTCATATTTGTTCCGATTACTAATTTCCGCACGACTTACTTGTTATTCCCTAATTAACCTGCAAGTTCCAACATCCATTTGGAGCTCTCTTTTACTGATTATGCTTTAGAAGGACCTCACTTCCAGGATGCTGGCAAAAAAAATGCCTTGCCTACATGTTAGAATACATACATCAAGTCTTAATCCTGCTGTTTACTGAGAAAAAGGAAAGTATTAGGATTATAATTTGAAGAATAGAAGGAAACTGAGATCCTAAAATCAGTCTGCATATTAGCCAAGTTACTAGTTTCACAGTTACTGGTTATGTAAATGTTCAACTAAAACTGCTGAGAGATATTTGCAAAAAGTTGTTACGAAAAAAAATCAGCACCCCATGTCTGTACTCTCACAATCAGAGGAAAAAAACAGGATATATAGCAGTAAACTGGTAACAAGAGCTAAAACTTTCCTCAAATTCTATTAAAGGTATAGAACTAAAAAAGTACATATTTCTCCCACTGTAGATTGCCTTTAAAGGGTTTTTTTTTTGAAAGGAATTTCTAAGCTGGTCAGTTTGGCTTCTCCTCTCCTGTAGAAAAAATTATGTAATAGTATATTTCACATCTTTAAATACCTGTTTTTATTTTTTTGGTGTCAGAGGTCCATTTTTTATGTTCCTTCCAAGAGATACTATGAAAACAATTGCATTTTGTGGTACAATAATGTTGATGTCACTGTTTGCTCTCACTTACAGGGTATCTGTGATGAAAATACACAATCACAGCAATAGCTCCATACTTATACCCTGAATTCCTTAGAGGTAATGGAGCTAACTCTTAGCTGATAAAATCAATGGGAAATCAGCAGTGATAATTTGGTCTGTTACCTTCACCACCTCAAAAGTTTTCCTCTATCTTATGTGTTCTTACAGACTTACAGCTGCTCTCCGCTATGTACAGAACTCCATTTTTTGAAGTCCCATTAAAGGCTGTCTCATTAGATCAGAAAGACTAAAACTCAACTATCTAATTCTGTTCTCTGATCTGGTGTGTGATGCTACACTGACTAGATTTTTGGATGACTTACCAGGCATCATAAAGTGTAAAAGGACTCGAAGTGCTTCCAGTTGTACAGAGAGTGATTTTTCATGTTTCCTCATGGCTTTTACAACTTCTGATGCAGATACTGTTATTATATCCAGATGAGGGAAACTGAAAATGTTGTTTATAAAATAAATAAAAAGAATGCACTTCTACATTTTATATATATTTGCTTCCTTAATTAACACTGTGTGATAACCCTGTAGAAAATTGTAAATCTGGTTTGAGCTACGAAATAGAAACTAAACTATGGTACTTCTCTTCATCATAGCAAACATATTATTTTCATGCCATTCCATGAATTCGGTCTATGTAACTAATTCCATTCTAGGCTACAGAGAGGTAATTTTCAATCCAGTCCAGAACAGTGATACACAGAGAGTATAATATTTCATTCAGAGTGAGTGGTGGATTCATATATTTCACTTTGATTTCAGTCCAGCTATGTGAAAAGACACTCCACAACTGTCATGAAGTACTGGTGAATTGCCAGATAGTTGTAGAATGAACAGGAAAATATGAATCATGTTAGTTTCTAATTTTGAAGAAAAAAAAATAATCTCAATGTCATTAGCATTCCTAGAGATGGCAGTAGCCAAAGGCCACTATTCACTTTTAAGGTTTTTTTCTTCTTTCATTTTATAATGCTTTTTATTCCTGTGAACATGTTTATGGAAGGTTTGAGATCTTCTTCTTTGTAAAATGAAATTATTAATTAGAAATTCTGTGACTACATTTTGAGTCCGTTATTTTTTCACAGACAGCTTAGCATATATAAAGGTTTAAAGGAAGATTGGAAAAGCTTGGCAAGACACTTGGAATAATATTCCCACCCTGTATATCAGTATTCATAAATCACAAGTTTGTTTTCCAGTCATGTTCTAAAGCATTTGCAAAAGCCAACACAAAAGTAATAATAACACAATGTTATTTTAATAGTCAGAGTTAATACTGTTGGAAATTCATTAGCTCTCAGTGGAATTCAGTGGGTCTAACAGGAGGGGACATCATCCAGAGACAGTCTATTCAAACCTCACCGCTCAAGAACCACGAAGGGAAGAACATGCAACTCCGTACACATATCCACCTGGGCATCTGACTACAGGGCTTACAAAATTCAACGCCTTGAACAGGACTGTCAGCCTGTGGTCAATTTTAATATCAGTGAAACAGACAATAATTTAAATGTAACCAATTATAGCACTGAATCTCACAAACCTTCACTCTGGAAGTGGCCACGTATTTCTAAGTATATTACCTTCCTTCGAAAACATGATTCAGAATTCTGCAGGCACTTTCAGCCACTTCAGGAGAATGTGGATGTTTCCTCATTATATCCAAAACATTCATATGTATTCCTTTAGCCAAAAGTGTCTTCCTAATATTTACTACAACACAAAATAGCAAGCGTCCTATAAGTAAATCTGTCTCTCTTTATGTATAGTTCTCAAAAACAACAGAACTGCTAAGTTTTTCCAATTTTTTCCCCTTTTTTTGATTTTTTTTCCCCTCACCATACACACATTATAGAAATATAAATTAGAATGGGAAACAATTTGAGTTGAAGCTGACTTACGTTTGCGTAGTTTAATCAAAAGCATTACAATTCCTGAATGCCTAATAACTTTCAATACATCTGCTATTTTTACTTACATAAAGTTAACTTAAAGGAAGGAGAATATACAGCTTAACTTTTATTTCCAAAAATGTTTATTCTTAAAAAATTTTTCCTCTTACTCGCACTCTGTGATCATGTAGGAAAGCAAGAATTCAAAACTTTCAAAAAACCTTCCAACTTCTAAAATAAAGCTTCAAAGATGAAACTACATTTATTCACTCTATTTACTTTGTTCATGCATTTTTTAAAAAAATTCAAATATCCAAGCACATGTTGTAGCTATAACTGTAACCAATACAGCTCAGAACACTATAAAAATATTCTACATT